>Ga0299915_10001596_pt1 | contig 16738 bp, 12 predicted proteins | sample RVTome_13_FD_200263 | JGI IMG/M metagenome (GOLD analysis project Ga0299915, IMG submission 200263) | Soil microbial communities from uranium-contaminated site in the Upper Colorado River Basin, Wyoming, United States - RVT92D227 (version 2) ... | reverse complement strand
TCAAAGCTTGTTTTACAATGAGCTGAAGTTTTTTGTATCTGCCCTCGGGGAGAGACCTCTCGCTCAGACGCATCTGACGTCCTGCAACTGCGATGGAGTTTATACTCACCGGGGTATTCATAATCTCCCTGTATGTCCCGTCTTCTGAGAGAATATTGACTGCTGCAAGTTCAAATGTTAAATCCGTTGAGGTTATATCAGGGCTTTTCAGGAAAACGGTAATCTGCCCATTGGTTGTACCTGGAGACTCGATGTACTCCTGAACAGATGCACAACCTATCCAAAAAACAAGCATAGAGCTAAGAGCTAAGAGCAGAAAGCTTATTTGGTTTGCTCGGTTTACACTGTTTACTCGGTTTACTTGGTTAACTCTGTTCATTGTGTTTACTCGACAATTTTTTCCTTCTTTTTCTGAATTTTTTTCAAAAGATAATTGATTAATCCAGAATTGAGCTTTGACACTTTCTCTGCCTGCAGGTAGATCTTATTGAAAAGTTCTTTATCTACATAAGCCTGATCAAGTGCAATGTAGAAAATACTTTGAACCTCAGAAATTGAACCTTTTGAAATAAATAAAAATTGTACAAATTCTTTATTGGAATGACGAGAAAATCCTTCAGCAATATTCGACATCGATGACACTGCTGCACTGGTGACCTGACTATTTAAACGATAATCCTTCTTAAATTTTTCAGTTGAATTGATAGCCCTATAAACCATATTCGCTAAAACCCTTGCTTCCTTCCAGCATTCTAAATCTTCAAATCTCTCGATCTTCATTCTTTAACTGTGTAAACTGTGTAAACTGTGTAAACTGTGTAAACTGTGTAAACTGTGCAAACTGTGTAAACTGTGTAAACCTTACTCATTTACTTTAAACACCTGTATCCGGTCATTAAAGGTATCGGCAACCAGTATCTTCCCCTCAGAGTCAACAGCGATATCTCTCGGATGCTGGAACCATCCTTCACCCCAACCGAGTCCTCCAAATTCAGAAAGATACTTCCCTTCTTTATCATAAATGGATACCGTATGACGCATATAATCCACTACATAGAGTCTTCCGTTCCGGTTGTCCACAGCTACTCCCATTGGACGGCTTAGCTTGCCGGTGCTTCCGCCCTTTTCTCCAAATTTAAAGAGAAATTTTTTATTTTCATCATAAACGTAGATATGGCCTTCTTCCTCGCTGACAATATATATCCTCCCCATTTCATCAAGAGTCACATTATTTACCTTTACTTTCTTTTCCTCATCTTCGACTGAAAAGACCTCTAACAGCTTGCCCTGATTATTCAGAATGAGAATACCGGGGAAGAAGGCGACAGATACATATATATTGCCTTTCTTATCGACAGCCATACGATAAGGGATAAACGATTCGGCACCGTCGAAACCTTCCAAATAGATGTCATGTTCCCATCTAAGACATGCATTATATACAGATATTCTATGTCTTGGGTTATCTTTAGTCGCACCTTGAGCAACATAAAGGTTGCCATAAGCATCGACTGTCAACCCCTGTGGCGTTTCGATATCGTTACATTTAGAGAGAGTAAAAAGAGGGAAAAAATCCTTTGAATAAATTATTATTTTTGTCTGACTAATAATATAAATCTCATTTTTGAAAGGTTCTGCAAATACAAAAGAAGGGGAAAATAATTTGTTCCCTTCCTCATCTTCGGTTATGCTGTCGAGATATTGTACCGAAGGTCCCTGTGCCTGGACATTCAGTGAGAAAAACACTGTTAAAAAGAACCCTATTATTAAAATGAGTTTTATGAATCCTTTATTTTGTATCTGTTTCATTTCTCTCTGAGTCTCTTATTCTTTCTTTTTTCAAACTATGTGAATAGTCTGTCCATTCATGAAAAAGGGCAAAGGGCTTTTCATCCCTTTGCCCTTTGAGAATCCATTCAGCCATTTCTTAGTAAGCGCTCTTCTGCGTATGGCACCTCAAACAACCTGTCCCTGCGCCCATGCTGACTGTGTAATTCCATCGCAGGATATCTGCATAATTGGTTCCATGAGCTGCATGACAGGATACACAGGCTACAACATCTGTTCCGGGTGTAACAGTACCACTGGCAGCATTAGGAATGCTTGGTCTGCCAACGGGAACCTCAACATTATATGATGTGTAGCTTGCGTATTCACCGGAATTCGGCAGTAAAGCATCTGTCGGATGTCTGAGCCATGGGCTTGCGGTACCAATACCACTATCACCAGTTAAACCACCAGCGTGAAACTTTCCATGACATTCAGCACAGAGGTCACTTATCGTTGTAACATCGCTCCAGCTCTGGGTTTGTACCCTTGCTCCAAATACAACGCCCTTGTATTCATTGTGGTCGGCTGCTCCAGAAGTAGCGTGCCAGTCACTGTCCTCGCCGCCATGGACGTTGTACAGGAACCTGTAGCTCTTCGCTGTAGTAGTGAAATCACCAGCACCACCACTACCTCCACCCTGGGTAGCCTCGTTTATTGGTCCTCCAAACTTGAGCATTGTATCACTTCCGTGATGGGATCCTTTAATGGCAGCATCCTGAGTGGCCTGATCCCTGTTTCCGTGACATCCATTGGCGCCTGCACAGACCAAACGACTCGCTGGGTTAAAATCCGTTGAAGCTGGATCATATGCGGCGAGATATCCAGGAGGATTATTCTGTAGTACAGTATCCTGAACACCGGGGGCACCAGAGAGACCAGAGACGTTGTGAACCTTGTTCTGACTTGCTACATCGATGCAGTACCGGAAATTTCCGCCTGCTAAATCAGTAGCATTCGTATGCAATACCTGAGGAATAACACTATTCACAATGTTATCTCCAGTATTCTGCGCATGACAACCGATACAGCCGCCTCTCAGGAGGAGTGCATTAGGAGTTGCACTGGCATCGTAATTCATAGGTGCACCACCCTGACTGTTGTGCATGGTATGGCAGTTATCGCAGCGGCCACCAACCGTTGCATCAGCAAATCCATATACTAGGACAATAGACAAAAGACTGATTAGACCTATAATCATTGTCTTTCTCATCTTTTCACCTCCTTTCTTCTTAAAGTTTTGAATGAAATAAAGCTTCTTAATCTGCATTTTGGTAAACCTCCTTTTATCATATGTTAATTATTAGATGCTAATTATTTAAAAAATAAAACAAAAAATGTATATAATAAAAAAATCTTCCTTCATAGCATATATTCCACAATAAAATATAATCAGCAATAATCATGCCATTTTAAAGTTGATAAAAAATCCTTTAACATCATAGTTATTAATTAGCTTATGCTAATTAATGTAAGGTTTATTAGCAAATTTTGTCAAGTATATTTTATCTTTTGCTTATTTTTAATTTGAAATGGTTTTTTTTTGAACTGATTGATGCTTTATACAGATATACAGTGGAAAATCAGCGGGTTACGTGCTGATAGTTCTTCATATGGTGGTATATTATTGAAAGGGTTGCAGCTGTTTACCGGAGGAAAAAATTAATCAATAATTTAATCAAAGAAAAAGGAAACAGGGGAAATAAATAATTTCTGCCTTACTGGGACATTTGCATATTCACATTTTCGTAACATAATTCGCAAAAAGAGACTACCGCAACCTTCTGCTCAATGCTCCCCTTTCTTCGTATGACAGGCAAGGCAGCCTTTTCCTGTCCCGTTCCGTAAATCCATTTTCGCATAATCCCATCTCAGGATATCAGGATATTGGCTTGCGTGCGCCCTGTGACATGACAGGCACATGATTATGCTGGTTGAATCAACAACTTCTTCTCCACCTGTGGGCTGTCCAAAAGCAACCGGAGCCTCAATCCTGTATCTTACATAATTTTCATATTCAGAGTTTTTAAAACCAACGTGTACAGAACTAAAAGCAATATCTGCAGGATGCCGTCGCCAAATTGAGTTATATACATAACCTACTTCCTTAATACCTCCAAGATTTTGATTGGGATGAAACTTTGCATGGCATTCGCCGCAGAGATAGCTTATGGTATCCATGGTATTATGAGCGATATCACCTTTGTAGCCGTTATGATTATTGACGGTGGCCAGATATTCCCAGTTTTTATGTTCCGCACCTTTTATCCCGTAAAGAAAGCGATAACTTTTTCCAACTGTTATTCCATCAATCGCACTGTCATCTGTATGATGAGCTCCGTAAACAGATTCATAGGGGTCTTCTACTGTCCTGTTCCCGTGACAGCCCCAGGTTCCGGCACAGGTAAGCTGCTGCTGAACCGGCCAGTCCGTTGGACCTAATCCCCCAGGGATAAAGACGCTTTTTATAAAGGCAGGGGGAATATTCATGGGTGTATTTTCCTGATGGGAGACTCCTATAACATTGTGCCCCTTTGAGTAATCAGGATTATAACCATCTGCAACGTAATAAAAATTTCCGCCGGCAAGATCATTGTTTTCATTATGGTGAAGCACCTGCGGAATCTTTGCCTGTCCTGAGGTGATAATACTATTGACCCCATTAGTGTTTTGAGCATGACAGCCCAGACAGCCACCTTTTGTCAGGATTGGAAACGGCCCCTGACGATCTCCATAGGTTATCCCCTCCCCCTCATAACTGTAATGCATGGTATGACAATCCTTACATTTACCCTTTACGCGTGCATTAGCATCTGAAGAAAAGAAACAGAGAGCGAAGAGCATAGAGCAGAGAGCAAAGATTATGATGCTACAAATCCTTAAAGACTTTAAGAAACTCTTGGTATTTTTGTTTCCGTCATTCCCCGACTTGATCGGGGAATCCAGTTCCGAAAGCATTCGGGAAAGGAACTGGATTATCCGGTCAGGCCGGATAATGACAACTACTGGAATAATGTTCTCTATGAATAAAGAACAGCTCCTTTTTCTCTTAGCTATTGTCTCTGTTCTCTGTGCTCTGAGCTCTTCGCTCTTAGCTCTTCTCATTTGCCTGTATGACATATCAGGCAAGCACCCTTTCCTGCATCTTCTGTCTCAATATTGTCATAATCCCACCTCAAGATAGATTCATAAGGGCTTGAATGTGCCACATGACAAGAGAGGCATGTTACAATGTCTCTGCCGGGAACAACTTCATTACTTGATGATTTGAGAGGAATTTCTCTGGCAACCGGTGCGTCAGGATTATAAGTCTTATAATTCACATACTCTCCGCTATTTGGCAGAGCAACCCCAGTTGGATGCCTGAACCATAGGCCTTCTTTTTTTGTCCTATCCTTCTTATGGAAATCACCGTGACACCCCACACAGAGCAAATCCATAGAAGAAGTATACTCATTATGTTTCTCTGAAGAGCTCTTTTGATTCCATTCATTATCCTCAAAGCCGACTACACCGGTTACTGTACTGGCATTTTTCAAGAATCTGTAACTCTTGGCTGTCGAGCTGCCATCTATGGGAGCAGCAACCGCATGATGTGTGCCGAAAAGCGCCTCAAAGGGGTCTTCAATGTTTCTATTGCCATGACATCCATTGGAACCTGCACATGCCAAAGGCTTTGCAGGGTTATATCCTGTCAGAGATGGGTCAAGTGACCTGTCGTATCCCGGGGGGAATCCTCTGAATTTTGAATCAATAGAAGTTACACCATCTACATTGTGTCCTTTCCTGTCACCAAAATCCCTGGCAACATAATAAAAGTTCCCCCCTGCTAAAGGACGGACCGGCTTTACGTTATTGAAAATTATCGGAACCCTGTTACCACCAATCATTTGTATGGTATCACTGCCATTATTGGAATGACAGTTTACACAGAAAATATCTCTCTTGACATACTGGAATGGCTTGGCACGAAAGGTTTTTTCCATCATGCCCGGATAGAGAACATGACATGCATCACAATCACCCCCGACTACTGCAAGAACGCTTTTTGTGTCAAAGGGATTCAGTATAATGCACAGAATAAGGAAAGCAATGATTACTATTATCCTTTGTTGCATAGGCCCACTTTAAAAACAAAAGCACAATTTATGCCAACACCTGATGTTTTAACAATAGTAAAGTATCCTTCATAATTTAAATGATTACGTATATAATTAGTGTCTGTCCATAAACTGTCATTTCCATAAAAAGTCGTCATTCTCGCGAAAGCGGGAATCCAGTGTTTTTAATACCTTCTGGATCCCCCGGTCAAGCCGGAGGATGACAAATACTGAGTTTATAAACAGACACTAATTAATTATAACTATCTAATATTTAATTATATTTTATTCATATAGTTATCTATTTATATCCATAATCATTACATAATAAAGCTATAGCTTAATTTATCAATTACCGGCAGATTAAGTCAATCTTCATTTTGAAAGTTGCTTAAAAGTTGGAATATTATTTGAAATTTCTCAGAATGACAAATTTTAAAAAGAAACATCTTGAAGTGGATTTTTGTGGTTTGCACAACTTTTGCGTAGTATCAAGATGATTATTTCCTGTTTACTTGCTGGAATTCAGGGTTGATTTACGACTGTGGACTGCCTTGCAGGGTTTATCACCCATATATTCCCGAACGACCTTTCCTGGTATGCCCTGGCAAGCCCGAGCCTGATGAGTTCAAGAAGCGCTACAAACGTTATGATAATCTGAATCCTCGTTATTCCGCCTTGAAAGAGATCCTCAAATCTGACCGCATCCTGTCCCTCGATTATCTCCATCATCGATGACATCCTATCCTTCACTGTGAGTATCTCTCTTGTGATGGAAACTACTTCAGGCGGTGCCTTATCGAGAATCTTTTTAAATGCATCAATGAGATCAAACAGGCTGACGTCGAAAAGGCAGAGCTCACCTTCATCTTCATCTGACAGTGGCTCACGGTGAAATACCTTCAACCACTCATCTTCCCGCTTTCTGAAATCAACAGCAGCTTCCTTGTATTTCTGATACTCGAGCAGTCTCTGGACAAGCTCGCGTCTCGGGTCTTCCTGCTCCTCCGGCGGTGCCTCTTCATCAGGAGGAAGAAGCATCCTTGATTTGATATGAATAAGAGTCGCTGCCATCAAAATAAACTCGCCGGCAATTTCGAGGTTGAGTTCTTTCATCATTTCGATATAGTGAAGGTACTGGCTTGTAATTAAGGCAATGGGTATGTCGTAGATGTCTATCTTGTTTTCCCTGATAAGGTGCAAAAGGAGATCAAACGGGCCTTCAAAGACCGGGATTTTTATATTAATGAAATCATCCATTTTCCGCACTTATTATACACCAAAAAAGGTAATGAAATTTTCCCATATCATATATTTATACACAACCTTATAAATAACAACAATAACGTCATACACAACGTCATACACAACGTCATAAATAACAACAATAACGTCATTCCCCGACTCGATCGGGGAATCCAGAGAAGACTGGATTGTCCGGTCAAGCCGGACAATGACAAACGGGTTAAGACTTCCGTCGTTGTGTATAGTCAAAGAATGATATTGTTGCCCAAGCGTCTTTTTTCCTGTATAGTGTTATTGAAAAAGAATGGCAGATGCAAATCGATTTAAAGCATTATTACTCTCATTAGTAAGGATTATGGTTGGCGTTCTCTTAGGAATATTTATACTATTGCTCCTTTTATATATTTTCCAGGACAAGCTGATCTTTTTTCCGCAAACCCTTACAGCAGACGAAGCTGACAGAATTGCGAAAAGATATTCTCACAGTTCTCAAATTGAGAATATCGGTCTCAAATCTGAAAAAGGCATTTGCATTCGAGGGTGGTTTGTAAAAAATTCAACATTGAAGGAATCTCCTCTCATTATATATTTCGGAGGCAATGCCGAGGAAGTATCATACCTTATCTTCCATACAGATAAAATAAAAGGCTGGTCTCTGGCCTTAATGAATTACAGGGGCTATGGGTTAAGTGAAGGGAAACCGACTGAAAAGAATTTATATACTGATGCAATTTCCATCTATGATTATTTTACAAAGAGAGACGATATTGATAAGAAGAGGATAGTTGTAATGGGAAGAAGCCTGGGGACTGGCGTTGCCACTTACTTAGCGAAAATGAGACCGGTAAAGGCATTGATACTCGTCTCTCCTTATGACAGTTTGTTAAGCGTTGCAAAAGAACATTTTCCTTTCTTGCCTGTTAAGCTGCTCCTCAGGCATCGGTTCGATTCACTATCAAGAGCACCCTTTATTTCAGCTCCATTACTCGTATTAGTTGCATCAGAAGACAATATAATTCGTATCAGTCATTCAAAAAAACTTGCAGAGAAATGGGGAGGAGAACATTCTTTAATAATTGTAGAAGGTGAAGACCATAATACCATACATGATAGAGAGATTTATTGGAAAACGATAAATGAATTTTTAGTTAAGTTTTGATCTTTTCATGCATTAGGAGAGACTCCAGTAAAAGCCTTATAACCAGCATAACATGTCTTGCTGAAATCATCAAAGGTTTCATCATGACCTCGTTTTAGGATTTACCCGAATTTACTTCTGGACTGAAATGAATCCGGCATAACAATTGCTTATTTATAAATATAGGAGGACACATCGAGTTGACAATATTGAATTTTTTTGATATTTTTAATCAAAGCCATGAAGGCTTAATAAGGGCCAGTAGGTTCTTCTAAGCTTTCTTGGCTTTTATTTTTGCCTTGAGGGGAAATCATAAAATGATGCAGGAAGGTCAGAATATCTATGCTTCAACAAAGCTTTTACTTAAAACAAAGGCTATTTACCAATCGCCTATTCGACTCCTGATAATAATAATTTTCTCGGTCTTTACTACCGAGGCACTCATAATGTTCTTCCTATCCTTTCTCCCGTCTGTTTCTACTCGTATGTGGGTCTTTCTTGATGCTACTTTTTTAATAATTATACTTTCTCCAATACTTTACTTTTTCGGGTTTCGCCCACTTATTATGCATATAAATGAGCGCAAACTGGCTCAAGAGACAACAAAACTTGCCTATGCAGAACTCGATCAGGTATTCCAGACAGCAGCAGATGGCATGCGCGTGATTGATAAAGATTATAACATACTTAGAATGAACGAGACCTTTGCAGCTTTATCAGGTATAAACAAAGAAGAAGCAATTGGCAAAAAATGTTATGAAGTATTTCCAGGACCACAATGTCATACCCAAAGGTGTTCTTTAAAACGTGTTTTCAGTGGTGAAGAGCGTATCGGATTTGAGGCATTAAAGGAACGTACCGACGGCAAAAAGGTTCCGTGCATAGTGAGCGCAACTCCTTTCCGAAGCCCTACCGGTAAATTAATAGGCATCGTTGAAGATTTTCGAGACATAACCGAGATAAAGCTTTCAGAAAAGGCTCTGATAGAGTCAGAAGAAAGGTATCGAATTATCTTTGAAACTACAGGAACCTCAATGATTATGATCGAAGAGAACTCGATAATCTCTCTTGCAAATGCTGAATTTGAAAAATTATCAGGCTATACCAAAGAGGAGCTTGAATGTAAAAAGAGTTGGTTAGAATTTTTCATAATAGATGACCTGGAAAGATTGAACATGTGTCAGCAGACAAGAAGAAACGATCCTAATAAAGTCCCGAGGAGCTGTAAGTTCCAGTTCATCGATAAATATAATAATGTGAAAGCCGTCTTGCTTACTATTGCCTTGATTCCAGGAATAAAAAATACCGTAGCCTCCTTTCTGGATATTACTGAATGGAAACAGGCCGAGGAAGCGCTGAAGAAATCAGAAGAGGAAAAAAGGATTATACTTGATGCCATGTCGGAGAGATTAAGCTATCGCGATATAGATATGAAGATAGTATGGGCAAACAGGGCTTTTATTGAAGCAACAGGTTTGACTCCTGAAGAGATAAGGGGACGATATTGCTATGAGATATTACAAAAGCGCAGTGACCCATGTCCAAATTGCCCTATGCACTTGAAAATCCTTGAAACTGGTGAATCACAGGATGCAGAGCTAACTACACCTGATGGAAAGATCTGGTTTGTGCGAGGCAATCCTGTTAGAAATTCAAAAGGAACCATTATAGGAACTGTAGAAATTAGCACAGACATTACTGAACGCAAAGTTGCTGAGAGGAAAATTGAAGGATTAAAAAAACAGATTGAGTTCATTTTAGGTGCTACCAAAACAGGTCTCGACATTATTGATTCAGAATTTAACATTAGATATATAGATCCAGAATGGCAAAAGGTATATGGTGATCCAACTGGAAGGAAGTGTTATGAATACTTTATGGGCCGGGATGAGCCATGTCCGGACTGTGGAATACCGAAATCTCTGGAGACAAAGACTACGACAGTTACTGAGGCAATTCTCGTGAAGGAAAATAACAGGCCGATACAGGTTACCAGTATGCCCTTTCAGGATGAGAAGGGTGAATGGCTGGTTGCTGAAGTGAACGTTGATATTACCGAACGCAAGAAAGCTGAAAACGCATTAAGGGACAGTGAAGAAAAGCTTGAAGCCATGTTGCATTCAATTGGCGATCACATGAGTATGATGGATAGAGATTTGAACATTATCTGGGCTAATGATATTGCAAAAAAAATATTTGGAGACGAGATTATCGGCAAAAAATGTTATAAAGCATATCACGGGAGAGAAAAACCCTGCGAACCTTATCCATGTCTCACGCTCAGGGCATTTCAGGATGGTAAGGTTCATGAGCATGATACCGAAGTAATAGATAAAAATGGGAGAACGGTGCATTTTCATTGCACTGCGAATGTTGCGTTACGGGATAAAGACGGAAATCCTACCGCAGTGATAGAGGTTTCCAGAGATACCACAGAGCACAAAAAGCTTGAGCAGCAGCTCCTTCAGGCGCAGAAGATGGAAGCTGTTGGGCAACTTGCAGGAGGAATCGCTCATGATTTCAACAATCTCCTAACAGCAATTATAGGCTATGGGAACCTTCTGCAGATGGATATTAGTAAAAACGACCCTTTGAGAGCCGATGTTGACCAAATACTCACCGCTGCACAGAGGGCTGCCAGTCTCACACAGGCCCTTCTTGCCTTCAGCAGAAAACAGATAATTAGTCCGAAACCTGTAAATCTGAATGAGGTTATTAGAATATTAGGAAAACTTTTGTACAGAATCATTGGAGAAGATATAGAACTTTCTTTACATCTCACAGATACGGATTTAATCATAATGGCAGATGATACTCAAATAGAACAGGTATTGATGAACCTTGCTACAAACGCAAGGGATGCTATGCCGGAAGGCGGGAGTTTAGTCATCAGTACCGATCTTGTGAAGCTTAACGACCAATTTATAACGGCTCATGGATATGGCAGGCCCGGGACTTATGCCTTAATATCAATTGAAGACACAGGTCACGGCATGGATCTGAAGACGAAAGAAAGGATATTTGAGCCATTTTTCACAACCAAGGAAGTAGGTAAAGGCACAGGCCTTGGACTTGCAATGGTGTATGGAATAATTAAACAGCACGAAGGATATATCAATGTGTATAGTGAACCTATCAAGGGTACAACATTTAAAATATATCTTCCTTTAATTAAATTTCAGATTGAAGAAAAAAATCCGGATGAACCCGTTATTATAAGAGGAGATTCGGAGACAATCCTCGTAGCAGAAGATGACACTCAGGTTAGAGAACTCACTAAAGATGTGCTTGAGGAGTTTGGTTATAAGGTCATTGCGGCAGTGGATGGAGAGGATGCTGTAAAGGTATTTAATAAGAATAAAGAAAAAATTCAGCTTCTTATCCTTGACGTGATAATGCCGAAGAAGAACGGGAAAGAGGCATATGATGAGATAAAGAAAGTTAGGCCTGATATTCAGGCACTCTTCATAAGTGGCTATATTGCTGATCTCATTCACAAAAAAGGAATTTTAGAAGAAGGACTGAACTTTATTTCAAAACCTATCTCACCACAAGAGCTTTTGAAAAATGTGCGAGAAATCCTCAATAAACACTGAATGTAAAAAGTGACAACACGAAAACAATAGAGTTTCTAAACCGTAACACCTTTTTCAGTCTCTTTAAGCCACAAGAGTCTTGAACCGTTGATAACAGAGGCATTGATAGACTCGATAAACTCATTGGGTGAAACATCGAGACCCTCTTTTTTGGCAAAAGGATTGAATGACAGCTTGGTCTTCACTTTAGCTGCTTTATTGACCTCAACTTCTGTGGGTCTTTTTATCGTGGCTCCCATAACCTTCGCGAGATTGATGAAAATGTCTCCGTGGCTCTTAGATTCTCCCTGAGGCTCTATGACCTTCGGGAGATACTTCATCCTGCCCAGATAATCTATGATCGTACCCGCAGACTCAAGGAAAGTTGATGAAGGCAATACAACATCTGCCTGTTTAGCGAGCCCTGTAAGATGTGAATTCTGCACAATGAGGAATTCAACACCCTCTGGCCTTTTCTGCAATGGTACTTCGCCAACTGTATAAAGGACTTTAACAGCACTCTTTGCCCTCTGCTCTTTGCTCTCTGCTGTGCCGGTCATCTCTTTATAAGTTTTCCCTTCTGTTGTTAATCCCATCATTGCAATACCCCTTGCATTACTTTCAAGCCCGACAGAAATAACCCTTCCTTTGATCAGAGCTATATTTGCTGATGCGTCAAACAATGCGGGAGAAGAAAAAATGAGCGGGTTTTTGGCCTCAGCAATAAAGGTTGCAGCCTTTTCGATTTCTTCTGTTATCTCCACATCTTTTACAGCAGACCCTAATTTCTTATCTGCCTTGAATCCTTTTCCTATCAATGCCTTAGCGATGCGTTTCAGTATGGATATCTCGTTTCCTTGAAGATTTACCGTTGCAGCATCTGCCATCTTCGTATCAGTTGAATTGATGACAATCAGCTTTGCACCCCTGCTCACCCTCCTTCTTACCGATGCATCGAGGGCAGGCAAGATCCTCCCCCACTGTGAAGGGTTCAGACCAACGAGCACAATGAGGTCGGCCTCATCTATATCCGCTTTGTGGGAGTTCCTTAAAGAACCGTCATCTGAATACAGACTCATCGTTGTATCAAAATTCTTCGTTTTCACAAAATTCTTTGCAAGCTTTTTCAATATCAGTGCGTCTTCGTTTGCAATGCCTGCAATGCTGATAAAACCGGCATCCTGCCCGGCTTTCTTAAGCCTGTCCGCAACAAGGCCCAGCGCATCCTCCCATGTCGTCTCCCTGAGTTCGCCATCTATTCTTTTCAGAGGAGATGCAAGTCTCGACTCCGCCTCGATACAGTCAAAGCCAAATCTCCCGTAGGCACAGATATATTTTTCAACTGAACCAGTCACCGCTCCTGAATTTATCTTGTGTATTCCGCCGTCTTTGGTACTTACACTAATCTCACAGCCGTTTCCGCATAAAAGGCAGACAGAGTTTACCTTCTCATATTCCCATTCCCTTCCCTTGCGCCTCCTGTCCGACTCAAGGAGAGCATTCACGGGACAGGCGTCGACACAGCTTCCGCAGAATGTGCATCCCGATTCCTGAAGCGGACTGTCAATTGCGGTAATAACCTTTGATTCAATGCCCCTGCCCATGAATTCAAGGACATTCGTCCCCTGTTCCTTGCAGACCCTGACACACCTGCCGCACATTATGCAGTAGTCTGGGTCTCTCTTGATAAAGGGGTTTGCTTCATCAACAGGATAGCCAAATTTTTTCCTTGTAAAACTCGATTCTTTAAGATCAAATTCATATGCATATTTCTGAAGGTTGCATATCCCTGCCTTTGTACAGGTCATACAGTCGAGCGGATGCATGGAAAGGATAAGATCAATGACAAATTTTCTGACTTCCTGCACTTTTTCCGTCTTTGTATTGACCATCATCCCTTCTTTTGTTTTCGTATTGCATGCGATTACCGGCGCCTTCAGCCCTTCCACCTCAACAAGGCAGAGCCTGCACGCACCAATACCTTTCATGCCCTTGAGGTAGCAGAGATTCGGTATATGCACACCGGCAAGCTCTGCGGCGTCAACGAGATTCATCCCTGCCGGCGCCTCAACCTCTCTCCCATCTATCTGAAGCTTTACCATCTTCTCCATTAAAGCCTCCTTTATTATGGTATTACTTATATGCTAATTCCACTTTTGCAGCAGAAACTGCTTCAATCGCCCCTGTTGGACAGACCTCAACACACTCTCCGCATTTAGTGCACCTCTTCTGTCTTATTTCAAAAGGCAGGTATCCGGCGAGATACGTTTTTTTCTTCTCTCCGATGATAGCACTGTATTTACATACTTCAGCGCATTTCCCGCACATGGTACACAATTCCGGATCTATTATATACTCAACAAGACTTATGCATTCCTTTTGAGGACAGGCTCCTGAAATATGCTCCTCGAATTCCTCACCTGAAGTAGTAAGAATATCAACAATAAATCTGCCGGTATCTTTGCCTTTTTTACAGAATGATCCTACTATCATCTGTGCACCTATACGTTTTAAAGCCTCTATATCTTTTTCGCTCAAATCGTCAGGATGCCGGCTGATCCTTGTCAGTCTGATCTTTACCTCGCCTGTTCCGAGTGCACACGGAAAGCACCTGCCGCACATTGGACCTGAAAGAAATTCCTGGATAAAATATAATGCCCTTTGTACAGCACATTTCTTTTCTTCAGCCTCTTTTTTTATGTCATCGAGTTTTTTCTCTTTTTCTTCGGTAAAATGCTCTTCGTTCATTTTGTCTCCAAGATATTATTAATCCCCTCACCCTTTCCCTCCAGGGGGGAGGGATTAAGGGAGGGTGATACTCTCATCATTAGTACATCGTCTCTGCCATGAAGCATATTTCAGGCAGCAGATATGATACAAGGTCCCTAAATGTGATCATACCGATAATCCTGTCTCCTTCGACAACAGGAAGATGTCTTATCTTTTTTCTCAATGCAATGGCAATTGCCGAACTTATTTCTGTTGATGGGTCGAATGTCGTGATATCACGCATACAGGTTTTTTCAATAGTCTCGTTAAAAGATGTATTATCAAACACACACCTCACAATATCTCTTTCCGTAAAAAGGCTTACAAGCTTATTGTTATCATCAACAACAAACAGCCCGCTGACGCTCTTCTCGGTCATTTTCCTGACCGCATCGGATATGGCGCTGTTCTTGTGAACAGTCACTATCTCATATGGTCGTGATTCCAATATATCTTTTAGGGTCATTTTACGTCTCCTTTCGATAACTTCCATCTTCTCATAAGGTATCTTTAACTCCTCTTCAAGCCTTGCGTACATCTCCTTGGTTATTTTCACTGCATTTACAGGACATATGCTATAGCATGCTTTACATTTTGTGCAGTAATCACGGTCAATAAAGAAACCTCTCCTCGTCTCCTTTACTGCATTGAATGCACACGCCTGTTTACACAGACCGCAGAGTATGCATTCCGAATGCTCTATTATAAACACGCCAAGGCCGCTGCAGACCCTGGCACGGCAGTATTTCTCATGTATATGCTCTTCGTATTCATCGCGGAAATACTTGATCGTGGTAAGGACAGGATTCGGCGCACTCTGTCCGAGGCCGCAGAGAGAGCCTGCCTTCACAAGTTTACCGATCTTTTCGAGCTTCTCAATGTCACCTTTTTCGCCCTTGCCCGATGTTATTTTTTCGAGTATCTGAAGCATCTGGTATGTCCCTATCCTGCATGTTGGACATTTTCCGCATGATTCAGCCTGTGTAAATGAGAGGAAAAATTTTGCAACATCAACCATGCAGTTGTCTTCATCCAGAACAACCATTCCACCAGACCCCATCATTGAGCCTACCTTTAAGAGGGAGTCGAAATCCACAGGCAGGTTAAGGTATTTTGAAGGTATACATCCTCCTGAAGGACCTCCTGTTTGTATCGCCTTGAATTTTTTATTCCCCATAATTCCCCCACCGATATCATAGACTATCTCGCCAAGAGTGATTCCCATAGGAACTTCAACAAGACCGGTATTTTTCACCTTGCCAGTGAGTGCAAAGACCTTGGTTCCGGGGGAACTTGGTGTCCCTATACTCAGGAACCAATCCGCACCCTTTTCTATGATCGGCGGGACACAGGCAAATGTTTCTACATTATTCAGATTGGCCGGATAACCCCATGGACCTCCACCTGGTTCGGAGACCCTCGGTGGTCGTGCATGAGGAAATCCTCTTTTGCCTTCAAGAGAAGCAACAAGTGCTGTAGCCTCACCACATACAAATGCTCCAGCCCCTTCTCTGATATGGATTGTAAAATCAAAACCTGTTCCGAGGATATTCCTGCCGAGGAGTCCGATTTGCTCGGCCTGGCTGATCGCTATCCTTAAATTCTTTACAGCAAGCGGATATTCATGACGGACATATATGAAACCATAATGTGCATCAACAGCATAAGCGCATATAAGCATGCCTTCGAGCAGACCGTGGGGGTCTCCTTCCATAATAGACCTGTCCATAAAAGCGCCCGGGTCTCCCTCATCTCCATTTGCTATAACCATTTTTATGGTGCCCGGTGCTCTTCTTGTATGCGCCCACTTTACCCCGGTGGGAAATCCTGCCCCTCCCCTTCCCCTGAGATTGGATTTCTTCACCTCATCAATCACCTGTTCAGGGCTCATTGACGAAAACACCTTTTCAGCAGCACCATATCCGCCAACAGCAATATAATGATGAATGTTAGTTGGATCTATTCTTCCGTTATTCTTTAGCGCAACTCTCATTTGTTTTTTATAAAACGGTACATCTTCCATAAATTCAACAGGCTTTTCAAGAAAAGTGTCCCGGTAAAGAAGGCTTCTTACGGGAAACACT
>Ga0299915_10001594_pt1 | contig 16757 bp, 24 predicted proteins | sample RVTome_13_FD_200263 | JGI IMG/M metagenome (GOLD analysis project Ga0299915, IMG submission 200263) | Soil microbial communities from uranium-contaminated site in the Upper Colorado River Basin, Wyoming, United States - RVT92D227 (version 2) ... | reverse complement strand
TGCGGGGCGACTCAAGTCTTAATGCGCTAGAAAAGCACTGCTGCGGTTCTCTACGCTAAGAACTGCCTGAATTTCAGACTTTGGCTTGACAACAGAACCTGCTTAAGAATGAGACCTGACGATTCGGGTGTGAAATAAGTCTAACCGATAATTGTCTTGATTCAAGATGCATGATATTGAGCAAAGACCATTTTTCAGAAGAAACGGGCAAACGCGCGCTATTTGAATACTATGCTTTCGATGACCAAACGTAAGATCTGAAAGACTTGGGAGGCGTTTAAGTCTTCCGTGTCCAGTATGAAGCTGAAAGGTTCCAGATCTTCACCCAACTTGAAACCATACATCTTTCTGTAAATTGCCTTTGTCTGATTCTCCTTGCTCTTCAGGGCTTCCAAAGCTTCTTTGTAACTTGTCTTGTCCCTTCCGGCGATTCTCCTGGCCCTCTCCTCGACGGAAGCTTCTAACCATATCTTGAATCCCTTCTTAAGAAGCCAAGGCATGGTCCAGCTGTCCAAGATCACGTTCCCTTTCTCTGCGACTTCCAGTAGTTTCTTGTCAACGGTCTTGTCAAATTGGGGGTCTTTTTCTCTTTTTTGGAGAAAGCCGAGTCCTTCCTTGCTTTCCCACCAGCCTCGTTCGAGCGGTCTGAAACCTTCTTCAATCGCAAAGGCCATCAAGGCGTCTCCGCCTGAGAAATACCTCAATTTGTATTCCTTGGCAATTCTTTTTGCCACCGTGCTTTTTCCACTTCCAGCCATGCCGCAAACGCAGATTGTCGCTGGTTCTCTGTGTTTTTTCTTGATCTCTTTTCGAGAACCCATCTGCTTACCTCAAAAGCCTAGGCCTGCACCGTTCTTGCGGCTTGTCTCAACCCTACCTTGAGGCAATTGTGGCAAAGTTGTCCTCCGTAAAGACGCAATATCCTCTTTCTGCTCAGAGTGGACTTCCGTGATTTCAGCGGAGAACTGGACGTCCCTGCCAAGAGCTGACCACAGTTCTTGCATCTCGATGGAGCCCCGATTAGGCTCTTGAACTGTGTTCCCGTTCTGCCGCCGGGCAGAGGCTTGGTTACGCGTTTTCTGCTCCGGGTGCGTTCGCTGGGTCTTACCATCCTACTCGCTCACCTCGGTTAATCCGAATACGTGTGAAAAAGTTGTCCCAAAGAACAAGGAGCAAAGAAGATACCACCAAATGAGGGACGCGCTGAACATCGGCAAAGGAAGATCAGCCCCGATCCCAGGAAAGATCGCTACAGCTATCGGCAGACCATCTTTAGTGTAGAATCCGCCTAAAAATTGCCACATTAGAAGCAGTGGGACCAGAAACAGGAGTGATATCTTCATTGAATTCCACATCATTTTGGTTTGCATCTTCATGATGTACTGCTGTTTCTTCATGAGTTTCTCAATCGTCTTCTTGTCCTTTGCACGTTGCGCTTCGCGCAATTCCTTGTTCCATTCACTGACTTCTTTTCTTTGCCCTTTGGATTTCTGCGGATTTGAAACGAGACGGTTCACGAGAGTAGTGAGCAATGAGACCAAAGCAGCGATTCCTAATATGAAGAGTGTAGAATACGGTATCTGCTGCAGGATGGGGGGAAGTACTTCTAGTATAATGAACATCATTTCTCAGGCCCTCTTAGCGCTCCTAATATTTGCTTAGCTGCCTCTTCAGGTTTTCCTTCGGAGTTGACAACTACTCTTACAGGCACGCTCATAAGAACGGCGCATGCGCATGCCATCGCCCTTGAAAAATTCAGTTCTTCATTGACAGATTCTTCTAACGCGGGATATCTCTTTCTACTGTTGTCTTTCAGACGTCGCGAGGATATTTCGTTTGGTTTGGCTTCGACGAGCACAAGCAAATCGGGTTTCAGCGTGTTCAAGTTGTTGCTTGACAAACCAGGGAAGTATCCCTCAGGAGTCTTTATCGACATGTGCGTGTCGATAATTGTCAGGCCACTGGCTTGTCTTGCTTTTTCAGCAATTGCTTCTGCTACCTGTTTCTGCAAACTACGCTGAACATCCACGCTGTCCTTTCGCATGCCATCTCTTTCCAGTAATCGTCCAGATTCTCGGAGAATTCCCATCATTACGGTGCCATAGTTCACCACGTTGATGCGAACACCGGCTTCTCTGCCAAGTTTTTCGACGAAACCGCAAACAGTTGTCTTACCAGTTCCAGGTATTCCAGTAACGATTGCCGTCCTATTCATCGGGTTATTCCCCGAATACTCGTCTAAACGCAGGGTACATTTCAGCCGCTCTTTCCTGCATCAGCACCTCATAGTACTGATAAATTATGCCTACGGAAAGGAGAATACCCATTCCCGAACCGAACACTCCGAAAAAGTCTGTTATGCCCGCTATCAGTCCCACGACTATCCCGCCCAGAACCGTAACTGCTGGAATGTAGCGTTTCAGGATCGACTCAATAGCCTTTCCCGACCGTCTGTAACCTGGAATCTGCATGCCCGCATCCACAAGCTGATTAGCCACGGTTGAAGGCCCTAAACCGCCTACTTCAAGCCAAGTCAGTGAGAAGACGACACAAAACGCGACCAGTATCCCAAGGTAGCCTAATGCTTTGATTGGGTCCGTCATGACATCTCCGAAACTGCGAGGAGCGGTTACATATTTCACAAGACCTCCTGTGATCTGAATTGCTGCTTGCCCACCCCCCGAGGGTGTCACTGATTCGAACGTTCCTAGAAGGTTTAGCCAGACGTTTGTGTTGTTTCTATTGAAAGAGCTCCAGAAGAGTTGCGAGAAAAAGTATACGTTAGCAAACAAGGCGGATGCGAAGATGACTGGCAGATTGGATACGTACAGGAGTTTTATCGGGTATCTGCTCCGGTAACCCTTGTAGCCTGCATAAGAGAGTGGTAATTCAACCCTGACGCCTTCCATGTAGATTATGATCAGGAAAGCCAGTATGGTTGCTATCAGACCCATCAGTGAGGGGTTTTGACCTCTTGACCAAAGCGCTGAGAAAGATTTTCCTTCAGTCAAAAACTGGCCCAGCGCAAAGAAGAAACCGTAGCTCATTCCTCCGCTTTCCGTCGCGTCACCAACACCTGGCAATGGCGCGAAAGCTTGCCAGAAAATGTGCTGAGCGACACCAGCCATAATGAACAGGCTTATTCCACTTCCGAATCCCCATCCCTTCTGGACAAGCTCATCCAGCAACAACACTACAATTCCCGCGCCTATCAGTTGCAGAAATACGACTATAGCTGTGGTTCCGCTTAACGTTCCGTACATGCCGCCGATGATATATGCCGATGCCTGCACTCCCGTGAGAAGGATGGCGAAGACTTTGCTAGCAGACGTAAACAACCCTCTATCTTCAGGGTTGCTCATGTCAGCTTGGATCATTTGTGATCCGACCAGAAGCTGCAATATCAGTCCCGCCGTAACTATGGGGCCTATTCCGAGTTCCATTAGGCTGCCACGGCTGGAAGCGAAGATTATTCTCAGCGCGGCGAGTTCACCTATATCCTGCTCCGTAATACCGAAGAGAGGAACTTCAGTCATTACTAGGAAAATGATCAAAACCAGCGCGGTCCAGAACAGTTTCTCGTTGAAACGAACCCTACGTTCTGGAACCTTGATTTCAGGTAGTACCCTTGCAACAGGCTTGAATAATGAAAGAAACCGCCCAGCCATAAGTTAACAGCCTACTCTCCAGCTTCCTGTTCTTCCGCCAGGATTTCTCCGCCCGCCTCTTTTATCTTGTCAGAAGCTGACTTTGAAAATGACGCCACTTTTACTACAAGGGCCTTCGAAATCTTGCCCGAGCCAAGAAGCTTAGTGTATCCAAGGCTTTCCAAATCTACGAAGAACTTGCCTTTCTCCTTCTCGACCCATAGTTCTTCTGCTATTCCGTCAAGTGTCCCAACGTTGATTACGTTGATTCTTTGCCTCAGACTCTTTGGAGAAGTGAAACCAGTTTTGCTGTAATAGTCAGGGGCATACTTGATTATGTAAGACCACAACGCTTTGTGCCGTCCCGGATTTCGGTAAGGCTTCCCGCCTGTCCGCCTATGTTGACCTACTTTTCCCCAGCCTACAGTTCTTGAGCCCCGCTTCTTTCTTGTCTTTCTAAGGTCATGCGGCATTTTCCTAACCTGCTATCTTGTCGAATGTCTCCTCTTCAAGAGCCTTTTTTAACCGTATTTCCAGCACGCCATTCTTATATGTTGTGCAAGCAGTGTCGGGAATCACTCTCTTAGGAAGATTTAAGCTTTTACGGTATTTGCGTTCCGAAGCCCTTGCGGACAACGTAAGCCTTTGATCTTTTACGCTAATTCTCAGGCTCTCTTTGCTGAAACCTGCAAATTCAGCAACGATCGAGATCTCATTATCGTCTTCAAGAATGTCTATCAGCGGCGGAGGCTCCTTGAGATTTCCCTCAGGGATTTTCTCGATTCTGTATCTCAGTCGCTTCACAGGTTTCTTAGCATTTGGATTTTTGATTCGAAAAGTCCGAGGAGCACTCTTCTCTTTTGTTTTGCTGAAAACCCGGAAGATGTTAAATTTCTTCAGTGTCTTTTTGTTTCTCCGCCACTTCGCGCTCAAAGCCAACGCTCCCCTCGTACATGGCATTTCAAAAGCTACTATAAAACGTATCGCATGCGGAAACGTCAAAAGAAGAAAGCAGACTGACCCCGGTCAAAGCATTCTTCTTAGAAGCGCGTCGATTTTTTCTCCGCGATCCCCCAATTCTCCGCCTGCCCCGTAGTGCCTCTTTATCTTTCCTTTGAATCCTTTTGACGGTGGATGAAGCCTGAAGACTGGCTGTATAGTCTTAAGTTTCCAATACTCAGCTCGACCCGTGTAAATCGCCTCGACCAGATCATCAAGCGATTTGAAGCCTGATTTCTGGGCATAGTCGTCAGTCAACTCCTTGTCGCCAACTAGTCTTCCCTTCTTCTTTATCATCAAAGCGACTGTTTCCTTGGAAGGTTCGCCGTAAGTGATGTAATCTCTTGCAGTCTTCAGCATGCCTTGAAACGCTGGGCGATCGTCAACCAGCGCAGCGTAATTGTTCCGTGGCAGGTGAAGCATCGCCAATGTTTCTCTGGCCTGCATTGAAGCGCTTATTGTTCCGCGAATACGTACAACAGCAATGCATTTGCGCCTAGTTTCTTCACCCAACTATTTCACCCAATCAGTCGGTGTTATCAAGCTGTAAGTCTGCTTCAAAGCGTCAAAAACAGCATAAGCAAATGAAGGTATAGTCCTTGTTGAACCATAGCTTCGAGTCCAGACGTCTTTAACGCCAGCCAATCCTAAAATCACTTTGGAAACTTCACTTACCACCAGTCCTAAACCTCTTGGACCGGGGACAAAAACAACCCTTACCCCGCCAGTCTTTCCCTCAATCTGGAAAGGTATCGAGTGAGGTCTGCCGCAGTCACACTCCCAGCTTCCACATCCACGCCTGACGGGCACCAATTTAAGGCGCGCATCTGTGGCCCCTTTTTCGATAGCATTTCTTACCTGACTGGCTTTGCCAGATCCCAAGCCTATGTATCCGTCTCTGTTTCCGACGGCGACCACTGCCTTGAACCGTGACTTTTCGCCAGCATCAGTTTGTTTCTGTACAAGGTTGATGTTTATGACCTCTTCCTGGAGGTCGGGTATCAGGGCATCGACGATTTGTGCCTCGCGCACTTGGAGCCCTGCCATGAAGACTTCTTCAATGGAGGTTATCCTGCCTTCTTGGATCATCTTTCCCAAACGAGTCCTTGGAACCCACTGCTCCAAGTTGGAATGTGATTCTTCTCGGCGATCTCTTCTACGGCCTCTAGATTTCAATTCTTCTTACCTCTACTTTGGAATGCCTCAACCATTTGTTTCTTGACTTGTTCAAAGTGCTTAGGAAGAGTCTCGGGTTTGATCTCTTGCTTCAAATATCCTGACCACGTTGACTGATACTCTTCAACATCACTTGCCAAGCTCTCTGCGTACTTGGCGATGTGTTCGCCTTTTATTCTTTTTTCATCAGGCAGTTTCGACTCACTGTGTGGAACATTGACCTTTGCGTCCAAAACCCCCTTGAGAACTGCAAAGACCCTGGCGCCCTTGGTTGGCGGATACAAACCTATATCGAGAATGGCACCCTCTACACCGTGCGCTCTTGCCTTCAACCCGCACAAAAATCCTGTGAGGTACGCTGCTGAGAGGTTTCCCCTCGGAGCTTTCCAACCGTATTTGACCAATTCCCGGCTATGGGCCGAGACGAGCACTTCATCTCCTTTTGGTTTGGCAACTATTATTTGAGCAATAATGTTGTTGATACTCGTACGCGTAACCAATCGCGGCATGCCTGACAACACTAAGGCTTTTCGAGCATGGTAGTCTGTCTTTCCTTCTCTTCTCCGACGGAATTTAGTGCAGTAACGCGCGTTTCTTGCCATTACCGTTTCCTCCACAGTTCATGAGCCTTCAGATAACGCTCCAAGTCGGCAACAGACTCAAATCTTCCGCTACCCGCCATTCTGTACAAGCTTTGGTAAGAGTCTTCTGGGATGATCTTCTTCGTCTTCAATACCTTCAATCTTCTCCTCAAGGCTCGAATCTTGCCCATCCAAGCCTCCTTCTTGGAGACTCGTGCATGTGGCGTGCCTGTTCGGCTGCCTGGACCACTTCTTCGCCCCTTTTTCTTCTTCTCATGCAATATTCGCGCTCTTCCTCGGCTTATGCCTATTGCAGGAAGCGATTTGATAACACCCTCATGAACCAGCCTCCTTATTTCGCTCCGAGTCATGGCGGTCTCCACGTCTTCATTTCTTCCAGGGTCAATCCAGACGCGGTTCTGTCCGATCTTCAGTATTTGTGCTGCAAGTCGACGTTGAGAGGTGAGCTTTGTCATTGTTCTTCAGTTCTCTCCTTGCGTTTCTTGGTTTTGTCTTTCTCCTGCTTGTCTTCTGCCTCAACTGTTTCCTCTGTTTTCTTCGCTTCTTTTCCTGTTTTTTCAGTTTTCTCTTCTTTTTCTTCTTCTGTAAGCTTCTCTTTTGGTGCTTCTTTGATTTCTCTCAGGTTAAGGACAACAATTTTTCTTCTTCTTGCCTCGGCAAGGATGCTCGCTTTCTTTCTTTTGCCTACCGTGTGACCTATACGTATTGCTTGGAGCTTCGGCTCAATCTTGCTTAATTGTTCAACGTTGTAAACCATAGCTTCTTTGTAGCCTGAAGGGTGAAGACCTCTGGACAATTTTGGTCCACCATATCCAGACGCGGCTGCAGGCGGCCAGCCCTTGTACATAAGCCTCACTTTGTGGTCTAGACCTCGAGGGTTTCGCCAATTTTCTTTCAGCCGGAAGTAGCGCCAGCTTTCAGGTCTTACGAACCGGGGCTTTTTGCCTTTGACCCGTTTCCTAAGCTTAAGTGCCTTTCTCGGGGTAATCGTATTCGGCTCTGTCATGCTTCCATCCCTTCTACCTGTTCAAAGACGTAGAGCCCATCCAAGAATATTCGTGGGTCTTTTCGCTTGACCTTAGTAGCTTGTTCAACATTGGCTGCGGTCTGACTTACATCTTCCAGACTTATGCCTTGGACTATGATATCTTCGCCCTGAATTTTCACCTTGACGTCGCCAATTATCTTGGACTTTCGCGGACTTCTCTCGCCGGTAAAGTTTTCAACCAGCACCGTCTTTTCCTTCAGTTTGACTGAAATCGGAAAGTGTGAAAACACGATCTTGAGCTTGTATGTGAAACCCTTGGTCACGCCAGTGATCATGTTTTGAATGTGCGAATTGATGGTACCGACAAGCGCGGATTCTTTTTTGCGGGGCCATTCAGCCCATGTCTTAACGAGCTTGCCGTTGAGCTCAATCGAGACGGGTTCATGAGAGAAGTCACGAGTCAATGTGCCCTTTGGCCCTTTGACTGTTATTTTTCTTCCCTCTAAACTTACCTCAACGTCGGCAGGCACCTGAATCGTTTCCGACTTCTCTGGGATCCTCATCGTTAGCACCTCTAGTACACGAATGCTAGCAACCTGCCTCCAGTGTGCTTTTCCTTTGCATCGCGATGTGAGACGACGCCTTTCGGAGCTGAGACGACCAGCAGGCCAACTTCTCGGGACGGAAGGAATTTCTTCTCCCACTCTTCAAACTGGTCTGATCTAACTGGGAATCGCGGCCTTATCGCGCCACACTTGTTTATTCTCCCAAGCAGTTGAACCTTGAATTTCCCAGATCGTCCGTCGTCTATAAACTCGAACTCGCCAATGTAACCGTTCAGCTGCATTATTCGCAGGACTCGGCCTAAAAGTTTAGAGGCAGGGCTGATTACGCACTCGTGTTTGTTCCGCATTTCGTTGTTGACGACAGTTGTCAAACCATTAGCCAATGTGTCCATAATGTTCTCCTCGTTCACTCGTACTTTTTGAAGCCGAGTTTTTTGGCTACCTCCCTAAAACATTGCCGACATAAATATAAATTGTAACGCCTGATTATCGGACCGTAAGATCCACATCTGCTGCATGGTCTGGCGCCCTTGCCGTATTTTCTATCTTTTTTGGATTTCTGTTTCCCCATTCGGTCTTCACCTGTCTAGACGATCTCGACTCCAAGGGTTTCTTTTGCAAAAGCCATGGATTCCTCGGGCGTCAGAACATGTCTTGCCCCGATTTTGCTTGCTTGCTTTCTTCGAGTCTTTACGCGGTAACCCGGGCGAATAACCGTGACACATACGTCCATACCGAATATTCCTATGTCGGGGTCGTATTTCACTCCCGGCAGCTCGATGTGTTCTTTAAGTCCGAAAGAGAAATTGCCTTGCTTGTCGAAGCTCCGGCGAGGAAGTTTCTTGTCGATAACGGGCAGAGCCTTGTTCAGGAACTCGATGGCTTTTTCTCCTCTCAATGTTACTATGCAGGCTATAGATTCGCCTTTTCGAATGTTAAAATCTCTCACCGATTCCTTTGCCTTTCTCTTGCACGGAGTTTGACCGGTTATTTCCTTCAAGACTTTCGTTGCTTTTTCAAGCGGTTCGCCGGATTTGCCGACGCTGATGTTCACCACGATTTTTTCTATTCTCGGCTTAAGCATGGGCTGGTTTTCCCATCTATTGCGCGTCTCGCCTGCAGACAATCTAGACTGCCTCCGGCAGTGAGATAATCGGTTGAGCCTCGCCTATCGCAAACACGAATTCCAACGTTGTTTGATAACGGTTCTTGTTCTCATCTTCAATAGTAACCAACGCGTTTTTACGCTTCTTTCCTTCTGTCTTCTCGATTTCAACAATCCTGCCAAATTTCCCGACATTTTTGCCGCCGGTTATCAGAGCAGAATCCTTTTCCTTCATTCGTATATGTTCGAGAATTTGTCTCTCAGGAAGACTGACCTTCACGGTATCTAGCGTTTCGTGGGGGTCTTTTTGCGGGTTTTTGGAGTCTGCGACCTTTATCGTAATGTTGGATCCGTCATGAAGACAAAGCTGCACATGCCCACCTTCAACGACTGTCTTATTTTCAATCCTGCATAGCTTGAATTTGGTTTCTTCTTCTTTGATCGGATTCAAGATCAAGCCTTTGTAAGATGGCAGCACGCAGAAGTTATTCGCGTTCTCTGGAAATGAAATAACATCCATTAAGCCTACAGGAAAGTCGTCGCTTCGTCTAACCTTTCCATCCACGAGCACTTTTCCTTGGGCGACTATCATTTTTGCTTCTTTTCTCGTCTCTGCAAAGTCCAAGACATCGCGAAGGACAACTGCTAAGGGCATACACTTTTTGAGTGAATGTGGCCCAGGATTTGGTTTAACAACCCACGTGTATTCTTTTCGATGCAGGGGCCAGAATCTTGGTGCCGGTTTGCGTTTCAACCCTGATGATTTGCCTTTTCCACCCATGTTCATTCTTCCCCTTCTTCACTTTTCTTAGTGGTCTTGCGAGGTGTACGCTTGGTTTTTCTTACGCGTTTGGCTTTCTCCACCTGTTCCACTTTTGCTTCTTCAGCTTCTTTCTTCACTTTTTCTTCGCCTTTCTTTTTAGCGGGTTTCTTCTTTGCTTTGGCAACTCTCTTTTTCGGTGCTCTTGCCTTTGCCGCGGGTTTTTCCTCAACGACTTCTCTTACTTCTTCTGGTTTCACTTCTGCAACTTCGACCGGCTTTTCTTCGGGCGTTGGTTTTGGTTTCTTCTCGATTTTTTCGGCTTTTTCAACTTTTTCAAGTCTCTTGAGCGCTTCTTTCTTAGAATCGAGAATATCTTTTCTCCATTTGTCATCAAGGTTCAGACGTATGACTATGACTTTTGAAGGATGTATGGGAACGTTTATCGTTGTTCCATCAACCTTTTCACGTGTTAGTCCTTCAACGTATATTCTGTATCTTGAAAGATCTACACGAGTGATCTTGCCTTCGACTCCTTTGTGATCTCCTCTAACAACGTGAACCGTGTCTCCAGTTCGCACTGGAAAGCTCTTGGTTCCATGCGAGGCTCGTAATTCTGGTGAAAGATGCGCTGCTAGAAGCTTGTGGCGCAAGTGTGCTGGTGCTTCGTAAAGCATTTTTCGTTGTTTTGATGGCTTTGTCAATGGCCTTGTTGCTTGCATTCCGGGTCCTCCTAAACGATTATGCTCGAGGCGCTCGCTATTCGCGGCCATCTCTCAGCAGCTTCTTTTGCAACCGGGCCACGAATCTCTGATCCTTTCATTTCTCCTTCAGGAGTGATTATCACAGCGGCGTTGTCTTCAAACTGTATCCAGGCACCGTCTATCCTTCTGAACGGCTTCCTCTGTCTCACGATCACCGCTTGGAAAATTTTCTTCCTCATGTCCGGAGTCCCTTGTCTTACTGATACTGTTATTTTGTCTCCGACAGTTGCACGCGGGTAACGTCTAAGTCTTCCGTGGTACCCCATTACTTGAACAAGTCTGAGAGCTCTTGCTCCCGTGTTGTCGGCGCATTTGAGCACTGCTGGAGGTTGGAGTCCTCTCGAAAGTTTGGGTCCATGCCCAATCATTCCCCTTGCGATAAGGCCTCTTCCTTTTGCTTTGGCCGCCATCGTCACTTCGCCTCAACTTTTTCAACAACGACGAATCCGACTGTCTTGCTTATCGGACGGCTTTCGACTATGGTGACACGGTCTCCTTCTTTCACGTCAATGCAAGGTGGTTTGTGCGATGGAATCCGGCTGCGCCTTCTCTCGTATCTCTTGAACTTCGAAATGTAAGAAAGATAATCGCGTTCGACGATGACCGTCTTGTCCATTTTTGCGCTTACGACTGTGCCTTCCAACACGCGTCCTCTTACGGGTAATTCTCCGTGGAAAGGACAGTTCACGTCATCGCACGTCTTCTTTGGTTTCTTGAAAGTAAGTGACATTACCAGAGTCTCCTGATACTTTTCTTGAGCCGATCCTCAGGTCTTCCTACAAGGATTTTTCCGTCAATCTCAACGACGGTGTCGTCTAGAAACCTAAAACGAAACACGCTTGATTGTTTTGCCACGATTTTGCACTTCGTTTTCTGCAATATGGAAAAGGTGTTCCGCGTCTCATCGACCACTCTGCCAGATATCCCCACGTTTTCGAGATGGCTACTTCGGTGGACCTTAGCTTGGGTTCCGATGAATTCGCAACGGACGACGTCTGGCGTTATCTTCATTTCTGTTTCTTCCTCTCAGAGACCGATTTTGCCTTCGCGTTTTTTGGTTTTCGAATACCGAGCAAATCCTCGTGATTGACAGTCAAAATCCTGGCTATTGCCTTCCTAAGTTCCCCTATCCGAGCAGGATTTTCTACCGTACCGCCTGCGCGAATCATTGTTATGAGTCTAAGGAGCTCTATTCGAAACTCACCAAGCCTCTTAGACCTATCTTCTGCCGACATGCCTCGGATTTCTTCGACCCGCATTAGCGGCATTATTCTTCGTCCTCCACTTTTTTCTCCGTGCCTTCGGTGTCAGCTTCCTCAGATTCTACTTCTTTTGCTACAGTTTCTTGGACCTCCGCCTCCGCTTCGGGTTCAGCTGGCTCCGTCGCCTCTTGAGGAGCCTCTTTTTCTGCGACTTTCTCCTCGGTCTTCTCCTCAACCTTTTCTTCAGGCGGGAGGGTTTCAAGTATCTTGATCTTATCCGGGAAGATCGCGTCAGGAGGCATTATCCTTACTCTGACGCCGAACATTCCGGGCTTCATTTGAACATGAACTTCGGCTTTCTGCATATACTTCAGGCATGGATCTCCGCACTTAACCAAGTAACCTGCTCGAAACTTTTCGAACCGGGCTCTTTCGGTTCTCAGCTTTCCGCTTATCACGATTTCTGCGCCTAAGGCGCCCGCTTCCATGACCTGGTTGAGCGACCAGAAACCGGCGCGTCTGTGGTGTACGCCTCTCTGGAGGGCAGATGCAACGCGTGAAGCCACAACGTATGCGTTCAGTTCGGGGATTTCAATTTCAGAAACAGAGATCTGAGGGTTTGAAACTTTGAACTTTTCTTCAAGAAAGGTCGCGAGTTCGCGTATGGTTTCTCCTCCGCGGCCTATCACCAGACCGGGACGCATTGCGTAGATGACAATATGCGTGCCCAACGGGGTTTTGGATATACTAACTCCGCCGTATCCTGCGCGTTCAAGTTTTTTCTGCAAATATTCATCAATTTCGGTCTTCTTTATCGATTCCGTTATGAAATGCTTGACGACTGACATCAGGCCGCTTCTCCTCTCTCCGGCTGCTCTTCGAGGGCGATCTCCACGTGACAGAGAATGTCATACGATGGCGTGGCCCTTCCTTGGGCTCTTGGTTGATAAGTCTTCCTCTTCATGCCTTGACTTGTGGCCGCGTGTATGATTCGCATTCTGTCCGTATCCAACCCCTTGTTTTCCGCGTTGGCTTCAGCTCCCTCAAGCAGTTTCAAAATGTATTTTGATGCTTTCACCGGATACCTGCCTGCAAAAGCCTTGGTCAAGCCGTGATGATGCCCAACTTTCTTTGTGTACCTTCTGTATGGGACAGGCTTCTTCTTATCCATGACATTCTGAAGGTATTTCTTGGCCGTGATAAGCATCATTCCTTTAATAGTTCTGCATACTTCTCGTGCCGCTTTATGGGATATACTGATCTCCCGTGCGCTTGCTCTGACGGTTTTTTCCGGATCAAGCCGTTCCTCCGCTATGGAGTATCCCCATTTTGGCACTCGATATTCTCTCCAGATGTGCAATTCAACAGCAGTAGGGTGATTTATATGGTTTTCCTCTAACAAAAAACGTTTAAAATCAATTTAGAACTGCTAGGCTCTTCTGTTTTCGCCATTCGAAGGTTTCCTTCCGAGTTTCAACAGACAACACATTTCAGTCGTTTGTTCTAGCCCAAATCCTGCAGGTTCCCTCAACGCTCACCATGCAAGCGCCAACTGGTTTCTGTGGAGTACACTTTCCCATGAACAAAGGGCAATCCGTAGGCTTGATTTTGCCAACGATCACAAGATGACACCTACATCCAGGCTGCATGTCTACACCTTTCTCTGCTCTGACGCCGTATTTCACGTGCGCGTCATACTCAGCATACTTGTCCCGAAGGCTCAACTTTGACGCAGGAATGGTTCCGAGCCCTCGCCACGAACCATCGATAGTTGAGAAGACGCGTTGCAGGAGCTGCTGTGCTCTGCTGTTTCCTTCAGGGCTCACTGCCCGAACGTACTCGTTTTCAAGTTTGGGGTTGCCTTCATTCAGCTGCTTAAGTATCATATAGATTCCAAACATGAGGTCCATCGGTTCGAACCCTGCCACTACAACCGGCATACAATATTCTCTTGGAAAGGTTTCATAGGGTTTAAGTCCGATGATTGTGCTGACGTGTCCTGGAGCTATGAAACCGTTCAAGTTCAAATCTTTCATTTTCAGAAGCAATTTCATAGCAGGTGGGATTGTACGGTGAGAAACGAGAAAACTGATGTTGCTCGGGGGTTTTGCGGCGACTTCTACGGCTGTTGACGGCGAGGTGGTTTCGAAGCCCACGGCAAAGAACGTAAATTCCTTGTCAGGTTCTTGCTTAGCCATTTGCACGGCGTCACTGACACTGTAGACAACCCGAACGTCTGCGCCTTTTGCTTTGGCATCAAGAAGTGACATATTGGAGCCTGGAACACGGAAAAGGTCACCAAAACACGTTATCGTGATTCCTCTCAGAGCCAGTTGAACTGCTTCGTCTATCTCTGAAGCCGGAACTATGCAAACAGGGCAACCAGGACCGGCGATGACTTCCACGTTTCTCGGAAGAAGATTTCGGAGCCCATAGTGGGTAATTGTCCATTCATGCGTGCCACAGACATGACATATCTTGACTACCCCTTTCTTCGGAGCGATTTTGCGCATTTTTTCTGAGACGCGTTTCGCAAGCTCTGGATCCCTGAATGGCAATTTTTCAGTCAAGATCTCACCAGCTTGCTTCATGCTTGCAGAGTTCTTGTTTCTGCTTCCAGAATCTCGTTCCACAAGCTGAGAGTTTCAAGAGCCTCTTTCTCCTCAAGAATCTGGATGGCGTAGCCGGCGTGGACCAGAACGTAGTCACCCACTTTGGCCTCCACTAACGTGACGTTCACTTCCCTGAGGACTCCTTCGCCAAAGTCCACTTGGGCTTTGTCTCCTTTGCGAGTTACGACTTTAGCGGGTATCGCCAAACACATGGTACAATTCTCGACTCTGTTTTCAAGAACGGTGTTCGAATGGACGCTGATAAAGTTAGTGACTCTGAAAAAGGATTCTCTAGTTCAGATGTGGCTCTTGCACGTGATCGTTGATGATTTTGCGGGCACGCTGTCTACCGCGCGCATGCTACACTTGAGATACGATTTTCTGGAAGAAAGTTCTATGCGACAAGGACCTTGGATTCAAGCATCTAATTTCGAAAAGGCTGATGCCGCGGCTTGGCCAAAAGAAAGCCCACCGTCTCCGGGAGGAACAGCCTGATGCACGAGAAAGAGGAGACCTGCGTCTTCGACCATTTTCCGCATAATCTCTGCCATGATTATGTTGCATGCGACTCCGCCCGAGAAACCGATGGTTTTCACGTTGGCTCCCGCGGCTTCCTCAATGGCCATCGTTGCCAATCCCCTGGCCAAATACGCGTGCGCAGACTTGGCCAAGTCTTCCACTGAAAACTTGTCTTTGCTTGAATAAATTTCCTCCAACATTGGAGCGGTATCAAGCGATTGGCCTCTGATCATGGGCTTAAGCCTCAATACGTCCTTTCCCCTTGTTGCGGCAGACTCGAGTTTCATTGAAGGTTCGCCCTCGTAGGTACGTTCAAAGCACAGTCCTAGGACTGCCGAGACGGCGTCCAGCACTCGACCGCAGCTTGTCGTTCTTGTGAAGTTACTTGGATTCTTGAGTTGTCTAAGAAGGATTTCGACTTCTAAGTAGCCGTGTGGAAAGTGTTTCTTGTTCGCAAGAAGCCATTCTGCGACTGGAGTTTTGCCGTTAAGCATCCCCGCCGCCATTCTTAGCGGGTAGCGCGTCGCTAGATCTCCACCGATCAGAGGCTGTTCTTCCAAGTGTGCGATGCGTTCGTATCCAAACGCTTTTCTGTTGCAGAGCAAGATTTCGCCTCCCCATGCTTCACCGTTTGGACCATACCCGTATCCATCGCAGCATACGCAGATCATTTCCTCTGCATCGTGTTCCGTCATGAGCGCAGCCGCGTGTGCATAGTGATGTTGGACTTGGATCAGTTCCCAGTCGTTTATTTCTGCCAAGTCGCGCGCGAGGGTCGTCGTCGTGAACTTCGGGTGCAGGTCGCAGGCGACGGTTCCGACTTTGCTGTTAGTAAGCCGGATCAGGTGATTAGAGGCTTCTTCAAGAAAAGTTCGGGTCTCCACGTTTTCGACGTCGCCAATGTGTTGGGAAATGAATGCTTTGTTCTCGTTAAGAAGGCAAGCGGTGTTGTTCAGCTCGCCGCCCAAGGCCAGCACGCATTTCTCTGCTTTTTCTTTAAGCATTATCGGAATTGGAGCATAACCTCGTGATCGTCTCAAAAAGACTGATTTGTCTCCATGTGAGCGCAGAACTGAGTCATCGCCTCTGTGTATTATTCGGCGATTGTGGAAGAGAAAGTAGTCAACAGTGTTGCCGAGTGTCTCTTGTGCTTCGAGGTTGTCTTTGACGATTGGCTGGTTGGGCGGGTTGGCGCTGGTCATCACGAATGCTGTATCATCTGTCCCGTCGAAAAGCATGTAGTGAAGACCCGTGTAGGGAAGCATTACCCCGACATTGTGAAGACCAGGGGCCACCATCTCAGAAAGGTAATAATCTCCTTTCTTGTCGAGTAGGACAATTGGTCGAGAGTATGAACAGAGGAGGTCTGTTTCATTTCTATTGACTTCTGCGAAGGTCTTCACGGCATTTATGCTTCTGGCCATGATTGCGAAAGGTTTTTGGCTCCTGTGCTTGACTTTCCGCAGTTTGACCAAGGGCTGATCTTGTGTTGTTGATGTTGCTATGTGGAATCCACCGTAGCCTTTTATCGCTAGGATGTTGCTTTCGGACAGAAGCTTGCCTGCTTCGCGAATCGGATCTTTGGATTCCACTATATTGCCTTCTTTGTCTGCCAGCCACGCTCTTGGTCCGCATTTAGGGCATGCGATTGTTTGTGCATGAAATCTCCTGTTCGTTGGGTCGCGATATTCTTCCTCGCAGAAATCGCACGTTGGAAATTCGCCCATTGTCGTGTTGTCTCTGTCATACGGTAATCTATCAATTATCGTGAATCTTGGCCCACAGTTTGTACAGGTTATGAAGAAGTATTCAAATCT
>Ga0299915_10001592_pt1 | contig 16766 bp, 16 predicted proteins | sample RVTome_13_FD_200263 | JGI IMG/M metagenome (GOLD analysis project Ga0299915, IMG submission 200263) | Soil microbial communities from uranium-contaminated site in the Upper Colorado River Basin, Wyoming, United States - RVT92D227 (version 2) ... | reverse complement strand
GGGGAGCACGGTCAGGGAGACATCGTAGACCTCCCAAACCAGGGTCTTGGACTGGGCGTAGGCCGGCCGACCGCCGACCAGCAGCAGGGCAAGCAGGGCAATGAACAGCGCAATCCGGGCCAGACGCATGCCACCTCCTGGATGATTCTGCGCCCGTTGATGATACCTGGATCGCCTGTCAAAGTCGAGCAGGGCTACAGACACAGGCCGTGTCAGAGAATTGCCGAGGAGAGCGAAGACCAGCAGCAGTGGCAGCTGCATCTGGTCACCCGCTTCGACTGGACAAGGCTGATCCGCCGGCAGATGCGAGATGCCGGAGGCATCTACTGCTGCCCACTGGACGCTCTGCTCGGCCTCGCGTCGTGGCAACGTACCAGCCCTTGGATCACGAGCCAGGCGGTGGCCCTGGCCACCCGGCTGCCCTTCAGCCAGGCGACTTGCCTGCCGGGCGCCTGGGTGCAAGCGCCCATCCATCACCGCAGCCTGTACCGCTGGGTGCAAAAGGCCGGCGCCCAGCTCGCGGCCGAAGAAGACGAGCTGCAGACGGCCGTCTTCATTCACGGCGAGATCCCGCACCGACATGATCGGGAACGGGAGATTGACCTGGCCGAAGTCGACGGCACCTTCCTGCGCGATCAGCGCGTGGAAGGCCCACCTTTGAAGCGCGCCTAGGCGTGCTCATCTCCAATACGATCTCGACATCCACTTGGAAGACGTGCTGTTCTATTCCCGCGCCTTTCCAGCCATTCACGACCCAGGATACTCCGGCCAGGGAACTGCCGAACGAAACCAGTTCCATACTCTCGAGTCCCGCGCCGTACGGTTCCTGATACTTGATTCGCAAGTCTCATTTGGCATTCCAGGCAGGGAGGAGGAGCCGATCGGGCTCGGGGGCGAGGTGATCGAGCAGACGGAGGTGCTCATACACCGGGCGGACGGCAAGGATTCCCAAGAGCCGGTCTGGCACCGATGACGCGGAAGACGAGGGCGATGGACCGGGATCTCGCTCCCGGAGATCCCTGCTCCTGGGGATCATTCTGTCAAAGTGACCTTCCTGATGCCTTCCGGCATGTCCGGATCGTAGCCTTTCAGGAGTGTCAGATGCATGGCGAACAATTGGCCAGGGACAATCGCCACGATCGGCGAGAGCCATTCGGGCGTACCTGCAGGCATCGGGACCACGGCGGGTGCTGCTCGAAGCAGATCTTGATCGTCCGAGATTACCAGGAGTTCGGCACCGCGAGCCTTGAGCTCCCCGGCTGTGGTGCGCAGTCCGCCGAGCGCCTCCCCGCGGGGAGCGATGAGCAGAATGGGGAACCCGCTTCGCACCATCGCTATCGGGCCGTGCATAAAGTCGGCCGATGAGTACGGTTCGGCGGCGATCCGGGTCAATTCCTTGAGCTTGAGGCACAACTCGTGCGCCGTCGCCAGGTTGTAGCCCCGGCTGATGACGGCGCAGCGCTCCACAAACCGATAGCGTGTGGCGACTTGCTCGATCGTCGGCTCCGCCTCAAGCGCCGAGACCACACCCTCGGGGATCCGGCCAAGCTCTTCAAGGCGGACTGCATCTCGAGCGAGCGCTGCGGAGAGCATAGCCACGGCCATCAATTCGGCGGTGTAGGTTTTGGTGGCCGGTGTGGCCTGCTCTTCCCCCGCCCCCAAGTCGATCACTTCCTTCGCGGCCTGTCCAAGAGGAGAGGCTGGCCTGTTGGTGATGGCCAGTGTGGGAGCTCCCTGACGCCTGCCTTCGACCACAACGCTGACGACATCCGGCGACTCCCCCGATTGAGACAGACCGACGACCAGGGCACCCTTCATCAACGGCGGGCGCTTGTACAAGCTGAACATCGACGGTGCTGCACCTGCCACCGGAAGGCGATTGTTGATTCCCCACAAGTACTTGGCGAAGAGGCCAGCGTTGTCCGATGTCCCCCTAGCGGCCAGGACGACAAAGCGCACATCCTGTTCGGATAGGCGCTGCGCGATCCTGCGGACGTTCGTCATCTGGTCCCGTAGAAGCCTCTGCAGCACAGCCGGCTGCTCATGGATCTCGGCGCTTATTCCCATCCGGCACTCTCTCCAAGAGATTCGCGCGAATCGCCTGATTCGTTCACTCACCATTCGCCCTCTTCGGCATCCCGCTAGCGGCCGGCGGACGCTCTCTATCCGATAATTCACTCTCGCCCAGGGAACGTCGATCCACATGCACCAGCCTTCTCACCCCTTCAGGCCCGCCAGCTCAACAGCCTCCAGGATATGCCGCTCGCCGAAAGTGACCGGCGAACAGAGGAACTCTGGTCAGAACGGCCGCGGTCATGATCGTCGGCCAGAGCTGACTCGGATTGCTGGGCTGCGCGGCTTGAACGGGGAGCGTGACCAGTTACGAAGATTGATGCAATCGAGCGGGCCGAGCACGTTGTTCCAGAAGTCAACAAGAAGGGAGCTGCCGATCATCGCCAGCGGCGCCATCACCAGAGGCAAGGCGACCTCCGCCTAGGTGGCGACAGACTCTCGACCTCTAGCACCCGGCCCATCGGGCGCTGGCAGCGCGCGTGTGCGTTCTCCCTCGAGGGTCCTGGATGCGGCCCGATGCTCCCTCACCAGAGATCTGCACCGGGCAAGACGACTACATCCCTAACTCATTGGCCAACCAACCCAGGCAAAGCTCTTCGAGCTTGTCGCGCTTTGGAAATCCTGTTGCAGTGTCCCAGCCCGCCATGGAGTAGTACCAGTCTTTTGCCCTTTCAACCTCTTCTTCTGTGACCAGAAGTCCATCACTCTTGCCGCCGACCAATGGCCTGGTGAACTTCTTGGGTAAGGTGTCTGCCTCCCGACCAATCCCCTCACGGGCGTTGAAAGACCGCAGCATGTTCAAGCGCCGTTCACCAACTCGCAGCAACTCCTCCACGTTGATATCCCAGCCCGTAACTGCCCTACATACATCGGCGAGTTGGCCCATGTCATAAAGCTGCCAGGCTGGGCCGAAAACAAACTGACACGCGTTGAGTGTGTCCAAACAAGAGTAAACATACTGCGTGGTCAGGGCAAAGCGCACCTTCTCTTCGTTGAGCACTTCGTCGGGCTGCGGGTTCACAAGACCGAGCTTCGCCATTGCCTCAGGATAGGCCCGATAGATTGGGTCGTGGCCATGGGATTGATGGTCGGCTCCAAATGGGTTGACAGCGTATATGAGCGCCAGGCTGCGTTTGAGTTGCGGCATGTGTGCCGGTAGTTCCTGGCCTTTTACAGCTACCACTAGGTCCTCGGCTTCTTTCCCCACCATTGCCGCGGCTTTGGCGGAGCCCTCGGCCAACAAGCTGCCAAATCCCTGGCGATTGGCGATCATTTCGATCATCCTGATCATCGCCTCAGCATTGCCAAACCGCAGGTCGATTCCGTCGGTGTCGCGAGCTGACAGGAGGCCGTGTTCAAAGCAATCCATCGCCCAGGCAATCGTCGCACCGCAGGAGATGGTGTCCATTCCGTACATGCTACACAACTGGTGAGCATAGGCCACCGCTTTGAGGTCATCAACGCCACAGTAACTGCCAAAGGTGCAAAGCGTTTCATATTCGGGGCCACCATAGCGTGGGTTGACACTCAACGGAGTATCTGTGACTTCTACAACACGCTTGCACCTCACCGTGCACGCGTAGCAGGTATCCCGCTTCTTCAGAATTGTCTCGGCCATCGTCCGACCGTCTAAGGCCTTCGACCCATCAAAGACGCCGCTCTCCCAGTTGCGGGTCGGAAGCCCGCCAGAGGCGTTATGAGGCTCGATGAGGTCGCCAGTTCCAAGCAATCCCAGGCCGTAGATGTCGGATTCCTCGAAGTGATCTGAGCCCCATTTTGAGAGACGTAGCGCCGCTTCTCGGTCTGCGAGGCGAGGCTTCTGGTGGCCCCGAACGACGATCGCCCTTAGGTTCTTGCTCCCCATCACGGCCCCCATTCCGTTCCGCCCGTTTGCCCTATTGGACATGCTGATGAGGGCTGCAAATCGGACGAGTCTCTCTCCCGCCGGACCACATTGCAGGATCTGAGTTCTTTTGTCTCCAACCTCCTCACGGATACGGTCTTCGACTTCAGCCGTTGTCCTACCCCACAGGTGCTCCGCCGATCGTAGTTCAGCTTGACCGTCGTTTATCCAAACGTAGACCGGACGTTCTGCTCGTCCATGCACAATGATGGCGTCGACCCCTGCGAACTTCATTTCGGCTGGGAAGAAACCGCCTGACTGCGAATCGCCAACGGCCCCGGTTAGAGGAGACTTGGCTGTAGCGGTGACACGGCTCAGACCAGAGATGGGCGCTCCAGTGAGCACGCTGAGGGCCAATGTCAGAGTATTCTCAGGGCCGCATGGGTCAGCCCCCGCAGGAGTGCCGTGGATCAAGTAGTACAAGCCCATGGCGCTGCCGCCCATGTACCTCCGGTAGAACTCCTCCCCGGGTTGTTCGATATGGAAGGCCTGGGCGGTCAGGTCGACATGAAGAATATTGCCGGTATAACCATAGGGCACGACACTTCTCCTCAGTAAGTAAAGCCCTAATTAGGGTGTTGTGCTTGTCCTTTCCATTTCAGCACAAAATCGAGCATTCGTTCAAACCGGACACCCGGGACCTGGCGCATGTGGGTAATCAACCTCTCCAACAGAAGAAGACGATGTCCTCGACCGATTACCTGTGGGTGCAAGGTGAGAATATACACTCCCCCAGGAACATTGGCTACCATGTAGTCGAAGTCGCCTGCCCAGATTTCGAGGACTTGAGATGGGGACCGAAGGCCAGGGTAGACCTGGTGTGGCAGCGATACGAATTCGAAGGCGGGAAAGTCGTCCAACCCCCATGTCACCGGCATCTCAACCAGTTCCACGGCTTCTCCAAAGTTGTAGGCTTGGTCGAACGTGTACCGATCTCCCCTCCGACACCAGTACGGGGTGAAATCGTTGCCCATGAGGCTGCTGTCGTAGACAAAACCATGTTCGAGCAAGAGACCGACCGTGTTAGGACTCATATCCCACGATGGCGAGCGGTAGCCGGATGGTCGTTTCCCTATCACCCGCTCCAGGGCATCGGTGCCTCTCTCAAGGATCCGACGTTCCTCCTCCAGGTTCAAACCAACAGGGCTTTCGTGGCAGTAGCCATGATGGGCAATCTCATGCCCGCGTTCGCACACGTCCCTTACCAAGCCGGGGTATGTATCAGCCGTATGGCCGGGCACAAACCAGGTAGAGCGAATCCCAAAGTGGTCGAGCATGTCTAGAATGCGAGGGGCCGCAACCGCGCCAAACTCCCCCCGCGAAATGAAGCTTGGCGAGATCGGCTTGGATGGGTCCAACCAACCCGAAATCGCATCAAAGTCAAACGTCAAACAGACTGTGGCACCGAGAGAGGTACCCATGGCTTTCTTCCACACTCACTGACGAGGGGCAAGATCGTTCTCAACTTGATACGCGATGCGCCCTGCAACGATTGTCATACTCACATCCAGGTTCGAGTCGAGAAGAACAACATCTGCATCCGCCCCAGGGGTGAGCGACCCTTTGCGTCTGGCCACCCCAATGGCTTCTGCCGGCACTGAAGTGACCATCGGGAGCGCCTCAATCAGCGTCAGATTGCAGAATGACATCATATTGCGCAGGGCGACCTCAAGGGTCAGAGTGCTTCCCGCCAGGTTTCCTGTTGAGTTTCTGGCGACCCCATTCCGCACGACAATGGTCTGACCTACCTGTTCATACTGGCCATCGCCGAGTCCTGTGGCACCTATGGCATCTGTGATCAGAATCAAACGCCTTGCTCCCTTTGCTCTGAAGAGAAGCTTTGCCACAGCCGGATGGACATGTACGCCGTCGCATATCAACTGCGCCCAGATACGGTCGTCGGTCAGGATACCCCCCACCACTCCGGGAGTCCGATGGTTCATCGCCCGCATTCCGTTGAAGGTATGGGTGGCATGGTGCAATCCTCGCCCAACCGCATCCTGCAGCTGGCCATATTCTGCCCCACTATGGCCCACCGCGAATTCAATACCTTCGCGTACCCCTAGACCAATCAGATCTAGGGCCCCCGGTCTTTCAGGAGCCAGTGTCACTAGCCTGACCACCCCGCTGCCCAGCCATTTCTCAAACTCGCGGAGGTCTGGATCCCGTATGTGGGCTGACGGCTGGGCACCTTTGAATTCGGGGTTCAGGTACGGTCCTTCTATGTGGACGCCCAGATGCTGCGCCCCGCCCTCCGGTTGCGGGGCGTGAGCGACGTTTTCGATAGCAGCCTGGATAGCCTGGGTCGAGGCCGCTATGGTTGTGGGGAGGTAGGCTGTGACACCATGACGAACGAAGAACCGCGACATGCCCTCGAGGGCTCTCGGCGTCGCGTCCATGACCTCATGACCGACAGCACCGTGGACATGAATATCTATCAGGCCAGGTACTACCCACCGGCCTGTTGCGTCAATATGGAGCGCGCCGTCATACCTGGCTGGCGGGTTACTCTCAAGGGAGACGACGCGGCCGTCCTCGATGACCAGGGAATGACCGGTGAGATATGCATCAGGGGTGACAACATTGCCGCCCATGATCACCATGCGCATCTTTCAACACCTTCTGGATGCCGCCGACGGATACGGGAACACGTCGCAGTGCCGGACTCTACTTCACAGCTCCTCCCATCAGACCTTCAACGAAGTTGCGCCCTACCAAGCCGAACAGCAGGAGCACAGGCAGGGTCGTCACAGTCGCCCCGGCCAGGAGCAGTCCCCAGTCCACCTGGTACTGCCCGAGGATCCCGGCCAGGCCCACGGGAACCGTGCGATGAACGTCGCTGATAATCAAGATCGATGCGAATACGTACTCCGTCCAGGAAGAGAGGTAGGCGTAGATGGCAATGCTCGCGATCCCTGGCGCCGCCAACGGGAGCATGACCCGCAGCATCGTCTGAAGCCGACCGGCGCCATCGAGCGCCGCCGCATCTTCCAGTTCTTTGGGAATGCCACGGAAAAACGCCTGCAGCATCCATACTGCGAAGGGCGAAGCGAAAGTGACATTGACGATTACCAGTGCCCACAGCGTGTCTATTAGGTGCAGTCGGGTTAGCATGCCATACACGGGAATAAGCAAGAGAATGGCAGGAAATGCGTAGGTTAGAAGGATGATCCTGAAGATAAAGTTGCGTCCTGGGTAGCGCAGACGGTAAAGCGAGTAGGCCGCCAGAGATGCAATTACCACAGTGATGGCCATGGTCAGCAAAGCGACGAGGGTGCTATTGAGCAGGTACGTGGGAAAGTCCGAGGACGCGAAGAGCTTGACATAGTGCTGCAAGGTAAATGTGCGTGGAAATAGGGTGGGCGCTCGGGAGATGATTTCCGGCGGCGTCTTGACAGATCCAGTGAAGATCCAATAGAAGGGTGAGATCACCACAAATAGGAGCAGCACGACCGAAGATCCTATACCGAATGAGCGCCAGAACCGCCTTGAGGCAAGCATTCCTACGATTCCTCCTCGGACGGCGGAGAGAAGAAACGGATGAATACGGCTATGAACAATAGCAGGAGCAGGCCAAAGAGGACAGAGGCGGCCGCTGCCCGGCTAAGGCGGTAGCCTTTGAACGCCGTGTCATAGATGAGAAGCGGGAGTGTGGTGGTGCCGGATGCGGGGCCTCCCCCTGTCATCAACCAGATCACGTCGAACACATTGACCGACCAGAGTGTGCCAACCAGCCCAAGCACAAATAGGACCTGTTGGAGCCCGGGAAGGGTGATGTTCGTGAACCGCTGCCAGGGTGACGCCCCATCAACTTTGGAGGCTTCGTACAGCTCTTCCGGTATGACCATCATTCCGGCAAGAAGGATCACCGTCATGAGGGGAAACCAGCGCCACGAGTTGATCAGCGTCACGGAGGCAAAGGCAACGGGGCCTGAACCGAAGAAACCGACAGGCGCTGAGATAAGGCCGACCTTCAACAGTATATAGTTGACGATGCCCCCGGATGTCCCTAGCATCCAGCGCCAGATGATCACTACGACAACCGTAGGCACAATCCAGGACAAGATGACCCAGACGCGGGCAAACCCCTGGCCACGGAAACGCTGCTTGAGGATGCTGGCCGCCACGAAGGCAGCGAGTGTCTGCAGAACTGCGTTCGCCAGGATCCATATCAGGCTTCGCCCCAGGGCTGGCCAGAATTTGGCCGAAGAAAGCATGTAGATGTAGTTCTCCAACCCCACAAACCGACCACCGGTACCAATGATTCCGACATCTAGGAAGCTCAGCTGGATAGCGGAAATGAGTGGATAGACGATCGCGCCTGCCAACCACAACATGAGCGGCGCCACGAAGAGTATCCCCAACAGGGCCTCACCTGACCAGTGAAACCGGCGCAGCCGAGCGACTGCAGCCGCCGTTATCTCAGACAGCCTGGTCATGCTCATGGCCGAACCTCGATTCCGGTCCCCGCCGGCGGACCGGTGGGAGATTTCTCTCCCACCGGTCTATCGAGCAAAGGGTGCAGCGACTACTGGATTGCTTCCTCCATCTGCTGCTGGCCCCATGCGACGGCATCGGCCGGGGACATGTTTTCTAGCAGCATCATCTGGAGCGACTGCGCGAGCAGATTCTGGGCCGAGATCCTGGCGATGCTGGGGAAGGTGTGACCACCGGTGAACCCGAACAGCATGCCATTCTGAGAGTTTTGCAGCATGACGTCGATCTGGTCCTTGTACTTGGTGATCAACGGGTCTCCCCAGAAGCTGTCTGCATTGGCACCGTCCTCGGTGATCGGCAGGAACAGCCCAGCCTCTGCAGTCACGAAACGCCCGTAGTTCTCCGGCTCAAACAGGAAGCGGATGAACTCGTAGGAAGCAGCCTTCTTGGCCGGATCGGGGGACAGAACCATGATCCCGCAGGGATAGGCGATCGTCCCAGCCTTATCCACATTAGGCGAATAGGGCAGGGCAGTCACGCCTAGTTCGGCAGGATCGCCCACCTCTGCATCAAACGTGGTGATCACCGCGAACTGCAGGATCATGGCGCAGGTCCCGCTGTTCAGGCAGGCCTCAGCCTCGCCCCACATCCAGTTCGGGCTGTCGGGAGGCGAGTACTGGTAGAGCTGCTTGTAGAAGTCGAATGCTTCCACAGTCCTTGGGTTGTTGAAGCGCAGAGTGCCATCGTCGTTATAGATCTCCTCTGCGCCGTTGTTGATCATCATGTCATAAATGGTCTGGTCGGTATAGAGCTGGCGGTTTGCTGGCAGACCGATGCCATACTGCGTGTCGGTCGTCAGTTTCTTCGCTGCTTCCAGCAGCTCGGCCCAAGTAGTCGGTGGATTGACACCGGCCTCCTCCAGGGCGCTCTTCCGGTACCAGAGCGAGTGGACCACATTCCAGCTTGGCACAGCCCATGTGTGGCCGTCGTAAGTATAGGGAGCGACTGCCGAGGGATACAGACTGTGCTGGCTGTCTAGCTCCTGGACTAGGTCCTCCACAGGTTGCACGGCGCCCACTGCCCGGATGACGGGGGTGAAGTCCGGGATCGCGAACAACATGTCGGGCGGATTACCCGCGGCGACTGCAGCCGGGGCCTTGGTGTAGATGTCATTCCAACTCTGGACTTCTTGCGTCACCACAATACCAGGGTTGGCGACGTTGAACTCGTCGATCAACTCCTGGAACCGCTGAACTCGGTGAGGCGGCTGTTCCATGTGCCAGATGGTTAGATTGATCGGCTCGCTCGACGGGGGTGCTCCTGCCGTTGGCGCTTCCGCAGTTGGCGCAAGAGCCGGCGGCTCCGTCGCAGGCGCAGTTGTGGGCGCTGCGCCTCCGCAGGCTGCCAAGGCCAAAGCGCCGACAGTCAGCACAATCATCAGGAAGTAGTGTCTCTTGTCCACGTGCATTCTCCTCTCTAGGTAGTGCCCAGGTCGCAGGTCAGTGTGAGTGCAAGTGCTCTGCGTCCGTCTCTGATTGTCTCTGAATGCCCTCCTTCCCCACACAGGTTGTCTATCCCAATTCGCGGTTCAGCCAGCGGATGACTTGGTCCCAGAACTGTTGATAGTGCTCCCAACGCACAAAGTCGCTGCCCCAATGAGGGGCAGCGTCTGAGGTCAGGGCGACCACACGGCCCTCCCCAACTCTCCAACATGCCAAGAAGGGATCCCCCTCGTCGCCAATCTGAGCGAGCAACTCAGCGCCCTGGCGCGGGAGGGTCCTGTTGTACCCCATGAAGATGGGCAGCCGATCCATGGGAATCCCGGCCAGAATGGGGTGTTCCGGCTGGAGGATCTGAAGACCAGAGCCTTCCGGAGTCTCAACCCTGTCGTCGTGAAGCGAGAGGATTTCTACTGGCAGAATCTTGGCCACCGGAGTGCCGTACCAGCGCCCCTGGCCATGATGCCCCTGGTAGGTGAAATAACCTCCAACGTAGGCCAGCCCACCGCCGTTTTGGACGAAGCGCACGATCTCCTTCATCCGATTAGGCCCCATGGGCACTTCGTTGCGGCGCGCCCCGGGGTAAAGCAGGACCGTATCGTGGCCAATGTCGCTCAGAATGAGAACGTCGTAACTGGCGAGCTTCTCGGCGGTTTCCGGAAGATGGTACAAGGCCTCGTGGGACAGCATCCGCGTGACTGCATGGCCCGTATTCTCAAGCGCGGCCTGCAAGTGTGTGCCGGCGTTCCAGATCTGCTCCATTAGGGAGAACACCTCGAGTCCTTCGAGCCCGAACACAACTTTGATTGCCGAATCACCGGCGTACAGTACCTTGCTCATTACCTTGCCTCGTATGATTGCTGTGCCAGGTGGTGCCAGACCAATGCGGCCGCGCCAATGGCACCAGAGTCTGGGCCTAGCCCGGCAGGAATGACTTTCACGTTCCTCGCATTCGCAGGCAGAGCCCGGTCTCCGATCCTTTCACGGATCGGCCCAAGCAGAAGCTCTCCCGCCGCAGCCACTCCGCCGCCGATGAGGATCAACTCCGGGTTGTTGATATCGACGTAATAGGCAAGCGCGACTCCGAGGCTATGACCGGCCAACACCAGGACAGCCCGAGCGAGGTCATCACCTTCTTTGGCAGAGTCCACGACGTCACGCGCAGAAATGCTCCCCCAGTCCAAAACCGACAAGGCACTGGCTTCGCCCCTGAGTAGAGCTGTTCGGGCTTGTCTGACGATCGCCGGCCCTGAGGCGATAGTCTCCAGGCAACCACGTTTCCCACAGCCGCAAACCTCGCCCTCCGGGTCAAGTACCATGTGGCCGATGTCGCTAGCCCCTTCACTCGCGCCGTGATACAAGTGCCCATCAAGCACCATCCCTCCACCAACACCTGTCCCGATCGTGACATACAACAGATGGCGCGAGTCTCGCCCGGCACCGTAGAGCATTTCACCCAACGCCGCGGCGTTGGTGTCTTTGTCAACCCACACGCGTTCATTCCATGTTGCACCCAATCGATCAACAACAAGATCGCGCAGTGGGACATTTGTCCACCTGAGATTGGACGCGTGGATGACAATGCCGCGACGACTGTCCGTCATAGCCGGTGTACCGATGCCAATTCCGGCAATTGGAGTCGCGACTTCCGCCTGCAATCTCTCGGCGCAGGCCACGATACGCTGTAACACCGACTCTACGGGCTCTTCGGGGAGCGTCAGCAACGACTCCTTGAATCCAATCCTCCCGTCGTGGGAGACAAGTGCCCCCGCTATCTTTGTCCCCCCGAGGTCAATTCCGATGGCAAAAGGGCCCACTTCTTTTGCTGTCCTCACAGGTGCAGATTCCGGCCGCGGTATGCGTTGCGTAGTCCGTTGTTGTGGTCCGCCGCCCCCTGCATGTTTGCGCTTATGTAGACTGGAGGCATCGCGCCGTCGTGAGCTATGCGCGTGGCAACCTCAGTCACGATGGCGTTCAGGACAAACGTGCCTGCCAAGGTCGACATTGGGCCGACCCTCAGGCCTGTGTGTCCGATCTCGACCAGTGCATCGCCGCACGGCCCTTGATTGTCAATCACGATGTCTGCCACTTCGGGTAGTCGCTTGCCCAATGGTCCCAGGGGTGCCTGAAGGGCATATTGCATAGCGACGACTGCGATGACGGTCAGCCCAATCTGCTTGGCCGACATGGCCATTTCAACAGGGACGGCGTTGACACCGCTATTCGAGAAGACGACAAGCACATCCTTTGATGTCGGCTGGTAGCGGGCCAGCAAAGCAGGTCCAAGGCCAGGCGTTCGTTCCAGTTTGCTAGCCGTCGCAGAACTCTCATGTAGCATCAGGCTGCTGCTCAGAATCGGACAGATGGGAGCAAGGCCACCGGCTCGGTGATGCCCTTCCTCGGCCAGCAGGTGCGAGTGGCCTGTGCCAAATAGGTAAACCATTCCTCCAGACTTGATCGTCTTGACGATTGCGCTGGCAGCCTGATCAATGGCGGATCCTTGGGATTGAGCCAACCTATCTAGAACGCTCCTCGCGGCATCCATGTACGCATTTGCACCCGCTAGATGTATATCGGACATGTCTTGTGCTCCTCACGTGCGCCTCGGTCCAGAGAACGCAGAGTGTCGGCCGTTCAATTCGAAGATCTCAGGACTGCGTGCAGCTGATACCGGTCTCCACGATATGTCGACCGAACGTATTCGATGGGCGTGTCCTTGTGGGTGAACGTGATACGGTTCATGCTGAGGACAGGCATATGTGTGTCGATTCCAAGCAGCTTACTTTCAGTTCGTAGTGGCAAGCGAGCCTCGATGGTCTGATCAGCCCATACCAGCATCCAGCCGTATTCTTCCCGCAGGACTCTGTAGAGGGACTCTTGCGTGAAGTCATGCTTCTCGAGGATTCCTCGACACAAGTCATGAACCAGATGAGCGTGTTCCACGCTCAATGGAGTGCCATCTGCTAACCGGATACGGCTCAATGTGACGATCTCCGAGGCGTAGGGAATCTGAAGCACTTTTGCGACCTGATAGTCTGCCACCGCAACCTCGGCCTTTAGAACACGACTGGATTGTGCGAGACCCCGCTGCTGCATCTCCTGACTGAAACTTGTGAGAGAGCGAAGTTGTCGATCGATTTTCGGAAGCCGAACGTAGGTCCCCTTACCGGCACTGGAATCAGCGAATCCCTCATGTCCCAGGGATCGAAGGGCCTGACGCGCCGTCATCCGGCTGACCTGAAACCTCTGCGCTAATTCACGCTCGGAAGGCAAGCGAGAGCCAATCGGGAAGACCCCGTCGTTGATTTGGAGTCGAAGGTACTCTTTGATCTGGAGGTAAAGTGGCACGGGTGAGTTATGTTGAATCGCCATGGATCGACACTGGTCTAATGTGGTATAGTCTGGTATATGCCATTATAGGCTGACTTCGATAGACCGTCAAGGGGCCCCCTCACCGAGGATGCGTCACACAATCGCCGAAGAACGAGAAAGGAGTAGGCTCATCGGAGTAGTGGCCAAACCACAGAAGTTGAGCCTACGACGACCATCGTCGAAACGACAGTCAGCCTCGGTGTACCTGCGCAAGGCATGTGCCTGGAAGAGTTGGATACGCAGATTGGCCACTTGGTCAAACAGGCCAGCAGAGATCTGGTTCGCCGACCCTCCGAACAAATGCAGGCGAAGTCGGCAGAGCAGGGGATGGCCTTCGGAGGGTGAAGAGCCGCCCGCGCCACCTATCAGCTCGATTGGTGGCATCTGACCCAGGCCTTCCAGGGCACCTTCCCAGACCACCCAGGACTGGTGCAGAAGCTAAGACGGGCCCTCTGCGGTGTTGGGCGCAAGATCCTTCCCGCCGTTTGACTGGCCAGGCTCAACGGCATCGGCGATCCCGATCGGGTCGACGCTCTCCTCAAGTATCTGCAAGTCAATCAAGCAGGCTTCAATAGCGCACGCTCTTTCCGCACGCTCCCGTCCCACCACGCTAGGATGGTGTGCGTGGAAGGATCAGGCACCGTGGAGAAGCATGTCAATCTGGCCATCTGCCGCCGTTTCAAGGGTCAGGGAATGCGCTGGCGCCGACCAGGACCTAATCGACTGCTCTAGCTGCGCCTCCGGGAGCAGGATAAGGCCGGGTAAGCTGAACTTCCCTCAACGCTTACCTTAAACCCGCGGCGAAGATGGCAAGATTGTGAAGCAGGGCCCCCAAGTGAACTAAGGAGTCGGCTGAAGCACCGCAATCCAAAGGTGTACCCTTGATTATGCCGCGCTCAGGTGCGCCTACTCTTCATCCCCGCGGCCATTGTGGGACACTACTACAGACTCATGCCGGAGGAGCGGGTTACTGTTCGAGGGCTGTGAGAAATACGGGCTGTGGGCCTGCCCGGGGAGGCCAAAATGCCCCCTGGGCAGCCCGTAACAGTGTTTCTGGGCACCCCTTAGGGCTCGCCTGGCCCAGGAGGTCCCAACCGAGGACTCAGGCCGCCCAGGCTGGACGCCGGGCCCGCTCCCGCAGCATGCGCCACAGGCGCTCGCGATCCTTGCCGCGCCGCAGAGTGAGGTCCCTCACCGAGCGGGCTTCGAGCAGCCGTGCGCCGGTGGTGTAGAGGAAGGCGAAGCGGCGCCAGCGGCCGGCGGGAACGGGAGCATCCAGCTCGAGTATGGGACCCAACTGCAGCTTGTAGTACGGTTCGTCCACGCGGGGGTGATTCAGCTCAGTGGTAAGCAGTTCGCGCCGGGTGGCCAGCTCGTGACCCCGGACACGCGCCAGGTAGCGGACCGACCAGCGCTGCTCACCAAAGGAGCCGGGCAGATAGAAGGCCAGCCAGTCCACCCGCACCGTCTTGGGAGCGGTCTGCACGGGGATACGGTACCAGCCCAGCAGGCGGGCGATCTCTAGATCGCGCGGCGCATTGAGTATCGCGACCAGCACTAGATCGTCCGGGCGGAGCAGGTCCATGAATCCAGCATAGACCAAATGTTCTAGGTTGTCAATCCCCGAGGCTAGAGCTCAGTACGGCTACGGCAGGCCCACCTTCTGATTGAAGGCTTCGATCAGGCCGTCGATCTGCGGTACCTGCGCCTGGATGCGGGTCCAATACTCCGGGTCATGCCACTGGGCCACCAACTCCTCATGCGTCCGGCCCTGCTGCTCCACCCAGGTGAAGTACTTCAGGTTGTGGACCCGCCGACGATCGGGGTATCGCAGCTCGAGCATGCCGTCGGTGGCCAGGCCTTGCAGGTAGCGGGCGAAGTCGGCCGCGGCGTGCAGCTCGGTGTAGTCCCCGTACTCCGCCCGCATTTCCTGCAGCCGGCTCCGGTAGAGGTCCATCGAGTCGGTGAGCACGGTCAGGACCAGATCGTGCTCCCCCAGCTCATAGTACTTGGCGAACTTCACCGCCATGGAGAGGTTGGCGATCCCGGAGAATCCCAGCAGGTCCAGCTTCTGGACCTGCCCCTCCGGCACGCCCTGACCCACCAGGTACTCCCGGCCGGCCGGCTCATTGAACAACCGGGCCAGCCGTACGATCACGTTGTCGTCCAGGGCGATTACCAGATCAGTGTTCTTCACGTTGTGGATCCAGGGGACGTGCTTGTCGCCAATGCCCTCGATGCGGTGGGCCCCGAAACCGTTCTCCAGCAAGGTCGGGCACTGCCAGGCCTCGCCGGCGGCGATCTTGCTGGCGGGGAAACGCTGCTTGAGGAAATCGCCGCAGGCGATGGTGCCGGCCGATCCGGTCGTGAGGGTGACTCCCCGATACGAATCCCGCGGGCCGAGCTCGGCCTGCAGCACCTCGGCCATGGCCTTGCCGGTCACCTCGTAATGCCACAAGTAATTGCCGAACTCCTCGAACTGATTGAAGATCATCAAATCCTGGCCGGAGCGGCGCAGTTCCCAGGTCTTGTCGAAGATCTCCTTGACGTTGGACTCGCTGCCGGGGGTCTTGATCACTTCCCCGGCGATACCGGCCAGCCAGTCAAAGCGCTCCTGGCTCATGCCCTCCGGAAGGATGGCGATGGAAGTACAGGCCAGCAGGGCCGAATCGTAGGCGCCGCCCCGGCAGTAGTTCCCGGTGGAGGGCCAGACGGCCTTCTGCAGGGTGGGGTCGAACTGGCCGGTGACCAGGCGCGGGGCCAGGCAACCGAAGGCTGCCCCCACCTTGTGGGCTCCGGTTGGGAACCACTTGCCCACCAGCGCCAGAATGCGGGCCGGCACGCCGGTGAGCTGTGGCGGGAACTCCAGATAGTTGACCCCGCCGAATCCGCCACCCTGGGCCACCGGCTGATTCTTCCAGGTGATGCGGAATAGGTTTAGAGGATCCAGATCCCACAGCCCGACGCCCGTCAGCCGCTTGCGCATCGCGGGGGGCACGCAGCCTGGATCGACCATCTGGGCGAAGGTGGGGATGACAATGCCACGCTCCCGAGCGCGCTCGACCACCCGCTTCAGCCGCTCGTCCAAGATCTGCAGATCAATCATGTCCTTCCTTGGTCCTCGGTGCCTGGCCGGCTGTTGTCCGGGTCGTCGCGGACGATGTACAGCGGGCGGCCCTTGGCCTCGTCGTACAGCCGGCCAATGTACTCGCCCAGAATCCCCAGAGAGATGAGCTGCACCCCGCCCAGGAAGAGTACCGCGATCAGGGTGGTGGCCTGGCCGGCCAGCTCCTGTCCCCCCGTCAGACGTATATAGATGACCAGCGGGATGGCCAGGGCGCTCAGCCCGGCGGCTGCGAAGCCGAAGTAGGTGGCCAGCTGCAGCGGGAAGTACGAGAACCCGGTGACCGCATTCAGCGCCAGGCGCAGCATCTTACGAAAAGGGTATTTGGTGTCCCCGGCATGCCGGGCGGACCGGCGGT
>Ga0299915_10001590_pt1 | contig 16775 bp, 27 predicted proteins | sample RVTome_13_FD_200263 | JGI IMG/M metagenome (GOLD analysis project Ga0299915, IMG submission 200263) | Soil microbial communities from uranium-contaminated site in the Upper Colorado River Basin, Wyoming, United States - RVT92D227 (version 2) ... | reverse complement strand
GGGGGTTGTACGGCTGACGATGCCTTCCACCAGAGGCTTGAACGGGAGTTCAAGATCATCGATGAATCGAGTATCCCGCAATGGTGGGGAATTCATGACAGACTCTTTGTCTATAAAAGGAAGTAACGGCCGGATCAAGCTCGTCTCGATCGAGCTGACAAATCGGTGCCGGAAACGGTGCTCCTGGTGCTACAACTCGTCCAGCCCGGAAGGGAAAACCTTCTGGCGGCCGGAGATTCTGGCGGCTTTCATCAAAGACTTGGCCGCCAATGGGATAGAAGCGGTCTCTTTCGGCGGCGGGGAACCCTTGGAGTATCCCCATTTCTGGGAACTCATGGATCTCGTCCGCGAGATTTCCGTCTTCAAGTCCATGACAACCAATGGTTTGGAGATTGGCCCTGAAACGCCAAAACGGCTCGCCGAAACGCTCCGGAAGGTTCATATCTCGATCCATGACCCGGCGGACGTTCCTGGGGCAATTTTGAGCGTCCAGGCCCTATCCAAGACGGGCATCCGGACGGGCTTGAACTTCCTCATCAAGGGGGAAGACGAGAAGGCGGAGATGAAGGCCGCCCGCCAGCTCCGCGAGGCCGGGATCAAGCCGGAGCAGGTGATCTTTCTCCCCCTTCGGGGAGAGAAGTCCGGGGTTCCGCCGGACTACCTCAAGCTGGTGGCGTTGGAGTTCTCTCCCAAGTTCCAGTCCACTTTCTGCCTTCTTGGGTGCAAGAAGAGCGGACGATTCGCCTCGGTGGACTGGCAGGGGCAGGCTGGCTGGTGCTCCTTCACGGAGGCCAGGACGAGGATGGAAGAGTTCACCTACCGGGGGATGATGAAGGCCGTTGAGGCCAAGGAGATGGTGTCCTGTGGCTAATATCCAGTTTCCGATCACCGTGACGGAGATCGACTTCCAAACCGAACCTCCTATCAGTGCAAAAGGCTTTTTCACGAGCGGCAAGCCCGGCATGACCGTCGCCGTCCGCTCCTGCAAGAAGGAACACGGCGACAAGACCCGTCTGGGGATCCTCATCGGGTTCGTCCCGATCCATATGGGCGCCCGTTTCGAAGCCGAGGACGGGAAGAAGGACGTGGGCAGGCTCGTCTTCACAAATACGGGCAGCAACCCCGCGATCTTCATCCCCGAGCTCAACGAGGTCGTCCTCGGCTGCGAGAGCTGGTGGGGCGAGATCAAGAACGAGAAAGAGCTCAAGGAGATCACCAACGAGGACATCAATAATGTCTGGTACGTCCGGGCCATGAAGGAACTGGCATCACACCATGAAGGAGAAAAATAATGTCCATCCCCAAGGCCAAAGGTATTCTCAAGAAGATCGACGGGTTGCTCAAGAAGAAGGATCCGGGGCCGATCCCCGGAGCCAAGGGGTTTCTTCGGGAGATTTCCGAGGCGGTGGTAAAGAAGGCGGATGATCCGGGGCCGTTCGTCTGCAAGACACTTGAGATGATGTCCTCGAATCCGCAGCCGTCGAAGACCAAGAAGGGCAAGGGAAAAGGCAAAGTCGAGTTCTATTGGCAGTACTGTGAGCAGGAGGATATCCCGCGCCCGTGCTTCACGATCACTCCCAAAAAGTATTTCGACGCCACCGGGGCCTTGTCGGATCGGGGCTACGGGAGCGAGGACTTCCCGGAAGGTTTCCTGCCGGAGGGCTTCGTCGAGTCCCAGGAGTCGGAGTACGAATTCAACGGCACCCGTGAGGAGGCCGAGGCCCTGCTCCGGGTCGATCCCAAGTTCGAGGAGATGTTCAAGGGAGGCGCCCGTGAATGACCAGGAGCGGAAGGACTGCCACAAGCGCTGGAGCCGTCGGAACAAGCCCTATTACCCGGCCTTCCTGCCCAAGAAGGATCCTGTCCGCAAGCAGTACGAGGCGGGTCGGCAATGCTATAATTGCGTCCATTACGTGGAACTCAGGGGGCCCCTGGGGATGGACTGGGGCGTTTGTGGCTGCAAGAAGGGCGAGTTCGACGGCCGCGTGGTTTTCGAGCATTTCTCGTGCGAGTTCTGGAAGTCGATCCAGAAGGAGAAGAAGCGATGATCCGATCCAAGAAAGTCGTCCAGAAGGCGATCTGCGACGCCTGCGGGGCAGCGCTTTCGACCAAATATCAGGAAGGCCCGGACGGCAAGCCGCGTGCCGCCCACTACGGAAAGCTCGTCAACAGCTTCGGATACGGAAGCGAGCTCGATGACCCGGAGGACAGCCTGTCGAACCTCGACCTCTGCGAGGAGTGCTACAAGAAGTGCTTCCGAGCGCTCAACCTCCCGCAATGCACCTGCAGCGTGCCTTCCCACCTGAGGGTCTACCTTACGGCCTTCTGGACGGACAACGACCAGCCCTGCGGCGAGAAGGCCGAAGTCCGTCGGGAAATCTACCATGCGCCCGAGTGGGTCTGTCTCTTCTGCGACTGGAAGGCCACGGGGCGCGGGTACTCGCTTCCCGATCACAGGTGCGAGACCCTCAACAAAGTCCGCGGGGAGTCTACTTCAGCCTGCAAGTTCTGCCGCGGCGAGGATCCCAAGTTCCGGTTCGTTCCGACGTATGCCGAACGGCATGACCGATGGATCCACCACAAGCTGGAAGGCGTCGAGAATGTGGACTGCGCCGCGAGCGATGCCTGGATCGGGGCCATGCGCCCCGGAACCAGGGTCGATCCCAAGTGGTTGGCGCGGGTCAAAGCCGATGAGGAGGCCTTGCTGGCTTTGGCCCGCAAGAAAAGAGGGGAAGAAAGGAGCCCGTAATGCGTGGCTGGAACAAGGTCAAGATGAGGTCCACCTATTACGTCTTCGAGCGGAGCGACATGCCGAAAAACCGCCGGGATCGCCTTGGTCGGGCGATCTGGACGGCCGACTCCGGGATCATCTACGTGAACTGCGCCTCCTGCGGGGCGATAACCCGTCTCGATGGCGAGTTCAAGATCCACGGCGATGGCTATGCGACGGTTTGTTCCGTCTGCAACGGCTGTGGAAGCCATGCCTGGGCCTATTTCCGCGGCTGGGACGAGGCCGATGGCGATCTTCGGGAACGGTATCAGTTCGCCCCCACCCGATGGGCGGTGGTGAAGCATGGGGACGTTTGAGGCCTGTGCGGCCCACGGGGTCGTCAACTGCTACTCCTGCTTCTATGGCCCTGCCAAGCCGACCAACGACAAGCCCCGGGAGGAGATCGAAAAGATCGTCCGGGAGCGCAACGCCCGCAGTTGGACTTGCTTCGTGAAGTGGACTTGCGCCGGTTGCGGGGAGCGCTGTGCTTCGGAGGAACCGAACATCGTCCGGGACGAATACCGCCATGAGAAGTGCGGGCATGTCACCCGGCCTGAGGTGTTCGGGATTCTCATGGTAGGGCCCGGTTAGAAAAAGCCCCCGTAGCTGAGAGGATTAGCGAGGACCTCTAAAGTCCTGTCAACGCGGGTCCGAATCCCGCCGGGGGCGCCAATTCTTCAAGGAGAACACATCGTAACGATCCGCCGGGGCTAAAGCCCCGCGGCTTTCGCCTGGAGAGGTCTCGAGAAGAACTCGAGGATCTCAGCGACGATTCGGGTGGCGTTACGATCACCGGGTATCACTCCAGGTTCCACCCCGCCTGCCTCGATGTTCTTCGCGGCGTTCTTGTCCGCGTCGACCACCCTGTCGCAGGTGGGACAGTACAGCCAGAATTTTGCCGGAGAACGGACGCCCTTTAGACCACAAACATGGCAAGTCTCGCTCGTCCAGGCGGGATTTACGAACTCAATTCCGAGTCCCGCTCGCTCTGCCTTGTACTCGGAGAACTTCTGGAGTTCCCCGAAAGACCACCCGGACATCATCCGGTTCTTGTGCTTGTTCCAGGTTTTGGTGCGCTCCCGGATTCCTTTCAAGTTCTCGAACCGGATGACTCCGTACCCATTCCCGAGAGCTTCCCGGACGATGGACTTCGAGACGTTGTGGTTGACCCAGGAAATGCAGCGCCGCTCCCTGCCGGACAAGCGTCTCAGGACTCCCAACGAGCCTCGAGTGCCTTTGCTCTGGAGACTGGCGCGCACCTTGGCGTACCGTTCCTTGATGGCTCGGACTTTGGATCCGCTGATTTGTTTTCCATTGGACATGGTCGCGATGTTGCGGATCCCGAGGTCTATTCCAAGAGGCGGGCCTCCTTTCTTTTCCGGCGGGTTCTCGTCGACGACGATATGGATATACCAGTCCTTCCCGGTTTTGACGACTCTCGCGCAAGTAGGTTTCTTCTTGGCCAGCGCTTCTCTCTGGTACCCGCCGATCTTGAGGGGGACATGGATCCGCCCTTTGACGGTGGTCAGCGAGACGGACTCGTCCCGCTCCCGGTAGACGAAAATCCTCTGGTCGTAGTCGATGCTCGCCGGCCTGAACTCGGAGACATACTTCTTCCGTTTCGCGGAGATCTTGACCGCGTAAGCGACCCGGGCGATGGCTCGGATCGTCAGGTTCGCGGAGAGTCCGGTCTTCTTCCGGACCTCGTCATAAATCGCCTGCTGGAGCTTGACCTTGTTCGAGGTCTTGAGCTTCCTGGACGTCTCGAGGATGATGTTGCAACCGTCCGCGAACGACTTGGCCGTCCGGTCGAGCGCATCGCGTGCTGCGTCGCTCGTCATCATCCCGCACCTGATCGTGCGTTGCATTGGTCAGAGTATATCACATACGGGTACGATTGTCAACCAGAAAAAGGAGGCGGCGCTTCCTCCATTGGGGCTAAAGCCCCGTGGCTTCCGCGCCGTCCGTTTGTGAAAGAAGACAAGCTCTTGAAACTGGCTCGGATGACCGAGCAGATGGCCAAGGCAAGCCTCCTGGGGATCGAGTCGATTCTCAAGGAGTCGAGACTGGACAAGAACAAGGATCTCTCCACCAGCCTCCTCGTCAACACCCATGTCCTTGCGCTGGCCCTTGCGGCGGAGGCCAAGTCCAGGGGAATCCTGGCTTCGGAGCTCTTCAAACTCGACAAGGGCGAATATTCGGCCGCATTCGTGGACGCCAATCGGATCGCCAAGTTCCTCTTTGACGAGATCCTTTCCAAGAAGAACCCCAATATCACCATGGTCGAGATGAAGCCAGAAGAAGACAAGGAGAAGGAAGATGTCTGACGACGACCGTCAGTTCTTCGAAGGTCTCTGGAACCAGATGAAGGAGAAGGCGCATGAGATCTTCCAGAAGGACGGGCACCACGTCCACGTGATCTTTCTCATTTCGGGAGGCGCGCTCCTGGCCGTCCTCTACGACCAGGTGGCTTCCGAGATCGTCGGAGAAAAAGAGGATGAGCCTACCGAGGATGATAAAAATAAGATCTTCTCGACCATCGCCACGGTCGCTTACGAAAAGAAGGCGACCGGATACGTCGAGATCGGCGAAGGATGGGGGCTGATGTCCCTTCCGGACAGCGACGTGCAGGGCACGATGGACCAGTACAAGGCCGCCAAGGAGAACTACGGGTTCATTAAGAACATGCCGACCCGAATGGAGATTCTCTATATCCGCGGCCGCTGTCGGGGACTCTCGGCCAACTTGATCTACAAGATCAGGCGGGCGGAAGACGAGGCCTGGTTGGAGCCCATTGAAGGCACAAAGGAGGGAGAAGAGATCGTTCCCTACAAGGAGGACAACATCAGCCGCATGGGGATGATCGACCAGGCCATCGACAAGGTTCTGGCGGAAGAACCTGCGCCCTAGTCCTTCGGGGCGCAGTCCGGCGGGAGGTTCGCGCTCTCGATGGGGGCATCGTCCCGGAATTTCAAGAACACGCCGCTTCTCAGTTTGCAGGGCGGGGCTCCGAAGCGCTCCTGGTAGGCGACCTCGATGAGAACCATCCCTTTCCGGTTGATCCTCCGGGCCATTTCCCGCTCGGTCTCGGCCGAAAAGTTGTCGATCTCCTGGACGGGAACGAGATCCCCCTTGTGGAACTGGGCGATCGTGACCATGAGCTTCTCTTTGTCGGAAAGGCGCGGCAACAGCGCCACGAAGTTCTCCGAACGGACGCGCTTCACCTTCCACTGGGTTCCCACGGGGCGGGCCTCGGGCTGTCCGAGCGGCCTCCAGATGTAGGGGGCCTTGCGGTTCTTGGCGACGATGCCCTCGCCCCCTTCGGCGATCGCCCGGGAGAACGTCTTCTCCCAGTCGTCGAAGTCCGACGTGGGGGAGAGCATCAGGTTCTCTTCTTCGGTGATCAGCTCTTCAAGGATCCCTCGCCTTTCGGCGAAGGGCTTCCTGGAGATGTCCTGCCCCTCGTGCCCGATGACGTCGAAGGCGACGAATTTGAAGACCCCAGGAAGTGCCTCGAGTTTCGCGGCGGCCTCTTCGGGATCGGCGGTTCCTCCGATCGAGGTGACGACCCTCTCGTCCTGCTTGCCGCGATCCCAGTAGGTGAGTTCCCCCACGAGGAAGTCCGATTCGTAGTTCTGAAGGATTTCAATGATGGGAGGGAACTTCTCCGTCAGTTCTTTCCCGCGGCGGCTGAAAAGCCGGCCCCCGATCGAGGAGGTGAGCCAGCCGTCGAACTTCTTCTCGATGGAGAGGTCGTCCTCGGTGAGGGTCACCCGCGTGGGGAGGGCGTCGATCCCGGCCCGCCGGAAGTCGAGCTCGGAGACTTCGACGAGCCTCATGAGGGCCACGGGTCCCTTGAAGAGATCGGCTCCGAGATCCCCGATGTCGGGGTAGATGTCGGCAAGGGTCTGCTCGCTCTTCTTGGCGGCGCCCAGGCCGTCGAGGTAGACGAGCTTCTTGGATCCTTTGTCGGTAATGGCGTAGATCCCGCCGAATCCCTTGGTATCCTCCTGGCGCTTGACGTACCCGGCCCCCGAGAGCCGCTCGAGGAGCCGATAGGCCGTCGTGGGGTGAACGTTCCAAAGCCGGGCGAGATCGGCCGGGGTCGTCTCCTGGGCTACGAGAAGTTTGAGGGCCATCGTCCGCCGGCCGGGGACTCTCTTGGCGAGATCTTCCTCGGTCACCCGGTATCGGGTCATGTAGTTTCAATCTTATCCCAAAAAATGAAATAGATCAAGAGGAGGCCTATGTTTTCCGATTCTGAGCCGGTGGCCGTTTTTTATAAGAAACTGAACCGTCGGGTCACGGTTCGCTTCCGCTGGCTGCTCCAGAAGGTCGAGAAGAAAGACCCGAAGGAGGAAGACCGATACGAATGGCGGAAGATCGCCCATTACTACCTGAAGTCTGGGGGCCTGTCCATCGGCCGGGAGGAGCGAAAGACCGGCTTCTGGCAGATGGAACGGGCGGCCGACGGCGCCAACCATGTCTACATGTCCTGCTACTGGTGCGGGGCGGTGAACGATTTTTCCGACCATGAAGTAGGGTTCGACGGATTCGTATTCCCCTGTGTCGTCTGCCGGGAGTGCGATCATCACGAGTTCGTCTGCCTCGACGGGTGGACTCACGGGGAACGAAAGGAGATCAGGCGTGACAGGATCCGAAAAGTTTGACTGGTGGAAATGGCTCAAGGGACGCTTCGGGACTTCTTCGACCGAGGAGAAACCGCCGCCTGTTGAGTCCCCTCCTCCCCCCAGGAAGCGCCATCGCCGGCCCAAGGACGACGCCTTTGTCTGGCCCGATGGCGAAGAGTACTGGAGCAGCCGCCCGTATCGGAAGGACGACTGGAAGGACTGGTTCAAGTTCGGTTACCACCTCTGCAAGAAGGGCGAGATCGGAAGCACCACCCCGCGCGAGAAGGCCGTCTGGCAGGCGGAGAAGACGGCCGACGGCCAGGAGCATCTCTATGTGGCGTGCGTCAAGTGCGCCGCCGTGAACGATTTCGCCAACCACAGGATCGACAAGGACGGCAAGGTCAATCCTTGCATCGTCTGCGTCAAGTGCGGGGAGCATACCTGGATCCGGCTCGGGGAATGGGCGGGCGGCGAGCGCAAGGAGACCAGGACCGCCGAGGACTTCGTCTGGGAAAAGAACGCCGAGAAATGGGCGAAGGAGTCCGAGGAATGGTGGAAGGAGTCCGAGAAGAGATGGAAGGAGTTCGATAGGAAGTATCCAAGGAACGGCAAGAAGGACGGAACGCCGGGTTCCGGCGACCTGTATGGCCCCTGGTGCTAGGAGGAGGAAGGGAATGATTCAGAAGGTCGAATGCGAGGACGGAAGGACGCGCTATCTCCTGAAGGTCGGCGATCTCGACATCCGGAAGGAGCGGAAGGAAGGGCGCTGGCGGATCGCCCGGTACCTCGGGAAGAAGATGCTCTACATCGGGTGTCCCCACTGCAACGACATCATCGAGCTTCGCACCGGCGGTGTCTACCCGAATGGGATCATGAGGGGCACCCTTACCTGTCCAAATTGCGGCGAGTATTCTCACTGCAAGCTCGAGAACTGGGAGGAGTACCTCGAGAGCTGCCGAGAGAAGGGAGAAAGCGCGTGAAAGATCTGAACGAGGCGGATCCGCGCGTCAGGGGACTCGTCGACTTGGCGACGAAGTTTGCCGTCGAGGTTGCCGAGAAGGTTGTAGAAAAAGTCGGGAAGGATTCCCCCGTCGCGGATTTCGAGGTTTTCTCGGGGGCGCTCCAGGCCTCCCTGGCTTCCGCCGCCTACGGCGTGGCATTCCGCGAGGGGGGAGAAAAGGCCGCGGACAAGTGGCTCGAGTTCTTTCTCAGCGGACTTTCGGAGGCGATCCGGGGCCTCGGCCTCAGGCGGTGCTTCGCCTTCGCGCGGGATCCTATCGTTCTGGATCCGCGCTCAAGCCCTTCAGGGCCTTCGTCGCCGAGGTCTTGATCATCTCGAGGTCGCGGACGTACGAGAGCGTCGTCTCGCCCCGGGAATGGCCGACCGTCTTCTGGATGTCGCCGACCGGGATGCCCTTCTGGTGCGCCAGGGTGATGAAGGCCGCCCGGAGGCTGTGCGGATGGATGTCCTTGAGGCCCGCCTTCTCGGCGTAGAGCTTGACGATCCTCCAGAACTGGGAGCCGTCGAGCTCCTTCTTGCGGCCCGGGAAGAGCGGCCCGGGAGCATCTCCCCGATCTTTCATGTAGTCGTCGATCGCGGCCTTGACGTCGGGCCGGAGGAAGATGAAGCGCTCCTTCTCACCCTTGCCCTTGATGTAGACGTAGTCGCCCTCGGGCCCGTGCTTCATGTCGTCGAGCTGGATCTTCAGAAGCTCGCTGCGGCGGGTCCCGAGGTTGAGGCTGAGAAGGAGAAGCGTGTAGTTCCTCCGCCCGATCGGCTTGGAGCGGTCGACGGACTTGAGGATCCGGACGGCGTCGTCCCAGGTGATGATGTCGGTCTTCCGGACGGTGGGCTTCTTGGGGGCCCGGACGAGCTTCGGGTGGGCCGGGTTGATCGTGATCGCGCCCACCGTCATGAGGTAGTTGTAGACCGACCGGACGGCCGAGAGCTTCCGCTGGATGGTCGAGGGCTTCATCCCGTCGGCGATGAGCTTGTCCCGGAAGGCGGCCACGTCTCTCGGGTTGACGGCCTTCACCCGGCCCATGGTGAGCTTGGAGAGGTCGCTGATCTTGAAAAAGTCCTTGATGTCTCGGGCGTAGGCGCGTTTCGTGTTCCCGGAGAGGTATCCGGTCAGCGCATCACTGGCGGGCTCGGTGACGGTGATCTCGTGCTTCTGGGGAGCCGGAATCAGGGATCGGGGCTTCTTGGAAGTGGTCATGGAGAAAGTATACCTCGGGAATCATGGGTTCGCAATATTTATTATCGTGAGTCATGGAGAAAGGAGGTCTGTCGGATAAAATCGGCTTTTCTATGAAACGGGTATTTTGTAGAATGGCCCTCAACCTTTGAAAGGAGGAAGAGAATGGGCCAGAAGGTCTATCGCCAGGGCGACCTGGCGTTCATTCCGCGTGAAGACCTCCCGAAGTCGGTGGCGGAGGTCGAGACGCTCAAGGGCCGGGATGCGAAGTCCGGAGCCAAGATCCTGAGGACCCGCACCATCCGGCGCGGCGAGAACGGCGGGATCCACGCCATCGCCGAGGAGACCAAGAACGCCGTCTTCTACGAGCTCGACGGCGTGCGGTACATCATCGGCCCGGAGGGCGTGGGGATCGTGCACGGCACACACGATCCGATCCAGCTCCCGCCCGGCTCCTACGAGGTCCGCGTGCAGCGCGAGGCCGAGGGGAGTTCCTGGAGGAACGTCCGGGACTAGTCGCTCTTTACGAACTCCTTCTTGCCAGAAGGCCCCCGGGGAGGGAAACTTCCCCGGGGGCCTCTGGTTTTTGGAGGCATTATTATGAACGAATACGAATGGATCTGTCCTTTCTGCAAGAAGGCCGGCGAGCACACTTTTGAAAACCCCTGTGAGGCCATGAAGAAGGCCGAGCGGGTGATGACCCTGCGCGTCAAGGAGATGCGCCGCCGCGACATGGAAGACGAGCGGGAGTGGCCCCTCAAGGAATACCTCGTCAGAGAGTGGAAGGCCCACGGGCTCGATTGCGCCATCATGAAGGGCGAAGTAGCTCTCTGCGGCTACGTCAAGGTTCCGCCGGGTCATCCGGACGAGAACTGCCATTACGATGATGTCGAGAACGTGAGCGTTCATGGGGGGATCACCTTCACCTGCAAGGCCAAGGGCGGCGGGCGGTGGTTCGGGTTCGACTGCGCCCATTTCACGGACTGGTTCGGCCACTACGATCCGGAGAAGAAGTACGGGTTCGAGCGTCCCGGCAAGATCTGGACGGTCGAGGACGTGGCCCAGGAGACGGAGGAGTTTGCCGAACAGTTGGTGGTGAAAGGGAGAAAAAATGTACGAGCTTGAAGATGCAGAGAAGCTTCGGAAGTCCAACTCCAAGTCGTTCAAGCTTCTTCCAAAGAAAGTGCGGCAGTCCCTCCGCGCGGGGGATTTTGCCAAACTTCTCTTCTTGTTCGACGCCCCGCCCGGCGGCGAAAGGATGTGGGTCCGGGTCGAGGTGCGGGACACGGAGGGGGCATATATCGGGTTCCTCAGCAACAAGCCGGACTACGCCCCGGGGCTCAAACTCGGGGACGTCATCGTCTTTAAGCCCGAGAATGTCCTCTCGATCATCCGGGGAGAGGAGGCGAAGTTGACGGCCTCCGAGGTGGGGAACGTCACCTGGACGCACGAGACCTGCAACGACCCGAAGAGGAAGACGCGCTGCTGGGGTCCAGAGGACAATTAGGAGGGTCTTCGATGAGCTACGAGGGTTACGTCCAGTTCCTGTGCAAGAACGGGCACGCCTTTGACCGGGACGTCTACGAAGTCGACGCCGCGGAGGAAAAAACTGCTTGTCCCGTCTGCAAGGAACCCCCGATCTGGTGCAACAACGTCGACCAGACGAATGGGTGCATGAAGGCGGACGGTACTCCATGGGATTGGGAGGGCGATACCGACCACTCCGAATGCATCTGCGGACGTGTTGATCTGGAGGTGGTCGCCCCCGAGGCGATCTGCAAGTGTGACCGTTGTGGGGTAACGCATCAGGCGTGTCCCCCGATCTACAAGATCCCGGAGGGGAAAGGCCGCCGTATCGTGCAGGAAGGAGGAAAGGCCGATGGGATTCACGACGAAGCACCTTCCGGAACCTGAGCAGACCCTGGCCAAGGTCGTTCCGGAAGATCTCACGGCGGACGAGCGCCGGCTCATCATGGAGGGATCCCTGGGGTACTGCGAGGCCCATGGGAACCTCTATCGGAAGGTGACGCTCGAGGCGCTCCAGGGCGGCGGGATGGCGTACGGGCTTCTGAACTGTCCCGTCCCGGACATCTGCTGCAAGTGCAGGAATCGTGTTCCAGGCCATGGGCCCCACATCTCGGAGTTCGGGCCCTGCAAGGAGTGGTAACGGTGATCAAGAAAAATGACGGCAAGATCGGCGCGATCATCTGCGACCGCGTCGCGGATCATCCGACTCCTCTGATCGAGGAATCGTTGAAAGAGCATTGCTCGGAGTGCGGCCTCGAGGTCTGGATCACTCCGAAGACCCTGGAGGTAAAAAACCGCACGGGGGCGAAGGTCGTTTGCATTCCCTGCATCCTTCCGAGGTTGAAAGCGGGCTCCGAGCTCGCCATCACTCCCGGCCAGATCGAGGAAGCGGCCGAGCATATCAGGAAAGAGATCCAGAAGAACTGAGGACCATCCGAATGGACAAGGAAGCCAGGGAACATCTCGCCAAGGAACTCGAGGCCGGGAATGTCCGATTCCTGAAATCGGAGGATTCCTTCGAGTTCGGTTGCACGGCCTGCGGCGGCTGCTGTTTCGGACTCACCGTGCTCCTCAACCCGATGGACGTCTACATGATGTCCCGATCCAAGATGGCGCGGAATACCTACCGCGTCCGCTGGACTCATGACCTTCTGACGGCGGGCCTCGTCCACCTCAACCGCGGCCCGGAGTCCAGGTTTCCGATCGCGACGATCGAATTCAGGCCGACGGGGAAAAGAGGGACAGACCGTTGCCCGTTCCTCATCCCGAAGTGCCCCGATCGGCATGACCTGAGCCTGCTCAACGGGCTCGACATCGGAGGGGTTCGCCGCTATACCTCGAACGGAGTCCACTTCGTCTGCGGTCTGCATGAGGAAGGGCTGAAGCCCGCCATCTGCCGCCTCTCTCCGCTCGGGCGCACCTATGAACTGACCGAAGACAAGAAGGAGCTGAATCCCAGGTACATCTGGTATCCCGCCACGGGGGCCTGTCCCGGAGTCCGCAACAAGAAGCCGTGGACGCTCGAGCAGTACCTCCGGGAGTCGCGGCTCGACGTCGTCTCCCGGTATTCCCAGTGGTGGTACGGACTCACCCGGAGCCGCCAGGAAGAAGTCAAGGCCATGGACGAGGAGACCTGCATCAAGTTCGGGCTCATTCTTTACGATCTTGACTTCATCTTCATGGGAGTCTCGGGGCTGGAAGAGAAGGCAATGGAGGCCGCTCTTGCCGCGGGCGACGTCCCGAGCCGGAAGCTGGACGAGGGGGCGTACTTCGAGGCGCTCAAGTCCATGGTGGATTCGTTCTTTGCGGCTCTGGACAAGAGGGAAAGGAAAGAGCCCTAGACTAGGCCTTTGACTTTTCGATCAGTTCTTCGAGGTGGCGTGACCAGGTCATGAGAGTTGCCACTTTTTCCCTTTGTTGCGGGGTTCCACGATCCATGACCCTGGATGCGAGCTCTTTGACTCTTTCGATACTGCCGCGGATGGCCCGAAGGATGTCGGAATCGACGTTTTTGGGCCCGATTCCATGAACCATTCTCAACGATTGCTTCAGGAATTCTCTTGAGGCCCCGATGAGTGAAAGGATAGGAGTCGTGTATTCGACTCCCATGGATTTTCTGGCGGCGGACGAGGAAAGGAGTATCCTCTCGGCTTCCCATCGCTCGGGAAAGGTTCCTGTGATGGCGACCTTGGAGACGAAGTCGTCGACCTTTTTCAGACCGATCTTGACAGGATCAAGGACCGTGGGAGGGAGACTTCCTTCACTGACGGCGTAACTGATGGCCATGGCCGCCCGTACGGCCTCGCTGGCTTTTTCCAGACTGTCGATAGATTGTGGGAAGTCCTTAATGAATCTCCAGGGATCGAAGGATGGAATGATCCCTTCTCTTCTTCCGCTTTCGATGATGGAACGGACTTGGCGGACAGGCTTCAGGATCTCTTCGGCCAGTTTTTTCTGGCCTTTGGTTGCCAGTGTGGAAGTAATGACGGAAAGCGCAGGTCTCAAGACTTCGTCGGCCTTCAATCTCAGCTCGGCAAGAAGGGATGACGAGGCCTTTCCGGCGATGATCGAGGGAATGATCTCTTTGCTGGCCTTCGAGAACGGGGCCATCGCCTTGCTGGCCTCGTCGATGGAAAGTTGAATCTTCTTTTTCAGGAGCGAGTCGATCAGCTCCCTGGATTTCCCCCCTATGGATGAGACCCAGGATCTCCTCTTGGTGACGTCTTTCGGAAACCAAGGGGCGAAGACCCGGGCCGTCGTTTGGGCCCCGATCGCGTCCTCCATGGCCTTGGAGGCGGTCTTGATGGCGGCGTCGATCCCTTCTCTGGTCACCGCCGTCTGGGCCTGTTCTTTTGCCTTGCCCAGAAGGAAGAGAGACCGGACGGCCTTCTTTTCGAATTCGGCGGCGACTTCCTCCTCTTCGGGAATCGCTCCGGGGCTGAGCATTATTCTTCTTAGCCCTTCGCGGAGGAAGGGTCTTGGAATTCTGGATGCGAATGGAACCCATTTCTCGCTTAAGGGTCGGAGCAGGGCCTCCTCGGTGGGGACAAGATATTCTTCTTTTACTTCGAAGAGCTTGGCCCGGAAGGCTTCTGCAGCTTCGGACATCCTCCTGAACTTTTCCCTTTCCCGGGGATCCGTTTGACGCCACGCCAGGGCGTCGGCGACCTTCACGGCGAGAAAGGAAAAATGGCCGGCGCCATCTATGTCCTTGATTTTGAAAAGATTTCTGGCGTGGGAGAGCAGGCTTTCCGGGTCGTTTGGGTTCACCCCTGGAGGAATGGTGACGGCACCAAGTTCCGGAAGTTGAGGAAACCGCATTGAATTGATCATAATACACTTTTCAACCAGGTGCAAGGAGGATCGGGGATGAGGTACATCCGCCATTCGCTCTTCGACCCGAGCGGGAAGCACTCCCCGCTCACGATGGTCTTCCCGGAGGAATCCCTCAAGGCGGACATCTGGACGGCGGCCAACCAGATGCGGATCGAGGCTTCCGGTCTCGAGAAGCTTGGGGGATTTCTGGACATCGAGATCTTCGAGCACGAGGGGGACTTCCTGTCGGCCTCGATGGAGGCCAAGAGGCGGGCCGAGAAGAGGATCGACGAGACGACCCGCCACAAGAACACGCTCTACGACTTCCTGATCGCCACGTTCAAGAACGGGCTTCTCGCGGACGGGGGAATGATCTCGACGACCCGCCCTTCACCCCTCGAAAAGAAGGACATTCTGGGGGTTTTGCTGATGGCGGTGAAGCATCCGTCCTATCGAGGATTCAGGCTTGTGATCCACGACCCGAACATGGAACCGGTGGAAATCAGGGTAGACTCTCCGACTGGTGGGGTCGGAGAGGGAAAAGACGAGAACGCGGATCCGAAATGATCCGGAACTACATGATCCCGGCGACCGGGGCCACCGGCGAAGCCTGGATTTTCTTGGCCTGGCCGGGCGCGCCAGCACCCTTTCTCCGGACCCGGACGCCAGGCGCCACGGCGCCGGCCGATTCCGGAAGGGCCGTCCGGATCATGGTCGTACCCTTCTCGCTGGCACCGCCTCCAGGGGCCAGGAAATCATCCTCGCCCTCGGGGTCGTACATCCCGGGCCTCCCAGTCACGAAGGCGCTGGCCGAGAAGTGCCCGGGGCCGAACATGTTTCCCGCTCCGCGGCGAGCCATCGTGGTCTGCCCCAGATAATCGATCTCCGCGAAGCCCATCCGGTCGCTGACGATCATACGCTTCTCCTGTCCTACTGGGAGGGGACATCCTCCGTCAACGCCTTTATTATAGCCAAGGACTTTGGGGAAATGGAAGGGAAATCTGAAAGGAAAATCGATGGCAGAAAAGGACTACCCTGCCGGGCACAGTACTGACTCATCATGGTACGCGATCGACGAATGCGGCCATGTGGCCGCCTGCTTCACGAGCGAATCGGGCGCTCTGCCCGAAAACGCCGTGGAGATCGGATCCTATGAAGAAGAGGAGGGGAGCATCGCCTTTTGGAACGGCGAATGCCATGTGGTCGAGACGATCTCTTCGGAGCATGTGGGCCTCCTGGCCAAGACCTTCTCCGGCGCGCACCGGGACCCGAAGTACGGCGTGGAGGGCCTGTTCTATATCCTGACGGGGCTTCCTGGCGAACTCAGGCCCTTTCTTCTCAGGAAGGAAGGCCGCCCGACCGCCGATCCCATTATCCGGATGGCGGGGAAACATGCCATTGCCGTAGATTTCGGGCTGGGGGCGCCTGCATTGGCGTTCTACGAGAAGGTTCATGCGCTTGGGCTCTGTGTCGCCTGCACCTCCGCTTACCATCTCAGTGGTTCGAGGGTCGGGAAGAAGGGCGATCCCGTCTTCAGCTATGGCCATCCGTCGGCGAACGGCGCCGCCTGGCCGTACTTCCTCCAGTATGCCCCTCAGAGAGTAAAGACCCTTGAGGGGCTTTCCATCTCCAAGGAGGAAAGGAAGGCCTTGAGGAAGGGGATCGTCATCCCGGGGTGTTTCCGGGACAAGATCTTCTGGCAGCCGGCCGACGACTTCGAATGCACCTTCTACTCCGATGACACGAAGCCCATCTCGGTCGATACCGAGGATTTCAAGGGCATCCTCCGCAGTCCTTTTGGCTACTGGTAGGAATCCGGATCATGCATAACGACAAACGTCTTGGCATTGTCCCCGCCAAAGCCGGGGAGCCGTTCTTCCCTTTCGTCGTCAAACTCATGCCGGGCGGGAAGGCGTGTGTCAACGTCTGGTGCGAAGAGCACAATCGTGGGGAATGGGTCTCGCATGTCAACTACCGCGAGGACATCGGGGATTGGTACCATCTTGGGATTCATCCCAGGTTCTCGCCGCTGGAGGCGTTCCGCGGGGCCGGACAGCGGGACGGTGAAATCCCCCGAATCGTGGGGGCGGGCCACGACGAGCGCGCCGATGCGGCCCGGGGGGTCTTCCTCAAGGCGCTCTCGGCGTCCCGGACGGCTGGGGAGCTTCTGGAGAACCTGAATCCGATCCTTTTTACAGATCTCCGGGCAGGGGATCGGAACTCCCGGGTGACGAATGCCTTCAAGAAGAGGTTCGACGCGAAGGCCTTCACGGTGGACGAGTTCCTGGCCGAGGAGAACCAGGAACTGCGCCGGCTGATCCTCCGTTCGGGCAT
>Ga0299915_10001589_pt1 | contig 16776 bp, 13 predicted proteins | sample RVTome_13_FD_200263 | JGI IMG/M metagenome (GOLD analysis project Ga0299915, IMG submission 200263) | Soil microbial communities from uranium-contaminated site in the Upper Colorado River Basin, Wyoming, United States - RVT92D227 (version 2) ... | reverse complement strand
ATGATGTTGCCAAAGTTTCAAAAATATTGCAACAATGCCTGGGAATAACCACATAAGGTACAGGATATTTGATTGAAATATTACAATAGTTGTAGTTTTGACCCATTTTAATCAACGGTATTTTCTTACCTGTTTGAAAACACCGTCGTTTTCTGAGGAATGGATAGGCAATGCGAGTGCTTTTTGTATACCCTCATCGATACTACAATGAGTACCCATTAGGATTGTTATATCTATCGGCGGTCCTTAAAGAGAAGGGGCATGATACTCGGCTTTTATCCCTGAACTCTTGCCAGGCATCTACAAAGGATAATCCACAAACCTCCTTAGAGAGAGGTCTACAGGAGCAAATAACATGTTTTGTACCCGATATGATAGGTTTCTCAGTGATGACTCACGCAATAGATACTTGCTTGCGCTTGGCTAGAGTGGCCAAAGAAAGGGGATGTTTTGTGGTATTCGGCGGGCCTCATCCTACGGTGGCTCCAGAAGAGATGGTTGCTCAAGAGATGGTGGACGCCATCTGTATAGGTGAAGGGGAATATGCGCTACTAGAATTGGTTACTAATCTGGAATCTCAGAAAGATATAACAAATATCCAGAACATCTGGATAAAAAATCGAACCGGTATCCATAGGAATTCGATACGTTGTCTTATCAGTGATCTAGACTCCTTACCCTTTCCTGACCGGGAGATTTTGGACCTGGAGCACCTTCATCCAAAGTCTATGGAATTTCGGGGGGCGAACTTCTTTACCAGTCGTGGATGTCCATATAAGTGTTCCTTTTGCTGGAATAGCTATCTTCAATCACTGTATCGTGGATGTGGGCCTTTCGTACGGTTCCGTCGGGTCACAGAGGTTATTAATGAGATTAAAGGCGTTGTCAAAAAATACAACCCTGCTAAAGTCGTTTTTTCGGATGAAATGTTTACTCTTAAGAAACAACGCCTACTTGCATTTTGTGAAGCCTATGCCAGAGAGGTTGCTCTACCGTTTTATTGTCAGAGCAGGGCCAATGCCATCGATGAGGAAATCGTAACAGCGTTAAAGACAGCCAACTGCGAGTTAATTAGCATAGGCATAGAGTCAGGCAACGATTACATTAGAAACGAGGTCTTGAATCGCAAAATGAGTCAGGCCACAATCAAAACAGCCTTTCGGTTACTCAAGCAGGCAGAGATCCACACAGGAAGCTTTAACATGATCGGGATGCCGTTTGAAAGCGAAGCTATGATTCGACAGACGATTAAGATCAATCGTGAATTGAGACCGGATATTTTACATTGTACGGTTATTATGCCATTCAAGGGCACACCCATCCGGCGAATCTATGAAGAGAATAGGTGGCTTGAGACAGAACCTACTGATGGCTATTATAATCAAGCTACGCAAAGACTGCCGAACATCTCCTCTTCTAAACTCCTTGCCTATCAGCGGCTTTTTGATCTGTTCGTTTACACTCCTCGTTGGAGCCGCTTTGTTGTAGAGCTCCTTCTCTTTCTTTGGGGGAATGTCCCTCTCAAAGATAAAAAGATTTCTTTTCCTCGCCGGGTTATACGGTCGCTGGCCTATCGCTTAACACCCTTAGTGCGCAAGTGGTTGCTACCTCCCCAAAGCTAAGCGGACCATTTTTCATATGCCAAGTATTCAAAAAAGTTTGTTGCATTCCGATTTTTCATAGTACCAGGCATCTTTATCACATAGGACATGCTCCAGTATATTCTGATTGTCTATGGGTGAGCAATAACATAAACGTTTCTAAGGAGCGATAAAGGCTGCATGAAAATATTATGGCTTTCTGAAGGAAATACAGTTTACGACCGCCGCTTCTTGGAGAAGCTAGTCGAGAAGGGCCACGAGCCAATCTTTGTATCCTATTCCTTGGAAGAGATCGTCACTATTCAGGGAGTGGAGACTATACATAAGCCATTCACTTTCTGGACGCGATTTGGTAGCTTAGGAGAACGGTTGCACTTTCATTGGTTCAGGACAGCGGTGATTGTCCAGCATTTACGTAAAGTTATCCGCAAGGTTCGACCTGATGTATTGCATACCGGATATATACGGGAACATGGTTATTATGGTGCCTTAACCGGATTTCACCCGGTACTTTCGATGCCATGGGGGTCGGATGTACTTATTAGGCCCGACAAAACTGAGTGGGATGCTAAAATCGTCCGTTTTACGCTTCAGGAAGCGGACATGATTACCTGCGATTGTGAGCTGGTCAAGAACCGCATCATAGAATTGGCCGGGTGCCCTCCGGAAAAGATCATTGTTTTTCCATGGGGCGTCGATCTAACAAACTACCGTCCAGTTAAAGGTCCCTCAGTTATCCGGGAGCGACTGGGATGGCAGAAGAATGATGTATTGGTTATGAATCGTCAGTTTGAGCCGGTCTACGGCATTGAATATTTCCTTGAGGCCTTGCCCACGGTCGTTCGAGCCTGCCCCCTGGTGCGAGTCTTGATGATTGGGAAGGGATCGCTTGAAGGGAAAATTAGGTCAATGGTACAGGAGCTAGGGGTAGTGGATTATGTACATTTTGCCGGAATGGTGGATGACTCGGGTATGGCCCAGTGTTTGAATGCCGCTGATATTTATGTGACCACTTCGCTCTCTGATGGTACTTCGGCATGCATGCTGGAGGCAATGGCTTGCGGGCTACCCGTAATCGTGTCTGATGCTCCGGCATATTTTGAGTGGGTGGTGGACGGAATCAATGGATGTATTGTACCCAGAAGAAATTACACAGTTTTGGCCGAACGCTTAATTGAACTACTCCAAGATCCGATGAAACGCAGAAAAATGGGTCAGCGCAATTTACAAATTGCCCAAGAACGTGCAGATTGGGAACGTAACATCGATATTCTTGAGGGTATTTATCAGTGCTTACTGAGAGAAGGAAGGGAAAAAGCCTGATGAAAGTTCTTTTGGTTTATCCCTTGCATATCCGTTCATTTGAACAACCTCTTGGGGTTCTGTATGTATCCGCAGTTCTTAAACAGCACGGGCACGAAATCAAGCTTTTCAAACTGAGTGAGCAGGAAGATTGGAATTTTGAAAAAGAACCCTCAGTCGTTGAAAAAAGCTTTTTGGATGTTGTTCATCATTTCAACCCGGGTATTATTGGTATTTCTTTACTTAGTACTAACTTCCATAGAGGTCAATTGTTTGCGGAATGGGTTAAGAAGAATACCGACATTAAAATTGTTTTAGGGGGTGCAGGCCCCACTGTCGAGCCAGAGAAGATGTTAAGCCAAAGTAAGGCAGATTTTCTGTGCGTGGGGGAAGGGGAATATGCAGCCCTCGATCTCGTGCAGGCGCTTGAGGAGAGAAGCGATACAACCCGGATTGCAAATATCTGGTCAAAACGAAATGGGCAGATTCTAAAAAATGAAGTGCGTCCTCTTGTAGAAGATCTGGATACCATCCCCTTTCCGGACAGGGAACTAATACGCGATGAGTTTGAGAATGGAAATATTGAATGGACGAGCTTCATTAGTTCAAGAGGCTGCCCCTACCAATGTAGCTACTGTCATAATCCATATCTTCAAAAGCTATATCGTGGTAAGGGGAGATTTACAAGAATTCGAAGTATTGAGAAGATAATTGAGGAACTCAAGGAGGTGAAATCCATTTACAGCGTGAAAAGGGTGACCTTTTCTGACGATACCTTTACCATTGATCCCAAACGCATTCTTGAATTCTGCTCCTTTTATGCCGGGGAAATCACTCTTCCCTTCCAATGCCAGACGAGAGCTAATCACGTCAGTAAGGAAATTTTTCGTGCCTTGAAGGACGCGGGATGCCAGGAAGTACACATCGGTCTTGAGGCAGGCAATGACCGTCAAAGGAACAAAGTGCTCAAACGAGATATGAGCAGAGAGCAGATACTGACCGCAATATCGGATGCCAAGGAAGCCGGATTGAAGGTAGCTACATTTAATATCATCGGAGCCCCCTACGAGACGGAAGAAACGGTATGGGATACTATTCATCTAAATCGATTGGCCCAGCCAGAGGCAGTTTATCATACTATCTTCATGCCTCTTACCGGCTCCGAGGCTAAAGACATCTGTGTCAAGGAGGGATGGACCATTCGGGAAATTAATGCTGGTTACTATGGTGCGGTGTTCCTGGAGCAACCGTCCATCTCACCCCGGAAGTTGATCGCCTATCAATACGTCTTTGATCTATATGTATATTGCCCCAGGTGGTTGTACCCGATTGTTCACCTGTTGCGTTTTTTATGGAAGACAGCCCCGCCTACTGAAGATAGGAGATTATTAGGTCGTATCCAAAGGACAATTGCAAACCAGGGAGTTAACTATCTGAAAAAGGTATTTTATCTGCGTTCAGATTGGAGTTATTCAGATGCATGCAAAGGAAGAAAAAAAGGTATTAATGATTTCCTACATTTTCCCACCTCTGGGGAGCGGGGCTAATCAAAGAACTGCCAGATTTGTCAAATACCTTGGACATTTTGGATGGACTCCCATCGTTTTGACTGTTAAAAATGGCTACTATCGGTATAGGGATGACTATTTTCTAAAAATCATTCCCGACTCAGTAAAGATATATCGCGCTTTTTCTCTCGAACCGGCCCGTCTTGAACCCTATACAAGACCGATAACTTCGGTCTTGAAATCTTTGATTCGTATATTTTTAAGAAGTAAGGCAGTATCCGTTATCTCGCAGGCAGGTGATTCTCCCACCATATCAGTGGAAGATATCATTGGCGACCGGGAAAACCCCTCACCAGGAGTGAGGGGTTTATACATGAAGCTAATGAGGATGTTCAAAACGTACATTCTCATCCCGGATGGGAGAATTGGTTGGTTACCTTTTGCAGTGTTAATGGGGGTAAAAATAATCTATAGAGAAAGGCCCTCCGTGATCTGGGCTAATGCTGATACACCTTCTGACCTTCTAATTGGATGCTGCTTAAAAAAAATCACTCGGAGGAAGCTAGTATTGAACTTTAGCGATCCTTGGGTCTTGAATGCCTATTATCCATTTGACCACAAGAGTCTCAGAGGACATATTGATTCCCTCCTCGAGAGAATTGTTATCAGTAAAGCCGATAGAATCGTATTCGCAACTCAGCCGATGCAATGTGATTACGAGAAGGAGTATAAAGATGAAAGTAGTAAATTCTGCATGATTCTAAACGGCTATGATCCTGATGAATTTAAGGAGATTCCTTCCTCCTGGAACGGGGAGAAATTTATATTAACCTATTGCGGCTCATTACAGTATTTCCGTTCACCGGAACCTTTTCTTAAGGCCGTTGAGGGATTGATAGACCAATATCCAGGGATTCTGTCAACTCTACTTGTTCGGTTTGTCGGGAAGATAGACCATGATAACCTCCGCTATTTTGAGTCCTTCAAGTACAAGACCATGCTTCATCTGACAGGACAGGTAAGCTACCAGGAAAGCTTGAAATATGTCCTTCAATCAGATGCGTGTTTAGTTATTGGTGCCACCAAGCTGTTGGATTGGGAGTTGCCTGGCAAAGTCTTTGAATTCATGGCCGCCAAGAAACCGATTCTTGTAATCAGCCAGAAGATCGCAGTCGCAAAGCTGGTGGAAGAACTGAATGTAGGGATAGTGGTAAGCCCCGATAACGTCCATTCGATCCAAACTGCTATTCTAAACCTTATAGAAGGAAGAAGTGATCAAGGGTATTATAAAGATAAAGAAAGATTAATTGAAATTTACAGTAGAAAATCATTGACAGGAGAGTTGGCCGCATGCTTCGATGATCTTTTGAGATAGGGACGTCCTATTGGTTTCCAATTTTGGATAGAAAGAAAAATATCTAAACGAATAGCCCTACCTTATTACTTACTTTTAATACAGGCAGTTTCATGGTTCGGTGGCTGATGTGCTTCTCAAGGGAGAGTAAATGAACCAAAGGTGTGTTTCGGTTGCAATAACAGTTTGTAATGAGGCTAAAACTATAAAAAGAGTTATAAATTCTGTGACTAAAATGGACTGTGTAAAAGAGATAATTGTAGTGGATGATTGCTCATCAGATGGGATATGGGAGATCTCAAAAAACTTGAATGAAAGCTGTCCAATCTGCTTGGAGCCACACAGAATTAACCTCGGTAAAGGTGCTGCATTCAGAGGGGCTTTGCTTTAGTGATCGGGGATTAAATATAATTTATTCAAATGAATTTTAAAGAACGCAGCATTAGGATATTTCCTGATATTGTAGTTATATTCCTGCTCGCATTAATATTGCGTATAGGATTTTTGTATCTGGTGACAAAAGACTGCGCGATGCCGCCCAAATGTGAAAGGTTGTTAACACCTGATTCTAGTAATTATAATTTCCTTGCTTTGAATATGCTGTCGAAAAAAAGGTTTGTTCCCGACATAGATTCTCCGTATTACTATGTGTCTATCCTTCGAACTCCGGTGTATCCTGCTTTCTTGGCAATGTTGTATTTTTTCTCAAAGAATAACTATATCTTAGTTGGTATTGTTCAGTCAATCTTAAGTTCATTTACTTGCGTATTGCTATATATTATTGGGCTGGAATTGTTTGGGAGGAAAACAGGATTCACCGGCGGGATTTTAGGTGCTGTGAGTTTACTCTTGATCATCAATTCCCCTCTAATTCTTACAGACACTCTTTTTGGTTTTTTGTTAATGTTCTCATTAGTGTGTTTTATTTGGTCTTGGAGTCAAAAATCAAACAGATGGTTAATTGCTTGTGCTTTTCTGCTGAGCATGACAATTCTTTGCAGGCCAATTGCCCAATTCTACCCTATTTTTCTATGTGTACTTATTATGTCAACAGTTAAGCTTCCTTTTTTGCAAAGGGTAAAAAGAACCTTGTGTTTTGCTATTATAATAACAATTTTCGTTGTTGGTTGGGTGGGGCATAATTGGCTTAGACATCGCGTGCCTGTGTTTTCAGGTATATCTTCCTATAGTTTGCTTTACTACAATGCAGCATCTCTATACTCAGATATCCATGGAGTTGACAGGGAAAGGGCTTGTGAAAAACTGGATGAAGAAGTTAACTTGCATTTAAAGAGGACGATTCGAGACAGGAAAGAATCATGGGCGGAGAGGATTTCCGCTCAGCGTTACGTTGCAAGAAAAATAATATTCGAAAAACCATTAAGATACTTTATTCTGCATCTAAAACAAGACTTGAGGACTCTGAGACCTGCATCAGGAGATTTTTATCTTTTACTTGAGATTGAGCCGCCTAAGCATGGATTGTTGAAATTGTTAGAGAATCATGGGTTTTCAACCCTTTTTTTGCAGTATTGGAAAATTTCAAGTTGGCCTGAAAACATAAGCCGACTTTCTATTTTTGTGCTCTATTTAAGCTATTGGTTTTTAATTTTAGGTGCAGTAGGTTTGATAAAGAGTAGACAGTGGGCGCAACTATTTTTATTTGTAGGGACAATATTCTATTATTTACTTTTACCTGGTGCTCCCTCGAACTCTCGCTTCCGTGTTCCCGTTGAACCATTCATTTGTTTATTGGCAGCAGAGGGTATTATGTTTCTTGGCAGCAATTTTAGTAGGATTATTAAGTTCTTCGATAATCTGAGGTGATCAAGGAAGTCGTGACGGTGGCTGATGAAGATTGCTTATCTGTCTCGAGGAAACAGTGTCTACGATCGGCGTTTTTTAGAAAAAATGGTGGAGCGAGGTCACGAGCCTTATTTCATATCATATTATCCGTGCGAACGGGTGGCAGTGAATGGAGTGAAAAGTTTTCACTTCGACTATACTTCCATGCATTACTTTAGGCGTTTTCTCTCGCTCCAGACAGCTCTGCATCTAAAAAAGTTGCTCAATCAAATCCAGCCGGATGTCCTGCACACTGGATGGGTTCAGGATCATGGCTTCATTGGAGCTTTAAGCGGTTTTCGTCCTACCCTATCCATGCCTTTTGGATCTGATATTCTGATCAATCCCGACTTATCTCGTTCTTTCAGATGGATCACTCGGTTTACTCTTAGACGCGCTGATATGATCACTTGCGACTGTGAGCTAGTCAAGAACAAGATCATTGAGCTATCTGGTTATCCAACCGAGAAAATCATCGTTTTCCCCTGGGGTGTTGATTTGAATGTTTTTCGACCCTTGAACGGAACGTCAAGGGTTAGGGAAAGATTAGGATGGAAAGACAAAAAGATACTGATCATGACGCGGAGCTTCGCAATACCACTTTACGGTCATGAGTATTTCATTAATGCTTTGCCAGTCATCCTTCGAGAGGTACCCGATGGGAGAGTGATTTTAGTCGGTTCTGGACAACTACTGGATCAGTATTCTGCTCGAGTTATCAAGATGGGATTGCAGGATAAGGTGTACTTTGCTGGCTGGGTAGATGAAGTGCAAATGAGCGAATATCTGAATGCAGCTGATATTTATGTTACAACCTCACTGAGTGATGGTACTTCTTGCTCACTGTTGGAAGCAATGGCCTGTGGATTACCAGTCGTAGTTTCGGATGCACCTTCCTACTATGAGTGGGTTGAGGATGGGATAAATGGATTCATAGTCCCTCGCAAAAACTCAGACTATCTTGCCGAACGTCTCATCCAGATTCTGGCTGACAGATCCTTGCGAGAGAGGATGGGAAAGGAAAACCTTAAAATTGCACAAAAAAGAGCCGATTGGGGCAAAAATTTCGATATCCTAGAAGAAATTTATAAAGAACTCACCTGTCGCTCAAAACACTCTATCCAATAGTAAACAGGAATACATAGGAAGTACTAATGATGGGAAAGACTCGAGTCTTGCTTATAAATCCCCCATACAATCGGTTCAAAGGAAAGGATCTCCCGACTTTTCCGCTTAACTTGGGGTATCTTGCCGCTTTTTTGGAAAAACATGGGTGTGTTGTAGGAATTTACAATGCTGATCTTATGAAGATCGAAGAAACCACGATGTTTCGGACGAAATGGCTCGGATGGCGGACTGACATGGAGCGACATAGTATGTTTGTCCAAAGCTTTCGAAGCGGTTTTGATTATATATGGGACGAGGTGAGTCGGGTTGTGGCTGATTTTAATCCCCAGATTGTGGGTATTACAGCTATAACCGCTAATCTTCGGCCTGCCTTAAGGATAGCTGACATATGCAAGGAAATTATTCCCGATGTTGTGGTTGTCATTGGCGGTCCTCATGCTACGGTGCTTCCTGAGTCGGTCTTGACGAAGGAAAGCGTAGATTTTTTGATACGAGGGGAAGGGGAGTTGGGTTTTCTCGACCTAATCGAAAATCTATGGAACGGTATGAGTCCATCCGAGGTTAAAGGCTTATCATATAAGGATGGAGATAGGATGGTGCATAATGCTACCAGGCCATTGATACACGATTTGGATAGTCTTCCTTTTCCTGCCAGGCACCTAATCATAGACAGCGCAAATTACAGGGAATCCAAGATGAATGGGTTGTATAACCAGGTCTTGATTTCGAGAGGGTGCCCGTATCGGTGCAAATTCTGTGCGAGTAATATTTTGTGGGATGGGTCCCGGTGGAGGACAAGGTCAGTTACGAATGTCGTCGAAGAAATAAGACTTCTTGCCAGCAGATACAGGACAAAAGATTTTTACTTATGGAGCGACACATTTACAGCTGACCAAAGATGGACGGTAGAGTTTTGTGAAGAGATGAAGCCTCTTAAGGTGAATTGGAGTTGTTCTACCCGGATTGATAGAATAAACGAGGATTGCCTTATAGCTATGAAAATGGCAGGCTGCAAAGGGGTGTCTTTAGGCATCGAATCTGGTAGTGATCAAGTGCTCAAAGACATCGGTAAGAATATTACTGTTGGACAGATAGAAACTGCTATAAAAGTATTGGACAAGGTTGGAATGCCCTGGTATTCCTTTTTCATAATTGGCTTCCCAAATGAAACACGGAGTGATATTGATCGGACATTTGCGTTTATTAAGAAACTGAGACCTCAGTCCCACAAAATCGCGGTCGCAGTTCCATATCCCGGCACGGCTTTATACGGGGAAGTGAAAGCACTAAATCTGCTTCCTGAAAAAGTGGATTGGAACTGGTTTGATGGGAGGAGCATGTATATTTCCTATGTAAACAATATCAACAGGGATGAATTTATAAAACTTCGTGATCGAGTATTTACGTACGTCGATCGCTATAATAGGCGCAATGTTCTTAAGAATATGGTTCGAGAGGGAACTATGATGCTGGTCAGGGACCCTTTTGGCCTCTTAAGAAAATTGTTTCGCAGGGTGTTTTCTTCATTGTGATTGTTTCAAGAGTCCAAGATGTTTTCATCGATTAATGTTTCGAACGGCTACCGTTATATCAAGTGCAATTTCTGTGGAAGCGATGACGTTGAATTGTTCACAGGAGAAGAGAACGGCGCTGGAAGCGCGGATTGTGAGAAGAAATTCGACAAGTTGGAAGCTATTTATGAAACACTTGTCAAAGATATGGGGTAATGAAAAGAGTTCTGATTATCACTACTCACTTTGCCCCTGATATCCACGTAGGGGCGAAGCGAATGACAAAGTTTTCCAAATATCTGCCCTTATATGGTTGGCAACCAATCATTCTAACCAAAGAAGTGAGCGAGTATCATGGTGTGGATGAAACTCTGCTTCAGGAATTGCCTCCCGATTTGGTCATTTATCGTGTGCGGGAATGGCGGTTGCCTGGAAGCCAAACATCGTCTGCTCAGACTATGCCGGGGGATGCAATTCAAGGTAAGCAGACATGTGCAGGGTTGCGCAACCACCTAATAAAGGCCGCCAAATTTTTTCTGTTTTACGACTATTCCTGGCTGCTACCTGCCTTTCTGGCTGCTCGACGACTAATTAGGGAGAATGATATTCGTGTGATCTATTCCAGTTCTCCCAATCCGGATGCCCATCTTGTGGGATTGTTGCTGAAAGCTCTGACAGGGCGGCCCTGGGTCGCCGATTTTAGAGACCCATGGACAGCACTGCATATTTTTTACAGGCCGGGGCGCTTCAAACGTGCAGTTGATACTTTGTGTGAGAAAGCTATTGTAGCGACTGCAGATCATATCACAGCGATAAGTCATACCCTTGCATTAAATCTGGGCAAGTTGCGAGAACGCCGGAAAAAATGCAGTATATCTGTGAGTTACAACGGTTATGATGAAGAAGATTTCGACGAAATCGATCACAATCAATTTAGTGCCCGACCTTTCACTATAACCTACCTGGGAACCTGGGGGTCAGGGCGAAGCCCAGAAGCTTTTCTTCGTGCGCTTGGAAGACTGATTGTTATAAACCCAACTCTCAAAGACCGAATAGTGGTGAATTTTGTTGGGGAGGTAAAGTTCGATGCAAAAATGCAAGAACACATCGAGCAGGTGATATCGGAGGAAAATCTTGATGGTGTTGTTAAGATGATTCCTTTTCTGCCGTACCGAAGAGGATTGGATCTACTGAGGAATGGCGATATATCCTTATTGGTGGTATCTCCTTTCCATTCACGAGTTGGTTGTCTATCCTCAAAGTTATTTGAGTATCTCCATGCTGGGAAACCCATCCTGGCGCTGGCACCCACCGAATCTGAAGAAGCTCAGATCGTTCGCGAGGCTAACGCCGGTCAAGTTGTCACACCCGATGATGTGACCGCTATCAACAGAAAGATCGAGGAAATGTATATGGCTTTTCAAAATGGAGATTTTGCTAGTAATGTCAATGCTTGTGCAATAGAGAAGTTCGACCGAAGGAGACAGACGGGTGAATTGGCAGCCATATTCGATGGTCAGATAGCCAATCTGGACAAGAAGTACAGGTGATGTAATTGTGAGAATCCTTCTCATCAATCCCATTACCCGTGCAGAAGATCCCCCTTCATATTTCCCGTTAGGTTTAGCATACATATCCGGGGCTTTACGGCAAGACGGACACGAACTGGAGATTCTTGATATTAACGCCCATCGGTGGTTACCTCCTGAGGTTGAAGCCAAGTTAAGGGTGGCTCGCTTCGACTGGGTGGGTATAACAGGATTGATTACAGAATACAATCAACTTTGCTGGCTGATATCTACGATTCGAACACATCACCAAAGCACCAAGATCGTTTTGGGAGGGCCCCTGGCTTCATCACTTCCTGACTTTATGTTGCAAAGTACTGAGGCCGATATTGTGGTACGTGGAGAAGGCGAGCTAACCGTCAAGGAGATGGCCAGGGCTATGCAAGATGGTGGTGATCTTCGTGAAATCCCTGGACTTGTCCTTAAACATAACGGTAAGGTCCATCACACCTCAGCACGCGCCCCATTGTTGACTCTGGACGATCTCCCGGCCCCTGACTGGGATCTGTTTCCAGTGGAAAAGTATTTGCATGGTGAGAAAGTGGGATTCGAATTTCCAGCGCGTACCCTGAATATCATCAGCAGCAGAGGATGCCCCTACCGCTGTACTTACTGTTTCCACGGCGTATTCGGCTACAAGTTCCGTTACCGATCGCCAGAGAACATCGTGGCCGAGATCGTATGGCTTCGTGTCAAGTTCAACCTGGATGGCATTGTATTCTCTGACGATTTGTTCGTTACTTCCAAGAAGCGCGTCAAACGATTTTGTGACTTGATGATACAACAGAAGGTCGATATTCGCTGGATGGTCAACGCTCGTGTCAATCTGATTGATGAGGAGCTGTTACGGCGCATGAAGACAGCTGGTTGTCAGGCGGTTTTCTTTGGTATAGAGAGTGGTAGTCAAAAGATATTGGACAGTTTGCAAAAAGGGGTGACCGTGGAGCAAGCGGAAAGGGCTATCAAACTATGCAAGAGACTCGGTCTATGGGGAGGGGGCTATCTGATGATCGGGGCGCCAGGGGAGACAAAGGAGACCATTCGAGAAACGGTTGAATTCTGCCGTCGAGCTGGTTTGAAAGCACAGTTTGCCTATGCGGTGCCACTTCCTGAAACACCGTGGTTTCAAATGGCCCAAGCAAGTGGCCGTATCAAGCGTATCGAAGTTGTGCTGGATTCATGGGTCAGATGGAGCGACAAATTTACTATCAATATGACAGATATGGACGACGATGAATTAGTCGCTCTCAAACAGGAGGCTGAACGGCAGATCAATGCTCGTGATATTTGGGAGGTGTTGCAAGAGCGAATGGAGACTCTATGGTGTCTTTGTCAAGGCTTTGGAGTAAGATTTGTGCTGAAGAGGATCACATATAAACTCTTGCGGGTCATGAAGGTGGGGCATGATCCATATACGAAAGCTATTTGTGCCGCCAAAAAGTCTTCGGTACAGTGGCAAGAAAACATAAACAAGAAGATAGAGAACCGAGGAGCTGAAGGTTCTGCCCTATAAGACCAATGATCAGGTTACTACTTGTTCTTTGACAAAAACAATATTTATTCCTTAGGTTTCTGAATTGGTTCTACGGCTATTAGGAGTTCCTTAAATTGTTTATACTGATGTGATATTCGCCCCCCTTTTTTTACCATTAACTGAGGAAATGGTTCATCAGATCTAATTGTAGCATTGGAATAACGAGGTGGCGTAATTTTGAACATTTTGTTTGTTACATCTAATTTCCCGCCTTTAGAGGGTGGTATTGCTGCTTTTGATTATCATATTTGTAAGGAATTGTCTGGACTTGGCCATAAAGTTTTGGTTCTGAGCAACCGCGTGGTTGGAGATGAGATTATTGATAGCCAACAAAATTTTCGTGTCAAAAGACTGAATGGTAGGGTTCGACCCACCTCTGGAGAGGCAATATATGAGATGTTAAATTTGACGCGCAAAGAGAAAATAGAGACCATTTTCTTTGGTCACTTCGGCTCCACGCATTGGCTTGGAGGTGTACTCGCTAAGAAAATTTTTAAGATACCCTATGTGATATTGGTTCATGGTACTGAATTCAATGCCTATTTCCACGGATTTACCTGGGCTGATAATTGGGCTTCGAAAGTTGTATTAAGAAATGCGAGCAGAGTTGTGGTTAATAGCCGAACTACAAAAAATTTAGTCGAAGAGCATGGGTATTCCTCAAATAGAATACATGTTGTCCACCCGGGCGCCAATTTAGCAAGCTTTGAACAGTACTATTCACATCAAGAGGTTAGAGAAAAATCGCAGCTAAAGCATAAGAAAGTTTTACTAACGGTCTCTCGATTAGTGAGCAGAAAAAATCATGAAAATGTCTTGAAAGCCCTTCCCTTAGTCATTGAGAGGGTACCTGACCTTATCTATTTTGTTGTGGGAAAAGGTGAGGAGGAAGATAGGCTGAAAGGGTTAACGAAAAATCTGGGGTTAGGGGAATATGTGAAGTTTGTTGGTTATGTGGAGCCTGAAGATGTGTCCTTTTACTATAAAACCTGTGATGTTTTTATTATGCCTTCCAAAAGGGAAGGTAAGGACTATGAAGGTTTTGGTATTGTGTATGCAGAGGCTAATGCCTGCGGGAAACCAGTAATTGGAGGAAAATCTGGAGGAGTAGAAGATGCAGTTATTGACGGGGTCACAGGGTTGCTGGTTGATCCTGAGAATATTGAGGACATTTCGGGGGCTATTATCCGGTTGCTGACTGATCAAGAGTATGCAAAGAGGTTGGGTGAAAATGGGCGAAGAAGAGTTGAGGAAGAATTGAACTGGACCATGGTGGGGAGAAAGATTGAAGAAATAATGAAAAAGACCCTCACTGATAAATAAATATTTTGGAGCTTTTCTTCATCTAAGCCCATCATTCCACTATTCCAATTGTCGCGAAGTCTCTAAGCTGAATGTACGGACAAGAACTTAAATATTCGAGGCTCTGCAACTGGAAGGGGAAGGTTGTATTTGCAATTTTTGGTGAAACCTACCCCGGCTATTTGATGAGGTTTTTCGTAAACCGCAGGGAGTTCACAAAGTATACAAATAAAAAACAAAACTTAAAGATACTTGAAGTGGGCTCAAGCAACGGGGCGTTGACGTTTTGGCTAAGCCGCAACAATAATTATTTTGTAGTCGGCTTGGAATATGACAAAACTCTCGTTTTAAATTGTCAGAATATTTACACTAAAATAAATCGTGTGAATCTTTATTTTGTTTGTGCTGACGGTTCTGAAAAAATTCCGCTAAAAAGCAGTTTTGATATTGTTTTTTCAACTCATGTATTAGAACACATATCAAATGATCAATCAGTTCTCATAAATATATTTAATAACCTGAGGCCCAAAGGAATATTGATCCTGCAAGTACCTTATGGAGATCCCTATAAGAGTCCCTCAAAGGAAGCTATTGCAAATGGCCATGTAAGAGAGGGTTATACAGAATCTGATCTTCGACTTAAATTAGAGAACGCTGGTTTTCAGATCATTTCTGTGACTGGGAGCATTGGCAGGATTGGCAGGTTCGCTTACTGGTTGGCAAGAGGAGTAGAAAAGGTTCGAATAATTGTTAATTTTCCCATCCTAATTTTGCCTATCACCCTTGCCTTAATATATTTGGAGCAAGTTGCTGCTTTTCTCAGAAGCCGCGAACCTTCCTTTAAACACTGGCCTTTGATAGTAGCAAGACGTCCTTGTGAATCATGAATAGAAGGTTACAAGAAATCGGTTTTCATAAACAAAGGAAGCGATTTAACAACTGCTATGTCAGAGTATGAAAAAAAAATGCATGTGTTACATATCACAGGAGGTGATCTGTACGGTGGTGCGGCAAGAGGGGCCTATTGGCTTCATCAAGGATTGCTGGATATCGGTGTTGAGTCAAAAATGATTATTCAAAAGGCAAGTGGTAATGAGCTTTTTGTCGAACCTGTTGCAAAAAACGTTCGTGGAACAATAATGAGGTCGTTTCGAATTTTTCTTGACCTATTGCCGGTCCTTTTATACCGGAAAAGAGAAAATGTACTTTTCAGCACCGGGATAAGTGGTTTTGATATTAGAAAAACTGATACGTATCAGTCGGCTGATATTATTCATTTGCACTGGATCAATAATGGCATGATTAACATTAATCTATTGAAAAAAATCGAGAAGCCTATTGTTTGGACTATGCGGGACATGTGGCCCTTTACAGGTGGTTGCCACTATGCGTTAGATTGCGAGAGATATCAGACAGGTTGTGGTAGTTGTCCTCAGCTTAAAAGCCAGAATAATTTTGATCTGTCGTGGTATGTTTTGAAGCGAAAAAAGCGATATTATCCAAAAAATATGGAGCTTGTTGGAATTAGCAAATGGCTGGCAGAGTGTGCGAAACAAAGCGAGGTATTTCGGAACTTTAATATTCGGATGATTCATAACAATATAAACACCAAAGTTTTTTTCCCTGTAGATCGCCAGGTTGCTAGAGATGTACTCGGGCTACCCAAAGAGAAAAAGATTGTACTTATGGGTTCGGCGGATCATCATGTGAAACATAAAGGTTTTGAGATCTTTCAGAAGGCAGTTCGTTATCTTAAAGAGAAATATCTTTTTATGTTTTTGGGCCATGTCGACCGTCGCAAGCTGGAAGGATTGAATATAGAGTATGAAGTATTGGGATATTTGTATGATAACATTTCTGTAAGGCTCGCTTATTCCGCCGCTGATGTTTTTGTGGCGCCCTCGATCCAGGAGGCATTTGGGAAGACCCTGGCTGAGGCAATGGCCTGCGGTATTCCAGTTATTGCTTTCGATGCTACTGGTCCACGGGATATTATTGACCATAAAAAAAATGGCTACCTTGCCAAACCGTTTGACCCAGAAGATTTGGCACAGGGTATAGAATGGGTAATGGAAGATGAACCCAGGTATAAAGCGCTTTCGCTAAGGGCAAGAGAAAAAGCA
>Ga0299915_10001588_pt1 | contig 16776 bp, 13 predicted proteins | sample RVTome_13_FD_200263 | JGI IMG/M metagenome (GOLD analysis project Ga0299915, IMG submission 200263) | Soil microbial communities from uranium-contaminated site in the Upper Colorado River Basin, Wyoming, United States - RVT92D227 (version 2) ... | reverse complement strand
AGATATTAGGTTCCTTCGGCTACAGCCTGGCTGTCCTTCTGAGGCTGGCCAAAGGCATGAACAACCGCATGGACATCGAAGCCGACGGTAAGAAATGGACCGTCCGCGACAGCGCCATGGTCATTTCTAATTCAAAATTCACCGGCGGCCGGATGAAGATCGCTCCGGACGCCGACCCGTCGGACGGGCGGACCGACCTGGTGATCTTCCGCGAGGTCAACCGCCGCGAGATCGTCGATATCTTCCGCAAGGTGTTCTCCGGGACCCACACGGGCCATCCGAAGGTGGACGTCATCAAGGCCGCCGAGATCTCCATCAACGCCGATCCGCCCCAGCTCCTGATGGCCGACGGCGAGCTCCTCGGCGATACCCCTCTGCGGCTGAAGGTGCTGCCCCGGGAGTTGACCGTCCTGGCATGAAGCACGTCTTCGAAAGCCTGCGGTCGTTCGTCATCTGGATGATCGCTCTGCCCGTTTTCGTCCTGGGCTGCCTCGTCATCCTGCTGGTCGCCCTTTTCACCCGCGGCCTGCGCTTGGAAGGATTGATCAAGGCTTGCTGCCGATTAGTACTCTTCGTCAGCGGCGTTCGTCTCAGGGTGTGGGGACGGGAGAACTTCGAAGCAGGCCGCCGATACGTCGTCATGATGAACCACGTCAACATCTTAGACCCGTTCGTTTTTTATGCCGCATTCCCGGGTCCAGCCCGGGGGGTCGAGGAGGAGAGCCATTTCCGCTGGCCGTTCTATGGGGCCGTTCTCCGCCGCATCGGCATGGTCCCGATCGACCGTAAAAACAGTTCGAAGGCGAGGGAGAGCATCAAACAGGCTGCGGACCTCGTCCGCAGCCGCAAGGAGTTTTCCATCGCCATTCTGCCGGAGGGAACGCGCACCCTGGACGGGAAACTGGGGTCCTTCAAGCGGGGCGGGTTCCACTTGGCCCTGGAAACGGGGCTGAACATCCTGCCGATCGTCCAGAAGGGCGGATACAGGATCATTCACAAGGGAAGCCTTCTCATCCGCCCCGGCCGGATCGATCTAACCATCGAACCCCCGATCCCCGTTGCCGGTCTCGGCAAGGAAGATATCGGCAAACTGGCGGACCGCGTAAGGGCCATTTTTTTGCACGGTCTGGGAGAAAGCATCTGACCGCGGATTCTGTGAGGATTGATTTCGATAGATAAAGCAGGCGGTTTCATTTAAACGATCCAATTTATTGAATACAATCCAAATCTTTGGACGTTTTTTCTTTTCGTGGAAACCCCTTTTCATTGTTAAAACTTTGTGGTAATCTACTTTTTTTTATGATCATCATTAAAGATCGAGGTGACAAATCATGAAGAACGTTGCGGCAAGAATTCTGACCTTCAGCTTCTTGGCGGTTCTTTTCTTCCCGGCCCTGGGACTGGGCCAGCAAGAGGGAGAAGATATGGCCCAGCTCGCCGGCAGAGTCCTGGATATGGAGAAGAAACCGATCGTCCAGGTCGAGATCCAGCTCAAACATCAGGGGACGGGACAAGCCCTCTCGACAAAAACGAATAAGAAGGGGGAATTTACTTTCCGGAGACTTTTTCCCGGCAAATATTCCATGACCTCCGTTAAAGAGGGTTATAAGAGCATCTATCAAGAAGTGGAACTTGAGGCGGGCGACTCCCGGACGGTCGAGATCGACCTGGCCAAGGAGCTGAGCCAAGAGCAGAAGAGCCGACAGGAAGCGCTGGCCTTGTTTCAAAACGGAGTGAGCCTGGCCCAGGAGAACAAGATCGACGAAGCCGTCGAGGCGTTCCGGAAGGCGGTCGAGCTCAAGCCGGACCTCGCCGAAGCCTATATCAACCTGGGACTTCTATTCTTCCGGCAGGACAAGACCGACGAGGCGGAGAAGGCCCTGCTCAAGGCCCTCGAGCTCAAACCCGAAGATCCGAAGATCAAGCAAGCTCTGGCCAATGTCTATTTCGAGAAGGCCAAAGGATTGCTCCAGCAGGACAAGATCGACGAGGCCTTGGAGACACTCAAGCTTTCTTACGGCTACAACCCGAACGATCCCTATACGAATTATCTGTTGGGTTACGCGTACTCGCAAAAAGGTCTGAAGGAGGAAGCCATCAAATCGTTCGAGGCCTTCCTCCAGCTCGAACCGAACGCTCCCCAGGCGGCCCAGGTCAAGGAGATCCTCGAGAACCTTAAAAAACAAAAATAATGCCCGCCAAGCGCGATCATGAGAGGAATTCGGCCGGCAATGGGCCTTCCGCAAGCCGCTTCATTCTCTGGGCCGCCGGCGTCGCCGCCCTCGGCTTTCTGATCTATCTCGGGCTGAACAAGGGCTTTTCCAAGAAAGGCCTCGGGACGTTCCCGGAGACAAACGTCCTCCTCTTCACCCTGGACACGACCCGGGCCGACCACATCGGATGTTACGGCTACGCGAACGTCCGGACGCCGAATATCGACGGGCTGGCCGCGGATGGGGTCATTTTCAAGAACGCGACGGCCCAGGCCCCGCTGACTCTGCCCTCGCATTCCTCGATCTTTACGGGGACATATCCGTTCATCCACGGTGTCAAGGACAACGGCGGCTTCTACCTGGAGCCCGAAAAGGTCACTCTGGCCGAGCTCCTGAAGCCAAGAGGCTGGACGACGAGCGCATTCGTCGGCGCCTTCGTCCTCGATTCCCGATGGGGCCTCAACCAGGGTTTCGATTATTATTATGACAATTTCGATTTCGCCAAGTACAAAAAGATCAGCCTCGATTCCGTCCAGCGTGAAGGGGGCGAGGTCATCAAGGCCTTTTTCGATTGGTTCAAAACGAACGGGGACCGCCGATTCTTCAGCTGGATCCATCTCTACGACCCCCATACCCCTTACGAGCCTCCCGAGCCCTACAAGAGCGAGTATTCCGGGCGGCCGTGGGGGCTGTACGACGGCGAGATCGCTTACGTGGATTCCCTCATCGGGAAGGTCCTGGAAAGTCTCCGGGAAAAGGGGGTCCTGGACAAGACCATCATCATCATCGCGGCCGACCACGGGGAAAGCCTGGGGGAACACGGTGAGAGTTCACACGCTTTTTTCATCTACGATTCCACCGTCTCCGTCCCTTTGATCCTGAAGCTTCCTGCCTCGAATCTGAAGGGGAAGGTCATCGATGCCCAGGTGGAGAACGTGGACATCATGCCCACTCTCCTCGACCTCCTCGGGATCGCCGTTCCTAAGGAGATCCAGGGAAGGAGCCTGGTCCCCCTCCTGGCCGGCGGCCGGGCCGGGGCCGATAGGATGGCCTATAGCGAAAGCTATTACCCTCGATACCATTATGGGTGGAGCGAGCTCAAGAGCCTCCGGACGGTCGCATACCAGTATATCCAGGCGCCGCGGCCGGAGCTTTACGATATCGTCCGGGACCCCATGGAAAAGACCAATATCTACGGGCAAAACGGCACTCAGGCGGAGAGGTTTATTAAAGAGATGAAGAGGATCCAGGAGCTCTCGCCCGTCCAGGGGACCGAGGAGAAGGCCCCTCGGCAACTGGATAATGATACCCTGGAGAAACTGAAGGCCTTGGGCTATGTCGGCGGGTTCACATCGAGGGCGAAGCTCGACCGGTCCGAAGGCCTCTCCGACCCCAAGGACAAAATCCACCTCTACAACAAGATCAAGCAGGCCGAGGGGGCATCAGCCGACCGCGAATACAACGAAGCCTTAAAAAAGCTCGGCGAGGTTATCGATGAGGACCCAGGGATCATGGAGGCCCGTCAGGTCCGGGGGAATATCTATATGGAGCTCGATCGCCCTGAAGAGGCGGTCGAGGAGTGCCGGGCGGCATTGGAGATCGACCCCGAGTACGGGGCGGCGATCTTCACCATGGCCCAGGCCTACAGGAAACTCAAGAAGCCGGACGAAGCGGCCGCCGGCTTCCGGCGCCTCATCCAGCTCGATCCGAAGGATCCGAAACCCTATGTCAACCTCGGGGAGATCTCCCTGGATGTCCGGGATTTCGACGCGGCCATCTCCCATCTCGAGAAGGCGATCGCCGCAGACCCGGAACACAGCGCCGTCGCCCATAATCTCCTTGGCTCCGCCTATCTGGAAAAAAAGATGTTCGAGCCGGCGGAACGGGAGATCCAAAGGTCCCTGGAGATGCGGCCGCAGATCCCGGACGCCCATTACAACCTGGGTCTTCTTAATGAGGAGAAGGGCGATCTCCAAAGAGCTGCGGAGGAATATCGGAAAGAGATCGAGATCCACCCCGCCGCCTATCCCGCCCATTTCAACCTGGCCCTCCTCTGCGCCAGGACCGGCGACCGGCAGGGCGAATTGGAACACTTCAAGGAAGCCGTCAAGGCCAATCCTCAATTCGCGCGGGGATGCCTTTTCCTGGCCAAGGCCTATCTCGACCGGAACGAAAACTTCGACGAGGCCATCGGCCTCGCCCGGAAGGGGCTGGAATTGGAGCCCGAAGCGGAATCGGCTCCCTTGGGTCATTATGTCCTGGCCGATATCTACAACCGCCTGGGGCGCTTGTCCGAGTATCGGGCGGAGCTGGAAAAAGGCCAAGCCCTCGAGGCCAGGACCAAGAAACGATAAGGGTCCGCGGGGCCGGCCCGGAGAGCCTCAGTTCAAGCTCTTGAGGATCTCCTTCGCCAGCGCCGCGTTCGGGTTGTCTGGATCGAGCTCGACGAACTTCTGGAGTAGGGTCTTGGCCTTGACCGAGTCCCCGGAACCCAGGAGAACGATCGCGAGCTGATAATACCCTTCGGAGTAGTATGGATCGAGGGCCAGGAGTTTTTCGAAGGCCCCCCGGGCCTCTTCCTTTTTTCCCGTGTTGACGAGACAAACGCCGTAGTTGTAAAAGGTTTCGGGGTCTTGGTCCTTCAGGTCAACCGCTCTCCTATAAAGCTCAGAGGCCTTGTCGAAAGCCCCCCTTTTGGCCAGGACAATGCCCGAACGGGTCAGGGGCAAAATAAAGTCCGCTTTGAGCTCGATCGCTTTCCCGTAATCCTCGAGGGCCTGGTCGTTCTTCCCGGACCTTTCGAGCCCGTAACCCCGGTAGTAATAGAGGACCGCCTCGGAAGGGGCTTTGGCGATGGCATCGCTGAACTTGACGACGGCCTCGTCATATCTCCCCGCCGAGAGGAGCTCGGAACCGCCGCTGACGATCTTTCCAAGGGAAATCCCGCCCGGGGCCGCCCCGCTTCCAGGCTCCATCCGGATGTCCATCGGCGTCGCCAGACCGGGGACGGCCCTGATCGAACCGGACTGGGGGACGTAGCCCTCTTTTTCGAAGGTCAGGCTGTAAGAGCCGGGGACTAGACCGCTCTTGTAAAAATGGCCTTTCTTGTCGGAAACGAGGGAATAGGTCATGGACTCGGACTTCGAATAGACTATGATGATCTTGACGCCTTCCAGGAGCTCGCCGGTCGCCGCGTCCTTGACCAGCCCGTCCACGGTCCCCGTGATATCCCCCCTGAGGGGCAGCCTGAAAAATGCCGCGCCGATCGCCAGCGCCAGTATGAAGGCCTTGTTCATCCTGGTCATGAGGGCTCCTTTTTTTCTCCGGGTTTTGTTTCACTCCGTTTTTTTTCGAGCGCGTCGGCCCTGTCCCAGTAGGTTTTGGCCTTCTCCTTGTCGCCCAGCGAGAAGTAGATGGCCCCCAGGGTCCTGTTGTTCTCCGGGGTGTCTCCGTACTTCCGGACCTGCTCGAAATAGACGGCCGCCTGGCCCAGCTTCTTGAGCTCGAGGCATGAGTTTCCGAGGAGGAGGAGGACCGGATAGGTTCTTTCCACGCCGTCCTTTTCAAGAAGCTCCAGGACCCCGGCAAAATCGTTCGTCAGATATAAGGCCCGCGCGATGACCGGGATCGAACCGGAGTTCCAGAGCCGTTCGGGAAGGCTCCGGAAGTGTTCGAGGGCCCGGGCCGCGTCACCCGCGTTCAGGTATTCCTGGCCGAGGATGAACGTGTAGTCGTCCTTAGACGACAGAGGCTCGACGCTTTCGAACTCGATGGGCTTGGGAACATCGAAAGACAGAATGGAGACGGTCTTTCGGATAACCTCGGCTCCTTCCCTGTCCACGACCAGTTCATAATTTCCGGGCCGGACGTCCTTGAGAGGCCGGCGAAAGACGAACAGGCTTCCCCGTTGGAAGGCGTCCTTGATCTCCACGGCCTCGAACCCCTTGTCCCTGGGAACAAGGACGACCCGGGGGGCCTTATCCGAAATCAGGATGGCTTCGAGGATTTCACCCGGGCCGTAGATGGCGCGGGGGTCTGAGAGGACCTTGTAATCCCCGAGGCTCAAAGGAACGAAAAAACCCGCGTTCTTCTCCTTGACCTCGTAGCCCACGACGGCCGGCACGGCCCCGGGGCCCGTCAGGATCCGTTCCTTATGGACCGAAAATTCCTCAGTGGTCCTGTTGGTGAAGGTCAGGCTGGCGTCGAAATCGCCTTCGATGATCGGGGCAAGATCGTTGAAGACGAATTTCCGTTCCTCCATCGCCCTCTTCCTGGCCTCGTCGAGCTTCAAGCGGATCTCTTTCTCCCTCTGGTAGATCGTCCTCCCGGCCGCGTCCTCGACCCTCAAATGGAAGACCAGGTGCGCGGTCTGGAACCCGTCCGGGTTCTTCACCGTCCGGACAACGGCCGGCAGGATCGAATAGTTGAGAAAACGGATGCCGTTCTGTTCGGTCAGCCAGAAGGCCGCTTTGGCAGCTATCTCTCTAGTCGAATAGCTGACATCGACCGTCCCATCGACCGCTGAGAAGTTCCTGAGATAGCCCTTCTCGGCCTCCTTTTCCGGCAAGTTGTGGATCTGGGCGATGACGTTGGCCGAAGAATTCGGAGTCCCGGCGAAGGCCGCGTTCGCCTCCTCTGGAATGACGGAAAGGGACGCCCTGGCCAGCTCGGGAAAGCTCGAACTGATGATCCGGTAAGCCTGGGCCTTGCCGACGCTCCCCCGCATGTAACTTGTGGACAGGATCTCCAGGTTGGAGTTGAGCCCGGGATAGAAAAGAACGTAATCCCCGATGTTGTCCCGCCGGTAGAAGAGCAGGTAGAGCATGGGGGGTAGCCCCCTCCTGCCCTCGTTCTGGTACAGCCAGAGCTCGCAATCGACCACCTTCTCCGACCCCGAGTAGTTCTGGACCTCCGCGGGCTTTCCGAGGAGGACATAGATCCGGCCCCTATCCGTCCGGGCCCCGTCATAATGGACTTCAGCGTACCCCTTCCGGGCGTAATATTCGATCATGTATTCGTTCTGGGGGGTCCCGGGCATCGTGTCCCTGGCCTTCCAGAACATCTGTTGGAACCTCTTCCGGTCCTCCTCGGTCTGCAGGCTCTTGAAGACCGAAAGCTCTCTCTTGGTCATGATCGGTCCGACTTCATCAAGCCAGGACTTCCACTCCCGGGTCAGCGGCTGTGACGCGGCGGGAAGGCCGATAAGAAATAACGCCGAAAAAAGGAGGGAAATGAAGAGTCTTCTCCAGGTCATGCCGAATCCCGGTTCAGGTGGACTTTTTGGACATAAGGCGATGTCATGGCGGCGAGCATGGCCCCGTAATCGACATCGAATTTCACCTCGTCACCGACCTGGAGCTGGGCCGTGTTCGCGACGGCGATCAAATGATCGCTCGAGGCGCCAAGGATCTCGATGTCGACCCGCGGGTAGAGCTGGGTGTAAAGGACGTCCTGGCGGCCGATGTTGAGGATGAGGCGCCTGCCGGCGCCGCGGTCTTCAAACTTTGGGATGCTGCCGAACGCGTCGAGCCCGATCTCCCCCCAGGGAACGGAGGGTTTGATCTTGGACTCGATGACCTCGGCAACCAGTGTGAACGCGTCATAATGGAGTCCCGGGATTCCCTTTTCCTCCAGGTCCCTTCCTCCGAGGAGGAACGAATCGCCCAACCGGACGTTGTTGACCCGGTTGACCCTGTCGACGGATTTGAGCCAGGAGTATACCGTCGAGCAGCCGGCGGAGACGTATTCCAGCTCGATGTGAAACTTCTTTTCCATGTCCAGAGCGATGGAAGAAAGCTCCCCCATGTTCTTCGCGTCCGGCTTGACCCCCCCGAAACAGGCCAGGTTCGCCCCGATGCCGGCAAGACGGATGCCCGGCAGCGAAAGGACTTCCTTCATCATGTCCCCGAGGTCTCCGGGCATGATGCCTTCCCTCAGATCGCCGAGCTCGACCATCAGGATGACTCCATGGCGGGCGCCGTTACGGACCGCCGCGGCGGAAAGCTCCCGGATCACTTTCGCTTCCGAATTGAAACTGATCGAACAGTCCCGGACGACGGTTTCCGCTTCCCCCGGGGCCGGCAGGCGGAGGAGGATGAAGGGCGCCCGGATGCCCGCCTCCCGCATCTTCCTGAGATTGGCGATCCTTGAATCGCCCAGGACGGAGATCCCGTTCTTCAGATAGACTTCGGCGACGAGAGGGTCCCCGCAAACCCCTTTGGTGACCCCCGTCATCGTCAGGCCCTTGGCCCCGTATAATTTGATCACCTCCCGGACGTTGTGGCCGATCTTGGCCAGATCGATCTCCAGTCTGGGCGTGTCCATGATCATCAACCCGCGCCGCCTATTTTTTCCCCGGTCCGTAGAGCAGTTTCCCCGCCAGCTCTCCACTGTGGGCGCCGTGGTCAATCACCACCTTCCCGTTGACGATGACATAGTCGATCCCGACGGGATACTGTTCAGGGTCTGTATAGGTGGCCTTATCGGCGACCGTCGCCGGATCGAAGACGACCAGGTCCGCGCAGTTCCCGGTCCGGATCGCGCCGCGGTCCTTGAGTCCCACCTTGGCCGCGGGCATCGACGTCATCTTTTTAATGGCCTCGGGAAGATCCATGATCTTCCTTTCGCGGACGTAATGTCCGAGGAAACGGGGAAAGGTCCCATAGTTCCGGGGATGGGGCATCCCGCCGTGGAGGGGGCCGGTGGGGGCCAGGGCCGAGCCGTCGGAGCAGAGCATGACGAGCGGATGCTTGAGGACCTTCTCCGTCCCCTCCTCGTCCATTCCGAATCCGATGATGGAAACGTTTCCTTCCTCCTTGATGAGCAGGTCGCAGGAGAATTCGTAAGGGTCCTGATGGGCTTCGGAGGCCGCCTGTTGGATCGTCTTGCCGACGAGAGGCTTGTTCTCTTCCTTTTCCATATCGACGAGGAGGATGTTCTCCCACGGGGTCCCTTCGAGCTTCTCGAAGGTCTCTTCCTTCATTTTAAGCCTTTCTCCGGGGTCTTTGAGCCTCTTGACGAAAGCTTCGCTCCCGCCGTCGAGAACCCAGTTGGGATAAAAGACGCTCAGCCCCGTGTTGTAGGCCGTGTAGGGATAACGGTCGGCGGTCACCTCCAATCCCCTCTCCCTGGCCCGCTCGACGAGGTCGAACAGCTTGGGGAGCTTCCACCAATAGGTCGTGCCGCAGACCTTGAAATGCGAAATCTCGAGGGGCAGCTTCGCGGCCTCCGCGATGTGGATGGCCTCCGCCAGGGCTTCGACGACCCGGCTGTCTTCGCTCCGCATATGGGTCGCGTAAAAGCCTCCGTAGGCGGCGGCCGCCCGGCAGAGTTCGATGACCTCTTCGGTCGAGGCGAAGCCGCTGGGCGAATATTCGAGGCCCGTCGAAATGCCGATCGCCCCCTGCTCCATGGCCCGGGCCACAAGGTTTTTCATTCTCTCGAGCTCTTCGGCGTTCGGTTTTTTTCGCGCGTCGCCGAGGACAAACTCGCGGACCGACCCTTGGCCGACCAGAGTCGCATAGTTGAAAACGAGCCCGATCCTCTTCAGCCTCGAAAAATATCCCTCGAGGTCGAACCAGTCCCGGGTCAATCCGGACCGCTCCGAATATCGCCTTTCTTCCTCCGAAACGTCCTTGGACCGCGGAAAGGAGGAGCCTCCGCAGTTCCCGCTGATCTCCGTCGTCACCCCCTGCCGGATCTTGCTCTCCCCCCTGGGGTTGAGCAGGAGCTCCCGGGCGTCGGTGTGGGCATGGATGTCGATGAATCCCGGCGCGACGATCTTTCCCGAGGCGTCCAGAACCGTCCGGGCTTCGGCTGTCGAGAGGGGACCCAGCGCCCGGATCCGGTCTCCCGTGATCCCGAGGTCCGCCTGGAAAGGCTTGGTGTTCAGGCCGTCGACGACCGTGCCGTTCCTGATGACGATGTCATAGGGTGTCGTGGACAGAGAGCCCATGCTTTTGCCCGCGCCGAAGCCCAAGAGCAAGCCGGCCCGGGCCGAAGCTTTGAGGAAATCACGGCGATTGATCGCGGATGTCATGAGGTCGTCCTCCTTTATTTTTTTCACATTGTATCCCAAAGCGCCGGAATATGCACCCGTTCTTTCGTTTGCAGCAGAATAGGAGTTCGGAACATCCGCCATTTCGGCATGGACGCCCTCCGGCCTCCTTTGATCGAGGGGCCCGGCTGGAGACCGTGAACGACTAGGAGCGGTGCGAAAAAAGCGCCGAGATGACGAGGACGAGCCCGATGACGATGAGGAGGTAGGGCCACCAGACGTTCAGGCCGATGATGTTCGCGGCCCCGATGACGATGAGCACGACCCCTCCGATGAACCGTCCGCGCGTCGGGCCGCGGCCCCCGATCCCGAGAAAACCGGTCACGATCAGGATCGCCCCGAGCCCGACAAGGAAATAAGCCCATAAGTGCCCCCAGGAAATACGGTCCATCTGGGCCAGGAGAAATATGGACCCGATAAGGATAAGGACCAGTCCGCCCATGACGCCGGGCGCGGGCTTGCAGCTGTTTGGTTTCGTTTCTGTCATGGCTTGCCTCCGTTATGCCAGGGCTCGGACCGTCCCGTGCCCCTGACTTTTATCATACTACGAATTCGCCTGCCGATGGTTCAATGGAAAGAGACCTTGATCCGGACGATCTCGGGAATGCTGCAGGTCCGGACGGGCGGACCCCACGTGCCGACACCGCAAGAAACATAATATTGGGTCGTCCCTTTCTTTAGGTAACCCCAGTGCTGTTCCCAAACTTTTTTGTTGATGAGGTTGAGGGGAAAGAGCTGGCCGGCATGGGTGTGGCCGGAGAGCTGGAGGTCGATTCCCGCCTCTTCGGCCTCCTGCAAGCGGACCGGCTGGTGGTCGAGCAGGAGGACCGGAAGCTTTGGGTCGGCGCCCGCTTTCTCCAAGATCCCCCGTATCGGCAGTCTTGACTCTTGGTACCGGAGCGCCGTCGGGTCCTTGCGGCCGGCCAGGACGAACGCCCCGCCGACGAGGACGGCTTCGTCCAGGAGAACCCGCACTCCTCCCCGCCTCAGATATTCCAGGTTCTTCTCGAGGCCGCCGTAATACTCGTGGTTTCCCGGGACTGAGAAGACCCCGAGCGGAGCCTTGATCGCGCGCAGACAAGAGATCATCTTCTCTTCCTCGGCCCGCGAAACGCTTTCGTCCACGATGTCCCCGGGAAGAAGGACGATGTCCGGTTCGAGGGCATTGAGCCTCTCCACGATCCTTTCCAGCCTCCGGCTTCCCATGACCGTTCCCAAATGGATGTCCGAAGCCATGGCGATGTTCAAGTTCCTGAGACCCGCTCCGGCCGGCTTGTCGATGTCGATCTCAAAGGTTCTAAGACGCGTGTTCAGAGCATTGATGTAGCCGCCGGCGACCACGCCCAGGCCGATGCCCATGACGGCGATGAATACGATGAGTCCGGTTTTATGCGGATTGGCGGCGAAGCCTTTCGGGAAGAAATTCAGGAACGCGTTTACAAGCCGGAAGACGTCCACGACAACAAGCAGGAGGAACAGATGGAGCATCAAGGCCATGTAGAAAGAGCCGGAGCGGACGAGAACATCGGAGACGATGCCCCGGGAAGCCCCGCCGAGCAGGCGGCCGAGGGGATAAGCAAGGATCAAGAGGCCGAAGACGACGACAAAAACGGTCCGCGGGGACGGATATCCCGACAGGACCTGCCATCCCCGTCTGAGGATATAGAAATTGGCCAGGCCATAGATCCCCAGAGCGATGAGTAAAAAAACGATCATCTCCGATGTCCTCATTTCGAGAATTCCGCCTCCGCGGCTTATTCCCCTATTTTATTGAACCAGGCGATCTCTTCAAGGGGCTTCCGCTTCGTCTCGGAAGGCGGACGGCTCGCGGCATGTCCGATGGCGATAAGGCAAACGATCTTGTATTTTCGCGGGATCCGGAGGAGCTTCCTCGTCCTGCGGACATTGAACCACCCGATCCAGCACGTCGAAAGGCCCAGCTCCTCTGCCCGGAGGACGAAATGCTCGCCCGCGATCCCGATGTCGACGAGGAAGAACTGCGTCCCCTGAAGCCGGCGGCCGACCTTATGGACAAGGATATCAAGCCTGGCTAGGACGACGACGAGTACCGGCGCCTGGGCCGCGAATTTTGTCATGGAGTAGATCCCGGAGAAGGCCTCACGGGCCAGTTCGGACCTAAGCTCCGGCTCATCGACGATGAGGAATCTCGTCGGCTGCGCGTTCTCGGCCGACGGGGCGAGACGGGCCGCTTCCAAGCAGGACAGAAGGTTCTCTTTTTCCACGGGATCGGGCTTGAAGCGCCTGATGCTCCGCCGGGCGTTGATGAGCTGTTGAAGAGCCGATGGCATGGCCGCCTCTCCCCTTTCAGACCTTTTTAAACGTCACGAGCCCCGCTTTTTCCAGGAGCCTGAAGAAGTCGTGAACTTGCTGGATGTCGGTCGGTCCGTATTCCGCGGAAACGGCCAGGGCGATATCATGGACGCTCTTCTTTCCGTCGACAAAATTGAGCGCCTCATAGGCCGCGTCGCCCCTGAGCTTTAACTCGTTGACGGCATCCGGTCCCATCTTCTCGACGAGGTAGTCGGGATCCAACGGGCAGACGAAGCTTGCGGCCCGGACGGGCACGAGGCGGCTATATTTTTTCTCCTCCTCGGTGAACGCCATGGGCTTCGGCATCACTCCGAGCTTGGCGCAGCGCTTTTTGTAGATCAGATTGGCCTCCTTGGGATAGGACAACATGGACTCGTCGAAATGCCCTCTGAGCCCGATGATCTCCGGCATCACCGCCTGGTCCTTGACGAAGGCCATGGTCGAAAGGACGGCCTGGACCTCTCTTTTCCCCGAATGTGAAATGACGTTCATGACCTGCCGGTAGGCCTGGAGGAGCGAGTCGGCGTCGCCCGCGTCGTAAAGGGCCGCGAGCGAATCATAATAGTCGGCGGAAAAGCGGCCGAGGCCGTTCCGGGCGACAAGCCGGGCCATGTCCACAGCCTCCTTCTCACCCGCCGCGGCGAGGTAGCACGCTGAACCGAGGGCGATGACGGAGGCGCGCCGGAGCTCGGTCGGATCGACTTTGTCCATCGTGTCAAGGCTCGTGTGGTGGAAGGTATCGCCGCGGTTGAACATGACCGAGGGGACCTTCAGGGCCCCGTCGTTGAAGACGAGATGGTCGCTCCCCCCGCTGTAAGGGTAGGATCGCCAGGCGAAGGGGTGGGTCGAGCCGTTGAGGCTCGTGAGGCCGAGCCCCTCGACGAGCCCGGCGAAATTGGCCGTGACATCGTTGAGGAAGCTCGGCATGGAGTCCGGCGTGTTGAAGATTCCGAACATCCCGCTCGTCTTGTGAAAGTCTTCGCCGATCATGTCGCAATTGATCACCGCGAGCGTATTCCTTGTCCTGTCCAGATGGGCCTGGACGTACGGGATCGTCCCGTTTAACTCGGGCACCCAGACGAAACGGATGGTCCTCCTGGGCGCGTCCAGGAGCCCCTTGTTCACGAGAACCTTGAGCGCCCTGGCCATCTCAAGCATGCTGCCGCTTCCCGAAGCGTTGTCATTGGCGCTCGGCGTCGGATGACAGAGGTGACCGATGATCATGATCTCTTTTTCGGGCTCAGAGGCGCCGGGGAATGCGGCCGATAGGACCTCAAGTTTGGTCTGATGGAACTCGGTTTCGACGTCGGCCTTGAGGACGACCTTTTTCCCTTCCTCGAGTATCCGTTTAAGGACGGCGCCCTGGTTCTTGCTGAGGTTGAAGGCAAACCCCAATTTCTCGCGGTCCTCCCAGCGGGGCCATAGGGCCGTATAGCGGATCATATTCGGATAGCCCGGCCTTGTATCGGCGGAGAAGTATGTCAGGACCCCCAGGGCGCCCCTCTGGAGAACCGCCTCGCGCATGACCTCGGACGTCGGTCCCGTGGCCAGGACGATCTTCCCTTTGACGTCCTTGCCCCGGTAAGGCGCTTCACCCATGCCGGACCCGACGTCCACGAGCTCGGTCTCGGCGTGGCCGGATCCGCTGTGCTTCACCAAGGTCAAAGGGACTTCCTCGAACGAACAAAGACGCTCGCGTTCGGGAGAAGTCATCCAAAGCTCGGCGCTTTTGGCTTTCCAGCCGATAACGCTCCGGCAAGTGTAGTAGCGCTTCGTGCCGTCAGAAGGCCAGCCTTCCAGGGCGATGTCCTTATATCCCATCTTCTCAAGCTCGCTCTTGATCCAGACGGCGGCATCGTGGAACCCTTCGGAAGCCTGGACGCGGTCGAACCGGGAGATTGAGTCCGTATAACGATAGGCCATTTCGCCCGAGACCTCGTCCTTTAACGCCTGGACGAACTTCTGGGATGCGAGAGGCGCTTCAGCAGCTTGAACCAAAGCGGCAAGAAAGACGATAAAGAAAAACAAAGCAGGGGATATCTTGCGCGAATTATTCATGACTGAACCCTCCATCATTTGACTTGACTTTACGGGCCGTATGCTCCAATCCATTCTGAAACAGGATGAAGTGGGTTACGGCGCCTGAGGCGTCCTTGACGAAGGTCACCTGGACGTCCCCCATCTTCAGGAAGAATTCCGTCGGGCTTTCGGCGAAGAGCTCGAATTGGGCCTGGCCGGTGGCCCTCTCATAGAGATGCCCTCCGGACTGCGTGATCGTAATCATGAAGCCCGGCTCGACTTCATATTCGCCGACATAGCTTTCCAGGATTTTCACGTCTACGGGGACCGCTTTGCGCTCCCTCGGAGGCCGGAACCGCGCTACCGGATATTGGGTTTCCAGCGCGTGAAGGCCGATGTCGTCCACTCCGAAGGACGTGTTGCAAAGAACGATGACGCCTTTTTTCTTCGCCGGGTCAAAGCCTGCGAAGGACCGGTAACCTCCTGTGCCGCCGTTGTGCCAAATGATCTCCGCCCCATGCTTTTTCCAGACGTGCCAGCCCATAGCGATGTCGAGGTCGGGCGTCCCGGTCGGACGACGCACCGCAAGCATCCGGCGGAAGGACGCCCGGAGGGGAGTCTCGCGGAGTTCCATGGACGCGGCCAGGAACTTCAGCATGTCGGCCGTCGTCGACCGGATCGCCCCGGCCCCCGCCAGGGCGTTTAAATCCCAATTTTTTACCGGCTGCAGAAGGGGGTTGGTCCCCACGGCGAGCCCTTTCTTCTGGGATTCCGAGAGCGTGATGGATGTATTGTTCATCTCAAGGGGCTGGAGAATGTTCCGGCGGACAAGTTCCTCGTAGCTCAAACCGGCGCGCAAAGAGAGCGCGTGGCCGAGCAGGCCGACGCCAAGGTTCGAGTACTCGTACTTCTCGCCGATATCCCGCGCAAGGGTATGACCGGACAGGAACTCGTAAAGCCGGGCCGGGCCGTAATCCGCGTAGGGGTCGCCCGGATCGGCCGGCTTGAGATTGTCGGGAAGACGCGGCAGGCCCGAGACCTGAGTCGAGAGATCGAGGAGGGTGATCTCGCGGCCGTTGCGGTTCGGCATCTTGACCGTCGCCGGCAGGAATTTGGCGACCGGATCGTCGAGCTTCACCTCGCCGCGCTCCACCATGTCCGCCAGCAAAAGTGATGTGAAAACCTTGGTGATGGACCCGATCTCGTAGACCGTATCGGCGTCGGGCGAGACGGTCCCCCCGGGCGCCGTTTTGCCTTGGGCGACGACCTGCTGACCCGCGGGGGTGATCAGGCCGACGACGATGCCGACTGCCTTATGCGCCTCGTCCGTTCGATTAACGAGTATCGTCCGGAGCTCGCCCGTGTCCTGAGCTGCCGACACGGCAACTGCCGCCGCCAGCGTCAGCCCGGCGATCAAGCGGTGGATATGTCTCATCGTGGTGCGTCTCCTTGACGATTATGGATTTCGATCACTTGATCAAGAAAAACTTTGTCTGACGTTCATCCAGGAAATACGTGCCTTTCTTGGTGAACGCGGCGTCCTGCTCGAGGGCGATGGTGACCTCCTGGTTGTCCCACTCCGGGGCATTCGCCTTCGCGTTGAGCTCGATGGAGTAGACCGTGTCGTAAAATAACGGGTAATCGCCGGCGCCAGGCACGCCGTTCTGCCGGTCCCATAATCCGATGGTTGGCCCGGCGGCGTGGCCGTGGTAGCCGAGCGGATGGGTATAGACGCTCGGCTTGAGGCCCTCGCTTTTGGCTTTCGCCAGCGCCGCAGACAGGACCTCGTTGCCGGTCCTGCCCTCGCGGAACTCCGAGAGCAGAATGTCCTGGAGCTTGTTGCCTTGGGCCAGGGCGTCCTTGAGGCCTTGGGGCGCATCGGCTTCCCCTTCTTTCAGGACATAGGCGTGCTGCTGCGTATCCGTGTTTAACCGCAGATAAGTGATTCCCATATCGCAATGGAGGAGATCGCCGCGATGGATGACATCACCCTTGTATGGGCTTGCCTTCGGCCGCTGGATGGAGATGTCCGGATGGAACCAGACCGCCAGGCCGAGACCCCGGATCCTTTCGCGCATCCACCAGGAAACATCTTCGGCCGTTGTGGCTCCTGGCGTGATGACATCGCGCGAGAACGCTTGGGCGATGATGGCGTGA
>Ga0299915_10001586_pt1 | contig 16800 bp, 9 predicted proteins | sample RVTome_13_FD_200263 | JGI IMG/M metagenome (GOLD analysis project Ga0299915, IMG submission 200263) | Soil microbial communities from uranium-contaminated site in the Upper Colorado River Basin, Wyoming, United States - RVT92D227 (version 2) ... | reverse complement strand
CAGCTCAATATGTTCCATGACCGCGGGCACAAAGGCGTCGGCGCCGTCGGCAATGGCGTCGGCCTCGGCTTCAATGGCGTTTTCCAGAAACTTGTCGATGAGGATGGGCCGCGCCGGGCTCACTTCCACGGCCGCGGCCACATAATGCTTGAGCATTTCATCATCATGGATCACTTCCATGGCCCGGCCCCCCAACACATAGGAGGGCCTGACCATCAGGGGATAGCCGATTTCCCCGGCCACTTCTAGGGCTGATTCCAGGTTGCCGGCCATGCCGGATTGGGGGTGGGGAATGCCTAACTTTCGCATCATCTGCCGGAAGCGGTCCCGGTCTTCCGCCAGATCGATGATGTCCGGGGTGGTGCCCAGGATTTTCACCCCGGCCGCGGCCAATTCATTGGCAATGTTCAAGGGCGTTTGCCCCCCGAACTGGACGATCACCCCCTCGGGTTTCTCTTTTTCATAGATGCTCAGCACGTCTTCCACGGTGAGGGGCTCGAAATAGAGCTTGTCCGAGGTGTCGTAGTCGGTGGACACCGTTTCCGGGTTGCAATTGACCATGATGGATTCAAAACCTTCGTCCCGGATGGCTAAGGCCGCATGCACGCAGCAGTAATCGAACTCGATGCCCTGGCCGATGCGGTTGGGCCCGCCCCCCAGGACCATGATCTTGCGCCGCTGGCTGGAGGCCACCGCGTCCGGGGCATTGTAAGTGGAAAAATAATAGGCCGCGTTTTCCACGCCGCTCACCGGCACCGGTTCCCAGGCCTCCACCACCCCCAGGGCCTGGCGGCGGGCCCGGATTTTCTCCTCCGGCAGGTTCAGGATCTGGGCCAGGTAGCGGTCGGCAAAACCGTCTTTCTTGGCCCGGATCAATAAATCGTCCGGCAGGTCCCCGCACCGGTATTGAAGGACTTGCTCCTCCAGGTCCACCAGTTCCCGCATCTGTTCAATAAACCAGGGCTTGATATAGGTCTTGGCGTACAGGCTGTCGATGGACGCGCCCTTCCGGAGGGCCTCGTACATGATGAACTGCCGCTCGCTGGAAGGCTCTTGCAGCATCTCCATCAGGGCCTCCAGGGGTTGTGCGTAAAAATCCTTGGCGAACCCCAGGCCGTAGCGGCCGATCTCCAGGGAGCGGATGGATTTCTGGAAGGCCTCTTTATAATTCTTGCCGATGCTCATGACTTCGCCCACGGCCTTCATCTGGGTGCCGAGCTTATCTTCCGCGCCGGGGAACTTTTCAAAGGCCCAGCGGGCGAATTTCACCACCACGTAATCCCCCCAGGGGGTGTATTTCTCCAGGGTCCCTTCCCGCCAGTAGGGGATCTCGTCCAGGGTCAGGCCCCCGGCCAGGAGGGAAGAGACCAAGGCGATGGGAAAGCCGGTGGCCTTGGAGGCCAGGGCCGAGGACCGGGAAGTGCGGGGATTGATCTCAATGACCACCACCCGCCCGGTTTTGGGGTCATGGGCGAACTGGATGTTGGTGCCGCCGATGACCCGGATGGCCTCCACAATGGCATAGGAATATTTTTGCAGCTGCTGTTGGAGTTCCGGGTCGATGGTGAGCATGGGCGCGGTGCAGTATGAATCCCCGGTGTGCACCCCCATGGCGTCCACGTTCTCGATGAAACAGACGGTGATCATCTGGTTCTTGGCGTCCCGGACCACCTCCAGCTCCAGCTCTTCCCAACCCAGGACGGATTCTTCCACCAGGATTTGGCCCACCAGGCTGGCGGCCAGGCCCCGGGCGGCAATGGTGCGCAGCTCCACCAGGTTATAGACCAGGCCGCCGCCCCAACCACCCATGGTGTAAGCCGGACGGATGACCACCGGGTAACCCAGGTCTTCGGCGATTTTTTCCGCTTCCTCCACGGAGAGGGCGATGGCGCTCCGGGGCATTTCCAGACCCAGGCGGTTCATGGTCTCCTTGAAGGCCAGACGGTCTTCCCCCCGGGTAATGGCGTCCACTTCCACGCCGATGATCCGCACCCCATACTTATCCAGGGCGCCGGAGCGGGCCAGTTCCGAGGAGAGGTTCAACCCGGACTGGCCCCCCAGATTGGGAAGCAGGGCATCCGGTCTCTCCTCCTTGATAATCTTCACCATGGTTTGCAGGTTCAGGGGCTCGATATAGGTGAAGTCCGCCATGCCCGGATCAGTCATGATGGTGGCGGGATTGGAATTGACCAGGACGATCTCATACCCCAACTTTCTCAGGGCCTTGCAGGCCTGGGTGCCGGAATAGTCGAATTCGCAGGCCTGGCCGATAACTATGGGCCCGGAACCGATGATCATCACTTTGTTAATGTCGCTGCGCCTGGGCATTACGACTCCTTTGGGGGTTACCCGGAGAGGGGATGATTATTAGATAGACTTAATAGATTTAGGAGAATATTAGGAGAGGAGGTTCGGTGTCAAGGTGAAAACCTAAAATACCGGATACAGTGAGGAAGGTAGGGTGGCTAGGCCGGTGGCCGGCCTGGCAAGAGGTGGCGGATGCCGGCTTCTTATGCTGGGACGGTTGCCTGGGAAACCCCGTCCCCGAGGATAAGTTCTTCCGGATTCAGAGTGCGGTTAATATCCAGGAGAATTCTCACCCCCCGGTCGGTCTTGGCCATGCCGAAAATGTAGTCCGTGTGTAAATGATTCTGGACCGCGTCATCGATCTCCTGGCCATTAATAGAAGAGATATCGGATACGGAATCGGCGATGATGCCCGCTAAACCCTTATTCCCGGGCATTTCGGTGATTATGATACAGCTTTGATGGCCATTTTCTCTAATTGTCATGCCCAGCTTGAGTCCCAGATCAACCACCGGAATGACTTTACCCCGTAAGTTTATTACCCCCTTGATGTAGGCGGAGGCATTGGGAATCGAGGTTACCTCCATCATTTGAATAATCTCTTTGACCTGATCAACCCTCACGCCAAATTCTTCATTACCTAAGAAGAAACTGAGATATTTGCCTTCCAATCTCCGGCAGCGGGCCTCTTCCTTCTCAGCCTTCTTCTGAAACGTGGTGTCCAGGAGAATACCGGAAACGGATTTTACTTTGCCGTCCTGGTCACAAAGTATTTGGCTCAACTCCAAGATCCATTTAATTTCCCCTTCCTTGGTAATTATCCGGTAATCTCTTTCATAGGTTTTATCTCCTTTTAACCCGGCTTTGAAGGCTTCCTTAGCAGAAGCCAAATCCTCAGGATGTATTATTCCCGTCCAGGAGACTTTCCCCTCATTAAATTCTTCCCTTGTATAGCCGGTAAGGTCTTCTATCAGATCGCTGAAAAATTTAATGGAGCCGTCAGCATATCCTTCATATCTCACATTAAATATTTTGACTTTACTTATATCCATATTTTCTGCTCCTTTCCGCGCCTCCCTCCCGGCTCAATAGAAAGGAAGATAATGAAATTATGTCTATAATGAGTTTTTATAAAAACTGTCTTCTTGTTAACCTACACTCCGGCATAATTTTTTATCGGCATTTTAAGGATTTCTCATAAAACCGCCCCAGGCATTATAATTATTTAAAATATCGGAAAAATATTTTAATGTGCAAATCCCCGCCTCGTCTTTCCCTAAAGGGAGGCGGGGGAAGGGCCGGGAACACCGGGACTCCGCCTGGGACCCCCTCAACCCGTATTCTGTAATTTCAAAACCCCTTGTTCCTGTCTTCTGGAACGAAGTGAAGGATCTCATCCCCTTGAAAATACGAGATTCTTCCCGGCCCTCAGAATGACCTTCCCGGCAAAGTGGGGTTTGACAATAGATTCTAACCCCGCGTTCAATCTCTATCCCCCGGCCCGCCCCAGGTCGGATTTTTGCGAACGTCAGGCAATTTTCTGCCCCCATGGGGCGATGGTTTATTGATAATTTTTCAGAAAAATATATATTGGGACCGAATCTGATAACCCCTGAGGCCAAGGTGAAAGTGGATCTGCCCCCCATTGCCCCCATTTCCCGACAACGATTAATTTCCCCATGAGGATGTCCTCTATGATTCGTTTTCCAGCCGCCATTCTCTGGCTGGCTCTGTGCTTCTCCGTCCTGGCCGCGGCTGCGGAGGAGCCCGGCGGCGTTCCCGTGCTGGTCTACCACCGGTTCGGCCCCGCGGTGGCCGACGGCATGACGGTGAAAACCGAGGTGTTTGCCGCACAGCTCCAATGGCTCAAGGACAATCAGTACACGGTTATCCCCCTCAGGACGCTGGTAAACCATTTGCGGGGCCAAGGCCCGCCGCCGCCTGAGAGAGCGGTGGTGATCACCGCGGATGACGCCCATAAGACCGTGTACACCGATATGCTGCCCCTGGTGCGCCAGCACAATATTCCGGTGACCCTGTTCATCTATCCGTCCTGCATTTCCAATGCCTCCTACGCCATGACCTGGGAGCAGCTTAAGGAGGTGCAGCAAACCGGTCTCTTCGACCTCCAGGGCCACACTTTCTGGCATCCCAATTTCAAGCGGGAGAAGAAGAAGCTCAAGCCCGCCGAATATCAGAAGCTGGTGGAGACCCAGCTGAAAAAATCCAAGGCCGTTCTGGAGAAAAGGCTGGGAGGCCAGGTGGACCTGTTGGCCTGGCCCTTCGGCATCTTTGACGATTTCCTGGAAAAAGAGGCCCAGAAGGCAGGCTACGTGGCGGCCTTCAGTATCGACCGCCGCCATACGGGCAAGTCCGAAAAAATCATGGCCCAGCCCCGCTACCTGATGGTCAACGGCGACGGCATCAAAGGCTTTGCCGCCATTATCACCGGCAAAGCCCAGGAAAAGGGCCATAAGACTTATTGAGGGATAATGGGTTTAAGAGAGAAGGTGGCAGGGGCCCCTGGCCCCTGCCACCCTCTCCCAAAGTCTATTCGTATCCACCGGGGGAGATTGCATGCAGAGGTTTTTCACGTGTTTACTGGTCCTAATGGGGCTGGCGGTGGGCGCCGCCCCGGCCCAGGCTTTTGAAGGCAAGGTCATAGACGCCCAAACCAAGGCCCCCATCGAAGCGGCGGTCGTTACCCTGGGCGACCAGGCGGTGCGCACCGGCAAGGAAGGCGCCTTCCGCCTGGAAGGAACCGGAGATGCTCTTAAGCTAAGGGCCCCGGGTTATAAACGGCGGGAAATCGCCACCGCGGAATTGGGCAACCCCCAGGCGGAGATCGCCCTTGATCCCTTCAAGGTTAAGGGGCTCTATCTCACCGTTTACGGCATCGCCAGCCGCAAACTGCGGGAGGCCGCGCTGGAGTCTGTTCGAGAGAACAACCTGAACGCCCTGGTCATTGACGTCAAGGGCGATAAGGGGTTTATCCCCTTTAAGGTGGATCTCCCCCTGGCCGAAGAGATCGGGGCCAATAAGCCCATATTGATCAAGGACATGAAGGCCCTCATGGCCGGGCTGAAGGAGAAGGGCCTTTATCTCATCGCCCGCATTGTGGTCTTTAAGGATGATCCCCTGGCCGCGGCCAAACCGGCGTGGGCCGTGAAGAACAAGGGCGGCGCAGTGTTCCGGGATCGGGAGAAACTGCGCTGGGTCGATCCCTTCCGCAAGGAGGTCTGGGATTATAATATCGCCATCGCCAAAATCGCCGCGGAGCTGGGCTTCGACGAGGTGCAGTTCGACTACGTCCGCTTTCCCGACAACCGGGGCACCGGCTTCTCCAAGCCCGCCAAGGAAGAGAGCCGCACTGAAGCCATTACCGGTTTCCTGAAGGCGGCCTACAAAGCCCTGGAACCCTACAACGTGATGGTGGCCGCGGACATCTTCGGCTACGTCTGCTGGAACACCAACGACACCGACATCGGCCAGAAGATCAAGCCCCTTGTGGAGGCCGTGGACGTGGTCAGCCCCATGGTCTATCCTTCCGGTTACCACCTGGGGATCCCCAACTACCGCAATCCGGTGCAGCACCCCTATGAAATCATCTATCTGTCCCTTAAAAAAGCCCAGGAGCGCACCCAGGTCTCGCCCCTGCGCTTCCGCCCCTGGCTCCAGGCCTTCCGGGATTACGCCTTCGGGAGGAAGATCTTCGCGGAAGAAGAGATGCGCATCCAGATCAAGGCCGCTCAGGATTTCGGCTCCAGCGGCTGGATGTTCTGGAACCCCCGCAATGTCTACCCCAGGAGCGGCTACGCCCAGTAAAGGGGTGCGACCTCTGGTTTGGTGGGGGGGGCCAGAGTCTGTAGGGGCGGGGTCTCCCCCCGCCCTGCCCCTCCCCCACCGCCTCCCCAGTCCTTACTATGGATGGCAGTTATTTTCGGGTTGCCACTGCCTCCCCCTAAAATAACCCCCACGCGCCGGATCTAGTGATTTTTCGTGTTATAATTAATTATGTGGGGCAAAAAAGTTCCCAGGAGTCTTAGCCAGGGGTGGGATCAATTCCAGTCTAGAACCAGAGGGGGCCGGACTTAGCCTGGCGCACTGAAGGATGCCTATATGTTGCGAGTTCTCTTGGATAAACTGGTGATGCATCTCAAGGCGCGCTCCTTCAAGGAGCTTGTCCTCATCTCCCTCCCGGTGGTTCTCCTGCTGTTTCTGGTCATTTGGCTGTGGCAGCGGAACCCCAGTGATAACGGTTCCTTCCGCACCGTCCCGGTGAAACGCGGCGACCTGCAGGCCACGATCAGCGCCACCGGCACGGTGGAGCCGGAGGAAGTCGTCGATATCGGGGCGCAAGTCGCCGGCAAAATTTTGTCCTTCGGGAAAGATAAGAATGACAAGAACGTTGACTACGGCTCCGTCGTGGAGGCCGGGATGGTGCTGGCCCAGATTGACGACGCCCTCTACGCCGCGGATGCGGCCTCGGCCAAAGCCCAACTGGCTCAGGCCAAAGCCGCAGTTCAGAAAGCCCAAGCCGATCTAGGGCAGATGCAGGCCAAGCTCGTTCAGACCGAGAACGACTGGGCGCGGGCCCGCAAGCTGGGACCATCGGACGCCCTGTCGAAAACCGACTTCGACGCGGCTCGTTCAGCCTATGAAGTTGCCAAGGCCAATCTCGCCGTTGGCAAAGCCGCCATAGTCCAGGCGCAAGGCACCGTGGCCCAGGCCGAAGCCGCCTTGAAGCGGGCCCTGCAAAACCTGAGTTACTGCACCATCGTCTCGCCGGTCAAAGGGGTCATCATCGACCGGCGGGTCAACATCGGCCAGACCGTCGTGGCCAGTCTCAATGCTCCCAGCCTCTTTCTGCTGGCCAAGGATCTGAAGCGTCTCCAGGTCTGGGTCTCGGTCAATGAAGCGGATATCGGCCGGATCCAGCCGGGCCAAGCAGTCACTTTCACCGTGGATGCTTACCCCGGCGAGGTATTTTCGGGGGAAGTGGGAAAGGTGCGGCTCAATGCCACCATGACCCAAAATGTGGTCACCTTCACCGTGGAGATTATCACCGATAATTCCAACGGCAAACTGTTGCCTTATCTGACCGCGAACGTCACGTTTATTGTGGGCGAACGTAAGAATGTCCTGCTCGTCCCCAATGCCGCTCTTCGTTGGACCCCCAAGCTTTCGCAGGTAGTGGCAAAGTTCCGGGGGGGCGCCGAGAAGACTCAGGGGCCCGAGGCGCCACCCCAGGTCAAGCCCGCGACTAAGGCCGGCAAGGAGGAGAAGGCTGGCGGCCTCGTGTGGGTTCCCCAGGGAGCCCTGGTACGTCCGGTCCAGTTGACCCTCGGCCTGAGCGACGGCAGCCTGATGGAAGTGGAAAGCACCGAACTCAAGGAAGGAACCCCCTTGGTGGTGGGCGGAATGGAAAGCCAGCAGGCCGGGAAACCAACGCCTGGCGCCAGCCCCTTTACCCCGCAACTCTTGCGGAAGTCCGCCAATACCAAATAAGCGCCCGTCTGGAGCAGCATCCTGCCTGGGAAGGTGGATAACGAGAGCCTCCATGGAATTTATCGAACTGCGCGACATATATAAGACGTATATCTTGGGCGAAATCGAGGTGCCGGTGCTGAAAGGCATCTCTCTGACCGTTGCCCATGGCGAGTTTGTGGCCCTCATGGGCACCTCTGGTTCAGGTAAGACCACGCTGATGAACATCCTGGGGTGCCTGGACCGGCCCACCTCCGGGGAATTCTGGCTGGACGGGCAGGATGTGGTGGCCCTGTCACCCGACGAGTGGGCCCAACTGCGCAACGAAAAGATCGGCTTCGTCTTTCAGACCTTTAACCTGCTGCCCCGAACCAGCGCCCTGGAAAATGTGACCATGCCCCTGTCGTATACCGCACAGCACCTCTCTGACCAGGAGGGGCGCCAGCGGGCCGGAGACCTGCTTCAGCGCGTAGGCTTGGGGGATCGCCTGGACCACGAACCCTCTCAACTCTCCGGCGGGCAGCAGCAGCGGGTGGCCATTGCCCGGGCTCTCATCAATAATCCCGCCATCCTGTTCGCGGATGAGCCCACCGGCAACCTGGACTCCAAGACCAGTGAGGAGGTACTGGAACTCTTCCGGCGACTCAACCAAGAGGAAGGCGTGACCATTATTCTGGTCACTCACGATGCCAATGTCGCCCGCTCCGCCAAACGGATCATCAGGATTACCGATGGGTTGGTGGAAGCCGAAGAACCCCAAACTCAAAAGGCTCAGGAAGGGCAGGTTGGTTCATCGCCTCCGGCGGGCTCAGGGGCAAAGCTGCGCTCAGGATTGGCGTGGCTACGGCTCCAGTGGATGGTGCGGACCGCGCTGCACGGTCTGCGGCGCAATGTCATGCGGGCGGCCCTGACTACGCTCGGCATTGTCATCGGCGTGGCCGCGGTCATCGCCATGATGGAGATCGGAAGCGGCTCCTCCAACGCCATCCAGGCAACCATTGCCAGTATGGGGGCCAATAATCTGTTAATCTTACCGGGTACGGCCTCCAGCGGCGGCGTCAGCTTCGGGGCGGGCAGCGTCATGACCCTCACCCCCCAGGACGCTGAGGCGATCCTGAACGAGTGCCCGGCGGTCAGGGGCTCAGTGCCGGTAGTCCGGGCCCGGACCCAGGTCATATATGGCAACCGCAACTGGGTGCCCTCCTTTATCTATGGCACCACTCCCGCCTGGCTCGACGTCCGGGAATGGGGCCTGGCCGAGGGCGACATGTTCACGAACCGGGATGTCCGCAATGCCAGCAAGGTTTGTGTCTTGGGCCAGAGGCTGGTCCGGGAGCTGTTCCAGGGCGAGTCGCCTCTCGGCAAAGAAGTCCGCGTCCAGAATGTCTCCTTCCGGGTGATCGGGGTCCTCACCAGCAAAGGGGCCAACATGATGGGCATGGATCAGGACGATGTCCTGCTCGCCCCCTGGACGACGATTAAATTCAGGGTAACCGGCTCTTCCGCGACGACCGCCAACCAGAGCGCCAGCGGCGGTGCCTCCGGGTCAAGCACCTCTACGACGGTGAATAGTCTCAATCAGATCTACCCTAATGCTCAAAACCAACTTTATCCCATACCATCGGCTACGCAGGCCGCCGACACCCCCCAACCGGTGCGCTTTATCAACGTGGATCAGATCCTGACCGCGGGTCGTTCCACCCCGGAAATCCCTGCCGCCATCAAGCAAATCAGCCAGATACTGCGGGAGCGGCACCGGATTGGCCATGGGGAGCCGGATGACTTCAACATCCGGGATATGACCGAAATGACCAAGGCCCTGTCTTCCACCAGCGACATGATGACCAAGCTCCTACTGGCGGTGGCCCTGATCTCCCTGCTGGTGGGAGGGGTGGGGATCATGAATATCATGCTGGTGTCGGTGACGGAGCGGACCCGGGAGATCGGCCTGCGCATGGCCGTAGGGGCCTGGTCCCGGGATATTCTCCAGCAATTCCTGGCGGAATCCGTCATTCTCTGTTTCTGCGGCGGGGCGGCGGGCATCCTGGCTGGCCGGGGAATTTCAATATTAGTGAGGATGTTGCTGCGCTGGCCGACAGAATTATCCCTGGGCGCCATCGTCGCGGCCTTTGCGGTCTCCGTGACGGTCGGCATCGTGTTTGGCTTTTATCCGGCGTGGAAAGCCTCGCGTCTGGACCCGATCATTGCCCTGCGGTATGAATAAGGGTGATTGGAGGAGAGGGCCGGGAGAGCGCGGCCCGGCCTCCCCTCAAAATATCCACAGAGAGGAAAGGTGCTCATGTCTGTGGCTGCCGGCGACAGCCCGAACCGTGGCAAGCTCCTGCTGAGCTGGGGGTTAGCGGTCCTTTGTCTCCTTCTAGGCGCGGGCTGCGCCGTGGGTCCCGATTACCGCCCCCCGGACACCAAGGTGCCGGAGGCCTGGCACTCTCTAAGCAACGGCGGTCCGCCCCACCCCAGCCTCACCACCCCCAAGCCGGTGACCCTGCTGGCCTGGTGGCAGGCCTTCAATGATCCCATCCTCACCACCCTGGTGCAATGGGCCCAGAACTCCAACCTGGACCTGCAGCAGGCCGAAGCCCGGATTCGCCAGGCCCGGGCCGCCCGGGGAGTGGCGGGCGCGCCCCTCTGGCCCCAGGTGGATTCTTCCGCCCTTTACCAAAAAAGCCAGGGCTCCAGCGAAGCCGGGGGCGGCGGGGCCATCGCCACCGCGGGTGGGATTCGGGAATTATTCCAGGTGGGCCTGGACGCCTCCTGGGAACTGGATATCTTCGGGGGCACCCGGCGCAATATCGAGGCGGCCACCGCCGACCTCCGGGCCGCGGTGGAAGACCGCCGGGACGTGTTGATCACCCTGGTGGGGGACGTGGGCACCAACTACATCAGCCTCCGGGGTTTTCAGCAGCAGGTGGTCATCGCCCGGAACAACCTGGAGGCCCAGAAAAAGACCGCCCGGATCACCCACAAGCGCTTTGAGGCCGGGTTTATCGGCCGCCTGGACGTGGCCAACGCCGACGCCCAGGTGGCCACCACCGAGGCCCAGATCCCGGTGTTGGAATCCTCCGCCCAGGCGGCCATTTACAGCCTGGGGGTGCTTTTGGGCCGGGAGCCCGCGGTCCTGGCCCGGGAATTGACCACGGCCACTCCCATACCGCCCACGCCTCCGGAAGTGCCCGTGGGCCTGCCTTCGGACATCCTGCGCCGGCGCCCGGACATCCGCCGGGCCGAGGCCCAGCTCCATGCCGCCACCGCCCGTATCGGCGTGGCCACCGCGGACCTCTTCCCCAAGTTTTTTCTCACCGGGAGCTTAGGCGTCTCCGGCAGTGACCTCACCAAGCTGGGAAATGTTGCCAACAGCAAGTTCTGGTCTTTCGGCCCTTCCGTGACCTGGCCGATTTTTGCCGGCGGCCGCATCCTCTGGAATATCAAAGTCCAGGACGCTCTCCAGGAGCAGGCCCTGCTTACCTACCAGAAGACCGTGCTCACCGCGCTCAAGGATGTGGAGACGGCCCTGGTGGCCTATGCCAAGGAACAGGAGCATCGCCGCTCCCTGGCCGAGGCCGTGGCCAGCAACCGCCAGGCCGTGGACCTGTCCATGAAACTCTATCTTGCCGGCAAGACCGACTTCTTGAATGTGCTCACGGCCCAGCGCTCCCTGTACCTCACGGAAGACGCCCTGACCCAGAGCACCCGCAGCCTGGCCACCAATCTCATCGCCCTCTATAAGGCCCTGGGCGGCGGCTGGGAAAAGGGCGATAACGCCCCGCCGGGCGGCTGAGACCGAAAGCCTTTGATAATTCTTAATTACATGGAGGAAGGATGATGCTCCGGAGGAAAGACTCAATTTACGCCGCGCTCCTTTTTATCTTTGCCGCCCTGCTTCTCCACGGTTGCGCCGGGGGGCAGACCACCCAGCAGGTGGTGAGGACGGAATACTTTCTGCAAGAAGCGGGCTTCCAGAAATGGGACGTGAATATGGAGACCCCCAAGAGACAGGCGTTGCTGAACTCCATCCCCAAGGGGAAGATTACTACCTTCGAAAAGGGGGGATTGACTTACCATGCTTATGCGGACGAGGGCGGCCAAGCCTTATATGTGGGGGATGACGCCGCTTATCAGAAGTATGTCTCCATGAGCCGGGGCAGGAAACTCTGCGAGCGGGTGACGACCCCGGACTCGTCCCAATTCTGGTCCTGCTTCGATGAGGTCCAAAAGCCCAGGGGGAGGTAGCGTCCGAGGGAATGCGGGGGCAGGGGCCAGGGTCCGGTGGGGCGGGCCTCCGTGCCCGCCTTTAACATGCTGTTGAAAAAAGGATTTCAATTGTCATCCTGAGCGCAGCGAAGGATCTCAACCATTTGATAAAACGAGATTCTTCGCTTCGCTCAGAATGACAATTCAATATTTTTAATTGTATGGTGCGTAAGATACCTCCTACTGACTTTATGAAAGCAAAAGCATGATAATTCGCTATTTTGCCGACACGGATACGGCCTTGATTGAGTTCTCCTCTGCACCTGTTGAAGAAACCAAAGAAATCACCGAGAACCTCTACATTGATTTGGACCAAAACGGCAATCTGGTCAGCATGACCATTGAACACGCAAAAGCTCAGGCCAATATTACCGAAGTGTCATTCTTGCAGATGGAGAAGAGTATCGCCTGACAAACCATTCCAGTTACGGGGTGGAGATAAGGATTTAGCCGAGAATAATCTTCTTTTCTTCGTAAAATCAATTAGTTCCTAATAAAGTTGGTGATTTTCAAAACTGGACCGGAACCTCTTTAATTAATCGACAGCTCTGGCCTTTGTGCTAAAATCTCAAAATGCGCCAGATTCCTTCCCGCAGCTCTCTCGCCGTATTTCTCCTGGTCGTCCTTGCTTTTGTTCTCTCTTCCCTCTCCGGCTGCGTGCACGCGCCGCCGGTGGTCAGCCTGCCGCCGCCTCCCCCGCCGGTGGCCCCGCCGGAAGCCCCGCCCCCGGCGGTCGGGCCCATTGACGACCCCCGTTTCGCCCGTATCGCCACCGTGGCCAAGCAGGAGATCGGGGCCGGCCACCTCCCCGGGGCCGTCATCCTGGTGGCCCACCAGGACCGGATTATCTACCGCCAGGCCTTCGGCAACCGGGCCCTGGAGCCCCGCCCCTTACCCATGGCCGTGGGCACGGTCTTCGATATCGCCTCTTTGACCAAGGTGGTGGCCACCACCACTGCCGTTATGCAGTTAGTGGATAAGGGCCGCCTGCGTCTCGACGATCCCGTAGCCCGGTACTGGCCGGAATTCGCGGCCAATGGCAAGAGTAAAATCACCATCCGCCAACTCCTGACCCACACCTCGGGTTTGCGCGCGGAAGTGAGATCCCGGCCCCGCTGGTCAGGCTACCAGGGAGCCCTGGCGGCCATTGCCGGGGATCGGCCCGTCAATCCCCCGGGAACCAATTTCCGTTACAGCGACGTCAATTTCATCGTCCTGGGAGAGCTGGTCCGCCGGGTTTCCGACCAGCCCCTGGACGTCTACTGCGCCCGGGAGATCTTCAAGCCCCTGGGTCTGAAGGACACTTCCTTCAGGCCGCCCCCCGGAAAGAAAGACCGCTTCGCTCCCTGCGACCGCTTCGGCAGCGAGCTCCGCTGCGGCCAGGTCCAGGACCCCACCGCCTACCGGATGGGGGGGGTGGCCGGCCATGCCGGAGTCTTTTCCACCGCCGATGATCTGGCCGTGTTCGCCCAGATGCTCCTGGACGGCGGCATCAGCCGGGGGCAGAGGATATTAAGCGCCGCCGCGGTGGCCGCGCTGACCAAACCCCACGGCCTCCCGGGCAACGCCACCCGCCGGGGCCTGGGCTGGGACATCCATTCCCCTTATAGCAGGATCTTTAATGCCTCCTTCCCCAAGGGCTCTTTCGGGCACACCGGCTATACCGGCACCTCCATCTGGATCGAGCCCAAATCCAAGACCGTCCTGATCATCCTCACCAACCGGGTGCATCCGGACGGCAAAGGCCAGGTCAAAGCGCTGCGGGCCAAGACCGCGGCGGTGGTGGCCGGAGCCCTGGCCCTGGGTCCCCCCGGGGACCCGGCCCCGGGCAAGATGTCCATGACGGGCCACGGGCAGGCCGACCGCCCCGACCGGGTTCGCCCCGGGATCGAGGTCCTGGCCGCGTCCGGCTTCACCCCCCTCAGAGGCAAGAACGTGGGGGTGATCACCAATCACACAGGGGTGGATGCCCAAGGCCGCGCTACCCTCAAACTCCTGCTCCAGGCCCCCGGCGTCAAGGTCAAGGCCATTTTCAGCCCGGAGCACGGTTTGTGGGGCAATCTGGACGCCAAAGTGGCCTCCGGGACCGACCCCGCCACCGGGCTCCCCGTCTATAGCCTGTACGGAAAGGTCAAGCGGCCCACGGCCCAAATGCTCCAGGGCCTGGACGCCCTGGTCTACGATATTCAGGACGTGGGCGTCCGTTTCTATACCTACATCACCACCATGGCCTACGCCATGGAGGCCGCGGCCGCACATAACCTGGACTTCTACGTCCTGGACCGGCCCGATCCCCTCACCGCGGCCGGCGTGCAGGGGCCGGTGCTGGACCCGGGTTTAACGTCTTTCATCGGTTATTGCCCCTTGCCCGTGCGTTATGGAATGACCCCGGGGGAGCTGGCCCAGCTTTTCAACCGGGAGAAACGGATCGGCGCCAAATTGCACGTGGTGAAGATGGAAGGCTACCGGCGGGAGGCCTGGTTTGACGAAACCGGCCTGCCCTGGGTTAAACCCTCCCCCAACCTCCGGTCGCTCACCCAGGCCATCCTGTATCCCGGCGTGGGCCTGGTGGAGTCCGCCAACATCAGCGTGGGCCGGGGCACGGCCACGCCCTTTGAAGTCCTGGGCGCTCCCTGGATCTCCGGGGAGCAGCTGGCCCGATATTTGACCAGGCGCGGGATTCCCGGGGTCAGCTTTGCGGCCGTGACCTTTGTGCCCGGCTCCGACCGCTTCCGGGGGCAGAGGTGCCAGGGGGTGCGCCTGCGTCTGGTGGACCGGAACGCCCTGGATAGCCCGGCCTTGGGGATCGAATTGCTCGCGGCCCTGCACCGTTTTTATCCCCGGGAGTTCCAGATCGACCGGACCCTGGGGATGATCGGCTCCCGGGACCTTCTCCGGGCCCTCAAGAACGGCGCTGCTCCCCAGGACCTGAAACAGAGATGGCTGGCCGGGTTGGAGGCTTTCCGCGGGGTGCGGGCCAAGTATCTGCTCTACTGAATAACAAGTTGATGGATTGAGGGGCCAGCGGTCCCCGCCCCTCCCCCCAACCCCATAGTTATAAATTCGCACCCCAAAATGTTTTGGGGCTGGTGATCCTCCCGAATGACCAAGCGCCGCTGGAAAATAATAGCCTGCATCTTTCTGGTGGCGGCCACCCTGGCCGTCTATGGGGAGGTGAGAAACCATCAGTTTATCAATCTCGACGACGGGGCTTATGTCCTAGAGAATCCGGCAGTCCGGAAAGGCCTTACCCTGGAGGGGGTGGCCTGGGCCTGCACGACTTTGCACGCCGGCTACTGGATGCCCCTGACCTGGCTTTCCCACATGTTGGACTGCCAGGTCTTCGGCTTGAGCCCCGGGGGGCACCACCTCACCAATTTAGTCTTCCATATCGCCAATACCCTCCTGTTGTTTCTCTGGCTCCAACGGGCCACCGGGGCCCTGGGGCCCGCCTTTCTGGTGGCCGCGCTCTTTGCCCTCCATCCCCTCCACGTGGAGTCCGTGGCCTGGGTGGCGGAACGGAAAGACGTCCTGAGCACCTTTTTCTGGCTCCTCACCATGTGGGCCTATCTCTGGTACGGGGAGCGCCGGGGGTGGGGAAGATATCTGTTGGTCGTCCTCTGCTTTTCCCTGGGGCTGATGGTCAAACCCATGCTGGTGACCCTGCCCTTCGTGCTCTTGCTCCTGGACTACTGGCCCCTGAACCGCCTGGGGCTGGGCTTGGAAGTGATATTGAGGCAGGGGCCCAGGGGCCGTGGCCCCCTGCCCCCTCCCCCAGACTCCCTCCCCCAGAAGATAGTTATGCGGATGTCTCCCCAGGGGGTTCCCGGCAGGGGCCTAGTTCGGGAAAAAATGCCCCTCCTGGTTCTCTCCGCGCTGATAAGCGCGGTGGCTATTTATGCCCAAAAAGAAGTGGGAGCGTTGGCCCAACTGGGGGAACTCCCCTTGAGCAGCCGGGTGGCCACCTCCCTGGTGGCCTATGTGTGGTATCCCCTGAAGATGCTCTGGCCCTCCCCCCTGGCCGTACTCTATCCCCATCCCCTGGATACCATTTCCCTCTGGCAGGCCCTGGGGACCGGCCTCGCGCTGGCGCTTATCTCCCTGGGGGTATTTTGGCAAACCCGGCGTCATCCCTATTTACTGGTGGGCTGGCTCTGGTATCTGGGAACCCTGGTGCCGGTCATCGGCCTGGTGCAGGTGGGCAACCAGGCCTGGGCGGATCGCTTCACCTATGTGCCCCTCATCGGCCTGTTTATCATCGCCGCCTGGGGCCTAAGAGATCTTACCGCCGCCTGGCCCGGGGCCAGATGGCTTCGCCCCCTGGGAGCCGGGATCATCCTGGCGGCTTTAATGGTCTGCACCTGGTTTCAGGTCCGCGTCTGGCGGGATTCCGTCACCCTCTTTGAACATACCCTGGGGGTGACCGGAGACAACCCCGTGATCCATAACAACCTCGGGGTGGCCCTGGCTTCCCAGGGTAAGAAGGAGCAAGCATTTTTCCACTTTATCGAGGCTCTGCGCCTCAACCCCAATAATGCCAGGGCCCGTAACCGCATGGGGGAAAAGTTGGTGGCTCAGGGAAAGATGGAGGAAGCCGTGGCCCTGTTCCAAAGAGCCGTCAAGATCAGACCGGATTTTGGGGAAGCCTATAACAACTTGGGCAAGGTTTACGCCCATCAGGGCAAGATTGACCAAGCCAGGGCCATGTTCCAAAAGGCCATCGACCTGGACCCCAAT
>Ga0299915_10001584_pt1 | contig 16820 bp, 20 predicted proteins | sample RVTome_13_FD_200263 | JGI IMG/M metagenome (GOLD analysis project Ga0299915, IMG submission 200263) | Soil microbial communities from uranium-contaminated site in the Upper Colorado River Basin, Wyoming, United States - RVT92D227 (version 2) ... | reverse complement strand
ATATGAGCGTATCCTGCAAGCTCTGAATGTCCTGGTCTTTGCCGCAGACGCCGAGTTTTGTGCATCCTGTTCCGCCTGCGGCCTGTTCACATTGATAGCAAAACATAACTTCTCCTTTCATTCTGTGTAATAAGGATTCTGCGTAATGGTTTCGGTCTCAACTATCCGCAAATATCTCCGCAGCAATCTGAAGGCCTTTCTGGGTTTTAAGTCTCTGCTGAACAATCTGCCGAAGCTCATTTTTGCCGGCATTTGGGAAATCGTCCGGGACGTTGACGAGCCAGTCGGCGTCCCAGACGCATCGAAATTCAACGGTGTCTATATCCTTTGCGCTGTGGTGATTTGCGATGATTTTGCATATATGCTCCACCGTTTCCGGGGCAAGGTCAAAGTCTTTTAGAATGTCTGCTGCAATCAGCGGGCCTTCGATTTCCTGATACCTGCCGGCGGCGGAGTTGTATTTTCGCTCGGCCTGGTGGATTCCGATGTCGTGGAGGATCGCGGCGGCCTTTACGATTAGAGGGTCGCCGCCCTGCTCGGCCTGTATCCGCTCGGCGTAATTGAGGACGGCGAGGGCGTGGTCAATTCGCTTGTGGTCGGCGCCAAAGACCTGCTTCATCCGGGCAATCAGCTTATCGCGCAGGCTGTTTAGGTCCTTGGCGACGACGATGCCTATGCACTGCTCGGCATACTGGCACCATTCCGCGCAGCCGAGGTCTATTTTGGGGTTGGGGACGATCAGCCCGCAGCCCTTGCATTTGAGTTTCGGCTCGTCTTTGAAGAACTCCAGAGGGCGGCCGCAGCCGGCGCACTTCACTTCAAATATGTCGTCCGCTTTCCAGTATCTCTGGTCCTGTCCGGGACATCTGACCATAGTGTTCTCCCGCTTATGGATAAAGAGCAGTCAATCACGCACGGATCATTGTCAGGAGCATTTTGAATTTATCGGGCGCGGCGACGGCGTGGGGCACGTTGCCGGGCATAATGATTATCCGGCCGGTTGAGACGTCAATTTCACGGCCGTCTATTGTTATGGCGGCATGGCCATCGAGGACCTGAACGACGGCGTCATAAGGGGCCGTGTGCTCGCTGAGCTTCTGGCCGGCGTCGAAGGCGAAGAGGGTAATCGTGCCGGCGGGCTTGTCGAGTATCGTCTTGCTGACAATTGAATCGTCAGCGTAATCGACCATCTCGGCGAGCGCCTTGGCCCGGCCGAGACAATCCTGCAGTACGGTTGAATTCTTCTCGGTCATTTCCTTTTTCTCCCGGTCTCTTTGCCGTTTGTCTTGTTTTCCGTGGCCCGGCCCGGCAGCAGCTCATCGAGTGTAATGCCGCGGAGATAGTCGGCAACGTACTTCTGAAGTCCGACGAGCCTGGCCCGAACGGCACAGGCTTTCTGCCGCCCGCAGGCGTCCAGTGCAGCCAGGCACCTGTTCAGGCAAATCGGTCCCTGGATGACCTCTACAACCTCGAACAGCGTTATTTCCGAGGCCGGCCTGCTGAGGCGAAATCCGCCTTTGGGCCCCATAGAGCTTCTGACAAGGTCTGCTCTCTGGAGCCTCTGCATCAGCTTGCAGGCAAGCTGATAGGAGATATCCTCATCGGCCGCGATGGTCCTGGTCGATACTGCCCCGTTTGTGTAGTGCCCGGCCAAATGCGCCATTGCCCGCAGGGCGTAGTCTGTATTGCGTCTGATAACGTCCATTTTTCGTCTGCACCTTTCGTACCGTAGTTTCTCAAGCGTTGAATGGGACTAATATGGGCCTATTCTGCGCACTTGTCAACACAGAAAGCATGCAAACTAAATGATCGCCGCTTCAAAATAAAGCTGCTCAGCCTGTGGGCCGGCAGGCGGCATCGACAGGCCGCAATACCGAGCGGCTCGATGCCACACGGCGCACAACCACCCCTACTCACCGCTGGCCCGATCATATTCGAGCACAGGACGATAGAATCCCGTCGTCGTATCCTGCCATCCGACAACAGTAAGCTCCCTGCCAGCAGAACCGGGCGTTCTTTGCGCCTGCGTGCCCCCACAACCGGCAAGAACCACGATAATGGTCAGCGCCACGGCAATTAGCAATAATTTAGCTGTGTTCATTGTAACACCTGCCTTTCTTCAATTCCTTGACTATGATATTTACTTGATCAAACTTGACAGCTTCTTTGTTACGGCTGCATACCGTATATACGACTAATATAGTCCTATATGTTCACACAATCAAGCAAAAAATCTCTTTTTATGAAAAATTCATTGGCGGGCCGGGATTTTTGGGAGGCCGTGCGGGCGTGCTATTGCGATATGGCGGGGGACGGAGCGCCGGCAATTCGGAGGCTCTTGGCAAGGTGCTTGTCCGATAAGAAGCGGTATTCAGCGGGGCCTTTGAGCAGTACGCCAGCCTTTTCCGGTACTATTTCGATTTCGGCGTCCGGCTGCCTGTGATGCAGGACATTCGCCAGGAAAAAGGCCTTTTCGAGGCCGTCGGCTGTCGTGTAATTTGCGACTTCATCGGGCTGAGCGAGCCTGGCGCCATCGTAAATGGAGGAATTATCCATTTCTTCGAGCCAGTGATAGACCTGGTCTATCGACATACCGCGGGTGATTTCGAGCGATACGGGGCTGCGTTCGACCGCCGCCTTGACGAAGGGGGCCCAATCGCAGGTAAGCATATCACGAAACGCATAAAAGGCGAGGTCGGCGGTGGTGTTGGTGCGGCGGATTGACTGGAGGTAAGCAATAATCTGCCGGCGCGTGGATTCAACGGGGATTCGTATGGGTTCGGAGGTCAGGAAATTCTTGTCCGCAGCGGGCAGCTTGGCGCGCGTGTACACAAAATCGGCTAATTTGTCCACGAAATGCTTGGCATCGGGTATGGCCGGCTCGACAAATGTTTTGAAGACCTCCCTGTCTTGCGCTTTGGCGAGGTCCGGCCGGCGCTTCGTGAGAAACTCGTCAAGGCGGTCGCAGCGGATTCTGCCGGGGAGATCATAAGGGACAAAATCCTCGTCGGAGACCTCTGCAAGCAGCTTGTCGAAGGTCTTGTCGGCGATACGGTAGTTGCTGCCATGCTCGTATTGGAAGAGGACCTCGGCCTTTGCGAACTGGGGCTGGCCGTGGCAGTCACGGCAGATTTGGAAGTATTTCTGGTACTTGCTGCTGAAGCGCAGGAAATTGGCGAAGATGGGCAGGGTGAGGTCGGCCTTGAGATATGAGGCGAGGCGTCCCGCAAAGTGCTCGTAGGCTTTTTTGTCAATTGTGGCGTCTTTATACAGGCAATGGATGTAGCCGGAGGAGTGAGCGACGATTGTGACGTTCTCGTTTCGCAGGGCGCGCTGAGCCTTGTCGGAGATGGCGGTCCCGTTGAACCACATAGTCTTTGTGACGAGCCTTCTATTGTTGGTCAGGACACCATCCTGAAGGTCGATGAAGTTCTGGGAGTGCAGCGGGGTGAGGACCATATAGATATCTTCGAGGGGGATGCCGCAGACGATAAAGGCGGCGGCGGCGTAGAGCGAGGAGAGGGAGACGCACTCGCCGGCTGCGGTTTTGTAGCCGGGCTTTCGGCGAAATGCGTTCATCGCCTCGACGGTCTCGGTCTTCCAGTAGGGTATGACGTCGGCGTCGCACTTGTCGAGGCCGAAGTGCCTGCGGATGTCAACGTCGAAGTAGTATTTGTCGCCGTGGTAGCCGAACAAGGCGTTGCTCTTGGCGATTTCGTCGGGGGGGATGAAGGCCTCGAATCGGGCAAGCTCTTTAGCCTGGGTGGTGAGGCCCCAGGTCTCAAGGTCGAGATTGAAGTCGAATTCGTCCATTATGAATTGCTTGAGGCGCATCAGTCTTTTGTAGCTGCCTTTGCCATCGAGCTTTTTGAAGCAGTCGAGGTCGCGCCAGGCCCAGATAACGGGGCTCATAATGTTGGCCAGGACGAGGCTGTACATCAATTCGGGAAATACGAAGATTTCCATATCCGAAAGGGTAATCGCGGAACTGTATTTTTCCAATTCGCCCGGATTCATTACCGGAGAGAATAGCAGAAACGGTGGAGAAATCAAATCTCATTTTTTCGACACAGAGGACACAGAGCACCAGAGGGAGAGAAAAGACAAGGTCAGTTGAAGAAATGTAACCGCGGATTTCGCAGATTAACACAGATTAGACAAAGTGAATACTGCCAACCAGATATAGGTGCACAATTCGCCGGAGGTGCCATTATCTACAATCAAAAAGAACATCTACGTTAGCGATAATGTCACGCATATTCTTCTTATCGCTAAAGTCTCCGTACCCGGCCATCGCGTTCCCAATAATGCACCATAACATTTGCTTTTCTTTCCCGCCGATTTCGGGGTTGACAAAACACTTTTCCATATAATCGACACCAGCGCAGAAAATGTAACTGTCAATCACATGTGGATGCTCCGCATACTTTAGCACGAAACGATACTCCTTCTGCCCAGCGAATTTTGGATCCTTCGTGGGTGGAACAACATCAGCGATGTTGGTGTGGTTAACCTCCACCGGGCCGTAGTTCACTTCCTCATGCCGCACGGGGTGAAAAGGAAACCTGCGCTCTGTCCGTTCGTTGTTTGTTTCAAGCGCCCTATCCAGAAACTCGCAGACCTTGCTGGGAGTGCTGACGATTGCCACAATATTCTGTTCGTTCTCTTTGAAGATGGCCCATTCGTCGGGGGTCGGCTCCATTGCGTCAAGCTTGGTCCAACAACTAAAGACAAAGCTTAGGAATTCGGCCGTTCCGCCATCGACCGTGTCTGCGCAACCTTCGTTTCTGTCTCCTCTTGCGCCATAGCTTGTCTCGTATAGCCTTCTGTAGTGTTCAGGGGACCGTAGTACGAACGTGCTCTTTTCCGAGAATATGCTTTTGCACGCCTCAATATCAACGAATCGGGCAATCTTTGACTCTGACATACACCGATACTGTGACCGATTACAACCGTATGGTAAAGCAAAAAACAACACCCATAGTGATTACAGAGATTCTTCACTCCGTTCAGAATGACAAAATCGCTGTTAATCACCATGGGACCGTGGTTCCGTGTCTAATCTCTTTGTGTCTTTGCGCCTTGGTGGCAAAAAGCAAGGAGTTCGCAGCCGCGGCAGCGAAGGGTGTATTTACCGTTGCAGCCTTCGACGATTCCGATTCTGGAGAGGGCGAAGTCATATTTAACGGGGTCGGGGGGGTGGATTTCAAGAAAACTTTCAGTAATTTTGAGTGCGGCGGCGAGAGAAGGCGTTTTTTGATGATAGAGGCCGAGGATTCTGCAGAGCCTGCCCATGTGCACGTCGAGGGGGACGATGAGTTTGGCTTTGTCGATGGATTTCCACAGGCCGGGGTCAACCTGGTCTTTGCGGACCATCCAGCGGAGGAAGAGGTTGAGGCGCTTGCAGGGGCTGCCTCTTTCGGGGCTTGCGAGGAGGTATTGAAGGCCGGCGGTGACGCGGCCATTGTGCTCGTCGGCGTGCATCTCGCAGAGGGAGGCGCAGAATTTGGAGAGCGCGGGAATGATATTCTTATCGGTGGGGTCGCAGCCCTGAACAAAGAATTGCTGGATGCCGCCGAATTGATGCAAGATGCGCCGCAGCAACGTCAGCAGGTCGGCGATGTCGTCGCCGGTTGTAAAACGGTGCTTGAAGGCGCGGAGGCTTTTGCGGCGGGCGTCGTTGAAATCGCGGACGAAGGCGGACGGGCTGCTGCCCATAACGGCAAAAAGAGCAGTGAGGCTTTTTTCTATCTGCCGGACGCGGCCATAGGCGAGGTCGGCGGCGAGGAAGGCGACAATCTCCATATCCGCAGGGTCGGTATATCTATAGACGAACTGGACCGGGTCGGGCTTGATAAGCTCAGGGCGGTTGTACCTTTGATAGAGGCTTTCGAGTATGTCCTTGAGCATATTGGGGGCCAGGATAGCACTACAGCGCAGACTAAATTTTGCCGAGAAATATAAGTGTTTGTTATATAAACACTTACGCCTATATTAAGAAATTCGAAATCCGAATGTCGAAGCTCGAAACAAATTCAAAATACTAATACTACAACGCCACTTGGATTTTGCCGGCAAGCATAATCTCTTGTTGCATAAGCAGTTACGATAGTACTGTCGAATATAAACGATCAAATCGGCTTTAAGGGCACTTTGGCGAATCCGAATTTGCGTTTTGCGCTTTACCGGCTACCAGCAGAACAAGCCTGCGGTGGCCGGGGCTGGCCTTCTGCCTGCTGGCAGCCTAAAGGCGATAAACGCGATTCTTGGGCACATAGACCCGATATTTGCAGCGTAAATAGCGTTGTAGTACTAATTACCGAAACGCCAGCGGACCAAAACCCCTGGATGAGCGGATTTTTGTTTTGAGAATTGGCATTTTGGTCATTTGATATTGTTTCGGATTTCGTGCTTCGTACTTCGGATTTTCGGGCAAAAAAGGCATTTTTCAACATTGAATTGCGCCGCAGGATTATTCGCACTGCTCCAGGGCCTGGTTGAGGATCCCGATATGGCGCAATTCTTCTTTGATAACGTCGTCGATTTTCTCTCTGCCGGCGTCAGGCGGGACGAAATCTTTCAGGCCGGTGTAATAGACGATGGAGTCCTTTTCCTTTTGAACAGCTATTTTGAGGACGTCCTGCCTGGATTCGTCGCCGTGCAGCTCGCCCGAAGGGTCGGACTTGAGGCCAAACGCGGCGAGTCCGGCCATCGCTTTTGCGTCGAGCGGCGCATCTTGGGGGTCGAACGTCCTTAGCCGGCGGCCCTCCTCGGAGAGCTGCTTCCGCATATCGGCAAAGAGCTCTTCGTGGACTTTTTCCCATTCGGCCAATTTGAGAAAAAGTCCGGATACAGAGGCATCATCGAACAGCTCGGCGGCTTTGCGGTAGAACCTGGCACCGTTGCGTTCGATCTGCTCGGCTATCTCAAATGCCTCGAAGGCGTTGAATGTGCGAGTCATTGGTATCCTTTCTGGAAGCTACAATTATCGATCTGACCGATTTCATTGTTTAGACACGGATAGTGCAGTCGCTCCGAACATACGTCTTAGATAGCCTCAAACTGGTCCTTGTCTGCGCCGCACTCGGGGCAGACCCAATCATCGGGGAGGTCCTCAAAGGCGGTCCCGGGGCTGACGCCGTCGTCCGGGTCGCCTACGGCGGGGTCGTAAACGTATCCACACATGAGACATTTGTACTTCTTCATACCTTTGGTTCCTTTCTGCAACTGTGACTTAGGCTCTTCTTCGATGTACGTAGCTGCTGTTTTAGGGGTTCGTCCCTGTTTGATATCACGGTAGTAGGCATAAGTCATCGGCTCGGCATCGTCATCGAGGGTGCCGGAGGCCAGTATCCTGGCGATGAAGAGGGTGTGTGTGCCAAGATCGACGTGCCTGTCAACTTCGGCTTCAAGGAAGGCTACTGTGTTATCGAGGACTATGGGTATGCCGGTTTGGCCGAGCTTGTATCTGACGCGGTCGAACTTGTCGGTGTCTCTGCCGGAGCGGAATCCGAAACGGCCTATGAAGGATTTCGGGGCGGCCAGTGAGAGGATTGAGACGGTGAAGAGCCGGCTGTGGGTAATGTATTCGTGCGTGAGGGATTGTCTGTTCAGACTGACATCGACGATGGGCGGGTCCGGAGTCAACTGACAGACGGTGTTGACAATGCAGCCGTTGAATTTGCCGTCTTTCTTGGAGCTGATTATGAACATTCCATAGCACAGCTTGAAGAGCGATTTCAAGTCCAACATCCGTGTCTCTCCAATTGTCGAGGCTCAGAATATCACTACGCCCTGAACGGGCTACTGCAACATTTCGTAAATAGCGCGACTATGAGACGAAAAGATTGTAACTGTTTTGACAGATTTCTCCACTCGCTTCGCTCGGTCGAAATGACGGGATAGTCATAGAACCTACGAAATACGGTGCTACTTCAGAGCGTTCAGCTTCTCGCTCAAGGTTGCGATGTGGCTGACCTCTTCGGCGATTATGGCCTCAACCTTGTCTTTGCCGGCCTTGCGTGAGACACTGCCTTTGAGGCCGACATAAAAAGCGATAGAGTCCTTTTCGAGGCCAATAGCCATCTTCAAGACGTCTTGCGGCGTATCCTTGCCTGCGAGGCGCACGGCGGGGTCGGCTTTCGTATCGAAGACGTTTCCGTCGGCGAGGACGCGGAGGTACATTTGGGCCTCGCCGTCCGGGTCAAATACGGGCGGCTCGGTCTGCGGGCCTGAAAGCTCTACGCGCATAGCGGCAAAGGTCTTTTCGTGCCGGTCCTCCATAGCGGCCAGTTCAAGCATCATCTGACGAAGGGCGGGGAATTTCTGGGCGGCGGCGCGGTAGAACTTCGCCCCGTTCCGCTCTATCTGCTGAGCCATTTCGAAGACTTCATCTGCGTTAAAAGGCATAGGCATTATGGCGCTCCTTGAGCTGCGGGCGGGGTGAATACGCGCTGGCCCAGCTCGCGGTCAATCATAAACATCGCACCCGGCGCGTCGGCTGCAATTTTGAGGTCCTGGACAACCTTGTCGGCGGACATTTCCTCTTCGACCTGCTCGTTGACAAACCACTGCAGAAAGGCGTTTGTGGCGTGGTCCTTTTCATCGACGGCCAGATTGACCAGGTCGTTGATGCGGCCGGTTACGAGCTGCTCGTGCTTGTATGCAGCTTGAAAGGCTGCAAGAGGCGATTTCCACTGAGTCGGCGGGGCGTCGATGGCTTTGAGGATGACTCGGCCATCCCGCTGGTTGAGGAAATCGTACATTTTCATTGCGTGCACAATCTCTTCCTGCGTCTGAACCCTCATCCAGGTTGCAAAGCCCGGCAAGTTTATGGATTCAAAGTAGGCAACCATCGAGAGATATAAGTAGGCCGAGTAGAGTTCGGCGTTAATCTGGTCGTTTAGAGCTTGTTCCATTTTTTTACCGATCATATATCACCCTTTCCATAGTCCGTGCACGTTGCAGTACTCCCTTGCGGTGACGGAGGCGGCCTTAATGTTGAAGACGGCCTCTGGGGGCTGGCCGGGGTTGAGGAACTGGCGATAAGCCTTGCCGTCGGCAATGACCTCAATCCATTCAATATAGTGCTTTGCCTCCATAGGGTGAGGGACGCTGCCAACCTTAACCTTAATGCCGCCCTCGACTTTTTCGATCACGGGGACGTGCTTTTCCTTTGCTGCGTCTGCGGTTTTTTCGGTGAGATTTTCCATCGGCTGGCCGCAGCAGACCAACTCGCCTGCGCCGCCGTGGAGCACTTCGACGATATTGCCGCATACGTTACATTTATAGATTTGGAGTTTCTCAGCCATAATGAGTCCTTTCTCAACTTGGAGATTTCATTTTGCGATTCCGATTTCCTTGTGTTTAGCGAGAATTTTGTCGGCCAGGGCGTCAAGAGCGGCGAAGTCGGCGTCTTTGGGGAAGCCTTTGGCCAGCACCGGCTCTATAATCTCGACCTTGAGGTTGGGCAACATAGCCGCCAACTGCTCTACGGTTTTGCCGCCCCAGCCGTAAGAGCCTATGACTGACGCGAATCTGGTTTTTGGTCTGAGGGCATTTGCCAGGAAGGCTGCGTATGCGGCGCACGGGTGCGGCCCCGCCAGGACCGTTGGCGAGCCGATTACGACAGTTGCGGCATCAACCAATGCCATTGCGAGCTTGCCCACATCAACGGTGGAAAGCTCAAACTGCCTGACGGTGATGCCCCTTTCGATCAGTGCGCCGACAAAGTGCGAGACCATTTTGGCCGTGCTGCCGTGCATCGAGACGTAGGGAACGACAACCTCGTTCTTGACGGTATCGGAGGCCCAATCTCTGTAGGCATCAACGATGAAATCGGGCTGGTTGTGTATGGGGCCGTGACTTGGGGCTATGATGTCGATTTCGAGGTCGGCCAGCTTTGCAAGGTTGGCGTTGACCTGCCTTCTGAAGGGCATCATAATCTCGGCGTAATACCGCTTGGCCGACTCATAAACCAGCGTCTTGTCGTCGGCGAAGAGACTGCTGCCCGCAAGATGAGCGCCGAAGAAGTCGCAGGGAAAGAGAATCCTGTCCTCCCGGAGATACGTTGCCATTGTCTCGGGCCAGTGCACCCAGGGGATGTAAATAAATCGCAGGGTCTTGTCGCCAAGCGAGAGGGTCTGGCCTTCCTCAACGGTAAGGAATTTCTCATCGTCTATCGGCAACAAATCCATCAGCATGGCCTTGCACTTGGGATTGGCAACAACCTTCGCATCGGGATAGAGCAGCAGAACGTCGGGCAGGCTGCCGGAATGGTCCTGCTCGGCGTGGTGGGCAATGACGTAGTCGATCCTGTCGATTCCAAGTTCGGCCAGATTGTCGAGCAGGACGTCTGTCTTCGTGGGGTCAACCGTGTCAAGCAGCGCGGTCTTCTCACTGCCCTTTATCAGGTACGAATTGTAAGTCGTGCCATCGGGCAGCGGGATGAGCCTGTCAAACAACCTGGCATCCCAGTCGATTGCGCCTACGGCATAAATGTTGGCCTTAATCGCTCTCATTTGATCGCCTCTTTGGCCGCTTTCACGGCGGAATCATAATCAGGCTCGTTGGTCAACTCGCTAACAATCTGTTTATACCTGATAATCCCGTCTGCGTCCACGACAAATACGGCCCTGGCCAGGAGGCGTAATTCCTCAATCAGCAGGCCGAACGCCCTGCCGAACTCGGCATTGCGGTAGTCGGAGAGCGTCTGGAGGTTTTCGATGCCGGCGGCGCCGCACCATCGCTTTTGGGCGAAGGGCAGGTCCATACTGATTGTGAGCACGGCAACGCCATCGCCCAGGGCGGCGGCCTGCTCGTTGAACTTCCTGGTCTGCAGGTCACAGACGGAGGTATCCAACGAGGGGACCGAGCTTATCACAACCACTTTGCCCCGAAAGGCCGAGAGCCTGACCGGCGAGAGGTCATTTGCCAGCACTTCAAAATCAAGGGCTGAATCGCCGACTTTGACCTGTTTGCCGGCCAGAGTGAAGGGTTTGCCCTTCATTGTCACTGTTTTTGAGTCCATAGTATCACCTCCCTGTAGTCATTGCTTATGTTCGGCGGCATCAGCCTGGCCGAAGTACGCGTGATGAAAGCTGTCCAGCACGGACCTGAGCTTCTCAACATTCGCCAGGTCGGCGGTCTGCTTGGCCTTCATCGAATAGACAAGCATTTCGTGGAGCAGGGTCAGTTTTTGCACATACGGCCCTGGCGCTTTCGGATCTGTCTTGTCCGGCAGCGCAATTCGCTGGGCCATGAAATAGTAGCTCACTATTTCGGCGATCTGGTCTGCGTGCTCGTCTTTATTGTTCACCCAGCGGACGATTTGATTCATATTCGGCTTCGGCTCGGCGGACAGCTCGGTTATCTGCTTGATTGATTTCTCGACGGTTGCGATATGCTCGCTAACCATATCAAATCGCATCTGGTCGTTGTAAATGCCGCACGGCACCTGACAGTGCGGCCAAGCGAGCGAGACAAGAACAACCATAGAGACCACGACGGCCAGTATTGTTGATTTGCTTTTCACTATCTTTGCCATTTTTTCGACTCCAATATCTTTCTTGGAAGACCCGACAGAATGAAGTTCCTATTAACGCCGCAATCCTGGATTCCCGCCTGCGCGGGAATGACAGAAGGTGAGGTTTCTTTTTCCTATAAGGTGCTCTCAGTAATTGGCTGCTTCGAGCTCGTAATAGCTCTGCGGATGGGCGCAGGCTGGGCAGGTCATCGGCGGCTCGGCGCCTTCGCTGACGTAGCCGCAATTCCTGCAGACCCACCTGACGGTTTTTTGCCGCTTGAAGACACGGCCGTCAGCGATATTCTTCGCCAATGCGAGGTAGCGGCCCTCGTGGCGTTTCTCAGCAACGGCAATGCTCCTGAAAACGGCGGCAATTTCAGGAAAACCCTCGTTATCCGCAACCTCGGCGAAGCCTGGATACATTTCGGTGGTTTCATAGTGCTCCCCGGCGGCGGCAGCCTTTAGATTCTCGATCGTGCTGCCGATAACACCGGCGGGGAATGCCGCTGTGATTTCCACCTCGCCCCCCTGCAGGAATTTGAACTCGCGTTTTGCGTGCTCCTTTTCCTGGCTGGCGGTCTCTTCAAAAATGGCGGCCATCTGCTCATATCCCTCTTTTTTGGCCTGGCTTGCAAAGTAACTGTACCTGTTTCGGGCCTGGGATTCGCCGGCAAAAGCGGCCAACAAATTCTTCTCCGTCTGAGTTCCTTTCAGCTCCATTCTTACCAACCTGCCTTTCTTGCGAAACTAAACGACAACAACTACGCTATTTACACAAATCGCATATCCCTTCGAGATAAACGGTTTTTCTAATCACGGTGAATTTCTCTGCGATAGCCGCAGGCAGCTCAACATTATCAAACGGCTCGTAATGAAAATCAATTATCCTCTTGCACTTGATGCACCTGAAGTGCTGATGGTGGTCCAGGCCGGCGTCAAAGCGCCTGGCATCGCCGGACCCTTCGACGATAAAGGCGGCCCCAATCTCGCTGAGCTTTAAAAGCGTACGGTTGACCGTGTCGAGCGAGATGGTCGGGAATACCCTTCTTAGGCTCTCGCGCAGCATCTCCGCGGACGGATGCTCGTCGCTGCAGAGAAGCTCCTTGTATATCGCCAACCGTTGTGGTGTAACCTTGAGGCCGTTTTCTTTGCAAAGGGCCGTGAACCAGCGGGTCTTGTCCTTGACTTGGGCAGCCGTAATCTGTTTATTTTTGTAGTTCATAGCTAATCCTATATAGTAGCTACTCTGATTTGTAAAGGGTGTTCTGAGAATTTTCTAAAAAATGTACTCTAATCTTCCAAGACGCCCGAAAAATCCCAATTTGGCTTCTTACCGCCCACGTATAAGCGGACTTACTACACCGTCAAGACTAATCTGAGGAGTTGTCATTGCGAGGAAGCCGAAGGCCGACGCGGCAATCTCAAACCGTCCGAAGCCCGGAGATTGCTTCGTCGTTTCACTCCTCGCAATGACATCCATCGCTTCAACCTTGACAGGGTATTAATACGGCATTTCGTAAATGGCGCGACTATGAGACAAACAGATTGTGACTGTTTTGACAGATCTCTCCACTCGCTGCGCTCGGTCGAAATGACAGGATACTCATAGAACTTATGAAATACGGTATTAGTCGGACACACGCAGGACGATCTTTCCGAACTGCCCTGCTGCCTCCATCTTTGCCATAGCCTCACGCGCGTCCTCCAGAGGATGGACAGAATCTATGACAGGCTTCATTCGGGCTGCGGCGACGGCTATTACCATTTGTCGGAAGTTTTCGTCGGAGCCCATAGTAGAGCCCATGATAGTCAGTTGATTCCAGTAGAGGAGCCTAAGATTCGTCATCGCCTCCGGGCCGGTCGTGATGCCGCAGAGGACGATTTTGCCGCCCGGTCGGACGGCGGAGAAGTCGATGGGCCAGGTTGCCGCCCCTACCGTATCGACAACAACATCAACGCCTCGACCTGCGGTAATTTCTTTGACGGTTCGCGCCACGTCGCCGGCTTTGTAGTTAATTGTGTGGTCGGCGCCGATTTCCTTGGCACGGGCGAGCTTTTCGTCGGATGATGATGTGACAATGACTTCAGCGCCGGCAAGCTTGGCGAGCTTTAGAGTGGACAGGGCAACGCCGCCGCCGATGCCGTGTATCAGCAGGGTCTGGCCCGGTTTGAGTTGTGCCCGCGTCATAAGCATACGCCAGGCGGTTACAAAGGAGAGAACGAAGGCCCCGGCTTCATCGAAAGGCAGATGCGGGGGCTTTGCGCAGAGATTTTTCGCCGGGACGGCGACAACCTCAGCAAAGGTGCCGGGGCGGCTGAGGCCGACAATGCCGAATGAAGTGCACAGAGACTGCTCACCCCGACGACAGTATTCACAACGGCCGCAGCTCAGGCCCGGGTTGACGATGACTTCATCGCCGACTTTGACGCCGCCGACATCGGGACCAAGGGCCTCGACTATGCCTGCGGCATCGGAACCCAGGATGTGGGGCATAGGCAGAACAACGCCCTTTCTGCCTTTTCTGACCCAGATATCGAGGTGATTGAGTCCAGCGGAGCGGACGCGCAAGAGGACTTCACCCGGAGCCGGCGGCGGCGGGGCAATATCCTCGATTCTAATGCGGTCCAGTTCTCCGTGCGAATATATAACAGCCGCTTTCATCAGAAAAACCTCCTATGAGATTCAGATGCTGTAACAAAATCAGTTCTTCCACGAAATCAAGACTTCTGGATTCCCGCTTGCGCGGGAATGACAGAGAGGGACCTTCTTCTTGTTAGATGCTCTTAGAGCCTATCCCAGTTCGGTGGGGCAAGCCCCACCTCACCAAAAAAACCGGCTATTTTCTTAGGAGAGCAATGTTTCTGGTCTGCCCGGTGGTTTCGAGCACAGTCTGCCAGAGGTGGCCGTTGGGGTCAATCTTTTTTCTTTCGCCGATGGTAAGCGCTACCGGAACGTGGACAAAGTACCGGTTCCAGAATCCTACAACCATATTTGTGCGGCCGGACATCCCTGCGTGGACGGCGTTCTGCCCGAGCATCAGACAAAACGCGGAATCGTTGGAATCGGCGGGCAGGGAACGAATCATATAGCCGGGGTCTATGTATTTAAGCGAGAGCGGCTTATTGACGTTCCTGAAATGCTCAGCAATCTTCTGTTTTAACAGAAGGCCTATATCGTCGCGGACGACGTTGCCGGAGGCGTCCTTTGTGGGGGCACTTTTTTCGGTCAAGGTCCGGCCCACGCCCTCGGCGACGACGATGACGGCGTGATGTTTGCGGTCCAGCCGTCTCTCAAGGGCGCGCAGGAATCCATTTTCTCCATCGAGAATCAGGGGCTCTTCGGGGATCAGGCAGAAATTGACATCGCTGTTGGCAAGGGTAGCGTAGGCGGCTATGAAACCCGAATCCCTGCCCATCAGTTTGACGAGCCCGACGCCGTTCCACGCGCCTTTTGCCTCGGCGTGGGCGCTGTTGATGGCGGAGCGCGAGGCCTCGACTGCGGTCGAGAAGCCAAAGGACTGGTCTATGCCGGATATGTCGTTGTCTATGGTTTTGGGAATGCCGATGACGGAAATCGACGCCGACCTTTTCCTTATGGCGGCGACCAGCTCGTTGGCCCCACGCAGGGTTCCGTCTCCGCCAATCGCAAACAGCAGGCTTATGTTGTATCTAAGCAGGCTGTCAACCATATCATCCGAGTCCTGAGGTCCGCGGGAGGAGCCGAGGATGTCTCCTCCCTTTAGATGTATTTCGTCAACGAGGTCGGGCGTAAGGAGTATGGGCGGGACCGGGGGATTTGAGGATAAGCCTGCGTAGCCATATCGAAATCCATAGACCTTTGCGGTGCGGTACTGCCAGATGAGACTAAGGGTGATGGTGCGTATGACGTCATTTAGGCCGGGACACAATCCGCCGCAGGTTACTATGCCGCAGTTCAATTCGCCGGGGTCAAAGAAGATTTTTCGGCGCGGGCCGGCCATTTCGAACATCGGCTGCTCGATGTTTAAGTCGCGGCACTTTTTTTGGTCGGCTGAATGGGCGTACACGGCGATTTTCTCATCGTCATCAACAAAGTGCGTCCCGCCCGCTATCAAGGGAGAGTCTATGGCGGCGGGTCCAAGCCTGTCGATCTGCAGAGGCGGCAATTTGCCGGGCGTCGGGCGGTGAGAATCCATTTATTCCTTGCTCCAGATACGTGTGTTGAGGTTAAGGTCGTCAACGATTCCGACAGCGAGCTGAAGGTCTTCAAAATACTGCCTGACAGGCTCAAAATCCAGCAGGGTCTTGAACAACCTCGGCTCGAAAAGGCTCCTTGTGTAGGAAACGGCCACAAAGACCATCGAGCCAATGAAAGAGAGGTGTATTTTCTTGCCGGTCTTTTTCTTGAAGTCGGTGATCCTGGCCATCAAGCTTGTGGAGAGGATGTACCTGGCCTCGATCTGGTCGCTGCCATACACGGCGAAATGACTTTCGAATTCGGGGTCTTCGAGCTTAATCAGATTGCCTCGGAATATGTTGAGCGACTGAAGCTTCTGGCCTAAGCGTCCAAAGAGCTTCTCGGCGGTATCGGGCAGGACAATTGTCTGGCCGGTGAAGTGCTTGTTGAAATCGCCGACGAAGAATATGCCGCGAAATACGGTGTAGCGGTGGCGGTTCTTGCCGGAGTTGATTTCGTACTCGGCGTTAAGCTCGCAGAACTGAGTCTGCGTAGCGCCGACCTTTCCCGATACGAAGTCATCGCCCTTGTAGCGGTTGGGCTTTGTAGCGAAGATCTTCGAGAGCATGAAAGTGGATTTGGGAATACAGCGCCTCGGCTCGTAGCTGAGGTTATCATCAATAAAATGCACTATTTTCTCAATAACGACTGACTTGAAATAAGCCACATACCCCCGTGTCAGAAGTGAGCATACCCCGCCCCCGACTAACAGGCACAGAATAACCGGGATGATAACAGCCGGGCCGACCTGCCTCGTATTGCTCGCCACGAAGACAAACGCCAGACCGCCCAGCCCAAGCGAAACGACAACGACAACAGCGATCTTCCGAACTATTCCCCTTCGCTGCTGCTCGAAAGCCAGCAGGTCGGGCATCAAGGCAGCTTCATAGAAATTCTTCAAGTCTTCAAGTGTCTTCACGAATCGGCCCTCTATTTGGGAGCGGGTGACGTTTTCAACTCTTCAGGAGCTTGTCGGCATTGACGTTTTCCCGCTGCTCGGCGGCGATTTCAAAGAAGCTCTTGGTCTTGTAGCCCATCATCGAGGCAACGATATTAGTGGGGAACATCTCGACTGCATTA
>Ga0299915_10001583_pt1 | contig 16821 bp, 11 predicted proteins | sample RVTome_13_FD_200263 | JGI IMG/M metagenome (GOLD analysis project Ga0299915, IMG submission 200263) | Soil microbial communities from uranium-contaminated site in the Upper Colorado River Basin, Wyoming, United States - RVT92D227 (version 2) ... | reverse complement strand
GCAAGCCGGTGCCTGGCCGCAATCGGCTGAGCAGGAGCGAGATCGTGCCCGCGGCCGCGCCCTGCAGACGGCCCGCGAGCTTGCCGCCGAGTTGGACACCTTGCTCCCGGAACTTCGGATCTTGATCACCCGCTGGTCCTCCCCCACTGACTGAGTCATCCACCGGCGGGTCCCCCTACGATCCGTATCACCCTCCTCCCAGGCGCCCCTCCGGCGTCAACCGGTGCTTCCAGTCGCGCGCCGAGAATCGCCGCTTACATCGGCGGCGGTTCCCCCAGCACCGAATCATGCGACTATTCCTGAAGTCCTTTGCGATTCCTCTACGTGGAATTCAACTGCGTCGTCGAAGCCAGGGCCTCAGATTGCATTGCGAGGGAAGGGTCACGCCCCCCTATCGAGGCGTTCCAGCAGTGCGCGCGCGATCTCATCCGGCGTTCCATGGAGGAACTCTCGCCTGCGCTCCCGCACCGCCGCCTCATCGAGCCCGGAGACAACCGTCGGTGAGCCTGCCACGCCGATCCTGGAATCCTCTGCGTTCAAGTCCTCTCGATCCCAGACCGTCACCTGCCCCGTCTCGAACGCCCAGGGCTTTCTCCGGTAGTCCATGAAGCGCGGCTCGTTGCACGCCGCCTTTACCGAAACCACCGCCGGGATCGGCATCTCCAAGACCTCATGCCCGCCGAAGATCTCCCGCCGACCACGCAGAGTTCCAGCCGCAGCATCCAGGCTGACTTGCGTGGCCAAAGTGATCTGAGGCAGATCCAACCACTCGGCCAGACCGGGCGGCACCTGCCCCGTGGCACCGTCCGAGGACTCCTCACCGCAAAAGATCAAATCCGCCCCGCCCAGCTTTCGAATCCCGGCCGCCAGGGTATAGGTCGTCGCCAGCGTGTCCGCTCCCCCGAACATCGCATCGCTCAGCAGACAGACATGATCGGCGCCCATGGCCAGCCCGAGGCGCAGATACGGCTCAAAAGACGGCGGCCCCATCGACAGGATGGTCACACGGCCGGCATGAATGTCCTTGAGGGCCAGCGCCATCTCCAGAGCGTTCATGTCCGGAGGGTTCATCTCGGCCCGTGCCCGCGCCCGATCGAGCCGCCACGTCATGCGGTCGACCCGCACCTCTTCGGGCTTGGGGACGACCTTCATACACACGACCAATCGAAGCTCAGACACGGGCTGCCTCGCGCCGACTCTCGATAGCCTCGATCAACGCGGGGACGATGCTGGAGACATCGCCCACGACACAATAATCGGAAAACTCAAAGATCGGGGCGTCCGGGTCGGAATTGATGGCGACCACCGCGCCTGCGTTCTGGATGCCCACCACGAAGTGGAACGCACCGCTGATGCCGCACACGAAAGCCACCTTCGGCCGGCATACCACACCCGTCTGACCGACTTGTCGCTCGCGGCCGACGAGCCCCTCATCGACCGCAGGTCGGGTTGCGCCAACCTTCCCGCCCAGCAGGCGGGCCAGATGCTCCAGCGAGGAAAAGTCACCGTTCATCCCCCTGCCCCCGCAGACCAACGCCGTCACCTGGGTCAGGTCGACGCGTTGGCCGCGAACCCGCTCGATGACCTTCGTGCGTATCGTCTCTGCCGGCAAATCCACAGGCACTTTGACGACCCGGCCGATCCGCTTCGGATCGGGTTCTTCTGTTGGAAAGACGCCTGCCCGCACCGTGGCCATCTGCGGCCGATGGTCCGGCATCTCGAGCAGGGCCAGTACCCCGCCACCAAAGCCGGTCACCTCGGAGATCAAGATGCCGCGCCGGGCATCGAACCTCAGGTCAGTACAGTCGGCGTTGAGGCCCGTTCGGAGACGAACGGCAAGCCGGGCGGCGAGGTCGCGCCCATTCGGCGTTGCACCGGCGAGAAAGACACTCGGCTTGCCATGCATCAGCGCCGAGAATGCCACGTGCGCATAAGCGTCGACGGTGAAATCGGCCAGGAGCGGATGGTCGGCTACCCATACGTCATCCGCGCCGTACATGAAGGCTTGTTCGGTCAGATGGCCAACCTGATTTCCGCAAACGAGCCCGGTCAGGGGCCAGCCGGCCTGGTCGGCCAGGAGCCGTGCCCTCCCCAGCAACTCCACGGCTACGCCTTCCAGCCTGCCGTCCGTCTGCTCCAGATAGACCCAGACGGTCTTTCGTTCTTCATCGGCGGTGTAAATCGAACTCGCCATCACCGACCCTTGGTCCCAGCTTCTTGTGTCTACGTCTATCGGCGATCGCTCCCAAGTGCTCGCGCGACGATCTCCACTACATCCATCACTTCCACACCTTGCATCTTCTGGCTCCTCAGACTGTCTTCCAGGCAAGCGATGCAGAAAGAACACGCCGTGGCGATCGTTGCAGCGGCCGTGGCCGCAGCCTCCCGGACCCGCAGGTCGGCGAAGCGTTCGCCGGCGGGAGTCTCCATCCACATGCGCCCGCCGCCCCCGCCACAGCACAGCGCATCCGCTCCGTGGTGCTCCATCTCGACGAGTGTCACACCGGTGATGGAGGAGAGGACCTGGCGCGGCGCGTCATACAGGCCGTTTCTTCGGCCCAGCAGGCATGGGTCGTGAAAGGTTACCCGCTGATCTACCTGGATCGGCAGATGGAGCCGCTCGGTGGTTATGAGCTCGCTCAGGTACTCGGTATAGTGCATGGGGTGAAACGACCCGTCGATTTGAGGATAGTGGTTCTCAAAGACGTCATAGGCGTGCGGCGAGATCGTTACGAAGTCGTGCACCCCCCGCTCGTGGAGGATGCCGGCAGTGTTCTGAGATAGCTCGTGGAAGTAATCCCGGTGTCCCAAACTCAGGACCGCTTCTCCACAGCAAGGCTCATCATCCCCGAGGATCCCGAACGATACTCGGGCGGCGCGAAGGACTTTCACCAGCGAGCGGGCGATCCGCTGAGCCCGGCGATCGTAAGACGCCGTGCAACCGATGTAGAGAAGGATCTCGTGGAGCTCGGGATCATAGGCCGGCAGATCGAGACCCTGAGCCCAGCCTGAGCGTTGCGAGGGTGGCTGCGACCAGGGGTTATTGTTCCAATAGACGGACCACAGGACCGAAGGCAGTCCCTTCAGCGTCTCACGTTGCTCCCAGCTCAGGCTTCGCAGCGCCCTCATGATCGCCGCCACCGGGACCTGACGCGGGCATGTCGCCTCGCATTGCGCACAGGCGGTGCACAGCCAGAGCGAGTCACCGGTACCGGCCAGGCCGAGCTGAGCTTCCCGGATCAGAGCGCGTACCGAGAACGGTTCCTGTCGGACGAGACCCCAAGGGCAGGTCGCTGTGCACACACCGCATTGGTAGCACGGAGCGGCGGCGCCTCCGGTGATCTCGACAAACCGGTCCCAGAGCTCATCGTCCATGACACGCGCCGGGGGAGCGTTCATGCCTTGCTCTTGGCGACTCATCTGATGGGTATAGAAGCGGGAATTGGGGGGGGGGGGGGGGGGGGCCCCCCCCCCCCACGCCCCCCATTCCCGCTAACTCCCTTGTCCCACAGGTTCATTCGCAGCCTGCATTTCACCCCCACGCACGTAGCGCTGGACGACTTCATCCATCTCGCCGATCTTCTCGGCGAATTCCCTACCCTCGGCCGCCGAGATCCATCGCAGCTGAAGGCGCTCCGGTTGTACTCCCTTCCGGTCGAACTTTCTCTGCCAGTGCTGGAATCGTTTCCAGGTGAAACGATTGGCGTAGTTGTAGTGGCAGTCCGATCCAGTTTCCGTCAAACGGCAACCCGTTATGAGGACGGCTCCCGCGCCCTTTTCGAAAGCGCGCTCGATGAAGGCCTCCTCAAAGCGAGCTGAGCACATAGTCCGGACGATGCGCGCCGAAGCTGGATACTGTCGTTTCTCGATGCCGGCCAGGTCGGCCCCGGCGTAAGAACACCAGTTGCAGGTGAAGACCACACACTTCTCCTCCGGCTTCTCCGCCAGGGCGGCGTCGATTTGCGCCAGGATTTGATCCTTCGTGAAGTACGGCATCTCGATGGCGCTGAAGCTGCATTCGGCGGCGCACGTCCCACAACCCATGCACGCCGCCTCGAGAATGCGGACCTTGCCTTCCTTCACTGGACCGGTTTGTTCGATCGCGCCGAAGGGGCAGACTTTGACACACCGCATGCAGCCGATGCACAGCTCTTCGATCAGCCGGGCGGTGAGCGGCTCTTTCTCGATGACGCCTCGCGCCAGGATGGCTCCCGCCTTGCCGGCTGCCGCCAGGGCTTGGGCAATGGACTCGCGCACGTCCTTGGCGCCCTGCGCGGTTCCTGCCAGGTAGATTCCCTGTGAGGCCGTCTCCGCCGGCCCAAGCTTCGGATGCAGCTCCATCAAGGAGCCGTCCTCGCTGCGCGCCAGCTTGAGTTGATCCGCCACAGTGTCGGCGGTGGGCCGCAACCCTACGACGAGCACCAACAAGTCGGTAGGGACGCGCAAGAGGGACCCAAGGAGCTGATCGTAGACTTCGACGAAGTCGTCCTGGAATGTGACGGCCGCCTCGGGCGAGAGATCAGAGTCGTAGCGGATGAACTGGATGCCGAGGCGCATCGCTTCTTCGTACAACTCCTCCGCCTGCCGCGTATACGTCCGGATATCCTTGTAGAGGACGCGGACTCTCTTGCCCAACTTCCGCAGCCGGAGGGCCTGGCCAATCATCGAGGTGCAGCAGTAGCGAGAGCAGCCCGCTCGATTTTGGCGAGAACCGACGCACGACACGAATGTGATCCGCTCTGCCAACGGCCGGCCCTGTTCGATGAGCCTCTCCAGTTCGAGGTTGGTGATCACTCGCGGATCCAGCCCGTATCCGAACTCCGTCGGAGCATAGGGTTCGGAACCGGTGGCCATGACAACTGCTCCGACCTCAAGCTCTGTCCCGTCACGAAGCCGGGCGCGGAAACTGCCGACCACTCCACCGATGGTCTCCACTTCGGTGCCAAGATGGACGCTGACCCCGGCGGCGCCGATCTCGCGCTCCTTGGCTGTCACGAGATCACGCGCGTTGATCCCCGCTGGCGAAAGCTCGCCCAGGTCGGGAAGCAAGCCGCCCAGACGTTCACGCCTTTCGATCAGATGGGTGTCAAAACCCTGACGCGCCAGGGCGGCGGCCGCGCTCATTCCGGCGATCCCGCCGCCAACGACCAGCGCTCTCTGGGTCAGCGGAAGCTGGCGGCCTTCGAGGGGCTCGAGCCGGCGCGCCTTTTCAACCGCCATGCGAACCATGTCCACGGCCTTCTGCGTGGCGGCTTCTTTGTCCGACTTGTGAACCCAGGAGTCCATGTTGCGGATATTGGACATCTCGAGCAGATAGGGGTTCAGACCCGATCGCACCATCACCCCGCGGAAGATGGCTTCGTGCGTCTTCGGGGAGCAGGCGGCGATCACCACCCGGTTGACCCGTTCCGCCCGGATCGCCGTTTCGATCTCCTTCTGCGTGTTCCCGGCGCAGGAGAACATCTGATGGGAGGCGTAAACCACATCGGGCATCTTCGACGCGGCATCCACCACGCGTTGGACGTCGACCACACCGGCGACGTTGCTTCCGCAGTGGCAGACGAAGACTCCGACACGCGGCGTTTCAACGCCCTCCATCGGCTCGACTTCGACGGGCTCGGGCCAGTGTCTCCGCCGCAGATGACTCAGGGCCAGGGCTGCCGCGCCGCTCCCCTCAGACACGCTGTCCGGGATGTCCTTGGGCCCCGTGGCGCAGCCCGCGGCGTATACACCCGGACGCGTGGTCACTACCAGACTGCCATCGTTGGCCGACGCCCGGATGAAGCCGTCCACGTCGAGCTCAATCCCCAGGCACTCCGCCAGTGCGGAAAGGCCGTCCGGCGGGGTGATGGCGTTGGCCAGGACCACCATGTCGAAGTCCTCTTCCACCCTGGCTGCCCTGGCAGTGTCTTCGTAACAGGCGCGAATACTCCCATCCCCGTTGGGTTCGAGGCGCGCCGGCCGCCCTCGCACGAACCGGGCCCCGGCCTCCCGAGTCCGCGACAGGAACCCATCGAAACCCTTCCCGAATGCGCGCAGGTCCATATAAAGCACGGACACATCCTGTATGCCGTGGTCCAAAGCCTGGTAGGCATGCTTAATCGAGTACATGCAGCAGAATCGTGAGCAGTAGCGAACGAGACGGCGATCGCGCGATCCGACGCACAAGACGATCAGCAGACTCTCGGGATGCCGGCCATCGGACGGTCTGAGGATTTCACCTCCGGTCGGACCGGCCGAGTTGATCAGCCGCTCAAACTCGAACCCCGTCAGGATGTCCGGATGGGCGCCATAGCCGAGCTCCGCCAAGTGGTGCGGATCCAGGCTGTCGTATCCGGCGGCAACGATGACCGAGCCTACCCTCCGCTCAAGCATCTTCACCCTGGGCATCAAGAAATCAATCGCCTTGGGTGGGCAGGCGTTGTAGCAGCGAACGCAAGGCAGGTAGTTCGGCGGATCGTTGAGGCAAGAGTCGGCATCCACGGTGTAGGCCCCGGGGACCGCCTGAGGTATCGGGGTGTAGATCGCCTTACGCGCGGCCATGCCCGATTCGAACGCATTCGGAACCACGACCGGGCAGGCCTGCGTGCACTCTCCACAGCGGGTGCACTCGTCCGTCACGAATCGGGCTTTCTGACGAATACCGACTATGAAGTCGCCAGGCTCACCCTCCAGTCTGACGACTTCCGCCAGCGAGAGGATCTCGATGTTGGCATGGAGATCCACTTCCGACATCTTTGGCGCTTCAATGCAGATTGAGCAATCGAGCGTGGGAAAGTTCTTGTCGAGGACGGCCATCGCGCCCCCGATGCTCGGTTCGCGCTCGACCAGGACGACGCGGGCCCCGGAATTGGCAAGATCCAACGAGGCCTGTATCCCGGCGATGCCTCCGCCGATGACCAATACCGTGTCGCTCATCCCGAATGCTCTCTCACGCTCGCGTACTCGTAGCCGACCGAAAACGCCTCCAGGTTCAGTGACAGCGAATTGGGGCGGACGGAGGTCTCGATCGCTTTCTCGACAGCCTGTCGCTGGAGCAGTCCCGTCACGGCCGTGAAGTAACCCAACATGACGACATTGGCAACGATCCGGCGGCCCATCTCTTCGGCGAGCTGGGTAGCTGGGATAATCAACGGCCGGTCATCCGAGAATGGCGTTACCAGTCCCGCGTCGACGATGAGCATGGCCTCCGGCCTGGCATCCGGCCTGAATCGGGTGTAAGCCTCCTGGGAGAGAGTCACCAAGATGTCCGCCTGCTGCACGAAGGGATAATCGATGGGACCGTCGGCGATGACGATGTCCGAGCTGGAGGCACCGCCTCTGGCTTCGGGGCCGTGGGCTTGAGTCATGGCGGCCTCAAGGCCCTGGTAAAGCGAGGCGGCTTTGCCGATGATGTAACCGGCAAGGGCCACACCCTGTCCGCCGAAGCCGGATATTCGGATCTCCGTCCTCATGGGTCGACCTCAACTGGCGCCGCCCGGTAAGGCGCCAGGTCGCGATCGATCAGCCGCCCAACAAAGATCGGCCGATCACCTCTGAGATCGATCCCCATCTCATCCAATGGAACGCCATCGGCCATAACACAGCGCTGGCGGTACAACTCCATTTCCTCCAGTCCTTCCTCGATACGGTTCGGGCGGCCGAAACCCACCGGGCACGGCGACAGGATCTCTATGAACGAGAATCCCGGTTTGTTGAACGCGTACAGGATATCCCGCCTCACCTGCCGCACATGCAGCGTCGTCCAGCGCGATACAAAGTTGGCCCCTGCCGCGGCAAGCAGGTATGGAAGGTTGAACGGTAGTTCCGGGTTACCGAAGGGGGTGGTTGTCGACCGCGCGCCATAGGGCGTCGTCGGACCCGCCTGCCCGCCCGTCATTCCGTAATTGAAGTTGTTCGTGCAGATGACCGTCAGGTCCACGTTCCGGCGCGCGGCGTGGATGAGATGATTGCCACCGATCGCCGACAAGTCACCATCGCCGCTGAAGACGGTGACTTTCAGTCCGGGCTTGGCCAGTTTCACTCCCAGAGCGAAGGGAATCGCCCGTCCATGCGTGGTGTGATACGAGTCGATATTCATGTAACCGGCCACGCGCCCAGAACAGCCGATGCCTGACACGACGACGTGGTTATCGAGGGCGATGCCTGACTCGAGGATGGCCTGCGCGTAGCAGCGCATGGCGATCCCGATGCCACATCCCGGACACCAGATGTGCGGCATGCGATCTGCCCGGATGACGTCATCCAGAGGGTGCTTGCTAGCGATCGTTAGCGCGGGTAGCGACATTGAGAATCGCATCCAGGATCGGAGCCGGCGGCATCATCGCCCCTCCGGCATGGTGAACCCCATGCACCGGCTGCGACACGTGGCGCCCCACTTCAAGCGCCATCTGCCCGAGATTCATCTCGGCTACTACGAACGCGTCGACATGTTCGGCAATCCGTCGAATGGCATTCTCCGGAAAAGGCCAGAGCGAAATCAGCCGCAGAAAACCGGCAGGGATTCCCCGGTTGCGCGCTTCTCGGACAGCATGGCGCGCCGAACGAGCCGTGCTGCCGAACGAGACGACGGCGATCTTGGCGTCCTCCATGAGCGTCTCTTCGGTGCGGGTCAGACTGTCCGCGGCGCGCCGGACTTTCTCGACCAGCCGGGTGACCAGCCGATGATGCGCTTCGGGCGACATGTCCGGGTAACCGCGCTCGTCGTGGGTCAAACCGGTGTAGTGAATTCGATAGCCCTCGCCGGCGTGAACCATGGGCGGGACCAGATCCTCATCGTCTGCTCGAAACGGTTCAAAGGCTGGTCCCACTCCGTCGTTCGGCCGCTTGCGTTCCCAGAATACGATCTGCTCTTCGGGCGGGATAACCACGCGCTCGACCATGTGGCCTACGACTTCGTCGGCCATCAGGAAAACCGGAATCCGGTAGCGGTCGGCAACGTTGAACGCGTGGAGGGTCAGGTCGAAGACTTCTTGCGGTGACCAAGGCGAGTAGGCCACTACACCGTAGTCACCGTGGGAACCCCAGCGGGCTTGCATCACATCCGACTGGCCGGGGAGCGTCGGCAGACCGGTGGAGGGAGAACCGCGCTGGACATCCACGACGACACACGGGATCTCCAGCATCATCGCCAACCCGATGTTCTCCATCATCAAACTGAAGCCTGGGCCGGAGGTGGCCGTCATGGTCCGCGCTCCGGCGGCGGATGCGCCGATGATGGCCGCCATGCTTCCCAGTTCGTCTTCCATTTGGATGAAGACGCCGCCGATCTCCGGCAGGCGGCGCGCCAAACGCTCGGCGATCTCGGTTGAGGGCGTGATGGGATATCCGGCGAAGAAACGACAGCCTGCTGCGATGGCGCCTTCGGCACAGGCATGATCTCCGTGCATGAAGTGGCGGCCGGTCAGGACGGCCTGCACGCTCATGCCTGCACCTCAAGGGTGAAGATGGCGAATTCCGGACAGACCATCGTGCAGAACTCGCAATGCACACACGAGCCGTTTTTTCCCGGAACGACCTCCGGAGTGTGATACCCCTTGGCATTGCTTTGGGATGATTCTTGGAGGACATGCCGCGGACAGAACGCGACACACAGCTTGCAGCCCTTGCAGCGTTCCGGGATGAGGAAGACCTGTCCGCGAGGGACCCGTTGCTCAGCCAGATCGACGGGCGTGCGGGCGAAGACCTTCATCCTGCCTCACACAAGCCTGCCCGGGAAATACGGCGGCACTGGCCCTGAGGATCTCCGGCACCGGCGCGCCGAAGGCCCAATGATCTGAGGATTGCCTCGCCCACGGAATCCCCTTCTTGGCGCGGGGGCATCGCGAGCGGAAGCGCCTAGCTCAACCGCAAGGTACAGCCAGCTTGATTCCGGAGCAAGTACCATCTTTCCATCGAATCGGTGTCTATCGTCAAGAGCCCCCGTCTCGGTCGACACTCTCGCTCGCCACCTCCGCTTGCCCCTCAGCGGACGACGTACGAGGGTTTGGCGGCATTTCGGGGGATCCTGAGGGATCAGGCACTGGATAGGTTTTGGCCACGCGCGCTAGAGGCTTATCAGGGGGCATTACGCTAGGATGAGCCTGCAGTTCACTTCCCTTCCTATTCATAGGGAGCAAGCCACCGGCCTCGGTGGCCAGCATCCGGTGCGGATCTCGTTCTTGACCGCGTCCGAGTCCCGGGTCTATACTGCCCGTGGCCCGCCGAATGCAAGGACGATGACCTCGCCCGAAACGCCGGACTCGAGTCCTTCCTCTCTCACCTAGCCGATCTGCCCTGCGCCTGCCGGGCGGGTCTCGTCTTGGCGACGAGCGAGGAGGATACCCGCTGCTCCCGGAGGCGCCATGCGGCCATTCCGCTTCAGCCCTGCCCTTCCCCAGACCCCGGCCTTCTCCCCTGGCGACGGCCTGATCCTGCTTGGCTTGACAGCCGTGCTGTACATGGGGGCAAAGTTGGCCATCCGGGCGCCAGCGGTCATCTCCGGACCCGAGATCTCGCTTTCCTTCACCGCCCTGCCCTGGTATGCACTCCTGTCCACCACGCGCATGGCGGCGGCTTATGCGTTGTCGCTCGTTTTCAGCCTTGCCTATGGCTACGCCGCGGCTCGGAACCTTACTGCCGAGCGGACGCTCCTGCCTTTGCTGGACGTACTGCAGAGCGTGCCGATCCTGTCATTTCTGCCGGTGGTCCTCTTGAGTCTGAGCGCCGTTCTTCCCCAGGGCTTGGCCACCGAGGTTGCGGCCGTCGTCCTGGTCTTCACCTCGCAGGCCTGGAACATGACTTACAGCTTCTACCAATCCTTGAAGACCATCCCCACGGAATTGCGCGAAGCTGCCGCCATCTTCCGCTTGGATCCATGGCTGCGGTTCAAGACCATGGATCTGCCTTTCGCCGCCGTGGGCCTGATCTGGAACAGCATGATGAGTTGGGCCGGTGGCTGGTTCTTCCTGATGGCGGCCGAGATCTTCACGGTCGGGGCGCGCGACTTCCGTCTGCCCGGCCTCGGCGCCTACCTGCAAACGGCCGCCAATGTCGGAAACCTGGGAGCGGTGGTCGCAGGCATCGGCACGCTGATCCTGGTGATCGTCCTGCTCGATCAGTTCGTCTGGCGACCCGTGCTCGCCTGGGCCGACCGCTTCAAGCTGGAAATGGTGACGGGCGAGCAGGCCCCTGAGTCCTGGTTCTTCGACGCCCTATCTCGTTCGTGGATCCTCGAGCAAGTCGGGCGGCGAGTGTGGACGCCTCTTGTCGAACGGACGGATGCCCGGATTCGACAGCGCCTGGTGGAGCGGCCCCTCACGAGCGAGGCGGGGCCGGAAGGCCGTCGCCCGACGGTTGTCTTGCTCCTGCTGGCTGTAGGTTTCCTCTTCGCCCTCTATTTCGGCTATCGGGCCGTCGGCATGCTTTGGTCATTGTCGCCGTCTGAGTGGCGTCAGATCGGCGGCGGTGTGGCAGCCACGTTCCTTCGTGTCGGCGTCTCTCTGCTGATCGCCATGGTATGGACGATACCGGTGGGCGTGGCGATCGGCACAAACCGGCGTCTGGCGAATGTACTCCAACCGGTCGTCCAGGTGGTAGCCTCCGTACCAGCCACCGCCCTCTTTCCCGTCCTTCTCTTGGTGCTCCTTCGCTTGCCGGGGGGCTTGAATCTGGCGGCCGTCGTTCTCATGCTCATGGGGACCCAGTGGTATTTGCTTTTCAACGTCATTGCCGGTGCAGCCGCCATCCCCCAGGACTTGCGCTATACGACCGACCTGCTGCGCCTCACCCGGCCGGACCGCTGGCGCACGCTGGTCCTGCCCGCTCTCTTCCCATTCCTGGTGACCGGTGGCATTACCGCCAGCGGCGGAGCGTGGAATGCCAGCATTGTCGCGGAGCATGTAGAGTTCGCCGGCGAAACTCACGCCACCATCGGCATCGGCGCTGTCATCGCGCTGGCTACCAGCTCCGGCAACTACTCACTTCTGCTCGCGGCGACGCTGGCCCTCGTAATCACCGTCGTGACGATCAACCGAACGTTCTGGCGTTGGCTGTATCGCGTGGCCGAGCTGCGATACCGCATGGAGTAGTCCTGTGCCGATCCACCGCGCATTGATTTGGCGGCACCCACTGCCGATCCATTCGACCCGTACGGTTTTCCGCGGGGCGCGCTCTTATCGGTAGAGTGAATCCCCTGTGCAGAGAGACAAGCGATGAGCCCCACCCCCATTCAAGACAACGGCCATGACTTGCTCGCCGTAGAACACGTCACGAAGGCTTACCCGCTGAAGTCCGGTCGATTCGTTGCCCTCCAGGATATCAACCTGCACATCAAGGCGGGAGAGTACGTGTGCCTGCTCGGGCCCTCGGGCTGCGGGAAGTCCACCTTGTTGCGCATCATCTCGGGGCTGACAGCGGCCAGCGAGGGGATCATCCTTTATCGCGGACAATCGGTGGCCGGCGTCAACCCCCACACGACGATCGTCTTCCAGACCTTCGCCCTCTATCCCTGGCTGACGGTCCAGGAGAACGTCGAAGTGGCACTCAAGGCGCGGGGCGTTTCTCCGCCGGATAGGCGCAAGCGCGCGCTGCAGTTGATTGACATGGTGGGCCTGGACGGCTTCGAGTCGGCTTATCCCCGTGAACTTTCAGGAGGGATGCGCCAGAAGGTCGGATTTGCCCGCGCCATGGCGGTCGAGCCCGAACTGCTGTGTCTGGATGAGCCATTCTCCGCGCTGGATGTACTCTCGGCCGAGGCGCTGCGCGGCGAATTGCTGGAGCTTTGGCTCAGCCAGTCGATCCCCACGCAGGCCATCCTGATGGTGACGCACAACATCGAAGAAGCCGTGCTCATGGCCGATCGGATCGTCGTGATGGATAAGGAGCCCGGCCACATCGTGACCGAACTCCCCGTCCACCTTCACCATCCGCGGCATCGGAAGGACACGGCGTTCCAGAGCATTGTCGACAAGGTCTATTCGATCGTCGCTGGTCAGACCGAGCCGGAAGCTCAGGTCTTGGGTACAGCCCCCGGGCAGCCGGGGCCGAAGGCCAAACTCCCGAAGGCGCGGATCAACGCCCTGGCCGGCCTGATGGAAACCCTGAGCGCCTCGAATGCTCGCGCCGATCTGCCGGCGCTCGCCGACCAGTTGAGTCTGGAGCTCGATGATCTGTTACCCGTGGTCGAAGCGGCCGAGCTGTTGGGGTTCGCTCAGGTCGCCCAGGGCGACATCCACTTGACTCCCCTGGGTCAGACCTTCGCCGACGCAAGCATCTTGGCCCGCAAGGAGATCATCTCCGGTCGCATTCTACGTCAGCCGACCGTGGCCTGGATCTTCGAGACGCTCCAGCTTGACGATGACCAGCGTGTCGCCGAAGAGTACTTCCTCGAGAGACTCTCGACGGACTTCGGCGATGAGGCGGAAGAGCAACTCGACGTCGCCATTCACTGGGGCCGCTACGCCGAGCTGTTTTCCTTCGACGACGACACAGACGAGCTGTACCTGGAGAAATGAACGATCCTGCGCCGACCGGAAGACGGATCAAGCCCCGCCTGGACCCGTCGGTGGTCTCCCACAGTTGCCCCGCGCTGGTCGAATAGCTTGATCCCCCGGATGAGCTCGCTGGCCTCCCCATTTCAGTTTCCTGCCTCTGCACGCGGGCCTGCGATCCCGGGATGGTCATTTCAAGGCGGCTGCTCAGTCTGACGTCCGATCCGTGGGAGCGGAGAAGACAGTGTGGGTCATGTGGCCGTTTCTCGATCTCCCTCACCAATATGATCTTGAAGCGTGGCAGGGCGGGCCGGAAGCCCGCCGTGTTTCCCCTTACCGATAGTCCTTCGCATCAGACAGACGCCGCTACTATTCCTCAAGCGTTGTCGTATCGCCCTCACTGATACCCAAGGCTCGCGCTTTGAGAACCCGTCGCATGATCTTCCCCGAACGGGTCTTGGGGAGCGCATCGGTAAACTGGATCTCGGCCGGCCGGGCGATCGGACCGATCTCGTGGGCCACATGGGCCTTGAGCTCCTCCTGGAGTTGGATGGAGGGGGTGTGTCCGGCGCGCAGGATGCAGAACGCATGGATCGCGTGGCCTTTGAGCTCGTCGGGCAAGCCGATGACCGCTGCCTCTGCCACCGAAGGGTGGCTGACCAACGCTGATTCAATCTCGGCCGTTCCCAGGCGGTATCCCGAAACCTTGATGACGTCGTCTACCCGGCCGATGATCCAGAAGTATCCATCCCGGTCCCGTTTGGCCGAGTCTCCGGTAAGGTACCGGCCCGGATATTTGCTCCAGTACTGCTCGACGTAACGATCATCGTCGCCGTAAAGCGTGCGGAGCATCGCCGGCCAGGGGCGCTTGAGCACCAGATTGCCCTCCTCCCCGTCGGGGACGACCTGGCCGTTCTCCCCGACGACTTCCGCTTGCTGCCCAAAGAACGGCTTGGTCGCAGAGCCCGGTTTGAGCGGCGCGGACGGGACTGGCGTGATCATGAACATCCCCGTCTCGGTCTGCCACCAGGTATCCATAATCGGGCATCGTCCCCTGCCGATGGCGCGGTGATACCACTTCCAGGCCTCGGGGTTGATCGGCTCGCCCACCGTGCCCAACAGCCTCAATGACGAAAGATCGTGGCGGGCCGGCCAGGCGTCCCCGAACCGCATCAGCCCGCGAATCGCCGTCGGCGCAGTGTAAAGGAGGGTGATCCCGTATTTCTCGATCATCCGCCACCAGCGATCCGGATAGGGATATGTCGGCGCTCCTTCGTACATGAAGCTGGTGGCGCCGTTCAACAGCGGCCCGTAGACAATGTAGGAGTGACCGGTCACCCACCCAGGGTCGGCGGCGCACCACCAGCGGTCTTCCTCACGCAGATCGAAGACGTACTTGAGAGTCGTGTATGTGCCCACCTGGTAGCCACCGTGGGTGTGGACGATGGCCTTGGGTTTTCCGGTTGTGCCGGAGGTATACAAGATGTACAGAGGATCTTCGGCGTCGAGGACTTCGGTTTGCGGACGGTCGTTCGCAGGTCGGCTCAAAGGCAACTGTAGCAGATCGTCGTACCAGAAGTCGCGGCCGGGCTCCATGCGCACCTCATGACCGGTGCGTCGAACGACGACCACGTGTTCGACCGAGGCGCAGCGACGCAACGCCTCGTCGGCGATGTCTTTGAGACGGACGATCTTCCCGTTGAGCCAGCCGCCATCCGCGGTGATCAGGAGCTTGCTCTGCGAGTCCTCGATCCTCCCGTGAAGCGCCTCCACCGAGAAACCTCCGTAGACCACCGAGTGCACCGCGCCGATCTTGGCACAGGCGAGCATGGCGACGATGATTTCGGGAATGCGGCCCATATAGATCGTAATGCGGTCGCCGCGTGTGGCCCCCATGCTCTTGAGCACCTGAGCGAATTGACCGACCTCTCGGTGCAAGGCATGGTATGAGAGGCTGCGCTGATCACCCGGCTCCCCCTCCCAAATCAACGCCAGCTTGTTTCGCCTCCACGTGGCGACATGCCGGTCGAGGGCGTTATGGACGATATTGGTGCGTGCCCCGAGAAACCACTTGTAGAAGGGGGCGTGCGAGTCATCCATGACCATGCGCCAGGGTGCCTGCCACTCCAGCTCGCGCGCCCGCGCCTCCCAGAAGCCGAGATAGTCCGCGTCCGCCTCCGCCTGCAGGCCGTCCCAATCTGGCACATGCGCTTGGGCGATGACCTCCTGGGGAGGGTAGTAGACCTCGCCTTCAAGGGATGTGATCGGTTGCGGCATTTTCATTCCTCCTCCGATTCGAAAGACGGCGTTTGCTGGACCTTCACCCCCTGGCCTCCGCCGGCCTGCGGTCGGAGGCTGGTGGCCTGCTATTGGCAACGGCCGCGCAAGCCCACCTGCTGCACCTCTCAATCACCCTCAAAGTGGGGGGAGAGCTGTCGGCTCAATGAGAAGCGATGGGGGAGATTGTCGCGCGGATCGGGGACGGCCGTGCTGGAAGAAGCGGAGGCGGATATGCAACCCCTGCCGGAAAAGAGGCGTATGACGGCTCACGTCCTATGTACATTCCATTCCACTGACTTGCGGACATTCTCAGATGATGTAAGCAGCCCGGCGTGTGCTGACGGACCGCTGCAGTCAGCTACATGCGCCGTCGGGCCCGGCGACAGAACCCTGGGTCAATGGGAGCTCAACGATCCGGTCTTCCGCAATGGAGATTTCGGCTGCGAGCATGACCTCGACGGAGCGCCGCCCATCAGCGCCGGTAACGCGGGGCTCTCGGTCGTGCAGAATGCAGTCGAAGAAGTGCTCCACCTCTTGCTTCACGGCCCCTACATACTTGCCGTCCATCTTCGGCCAGTGCCGCGTGTCCGGGAGCTTCCACCCGTCGCGAGTGCAAGCATAGAGATTCATGGGCGTGAAGTTAAGGTTGATCACTCCATCCGTGCCTATGACATTCATGCAGACGTCCCCGAATCCGCCCCAACTGGCCGGCTTGCTCCAACCCGCCCATCCTTCCGGGAGGCACCAGCCGACCTCATGCACCCCGAGGGCTCCATCGGCGAACTCGATCGTGAGCCAGGCACTATCGTAGGTGTGCAACTCTTCCCAGACTCTGCCTCGGAGGGCACGAGCGTATACCGAGCGAACAGCGTGCGGGTGATACCAGAGCATCTGGTCGATGTCGTGGACTGCGATGTAGGTGATCGGACTCACCCGCCCGCTCAGGCGGCGCGATTCAGAAATCGGAGTGATCCGGCGCGCATACGCCGAGAGAAAGCGGCCGATGGAGCCTTCCCGGACGGCGCTTTCGATCATGGCGTAATTGACTTCGAAGCGCAGCAAGTGGCCCACC
>Ga0299915_10001582_pt1 | contig 16825 bp, 11 predicted proteins | sample RVTome_13_FD_200263 | JGI IMG/M metagenome (GOLD analysis project Ga0299915, IMG submission 200263) | Soil microbial communities from uranium-contaminated site in the Upper Colorado River Basin, Wyoming, United States - RVT92D227 (version 2) ... | reverse complement strand
GGTCACCTCAACCCCGGTCTTTGAGGGCCGCTCCTTCGGAACGAACATGCTCGAGGCCGCACTGGTCGCAGTCGCAGGCAAGGGTCGCGCGCTCACCCACGACGAACTTGCCCAGTTGTTGGGCCAGCTCGGAATGGAACCTCAGCTTCAGACCCTCAACTGAATTGGGAGGAGGACCCTCCCCAATGAGCAGAACGAGGCTGAAACCGGTGGAGCGCCGGGGCGGGTTCAACGCGCGCGTCTACGAGATCGTTCGGATCATCCCTGCCGGCAAGATCATGACCTACGGGACGATTGGCCGTTTGATTCCCCCTCCCAGGGGCATGGACGGGGGTTCGTACGAGAAGGTCCGAGCACGGTGGGTGGGTTATGCGCTTGCCGACTGCCCCGACGATATTCCCTGGCATCGAGTGATCAACGCGGCCGGTCGCGTCAGCCCCCGGCCGGGGTACGATGGGATGAGACAACGCATCCTGTTGGAGCAGGAAGGTGTTATCTTCGATGAGCATGGGCGTGTAAACCTTCCTGACTACCTGTGGGCCCCATTAGCTAGTTGGTTGACCCAACACGGCCTCAGGCCCGGTCGAGGGTGAACCATCCGGGAGCACGGTCGTCTGACTCCATCGAGAGAGCCCATCCAAACCACGCCCGAGGGATCCTATGGACGCAATCATCGTCTGTGGAGGTGTGCCTAAGCAGGACGACCCGCTCTATCCTGAAGCCCAGGGCCGGCCCAAGGCACTGATCGATATCGCCGGAAGACCTATGGCACAATGGGTTCTCGACGCGCTGGAGAAGGCCGAACGCGTCCAACGTCTGGTGGTCGTCGGCGTGGGGCCTGAGAGCGGGTTGACCTCGTCCAAGCTCGCCCGGTTCGTCCCCGAACATGGTGGGTTGCTGCACAACGTGCTTGCCGGCATGCGTGTGATCAGCGAGATCGATCCGGGAGAGACGCTGGTCTTGCTCGTTTCCAGCGACGTTCCAGCCATCACCGCCGAGATGATCGATTGGCGGGTCGAAACAGCGCAGGAGGCCAATGCCGACCTGGACTATGCCGTTGTCGAGAGGGCCGTAATGGAAGCACGTTTCCCGGAGTCCAGGCGATCCTATGTCCGGCTCAAAGGGCTTGAGGTGTGCGGATGCGACGTCAACGCCGTGCGCTTGGCCTTGGCCGCCGACGACAAGTTGTGGTCAAGAATCCTGGCGGCCCGTAAGAGCGCCTTTCGCCAGGCGGCGTTACTCGGCTTCGATACGCTCCTTCTCCTTCTCTCCCGCCGGCTGAGCCTGGAGAGAGGCGAGCGACTGGTCAGCCGAAAGCTCAAGCTGGATGGGCGGGTACACTTATGCCCGTACGCTGAAGTCGCTATGGACGTCGACAAACCTCATCAACTCGAGCTCATCCGGCGTGACCTCGAGAGGCGAAGGACGTACTCACATTGAATCTGCGTTCGTTGCTCGAGGCCGACGCTCGCTGGTCTGAGAGATTACGAATTGCCGAACGGCCCGGACCACTCCACATCATTGGGGCGTTCCTGGCACATTCCGGCGACTCCTGGTTCTGGGGTGCGGCGCTGATCGTCGTGTGGGCCATGGGATCCCCCGCATGGAAGGTGTGGTCGCTGCATCTTCTCATCGCCATTGGCGCCACCGCAGCACTGGTTCTTACACTAAAGCTCGTCTTTCGTCGCCGGCGCCCCGAAGGCGACTGGGGTGGGATCTACCGCAACACTGACCCGCACTCCTTTCCCTCCGGCCACGCAGCCCGAGGAGTCTTGTTGGCGATCATGGTCTGGGCGATGGGACCCGGGTGGTTGGCTCCGATCCTCATCTTCTGGGCCCCGCTGGTCGCCCTGGCGCGTGTGGCCATGGGGCTGCATTACCTGTCGGATGTCTTGGCTGGGGTTGCCGTCGGGGGGTTCATGGGCGGTCTTGCGGTCCTGATGTTCCCGTATGTTCTGCCCCTCACCTGAAAGGCCGTGAATGAATCCCCGTGATACACGATTCGCAGACCGATACCTGAAGAGCCCACGCGCAAACCACCACGGGCCCCCACCCCGGTAAGGGGCCGTCCGCCCCGGATGATTTTGCCGGGGTGAGGTCAGAGCCCCGATCAGTTGAGGGCCGAGGCGATCCTCGGTCATTGGCCTGACGTCAGGCAGGACATTCAACTCACTCACACTCTCTTAGGCGACGCGCGAGCCCAGCCTTGCTTACGTGAGGGTTATGAAGAACGCGGGCGACCTATTGCGGAGTTTGCCAGTCTGAGCCCAGGATCACGGCCATATCAACCGGGCTGTTTGGATCCGACTGGAGAAGGATCTGACTATCCGAAAGCTCGAGGAGCGAAGCCAGATAGCTCACCGTGTACGGGAAAGTGTCCTGGTAGACCACGAGCCTGGACTTACCGTAATCCAATCGGTCGGCGTTACCGATCTCGACAACGTTCAACCCCTGCCGCTTCAGGTACTCGGAGGTTTGGGTCGCCAAACCTTCGATGCCGGCCCCATTGCGCACCGCTACTCGTGCTTCCTCCAGATCCGCTGCCGACCCGGGGTTGTCGAGGCTGACCGATGGGCCAATCGCGCCAGTAGCCGTGAACAGGTCGTCGCGCAGGATCCGGATCTGATCGGGGATGGGCTTCAGGACATCGGCGCCCGTCGGGAGTTTCTCCAGCGTGACCATATCTGGAGGCGCGATAACGCCGCGATGGATGTTCTCCGGCGGGATCTGGATAAGCAGCAACCCCAGCCCGATCATCTGGTTCAGGGTGAGGTTTGTGTGAACACCGGAGGCCAGTTCCTGGTAGAGTGTAGGGGCCTTGGCCACGAGTGTCGGGATCATGTTGGAATAGAAGATGCGATCCCTGATGGCGAGGGCCACTCGTTGCTGGCGCTCAGCTCGATCGAAGTCTCCCCCCTCCGTCTTTCGGGCGCGCGCATACGCGAGCGCCGTGGGACCGTCCATGTGGTAGGCCTTCGCGTGCAGCCACCGGCTTTGCCTCCCGATGGCCGAGATCTTCACTTCCTCTTCGACCAGAACGTCTATCCCACCGATCTCATCGATCATCCGCTCGAAGGTCTGGAATTCGATCACCGCGTAATACTGGACCGGCAACCCGAGCATGTCCTCAACCGTCTGCATGGCCACGGCCGGACCGCCACCGGGAAGCTTGTAGCTTTCTCCCAAGAAGTAAGCCGTGTTGATTCTGTTGTGCCCAAACCCTCCGGGGATCTCAACCCACAGATCCCGCGGGATCGAGAGCATCCCGACGGTGTGGCTGACGGGATCAATGGAAATGAGCATCATGGAGTCCGTTCGTGGTGGTCCATCTCCGCTTTCCCAGTCGCGGAAATCCAGCCCCATCAAGAGTATCGTCACCCGGTCGGTCCCGTTCCACGGTACGGGTGCCTCGGACAAGGTCAATGCAGTTGGTGTGACGCCGGGGATAGGCGTTTCATCACCGGAGGACCCGTCGATTAGACCGAAAGAAGGTAAGCCCCCAGCGTTCCACGAGGCAGCAATCTCGCGCACGGTTGAGTAAACCAGATACGTCGACAGGAGCGCCGCGGCGCAGAAGGCCGCCGCCACAGTCCATAAGACCCAGTCGGGGATTCTCCAGTCGCGTCTATGTGTTCGTGACATCCGGAGTGCGGCCTCTCTGCCCGATCGTCAGGACCCGGAAAACCAGCGGATTATATCACCCCGCCCCGTCGTCCTTCGCCAGCCTTTCCCAGTGAGCCAGGACATTTTCCAATTCAGTCTCAACTTCTGCGTAACGGATACCCATTTGACGGACGCGGTCAAGATCTTCAGGCGGACTCTGGAGTGCCTGGGTGAGCCGGGCCAACTCCGCTTCGAGTTCCCCGATCCGGAGTTCGATGGATTCCAGCTCTCGCCCCGCCCCAGCCGGACGTCCAGGTCGAGATGTCGGCATGCGACTTTTCAACGCCGGCGCGTCGCTTGCCCGCGGGGGGAGCCGGCTCGCCACGAACTCTGAGTAGCCACCAGGTACGATCTCCAGGGTCGTCGTGTCCGTGTGCACGACCCAGACCATGGTCGCCAGGGAGTCGATCAGGTAGCGGTCATGCGAAACTAGCACGAGTGTCCCCTCAAACCCGGATAGGGCTTCTTGGAGCGCCTCCTGACTCGAGAGGTCGAGATGATTGGTGGGCTCATCGAGGAAGAGGAAATTGGCCCCAGCCAGCACGAGCTTGGCCAGCGCCAGCCGGCGGCGTTCTCCGCCGGAGAGGGCAGGGATGGCCTTGTCGACGTCGTTCCCGACGAACAAGTAACGAGCCAGCCAGTCCCGGGCGGCCCGCCGCCCCAGGCCAACCGAGGAACACTGCAATTCCTCCAAGACTGTGTTCTTCGGATCGAAACCCTCGTCAGCCTGGGCCAGATAGCCTACTCGCAATCCCTCCCCCAGGCGGAACTCGCCCTCAAGCGGCTCGACTTCCCCCAGAAGGGTCTTGATGAACGTCGTCTTTCCCGCACCATTCGGCCCGATTAGTGCTATACGAGCGCCTCGTTCCAGGACGATATCCGGCACCTCAATCAGAGGACCTTGTCCACCCGGGTGGCCGATCTGCAGGCCACGTGTCTCAAGAACCAGCGATCCGGACCGAGTCAGGCGCTGGAAGACCACCCGGAAGGTCTTGTCCACTCTTGGCGGAGCGACAGCTTCGTCACGGAGCATTCGTTCGAGCCGTTTGCGTCTTCCCTGGGCTTGTCGAGTGTTCTGCCCGGCGATGTTGCGCCGGATGTAGGCCTGTTCACTGAGTACATGTTCTTGCTGTGCCCGGTAGGCTCCGAGCTGCGAGCGTCGCCGCTCAGCCCTTTGATGGACGTAGGCCGAGTAGTTTCCGTGATACGGTTCAAGCCCCAGAGGGGTCAATTCCCACACATTGTCGACGGTCCGGTCAAGAAAATAACGATCATGGGAAACGATCACCACCGCGCCCGGCCAGTCCTTGAGCCAACCCTCCAGCCACTCCATTGCCTGAATATCGAGATGGTTCGTCGGCTCGTCCAGGAGTAGCAGATCGGGATCTTCGAGCAGCAAGCTCGCCAGCCTGGCCCGGGTGCGCTCCCCGCCCGAGAGACTATCCAGCGGCCGATCGTGGTCTGATAGATCGAACCCGAGTCCGGAGAGCACCTGACGAATGCGGCTCGGATAGATGTACCCGCCGGCGCGCTCGAACGCCTCCTGGAGACCCCCATAGCGTTCCATCGCCTTCTCGGTCAGGGACGGATCAGCCATCGTGGTTTCCAGCCTGGCGAGTTCGGCCTCGTCTCTCAGCAGACCGTCAAATGCGGTCAGACACGTCTCCCACAGCGTTCGGCGGTCCGGCCCTTCTGAACTAGTGCCGTCCAATGTCTCTTGGGCCAGGTAACCAATCCGGAGCGAGCGTGCGCGTTGGACCTGGCCGGTGTCGTGGGCCTCGGCCCCGACCATGATTCTGAGGAGGGTCGTCTTACCGGCTCCATTCGCGCCGACAAGTGCCACCCGCGCTTGATGAGGTACGGCGAGTGACACTCCCTCGAACACGACGTGATCGCCGTAGACCTTTGATAGATCGGTAGCCTGGATGAGCGACATGGGATCCTGCGGCGGATTATAACTGACCCGCATTGCCAGCCAGTCCAGCTCGCGTTTCCAGACTGGAATCGGCTGCGCTATAATTCCGGCCAAGTCACCCAAGAACGAAAAGAATGCCCGATCAGCCATCACCCAACTATCGCAGCCTCATGCTCACAGCGGTCGCCATGGCCGGCCTAGGCTGGCTCGGGCTCATGCTGCTGCTGCGTGCAACCTTGCCCACTGCCGGGCCGCGCTGGCTCCTCTTCTTCCTCTGGACCCTTGCCGCCACAGGGACCTCCCTCCCCTTCGTGTGGGTGCTCCACCGGCGCTTCGCCTCCGAGCGGCCGGCTCCGCCCGGGGTGTTGCTGCGGCATGGGCTCTGGGCAGGCTTATATGCTTCAACCTGCCTCTGGCTCCAGGTGAACCGCAGTCTGAGTATTTCCCTGGCGCTCGTTCTTTTCGTCGGCCTGGCTGCGTTTGAATGGTTCTTAGGGCTCTTGGAACGCAGCACCTGGAGACCTGACCTTTGAGCCTGCGCAGTCTGCCCTCGATCGAGCGGCTCCTTCAAAGTGAAGGCGGGGCTTCCCTGATCGACGCTTTCGGCCGGCCTCTGACGGTTGATGCCCTGCGGAACGAATTGGCCGCGGCCCGGTTGCTTGTCCGGGAGGGCAACCCGGCCCCGTCTACTGAGACCCTTCTGGCGGAAGCCCGCCGCAATCTGGGTGCCCAACTCGCTCCCAGTATTTCCCCTGTGATCAACGCTACCGGCGTGATCCTGCATACAAACCTCGGTCGCGCACCGCTGAGCCCGGCTGCTTGCGAGGCGATGCTCCGCGTCGCGGGCGGCTACAGTACCCTGGAATTCGACCTCAGCCTCGGCCGGCGCGGCGATCGCTCGAAGCATGCCGAAGCCAAACTCCTGCAGCTTACCGGCGCCGAGGCGGCGCTTGTGGTTAACAACAATGCTGCCGCCGTCCTGCTGGCCCTGACGGGGCTGGCCAGGCGCAAGGAAGTTGTGATCGCCCGCTCCCAACTGATCGAAATCGGCGGCGGTTTCCGGATCCCAGAGGTGATGCAGCAGTCGGGAGCCCGACTTGTCGAGGTGGGGACCACCAACCGGACCCATCTGAGCGACTTTGAAACCGCCATTCACGAGCGTACCGGCCTCATCATGCGAGCTCACCACTCCAACTTCAAAATCACAGGTTTCACGACCGAGCCTACCCTGGAGTCCCTGGTTGGACTGGGCGAGCAGCACCAGCTGAGCGTCTTTGACGACCTCGGCTCGGGCGCGCTGCTCGACACCGCTCTCTTCGGGCTCGGCCACGAGCCTATGGTGCAAGAATCGCTCCAGGCCGGGGCAGGTCTGGTGGCCTTTTCGGGGGACAAGCTCCTTGGCGGACCGCAGGCAGGGATCCTTTTGGGAGAGCGGAGGCTGGTCGACAGGCTGCGCAAACACCCGCTTGCCCGCGCCGTCCGGGCTGACAAGCTCTGCCTGGCGGCTCTGGACGCCACTCTCACACACTATCTGCTTGGCGAGGCGGTCCAACAGATCCCGGTCTGGCGGATGATCGCGGCCGAGGCCGAGACCCTGCGGCGACGGGCCTCGTCCTGGGCAGCCGAACTAGGACAGGGCCAGGTCGTGCCGGAGTTGTCGACCGTTGGAGGAGGCAGCCTACCCGAGGAGACGCTCCCGACCTGGGTCCTCTCCTTGGATCCGGCGCACCCCGGGTCATTCTCTGAACGCCTCCGCCGAGCCAATCCGCCGGTGATTGCCCGCATCGCCGACGACCAGGTCAGGTTCGATCCGCGCACGGTCCTACCCGAAGAAGAAGGCCGGCTGCTCGACGGCGTCCGGCTGGCGCTCATGGGCGAGAGAGATGGGCACGGACCGGAGACCCCCAGACGCAAGCCGAAACGAGCCAGAGAAGACGCTTGAAGACGGCCTCCAGCTCACTCAGGCCGTCCCCGCCAAGATCAGTCTGAAGTGCCAGGACATGCCGAGAACAATCGGGCCATGGCATTACTGCAAGGATGATGGAGTCTGAGAATGCGATCGGATATCGATGCGTTGATGGAAGAAGCCGGCCACGATTTCCTTCTGGTGAGAGGGCCATCGATCGCGAACCCGAACATGGTGTACTTCACGGGCTATGCCAACATGACTTTCGCGACCCTGATCAAGAAGCGCGGCGAGGAGGCGGTGCTGATCTGCAACCCGATGGAGCGCGACGAGGCCGCCAAGGCCGGCCTCCGGCTTAAGAACATCGACGATTACGGACCGATGCAACAGATCGAGGCGGCCGGAGGAGATATGATCCGCGCCTCCGCCAAGATACTGAGTATGGCCTTTGACGAATTCGAAGTACGAGGTCAGGGTGCGTTGTACGGGCGCCTCGAGATTGGCGAGGCCTATGCATTGATGCGGCAATTCGAAATGTCGATGCCCACGGTGAAACTCGTGGGTGAGTCGCGAGGTCATGCCGTGCTCGCTCGCGCCCGGATGACCAAGGACGCTGATGAAGTTGGACGCATTCGACACATGGGCCAGATCACCACCGCCGTAGTCGCCGAAATCGCCGACTTCCTCACATCTCAACGCGTCCGGGGGGATACGCTCATCGACCGAGAGGGCCAGCCGGTGACAATCGGCGCAGTGCGGCGCCAGATCGACCTGCAGCTTGCCCGCCGGGGTGCGGATAACCCGGACGCAACGATCTTCGCCATGGGCCATGACGCGGCTGTCCCGCACAGCATCGGTCGTGACGATGAGGCTTTGCGCCTGGGCCGGCCGATCATCTTCGACATCTTCCCGTCCGAGCCGGGGGGAGGCTACTACTACGACTTTACCCGGACCTGGTGCCTTGGCTATGCGCCAGATGACGTCCTGCAGGTGTATCAGGATGTGCTAGACGTGTACAACTCTTTGCTGAAGGCTCTGCACGCGGGCGGGGCTTGTCGTGACTTCCAGTATGCGGCTTGCGATATCTTCGAGAATCGCGGGCACCCGACGCAACGTACCGTTCCAAACACCGAACGGGGGTTCGTTCACAGCCTGGGCCATGGGCTCGGTCTCGATGTCCACGAGGCGCCGATCTTCAGCGGCTTGGCTTCCAACGACGACATCTTGGAGCCGGGCTCGGTCATCACCCTTGAGCCAGGGCTGTACTACCCGGACCAGGATCTGGGGGTTCGGCTGGAAGACACGCTGTGGATGCGTCCGGACGGTACACCCGAGATACTTGCGACATACCCCTTGGACCTGGTCCTGCGAATGAACGGCGCATGAGTTGCGATCATCGCAGAATGCGCGGTCAGTTCTATCAAGATCGCCAAGAGATACAAGGGTGAGCAGGATCGCCCCGCCTACAGAATGACCACTCGCCGGGCATGGGCTCGCCCTGGCTATGGAGGAAAACCGTCGTCACCTTCGCGTGCGGAAATCGAGGCGGGGCGCGCCGGGAGCAACCATGCTAGGATTGCAGATTGGTGTGTCGGTGAATGATCCTCACGGACGGTCGTACAAAGAGCGGGGTGAACCCTCCCCCGAGCAGGCCGTGAAACACAGGCGATGAGCAAAGAAACCCGTATCCTCGGAATCGAAACCTCGTGTGATGAGACGGCGGCGTCTGTCGTCGAGAATGGCCGGCACATCATCTCGAACGTTGTCGCTTCGCAAGCCGCGCTGCACGCTCAGTACGGAGGCGTCTTCCCCGAGGTTGCCTCGAGGCGCCACATCGAGACCATCTACCCCGTTGTGGCAACCGCATTGACGCAGGCCCATGTCGGCATGCAGGCGATCGATGCTATCGCCGTGACACGCGGCCCGGGCCTGGCCGGCTCGTTGGTCGTGGGCGTCAACATGGCCAAAGGCATGGCGCTTGCTTCAGGCCTCCCCCTTCTGGGAATCAACCACCTCGAGGCACATCTCTACTCGACCTGGCTGCAACAGGACATGGCCGAGCCGGTATTCCCGTTGTTGGGGTTGGTTGTCTCGGGTGGTCACACTGAACTGGTGTTGATGAAGGAGCATTTGACTTACGCTCGGCTGGGTGGCACGCTGGATGATGCCGCCGGGGAAGCCTTCGACAAGATTGCCAGGTTGCTCGGGTTAGGTTACCCGGGCGGACCAGCCATTCAGGTGGCGGCCGAAGGCGGGGATCCCCAAGCTTTCCCGTTCCCTCGGGCCTGGCTGGATGAGACGTGGGACTTCTCTTTCAGCGGATTAAAGACGGCGGTCCTGCGGCAAGTCCGTCGGCACCAGCCGGATCTGGAGGCGGGGGTCGAAGTCCCGCGCCCCGGCTTGCCGATCGCCGATCTCGCCGCATCGTTCGAGGCGGCCGTGGTCGATGTTCTGGTGGGGAAAACGATCAAAGCCGCGCAGGAGTACCAGGCACACGAAATACTCGTCGCTGGCGGCGTGTCGGCCAACCGTCTGCTTCGTCAGACCTTCGCCGAGAAATCACCCATCGCCGTTCGGTTCCCCCCTCTGGCTTTGTGTACAGACAATGCGGCAATGATCGCCGCGGTGGGTCATCAGCGCTATCTTTCCGGCCAGCGAGACGCGCTAGATATCGACGTCCTGCCGACATGGCCACTTGCGGAATGAGGGATGGGAGGGAGAAGATCGCGCCTGGCCCGATCAGGCAGGTCAACACGGCCCGGGTGATGAGGCCACGCCTGCGAGCCCGGCAAGCCGGAGTACCAAAGCCTCCTCCTGCCGGCGGCAAAGTGCGGGGCTATTCCTCGCTAGAGGCCTCTTCATCCTCCTCTGCCTCGATCGCAGACGGGAGCGGAGGAGGCCAGGTACCGCTCTTATGGCCGGTGCGCGAGCTGCCGGTCTCGCTTTCCTCGTAGGCAGTCCACTTCGGTTTGGCTTCTTCTGCGGTCGGTTCCGGTTCCGGGGCGCGGGACGCAATCCCCCGCTCAGTGGCGGATTGCCGCACCCCCTCCGGTGGGTGCGCCCTTGGCGTATCCCCGGTTACTCTGGCCAACCTTGAGAGGACCGAATCATCGGGCAGGACCTCGGCCTCCTCATGCGTCTGGCCGTTGGTTCCGGACTTGGCTGGTAGCGCGGGGGGGCGCCAGCCTCCCGATTCAAGTTCCTTGGCCTTTCGCAGCAAACGCCTCTCGGCAACCGGCGCTTTCTTCTCGACCTTCGCCGCCGGCTTGAGATCCCTTGCAGGAGGAGGTTCTGCTTCCGGCTTGCTCGCGGCCATTTGGGGCAGCTGAGCTATCTCCCGGCTGCTGGCCACCGGCGCAGGCCGCGAGATCGGCTCGGAGACAACCGGAGTCTCTCTCTCCACTTTCGCGGCCGGCTTGACATCCTTTGCAGGAGGAAGCTCTGCTTCCGGTTTGCTCGCGGCTTTCTTGGGCGGCTGAGCTATCTCCCTGCTCCTGGCTTCGGGAGCAGGCCGCGAGATCGGCTCGGAGACCACCGGTGTCTCCTTCTTCACCGGGGGAATGGACTCGAATGAAAGTTCGGATATCGCGGGGCTTGGTGCCTGCAGGGCTGCGATGAGTCTCGCTTCTTCCTCATCCAGTTCAGGCACAGCACTCGGCTCGAGTTGCTCCTCGAGGATTTCGGCCTCATAGGTGAGCACAGGCTCGGGCTCCGGGATCTGCGGTTCCTCGACCGAGAACCCCATCATCCGCCCCAGGCTGACGACTTCCTTGACCAAGCCTCTGGCCGTGCCGGCGGCTCTTGGCTCGAGCGGTTGGGAGGCCAGCCACACCAGCCCCTGGCGCAGCCGGCCAAAGGCGTCTTCGACCATCGTCCCCTGGCTGATCCCTTCCTCCTCGCGTTCCATTTCGCCGATGATCACGACCTTCTGTTTTCTGGGTGTGCCATGAAGGATGTCGACGGCTGTCAGCCGGACCATCCGCCCGTTGATTTCGACCTCGACGCTGGGCTCACTCTCAGTCTGGTGGACCGAGTTAATGAACTCCAGAATCGGCTGTTCCTTGGCATGTCTCTCCTGGGCCAACCACTTCTCGGCCTGCGGGTTGCTCATGGCCACCCGGCCGCCTTCTTCGATGACCGCAACACCCAGCGGGAGCGAGGTCAGCAGATTGAGCAGGTCCCTCTGCCGGTCTCGCAATTGGCGGATCCGCTGCGTGACCTCGTCTTCCAGCATATCCCCCCTGCGTCTCTGGACTTGGGCCATCCGCTGGTTGTCCAGGAGCAACTGCCGGAATTCCATCGCCCTGGTAACGACCTTGTCGAACACACTCAGATGGTCGAAGGGCTTGGTGAGATAGGCGAATGCACCGTTGTTCAGGGCATCGACCGCATTGTCGATCGTGGCCGAGGCCGTCGCCACCACCACCTGGACATTCGGATCTCGCTCCTTGGCTATGTGCAGGAGCTCAAGGCCGGTCACCTCCGGCATGTAGATGTCGGTGATGATCACATCGTAGTCGTTCTCTTCAATCAAGGCCTGAGCCTGGGCGCCATCCAACGCCTGATCTGGCGTGATGCCCATCTTGCCCAGGCGTCTGACCATCAGATCCAGCAAGGACTGGTCGTCGTCGGCCACCAGCAATCGAAGTTTGCCATCGGTGGTCATGTTCCGCTCTCCCGCGCGGGACGGGCTGGTGGTGATCCGACCCCGGCCCCAAGGCCGGGCCCCAGCAGCCGGCTACTGCCCCAAATCACTTGAACCCCCGCTACCAGCATACGACGGCGCAGCACCCCCGCATAGCGTGCCTTCCGTCCCAGAGCGGCACCCCCTACCTGAGTACGCCCCCCCTTTATGCCTGGGGGCCCGGCCGATGAAGCCCACCCGGTGTGAGCGTGGACAAGCCGCCCAGATCCGGTCACGGGTCCTCATGGGGTTTCCTCCGATCCGAACGATGTCGAGGGCTCTTTGAACCGCAGTGCCAGGATATGGGCATACTGGGCCTCGGCCGTCAGCCCGCCGTCCGCTGCATAGTTGGCATCGATCGTTGTGCTTCCTGCGCTGTTCCCGGCGAAGACCCAAGAAATCTGAGTATCGTAGCTGGAGGGCCGGTCCATCGGCTTGTTGGCCTCGGTGACCTGTCCACCGTCGATCTGGACCACCTGCCACTCGCCCGCTGGAAGGCTGCCCCCGCCAGTATCGTCGTGCTTCATCACCGCCAGGTAGACGAAATCCCGCCCCTTTCCACCGCCGACAACGGAGGTCGTGAGAGAGGTCTTGTTCACGTAAGGGATCGACGCGGCGGTGATCTGCAACGGCGCATCGGCCGTTTCGATGAGTTCAAATACATCGGAGCGGAAGAGAATCTGGGTCAGACCCATCCGCTCGCTCCCGGCCCGATCCGGCTTGAATCCCATCTTGTCCAACCGCCGGAGCATCTGCTCCTGTATGTCGGTATCGTCGTCGCAGACCAGGAACCGGAGCTCAGCCATGGAGATCCCTTACTTGCTTGGTCTTCATTTGGGTTACTCCGTTCCGTGCTCGCAAAGGCTCACCTCGTTCGGAGACGTTTGGTTGGCCATCAAGGTGCCGTCATAATCTCGGGGATGACGCCATAGACATCCAGAAGGCTCGAGTCGGTGTGCACTACACGCAGGCAAAAGAAGGTCCCTGCTGGAGCGGATGAGTCGACCAGGGCGAAATCCCACAGCCCGTCTTCGCCCGGCCCAAAGGCCGCGACGGTGTTGCTGAAGTTGTTGGCCTCCTCGTAAGTCTGCGCGATGACAGGATCAGTCCCATGGGTGGGGTCGTTGGCGTTGGTCGTGAGCGCCCAGGCATCCGCGGCGACAGGGTCGTTATAGAAAGCGATGGCGCTTACCCCGGTCACATCGGTGTAGCTCTCTCCCACGAAGCCGGAGTCGCAAGTCCCCGAACGCTGGGCGAACTGGAGCTTGAAGTTCTCCTCCGCCTGCCACAGCTCTGTGTTTCCAACGTGGATCAGGAGCCGCAGTCGGAAGGGTGTGCCCTGGGACGGGGCCGTGCCAGAAGTGTTGAGGCCGGCCAGAGGCGCACCAACGTTGATTTGCTGCTGAACCAGAGAGCCGTCGGAGATCAGTCGCTTCTCGACCCGAATGTCGGGGGTTTCATCGTAGCCGACCACGTAGAGATAGGTCGAATCGAGTGTCAGGTCCCAGGCGCTCTCACTTGGGGTAGCCGAGGTGACGGCGCCGGAGCTGCCGAACCCGGTGTCCAGCGCGCCGGTGTCCTGGCGGCGTTTTTCGGTGCGCCAATCGGCCGAGGGCGGGTCATTGTTGTCGCCGACGATATACAGATTTGTGGAATCCCGGCGGAGCTGGAAGGTCCGATTGCCGCCGACGCTGGTCACGACTCCGGACGAGCCGAACGAAGTGTCCAACGCCCCGGTGTCCAGGCGTCGCTTCTCGATCCGCCAGTCCCGGTTGGGGGCGCTGCCCTGCTCGCCGCCGACGTACAGGTAGGTGGAGTCGATGGCGATGCCGTAGGCGCGACCGGTGGTTCCGCCGCTGATGATGCCGTCCCCGTCGAATGCTGTCACCAGTGCGCCGGTGTCGAGGCGGCGTTTCTCAATGCGCCAGGTAGTCGCGGATTCGTAACCAACGACGTACATATAGGTCGAGTCGATGGCGATCTCGCGGGCGATAAATCCGCCGACCCCGGTGATGATGCCGTCGGTGTCGAAGGCAGTCTCCAGGGCGCCGGTGTCCAGGCGGCGCTTCTCAATCCGGAATCCAGTGGGATCACTTCCGACGACGTACAGGTAAGTGCCATCGATGGCGATGCCCTCGGCTGCGTCACCGGCGGTCTGGGTGACGATCCCCAGGACACCGAAGCTGGTTACGAGCGCGCCCGTGTCCAGGCGGCGCTTCTCGATGCGCCATTCGCTGGAGGCGTCGTGGTAACCCGCCACGTACATGTAAGTGGAATCAATGGCGATATCCTCAGCGCGTTGGCTGAGGCCGGCACCGTTGATGATGCCGTCGCCGTCGAAACCGGGATCGAGCGCGCCGGTGTCAAGCCTACGCTTCTCGATGCGCCAATTGGGGCCGGTCTCCTCCCCCACGATATAGAGATAGGTCGAATCGCTGGCCGCCCCGAAAGCCCCGGCACTGGTTGAGTCGCCGGTAACCACGCCTCCCGTGCCGAAGTTGGCGACCCCCTGCTGGTGAGCAAACCAGCGGTAACCAGATTGCTCGTAGGTCAGCGCCGGCCGCTTGTTGAAGGCGACGATCTGGCCACGCCAGGCGGCCGAGACACCGGCGGTCGCCGTCGTAGAGTAGGTTCCCGTGCTCGAAGCATGCAAGTCCGCGCCGGCGTAGGTTGACCGCTGGCTGGGCGGATTTCCGCCGTTGTAGAACTCGGTTTGCTCAGTGAAGCCGTTGGTCCAGGATGAGACGGTCGTTTCGGTGTTCGTGATGAGCCCGGCGACAATCAGTGTATTCGCCTGAGTTGTCGTTAGGCTGCCTGAAGAAACTGCGGTGCCCGAGGCGCCACTGGCGAACCCGGTCAGCGGCGCTACGGCGCTGTCGATGTCGCAGTATTCGTAGACGGTAAGTCCAAGGCGCGTGCTGACACTGTATCCCGAGACGGTTACGGTGGTCGACTCGGAGGCCCCGGCGAACTTGTAGAAGATCGCCTGGCCGGGGGTGTTGTTCGTCTGGGAGATGGCCAGCGACCACCCGGCCGGCGCGGAGACATTGGCGGCGTCACGATTGCCGGCAATTGCCACCAGCAGATCGTTGGCCGTCGGCGCGGTCATGAAGCTGGCCGAGACCGAGGTGCCGTTGTTGTTCACGCCGCCACCGGACTGGACGATCGTGCAGCTCGGTGTCGGGGTGGACGTCGGCGTGCTGGTGGGCGTCGGGGTGGGCGTATTCGTCGGCGTCGGCGTGGGAGTATCCGTCGCCGTCGGCGTGGCCGTCGCCGTCGCCGTCGCCGAGGGCGTGGCCGTGGGTGTCCATGTAGGCGGCGGGCCGCACGAATTGTCCAGGCTGCCGTTGCTGAAGTAACGCACGACGGCGAAGTCATTACTGCTCATGCTGGCGTACCCAGCCACCACGATCTTGCCGTCCGTCTGGAGGGCGACGCCGTTGCCGGTGTCGGCACCTGTGCCGAAGGGCGTGGTGACCGTGCCGTCTCCGTCGAACGTCGGGTCCAGGCTACCGTCGCTGTTGTAGCGGGCCACGGCGAAGTCGTCGTCGCTGCCGTTGGAGCTCTGCCCCGCCACGACGATCTTGCCATCCGTCTGGAGGGCGATGGCGTAGCTGAGGTCGCTCCCGCTGCCGATGGCCGTGGTCGCCTTGCCATCTGCGTCGAAGGAGGTGTCCAGGCTGCCATCGGCGTTGTAGCGGACCATGGCGAAGTCGTTGTTGCCCATGGCGGCGTAGCCCGCCACCAGGATCTTTCCGTCCGATTGGAGGGTGATGGCGTTGCCGCGGTCGTTCCCGCTGCCGATGGCCGTGGTCGCCTTGCCGTCCCCGTCGAAGGAGGTGTCCAGGCTGCCGCCGCTGTTGTAGCGGACCACGGCGAAGTCCTCGTTGCTGCCGTTAAAGCTCTGCCCCGCCACGACGATCTTACCGTCCGTCTGGAGGGTGATGGCCCGCGCAGTGTCGCCGCCGCTGCCGACGGATGTGGTGAGAATGCCATCCCCGTCGAAGGACGTGTCCAAGCTCCCGTCGGCGTTGTAGCGCACCACGGCGAACTGGTTCACCCCGGAAGAAGCGTAGCCCGCCACCAGGATCTTGCCGTCCGATTGGATGACGACGGCATAGCCGCGGTCGTTTCCGCTGCCGATGGCCGTGGTGGCCATGCCATCCCCGTCAAAGGAGGTATCCAGGCTGCCGTCGCTGTTGTAGCGGACCACGGCGAAGTCGTTGTTGCCAACGGTGGCGTAGCCCGCCACCACGATCTTCCCGCCGGACTGGAGAGCTATGGCGTAGCCGGTGTCCCATGAGCTGCCAACAGGCGTGATCACTTTACCATCACTGTCAAAGGAGGTGTCCAGGCTCCCATCGCTATTGTAGCGGGCGACGGCGAAGTCGTCGGTGCTGCCGTTGAAGCTCCCCCCCGCCACAAGGACCTTGCCGTCCGGCTGCAGCGCCACGGCGTTCCCGGTGTCGACGCTCCCTAAAATGTCGGTCGTCACCTTGCCGTCGCCGCCGAAGCCGCAAGCCAGGGTGGCCGTCGGCGTCGGCGTGGGCGTATCCGTCGCTGTCGGAGTGAGTGTATCCGTCGGCGTCGGAGTGGGCGTGTCCGTCGCCGTCGAGGTGGGTGTGTCCGTCGGCGTAGACGTGGGTGTGTCAGTCGC
>Ga0299915_10001581_pt1 | contig 16832 bp, 14 predicted proteins | sample RVTome_13_FD_200263 | JGI IMG/M metagenome (GOLD analysis project Ga0299915, IMG submission 200263) | Soil microbial communities from uranium-contaminated site in the Upper Colorado River Basin, Wyoming, United States - RVT92D227 (version 2) ... | reverse complement strand
ACCGCGGCTCTTGCGGTAGAGCTCCAGCAGATCCGCCACTTCGCCTTCGAAGCGGTGGCCGTATTTCACGCCGTCGTAGCGGTGCAGGTTGGAGGCGGCCTCCACCCGGGAGATCACGAAGTAGGCGGGGACGCCGTACTGCGTGCTGGGCATGGGGACGCCATCGATAATCTCAGCTCCGGCCGCGGCCAGCGCCTGGGCCGCCTGCTCCACCGCGGCCTGCGCCTCGGCCGCGATGGGCTGCTCGCGCAGCTCGCCGCTGGCCGGATCGGGGAACTTGAGCCGGGCGTAATCCGGCGACAAGCCGATGCGCAGCCCGCGCACGCCCTCCTCCAGTCCAGTGTTGTAGTCCGGCACGTGCACCTCGGCGCTGGTCGCATCAAAGGGGTCCGGCCCGGCGATGCAGCCCAGCATCAGGGCGGCGTCGGTCACGTTGCGCGCCATGGGGCCGGGGCAGTCAATGGAGGAGGCGAAGGCGATCAGCCCGTAGCGTGAGACCCGTCCATAAGTAGGTTTGAGCCCCACCACCCCACAGAAGGCGGCCGGCTGGCGGATGGAGCCGGCCGTGTCGGTGCCCAGGGAAAGAGCCGCCATGCCGGCCGCCAGCGCCGCGGCGCTGCCGCCGGAGGAGCCGCCGGGGACCCGTTTCGGATCCCAGGGATTGCGCGGCGAGGGCTGGAATGCGGAGGATTCGTTGGAGGAACCGAAGGTGAACTCGTCCAGGTTGGTCTTGCCAACGGTCACCGCCCCGGCGTTCTCCAATCGGGCGGCCGGGGTGGCGCTGTAGGGGGCCACGAAGTTGTGTAGGATGCGGGAGCCGGCGGTGGAGGGGGTGCCGGCCAGGCAGAAGATGTCTTTGACCGCCAGCGGTACGCCGGCCAGCGGCCCGGGGTCCTCGCCCCGGGCCAGGGCCTGATCCACCGCCTGGGCCTGAGCGCGGGCCCGTTCCGGGGTCAGGCTGATGAAGGCGTGCACGCCGGTCCCATTGGTCGCTCCGCCCCCCAGCGCGGGCGGCTGGCCCTCGACGGCCTGAATGCGGGCGAGGGTCGATTCCAGCACTTCGGCCGCAGTGAAGTCGCCGCGCTTAACCCCCGCAACGATCCGGTGCGCCGGCAGGTCGCACAGAGCCTGGGTCATGCCAACTCGGTCCGGGGGATGTCCGGCACCACGATGTAACGCTCGTCGACCTCGGGGGCCTGCGCCAGGATGTCGTCCGCCTGCGACGACGGCTGGAGGCGGTCCTGGCGCAGCGACTGGCTGATCTCCGGCGTGTAGGGGACTCCGTGGGAGGTGATGGGGAGGCCATCCGGGATTTGGATAGCTTCCAGCTCCCGGATGGCAGTCAGCTGGCCGTTCATCTCCCGGCGCAGGTACTCCGCCTCCTCCGGATTCAATTCCAGCGCGGCCAGCTGCACCAGATGCTCGAAGACTTCCGGGCTGACCGGTGCGCCCTCGGATCCCGGCTCTCTCGTACTCATGACCACCTCAACTTCCGGGGACCCGGCCATTCTACTAGAGGCCCTCAACCTCCTCCAATGACCCTGCATGCTATAATCGCCTCGACCCCCGGACTGGCAAGGAGCGCCGCATGGCCGTTTCGGACCTCACCCACGCCGGCCCCAACCTTCAGCTCACGCCCGAACACGAGATGATCCGCCAGGCTGCGCGGGAATTCGCCCAGAACGAGATCGCCCCGATCGCCGCCGAGCACGACGAAAGCGGCGAGTTCCCCGCCCAGACCATCCGCAAGATGGGCGAGATGGGATTCATGGGCATCGAGGTGCCCGAGGACTACGGCGGGGCCGGGCTGGACACCCTGAGCTACGTGTTGGCGCTGGAGGAAATCTGCAAAGCGGACGCCGCCCACGGCACCATCATGTCGGTCAACAATTCGCTGTTCTGCTACGCCTTGCTCCGCTTTGGAACCGAGGCCCAGAAGCAGACCTACCTGCGGCCGGTGGCCTCCGGTCAGGCCGTCGGCGCCTATTCGCTTACCGAACCCATGTCCGGATCGGACGCCGGTACGATGCGTTCGCGAGCGGTACGCCAGGGGGATGAGTACGTGATCAATGGTCGCAAATCGTGGGTGAGCAGCGGGCCGGTGGCCAGCTACGTGCTGCTCTTTACCATGACCGACCCGGAGCAGCAGCACCGTGGGGTGAGCGCCTTCCTGGTCGAGGCCGGCAAGCCCGGTTTCAGCGTCGGCAAGATCGAGCCCAAACTCGGCATCCGCGCCTCCGCCACGTGCGAGATACTGTTCGAGGACTACCGCTGCCCGGCCGAAAACCGCCTGGGGGAGGAAGGCGAGGGCTTCAAGATCGCCATGACGGTGCTGGACGCCGGCCGGATCGGCATCGCCGCCCAGGCCTTGGGCATCGCCGAAGCCGCCTACGAGGCCAGCCTGCAGTACGCCCGCCAGCGGGAGGCCTTCGGCAAGCCGATCGGGGAGTTCCAGGGCATCTCCTTCACCCTGGCCGACATGAAGACCCGCATCGAGGCCAGCCGGCTGCTCACCTACCAGGCGGCGCTGGCCAAGACCCGCGCCCGGGAATCCGGCGTCCGCTTCACCCTGGAGGCTTCCATGGCCAAGCTGTTCTCCTCCGAGACGGCCACCTTCTGCGCCGACGCCGCCGTGCAGATCCACGGCGGCATGGGATATTCCAAGGAACTCCCGGTCGAGCGCTACTACCGCGATTCGAAGATCACCACCATCTACGAAGGGACCAGCGAGATCCAACGGCTGGTCATCTCCCGCATGGAATTGGGGCTGCACTAGCGCCAAGGCAACCGCCGCGGCCGGGGAACAGGCCGCGCCCGCCCCCGTGTTACTCCTTCTCCCCACGCTGATCCTCACCCTTCCAGCCACCCTGTGTCTGAGCCGGCTGGTGACCTTTCGACGGCTTGTCGCCCGGGCTCGAGACGAAGATTTGGCAAGCGAGTCCGAAGCTGCGGCCAGCTCGTCCCCGCCGCCGTCCAGCCCCTTCCCCGGCTGGGCACTCCTGCGAGTGCTAGCCTATGCCTGGGCACAGCGCTATCGTCCGGAGTTGGCGCTTGCCCTGGAGACGCTGGGTGAGGGGATCATCTGTCCCGACGGCGCTCCCGGACTCCATTCGAATGTGCTTGTGTCCATCGTTTGGACAGACGAGCGCTAGTGTCAGGTGCCTGGCGCGGCGCCCGGATTGAGCCATGAACCAGACCGTGATCCTGATTGCCGCAGTGCTGGTCGCGGTCGCCCTGGACGCTGCGTTCATCGTATACCTGCGCTGGCGCAAACGACCCTTCCCCGCAGCCACAATGCCTGTCAATCGCCTCCAGACCGCATCGCTTGCGCACTGGGGATTTGGATTGGCCCTGGGTGTATATCTGGCCACCCGCCTGATCGGCCTGGAGGATTTCCCAATCTACTTCTTCACCGACGAGGCAGTGCAGACCCTCCTGGCGTCCGACTACGTGCGCAACGATTTCCACGACAGCAACGGGGCGGCCTGGCCGACCTACTTCGAAAACGGCTCCCTGTTCAATCTCAGCCTGTCGGTCTATTTGCAGGTGCTGCCGGCGATGCTGCTGCCGCGCTCCGTGTTCGTCACCCGGGCCGTGCCGGCACTGATGACGCTCAGCGCTGCCGCCGCATTGGCCTTGATCATGAAGCACGCATTTCGGGCGCGTACCTGGTGGGCGGGCCCGCTGCTGCTAGGGGTGGTGCCTGTCTGGTTTCTGCACTCGCGCACTGCCTTTGAGACCACCCTGATGGTCTCGCTCTACGCCTGGTTTCTGTACTTCTACCTGTTGTACCGGCAGCGGTCACCGCGCTACTTGTACGCCGCGCTGTTGTGCGGCGGATTGGCCTTCTACAGCTACAGCCCGGGCCAACTGATCGTGGTCGTCACGGGGCTGCTGCTCCTCCTGTCCGACTTTCGGTACCACTGGCAGCACCGCCGCTCCACCATTGGGCCCGGCCTGCTGTTGGTCGTGCTGGTCGTTCCGTATCTGCGGTTCCAGGTGCAGCACCCTGGCGAAACGTACTTTCACATGCGCATGGTCGGCTCCCACTGGTTCCTCGAACTCCCCCTGGCTGAGAAGTTGGGGCAAACGGTGCAGTTCTACCTTCAGGGGCTGGATCCGGGGTATTGGTTCTTCCCCCACCAGCGGGAGTTGATCCGGCACACGATGCGGGGCTATGCCTTCTTCCCCACCGCCATGCTGCCCCTGCTGATTCTCGGGTTGGTGCAGGTGCTTCGACGGAAGAACAGCAGCCCCCACCGTGCCCTGCTCCTGGCCGCCTTGGCCGCGCCGGTGGGGGCGGCGATGGCTGGCCTCGGTATCACTCGGGTGCTGCCCTTCGTCGTGCCTGCAACCGCCTTGGCGGGACTGGGTCTGGAAGCCATCGCCGCCCGGGTCGGTCCGATGGTGGCTCGGCGGGCTGCCGGGATCGGGCTGGCCGCAGTGCTCAGCCTCGCCAGCTTCAGCATGCTCGCCGACGCGCTGGAGCATGGCCCCACCTGGTACGACGACTACGGACTGTATGGCCTGCAGTATGGAGCGCGGCAGATTTTCGGCGAGATCCACTCCATGCTGACCGAAGATCCGGATGCGCGCATCGTGCTCTCGCCGGCTTGGGCCAACGGCACCGACATCGTGCTGCGCTACTTTCTGCCGGATGACCCGCGCATCCATCTGGAGGGCGGGGTTGCGCTCCTGGAGGGACCAAGGGATGACTTGGATGACACCACTTTTGTGCTCACCCCCGAGGAATTCCAGGCGGTGCGGGACAGCCCGCTCTTCAGCGAGGTCCACGTGTTGAAGACCCTGCCCTACCCCGACGGCCGCCCGGGGTTCTTCTTCCTTGCTTTTCGTTATGCCCCGGACGCCGAGCAGCAGTTTTCCCGGCAGCTGGAAGAGCGGCGCCTGCCGGTGGTTGGGCAGATCCAGCTCGACGGCGAGTCGATCACGGTGGAGCACTCACCCTTTGATATCGGTGACCTCCCGGAAATCTTCGATCGTGATCCATTCACGGTGGCCCGCACCCGCGAGGCGAACCCGGCGGTGCTCACCCTGACCTTCCCCACCCCACGGCTGATGACCGGTCTGTCGCTCAGCGTCGGCACCATGGATCTCACCCTGAGGGCCATCCTGCAGACCGCCGGGGCGGACGAGCCGGAGACTTTCGTCTGGGAGTTCGCCGAGCTGCCCATCGATCTGACCGTCGAGGTGCAATTCTGGGAGGCCCCGCGCCCGGTAGAGGTGATGATCCTGGAGATCGAGGATCGCAAGGGGGAGGCGTTGGGAAAGGTGCATATCTTCGGTCTGGTCCTGCGCTGAAGGCCTGGGGGAAGGGGGCGGACTATAATGTCCGTTCCCCGTCAGCTACATCATGGACCTGTCCCAGGGGAACTGCGAGATGCCTGCGAGTGGTCGCAGCGCGTGGGAGCCAGCGTGAAGGCGGTCTACTTTCAGGAGCACGGCGATCTGGACCGACTTGAATTTGGCGACTTGCCGACTCCCTCGCCGGGACCAGGCGAGGTGCTGGTGCGGCTTCGCTGGGCCGCGCTGAACCGCTCAGACCTGTTTACACTGCAAGGCTGGCCGGGGCTGGACCTGGAGAAGCCCCACATCCTGGGCGGCGATGGCGCCGGGCAGGTGTCAAGCTGGGGAGCCGGCGTCGAGGGCTTCGCTCAAGGCGATTGGGTGGTTGTGAACGCCAACCTGAGCGACGGCACCTGCGAGCGCTGCCTGGCCGGGATGGACAACCTTTGCCTGGACTGGCACCTCCTGGGCGAGACCCGGCGGGGGACCTTTGCCGAGTACGTGGTGGTGCCGGGGGCGAACTTGCGCCGGATCCCCGAGGGCTTCGATGCCCGGACTGCCGCCGCCGCGGGGTTGGTCTACTTGACCGCCTGGCATTCGCTGGTCACCCGGGGAGAATTGCGGGCCGGCGAGACTGTGCTGGTGGTGGGCGCCTCCGGTGGCGTCAATTCGGCTTGCATCGACATCGCCAAGATGCTTGGGGCGCGGGTCTTCGCGGTGGGGTCGAGCCCGGAGAAGCTGGCCGGGGCAGAGGCGCTGGGGGCTGATGTCCTGATCGACCGCTCCAAGGAGGAAAATTGGTCCAAGGCGGCTTATCTAGCCAGCGACAAACGGGGTGTGGACGTCGTGGTGGACAACGTCGGGGCCCCGACCCTGGCCATGAGCATTCGAACCGCAAGGAAAGGGGGGCGTATTCTCACGGTCGGCAACACCGCCGGCCCAACCTTCGAGTTTGACAACCGCTTCATGTTCTACAAGCAGCTGTCATTCCTGGGTTCCACCATGGGCAACCGCAGCGACTTCGCCACCGTTATGGGTTTGGTCTTTGAAGGCCGGCTGCGGCCACGGCTGGATCGTGATTACCCGCTCCAGGATGCCGCCGTTGCGCTTGGACGGATGCGGCAGGGCGAGCACCTGGGCAAGATCACCCTTTCGATTGAGTAGCCAGGTGGAAGTCGATCAGGGGCCGGAGGCCAAGTCCGGATCGGCGCGTCCAGGCAGCACGCCTAGGCGCCGGCCGCTGGTCGTAACTTGGATGTGCCTCGGTGTTTTAACCCTAGCCGGAGTGCAAATCGCAGGATTCCTGGGGTCGCTGCAGCTCCCCGATCTTCCCTTTGCCGCCCCCCGCGCCTATCTATTGGCCCGCAGCGGCCTGTGGGCACTCTGCGGCCTGATGGCTGCCATCGGACTGTTTTCTGGGGCTTCGTGGGCCCCGGCACTGCTGCGCTGGGGCGGAGTCGGGCTGGCCGCATGGTATTGGGCCGATCGTATCCTGCTGGGAGAGTCCGAATTCTCGCGCTCGGGCGTTCCCTTCTGTGCGGCGACCACCATGCTCCTCTTGGGGGCCGGACTGTGGGGTCTGAGCCGGCCGGAAGCACGCCGATACTTTGAGGAGAACCGCGGATGAGCCATGACTCCAAGCTCGAGCAGCTGCAGAAGCTCCGTGAAACCGCCCGCCAGGGTGGGGGCCCCGAGCGAATCGAGGTCCAGCGCAAGGCGGGCAAGCTCACGGCGCGCGAGCGGCTCGAGCTGCTGCTGGACAAGGGCTCTTTCCGCGAGACTGACATGTTCGTGGCTCACCGCACCCATGATTTCGACCTGCAGGATCGCAAGTACCTGAGCGACAGCGTAGTCACGGGCTGGGGGACCGTCGACGGGCGGCTGGTCTACGTGTTCTCGCAGGATTTCACCGTGTTCGGCGGCAGCTTGGGAGAGGTTCACGCCGAGAAGATCTGCAAGATTATGGACATGGCCATGCGCAACGGCGCGCCACTCATCGGGCTCAACGATTCAGGCGGCGCCCGCATCCAGGAAGGCGTCGTCTCTTTGGGCGCCTATGCCGACATCTTCCTGCGCAACACACTGGCCTCCGGAGTCATCCCGCAGATCAGCGCAATCATGGGCCCATGTGCCGGCGGCGCAGTCTACTCCCCTGCCCTGACCGACTACATCTTCATGGTACGGGAGTCTTCCTACATGTTCGTGACCGGGCCGGATGTGGTTCGGTCGGTCACCCACGAAGAGGTCGATTTCGAGGCGCTGGGCGGCGCCGAGGTGCATGCCACCACGTCCGGCGTTTGCCACTACGTCGCGGAGAACGAGGCCGACGCGCTATTCATGATCCGTGTGCTGCTCTCGTATCTGCCGCAGAACAACATGGAGGATCCGCCCTTCCAAGCCACCAGCGATGACCGCCTGCGCACGGAGGCGGCGCTGGACAGCATCATCCCCGATGACCCCAGCAAACCATATGACATGCGCGAGGTCATCCGGCTGGTCATGGACGACGCCGCCTTCTTTGAGATCCACGAGGCCTACGCCAAGAACATCGTGGTCGGGTTCGCCCGCCTGGGCGGGCACAGCGTGGGTGTGATCGCCAACCAGCCGGATGTGCTGGCCGGGGTGCTGGACATCAACGCCTCCGACAAAGCGGCCCGCTTTGTTCGTTTCTGCGATTCCTTCAACATCCCGATCATCACCTTCGTGGACGTACCCGGGTTCCTGCCTGGCACGGCCCAAGAGCATGGCGGTATCATCCGCCATGGCGCCAAGCTGCTGTATGCCTACTGTGAAGCGACCGTGGCCAAGATCACGGTAATCACCCGCAAGGCCTATGGCGGTGCCTACGATGTGATGTCCTCCAAGCACATTCGCGGCGATCTCAACTTTGCCTGGCCGACGGCGGAGATCGCGGTGATGGGACCGGAGGGCGCGGTGAACATCATCTTCCGCAAAGAGCTGGCGCAAGCGGACGATCCTGAGCAACGCCGCAGCGAACTCGTGCAGGAGTACCGCGAGAAATTCGCCAATCCGTATATCTCCGCCTCGCGCGGCTATCTGGATGACGTCATCGAGCCGCGCTACACCCGCCCGCGCCTGATCAACGCGCTGGAAATGCTCTCCAACAAGCGCGATGCCAACCCGGCGAAGAAGCATGGGAACATACCGCTGTAGGGTCGACAGTGTTCAATAAAGTCCTGGTCGCCAACCGGGGCGAGATCGCCGTGCGCATCATCCGCGCCTGTCGCGAGCTGGGGATGAGCACGGTGGCGGTGTATTCCGAGGCCGATCGGTCGGCGTTGCACGTTCGACAGGCCGACGAGGCCTACCTGCTCGGGCCGGCCCCTTCGCGCGAGTCCTATCTTCGGGGCGACAAGATCATCGATATCGCCAAGCGGACCGGCTCGGGCGGCATCCACCCCGGCTATGGCTTTCTGGCGGAGCGAGCCGACTTCGCCCAAGCCGTGGAGGATGCCGGGCTGGTCTTCATTGGGCCGCGGCCCAGCAACATCGCCGCCATGGGCGACAAGGCGGTGGCCCGTGCCACGGTGGCCGCGGCGGGTGTGCCGGTGGTACCGGGAACGGAAGGCGAGGGGAATCTGAGGGATGAGGAGCTGTTGACCCTCGGTCCGCAAATCGGATTCCCGCTGCTGATCAAGGCCACCGCCGGGGGCGGCGGCAAAGGGATGCGCGAGGTCGTCCGCCTGGAGGACATGCCCGGCTTGCTGCACGCGGCCCGCCGCGAGGCGGAGGCCGCCTTCGGTGACGGAAACGTATACCTGGAGAAGCTGCTCCTGGACGCCCGCCACATCGAGTTTCAGATCCTGGCCGACGGCCACGGCAGCGTGATCCACCTGGGCGAGCGCGAGTGCTCGCTGCAGCGCCGACACCAGAAGCTGTTGGAGGAGGTCCCCTCACCCTTCCTGGATCAGGACCTGCGGGAGCGCATGGGTGAATTGGCTTGCAGGGCGGCTCGCTCGGTGGACTACTTCAACGCGGGGACCATCGAGTTCCTGGTGGACAGCCAGAAGAACTTCTTCTTCCTGGAGATGAACACCCGCCTGCAGGTAGAGCATCCGGTGACCGAGATGGTCACCGGGATCGACATCGTCAAGGAGCAAATCCGCATCGCCCGCGGCCGGAAGCTGCGTTACAGCCAGGAGGACATCCATCTCAACGGCTGGGCCATCGAGTGCCGCATCAACGCCGAGGATCCCTACAACAACTTCATGCCCTCCACCGGGTACATCAGTTCGGTCATGGTGCCTAGCGGCCCGGGCGTGCGGGTGGACACCGGGGTATACGCCGGGTTCACCATCACGCCCTACTACGACGCCCTGATCTCTAAGCTGATTTGTTGGGGTGAGACCCGCGGTGAGGCGATCCTGCGCATGCGCCGAGCGCTGGAAGAGTTCCGCATCCTGGGGGTGAAGACCAACATCCCCTTCCACCAGACCGTGCTCGATTCCCCGCGCTTCATCGCCGGGCAGTTCGACACCCGTTTCGTCGAGGAACGGTTCACTATGAACGGCGACGAGGAACGCCGAGAGGACCTGGAGCTGATCGCCTCCGTCATGGCGACCCTGGTCGCACACCGAGAGACACAGGAGGCGGCGCAGATCGTCCGCCGCGGTACCCGCGACACCAGCAACTGGAAATGGGTGGGGCGCTGGGAGCGGATGCACCGATGAAGTACACCACGACCCTGGGCGACAAGGCGCACGAAATCGACATCAACGTCGAGGGCGAGGTCATCGCCGACGGTCAGCGGCTCTCGGTGGACTTCCAGTCGGTCGCCGATCAGCCGGTCTACTCCCTGATCATCAATGGCAAGTCCTACGAGGCGAGCGTGTTCACCTCGGAGGCGGGCATCGACGTGCTTTTGCAGGGAAGACTGTTCCAAGTCACGGTGGAAGAGGAGCGTCAGAAGCGACTGCGCGAGTCTTCCAGTGCCCTGGTCACCCAGGAGGGCGAATACAACCTGAAGGCTCCCATGCCCGGGCTGGTCATTTCCGTCCCCGTGCAGGAGGGGCAGGCAGTGCAGCGGGGGGACAACTTGGTCATCCTGGAATCGATGAAGATGCAGAATGAGCTCAAGGCCCCCCGGGAAGGCACCGTCGGCCGCATCCGGGTCAAGGCCGGTGACAGCGTTGACCAGAACCAGCCTCTGCTCACCCTGGCGTGATGGCCAGCGAGCTCGAGGTGAAGTTCTATGTGGGCGATCTCGAAGTGTTGCGGCCTCGCCTGCTGGAGCTGGGAGCCCGGGTGACCGTCGGACGCAGCTTCGAGCGCAACTGGCGCTTCGACCTGCCGGATGGGAGCCTGAGCGCCCGCGGGGCTGTCCTGCGCTTGAGGCTGGATGAGACCGCCCGGCTGACCTATAAGGAGCGCACCGCGCAGCCCGAGCGTCGGGAGGAGATCGAGTTCGGGGTGGACGACCCACAGGCGGCCCTGGCCTTCCTCAGCGGGCTCGGCTACCGTCAGATCGGCCTGTATGAGAAGTATCGCGAGACCTTCAGCCTGGGGGACTGCCAGGTGATGCTCGACCAACTCCCGTTCGGGAGCTTCATCGAGATCGAAGGGCCTTCGAGGGCCTCCTTGCAGCAGACCGCCGAGCGGCTGGGGCTGCGCTGGGAACTGCAGGTGCGGGAGAGCTACCTGGGGCTCTTCGAAGCGCTGCGGGCTAGGCTGGAGCAGCCCGTCGAGCAGGCCAGCTTCTCCGCGTTCGCTGATCTGCCCCCGTTCGACCCGGAGCTGCTGGGGTTGCAGGATGCGACCGGCGCCCTGGAGGCCGAAGGGTGAAGGAAGACATCCAACGCGCCCACGAGGAGTGGGAGCAGCACAAGGTGCAGCCAGCGGAGCGTGACCGGCCGGAGCGCAAGCCGGTTTTCCGGACCTCCTCCGGCGCCCCCCTGCAGCGGGTGTATCTCCCCCAGATGGGTCCAGATGGGTACCTGGAGCGGGTGGGCTTCCCGGGCGAATATCCCTTCACCCGCGGCGCTCACCCGACCATGTACCGCGGCCGCACCTGGACCATGCGGCAGTATGCCGGGTACGCCAGCGCGGCCGAGACCAACCGCCGCTTCCACTACCTGCTGGAACAGGGGCAGACCGGCCTCTCAGTGGCCTTCGATTTGCCTACCCAGATCGGCTATGACGCCGACGATCCCCTGGCAGAAGGCGAGGTCGGCAGGGTGGGCGTCTCCATCTCCTGCCTGGAGGACATGCAGAGGCTCTTCCAGGGGATCCCCCTGGACAAGGTCTCAACCAGCATGACCATCAATGCCCCGGCGGCCATCCTGCTGTCCATGTATATCGCCGCCGCCAAGAAGCAGGGTGTCAATCCCAGCGGTCTGCGGGGCACCATCCAGAACGATATCCTCAAGGAGTACGTCGCCCGCGGCACGTACATATTTCCGCCCGGCCCCGCCATGCGCCTGATTACGGACGTCTTCGCCTTTTGCGGAGCCCAGGTGCCCTCCTGGAACACGATCTCCATTTCCGGTTACCACATGCGCGAGGCCGGATGCACCGCGGCCCAGGAACTGGCATTCACCTTCGCCAATGCCATCGCCTACGTAGAGGCTGCCCTGCGGTCCGGGCTGGCGCTGGATGACTTTGCCCCCCAGCTGGCGTTCTTCTTCAACGCCCACAACCAGCTGCTGGAGGAGGTGGCCAAATTCCGCGCCGCCCGCCGCCTTTGGGCGCGCATCATGCGCGAGCGCTTCGGGGCCACCGACCCGCGCTGCTTGATGCTTCGCTTTCACACCCAGACTGCCGGATCCACCCTGACTGCCCAGCAGCCGGAGAACAACGTGGTGCGGGTGGCGCTGCAGGCCCTGGCAGCGGTGCTGGGCGGCACGCAGTCGCTGCACACCAACAGCATGGACGAGGCGCTGGGGCTGCCCACCGAGCGCGCCGCCGGGCTAGCCCTGCGCACACAGCAGATTCTGGCCCATGAGGCCGGCGTGGCCGACACGGTGGACCCGCTGGCCGGGTCCTATGCCATCGAGGCGCTCACCGACGAGTTGGAGGCTGCCGCCAGGGACTACCTGGACAAGATCGAGGCCATGGGCGGCGCTCTGCAGGCCGTGGAGAGCGGCTACATCCAGCGGGAAATCCAGGAGGCGGCCTACCAGGCCCATCTGGCGCTGGAGCGGAACGAGGCGCTGGTGGTGGGAGTGAATGCCTATCAGAGCGAGGAAGCGCAGTCGGTAGATGTCCTGCGAGTGGATCCGGCCATCGGCCAGGAGCAGCAGGCGCACCTGGCCGAAGTGCGCGCCCGGCGCGACCCCCGGCGGGTCGAGGCGCTGCTCGGGGAGCTCGGAGAAGCCGCCGAAGGATCGGACAACCTGATGCCCCACTTCATCGAATGCGTCGAAGCCGATGTCACCCTGGGCGAGATCTGCGGGCGGCTGCGACAGATCTGGGGCGAATACCGCCCGGCCGTCACCATCTGATCAGCAGCCGCCTGCGCCGCCTTCCCCCGGAGCACCACCTCGGGAGCCCAGCCGTATCCCCGCCGACCCTGCCCTTAGCACTGAATGCCGGTCCCGTCCGCAAGGAGCCCTTCACATGACCCACGCCAAGCGCATCAACCACCTTGCCGTCGTCGTAGACGACATCGAAGCCGCGCTGGCGTTCTGGCGCGATGGGCTAGGGATGGAGGTCGACCGCGTGCAGGAGGTTGTGGAGCAGCAGGCCACGGTCGCCTTCCTGCCGCTTGGAGACTCGGACATCGAGCTGGTCAGGCCCACCACCGAGGACAGCGGGATCGCCCGCTTCCTGCACAAGCGCGGCCCAGGCATGCATCACATCTGCCTGGAAGTGGATGACCTGGACACCCTCCTCGAGCGGTTGAAGGGCATGGGAGTGCGCCTGATCAACCCCGAGCCGGTCGCCGGCGCCGGCGGAAAGCGCATCGCCTTCATCCACCCTGAGAGTGCCTACGGAGTGCTGGTGGAGCTCGCCGAGGCCTGAGCAGGGCTCAGTCCCCGATCCACTCGAAGATGGCCGCCTCCCCCTGGCCTACCCCGACGCACAGGGTCGCCAGACCGTAGTAGGGGCGCTTCGCCTGCGGAGCCCGTCGCCGCATCTCGTGCAGCAGTGTGCAGGTGATACGAGCCCCACTGCATCCCAGCGGATGCCCCAGCGCGATGGCTCCGCCGTTGACGTTGGTGATCTCTTCGGACAGCCCCAACTCGCGCACCACCGCCAGCGCCTGCACCGCGAAGGCCTCGTTCAGCTCGACCAGCCCGATGTCATCCACGGTCAGGCCGGCCCGCTGCAGCGCTTTGCGGGTGGCCGGGATCGGCCCGTAGCCCATCGTGCGCGGCTCCACCCCGGCCGCCGCCGAGGCCACCCAGCGGGCCAGAGGTTTGAGACCCAGCTCATTGGCCTTGGCCCGCGAGGTCAGCAGCAGCGCCGCGGCGCCGTCGTTGATGCCGGAAGCGTTGCCGGCGGTCACCGTGCCGTTGGAGCGGAACGCCGGTCGGAGCTTGGCCAGGGCCTCCAGTGTGGTGTCCCGCCGTGGGCGTTCATCGGTATCCACGATCAGGGGCTCCCCCTTGCGCTGCGGGATGGCTACCGGGGCGATCTCTTCGGCGAACTTGCCCGAGTCCATGGCGGCGATCGCCCGCTGGTGGCTCTGCAGGGAGAAGGCATCCTGCTCCTCCCGGCTGATCGGGCGCTCGTCGTAGATGTTTTCGGCCGTCTCCCCCATGCTGTCGTTGCCGAACTTCTCCTTCAGCCGGGGATTGGGAAAGCGCCAGCCGAGCGTGGTGTCATACATGGTCAGGTCGCCCCAGGGGAAGGCGCGCTCGGCCTTCGGCACCGCCCAGGGGGCTCGCGACATGGACTCCACACCGCCGGCGATGTACACCTCCCCCTCCCCGGCGGTGATGGCCCGGGCCGCGGCGTTGATCGCCGCCAGGCCGGAGGCGCACAGCCGATTGAAGGTCACCGCCGCCACCGAGGTGGGCAGTCCGGCCAGCAGCGTGGCCATGCGGGCCACGTTGCGGTTGTCCTCGCCGGCCTGGTTGGCGCAGCCGAAATACACCTCTTCCACCAGCGCCGAATCGATCCCGGCCCGCTTCACGACTTCAGCGATCACCTGAGCGGCCAGGTCATCCGGCCGCACCTCTCTCAAGGCGCCCCCGTGGGCGCCGATCGGCGTGCGTACCGCCTGCACAATGACGGGTTCAGCCACGCTGCCTGCCCTCCAGAATCCGGGTTGTACTCCCATTGTAACGCCGCGCTCGCGGCACTCCGTTCGGCGGCAACCTTCACCGCCTGCTCACAGGCGGGTAGAATGCTCTCGGCGGTGGGCGAAGCATGAGCAAGCACAACCTGCGGGGTTCCATCGTTCCGCTGGTCACCCCCTTTCGTGACGGGTCGCTGGACGAACGGTCCCTGGCCGGCCTCATCGAGTGGCAGATCGCATCCGGCAGCCACGGTATCTCGGTGACCGGCACCACTGGAGAGCCGAACGCTCTGACCCCGGAAGAGCGCAGGCGGGTGATCCGCCTGGCGATCGAAGTGGCCGCCGGCCGTGTCCCGGTGGTCCCGGGCACCGGCAGCGAGAACCACGAACAGACCGTGCAGCTCTCCCGGTTCGCCGTCGAGGCCGGCGCCGACGCGGTGCTGGTTGTGGTGCCGTACTACGTCCGCCCTACCCAGGAAGGCCTGTACCGGCACTTCAAGCTGGTGGCGCAGCAGGTGGAGCTTCCGGTGATCCTGTACAACATCCCCGGGCGAGCGGCGGTCAACCTGGAGATCGACACCGTGCGGCGGCTGCGCGACGATTGCCCCAACGTCGTGGGTATAAAGGAAGCCAATCCGGATTTCGGCCACGTCACCCGGCTGCTGGGCGCCCTGGGGCGCGACTTTCTGGTCTACTCCGGCATCGAACTGCTGTGTTTTCCCGTCCTGGCCATCGGCGGCGCCGGCTGCGTGAGCGCCACCGGCAACGTGCTGCCGGCCAAGGTCGCCGAGCTGTACAACCTGACCGCCGCAGACAGGTGGGCCGAGGCCCAGGACCTGCACTACGAGCTGATGCCGCTGAACGAAGCCCTGTTCTACGAAACCAACCCGGTGCCGGCCAAGACCGCCCTGGGCTGGATGGGCAAGATCGACCCGCAGGTCCGTCTGCCGCTGGCCCCCATGTCGGAGGCCAACGCAGCACGGCTGCGGCAAGTGATGGCCGGCTATGGACTGCTGCAGGACGGCGCCAATTGACCGAACCCAAGGAGGTCAGGCTTCAGGCTGGCGAGGTTCAGCTGAGCTACCTGGAGTGGCCGGGGGAGAAGGGTCCTTTGCTGTGTATCCCCAGCCTGACCGGCCACAAGGGCAGCTTCCGCGCCATGGCCAGGGGCCTGGCCCCCGAATACCACCTGTATTCGCTGGACCTGCGCGGCCGCGGCGGGAGCAGTTGGCCGGAAGAGGCCTACGGCTTTGCCTACCACGCCCAGGACGTGTTGGCCTTCGCCGAGGCCCTGGGCCTGGATCGTTTTACCTTGATTGGGCACTCCTTCGGCGGTACGGCCGGTGCCTACCTGGCCTCCATCCGGCCGGGACCTGTGCGTGCCTTGGTGCTGCTCGACGGCGGCGCGGATCCCAAGGAGGAAACCCTGGCAGCCATGCGCCCGGCGGTGCGCCGGATGGCGGCCAGCTATCCCTCCGCCGACGCTTACATTGAGGCGATGAAGCAGGTGACCTACTTCCGCCCGTGGAACCCTGCGCTGGAAGAGTACGTGCGGGAAGAGGCCGAGACTTTGGAGGACGGCACGGTGCGGGCGCGCGCCTCGGCCGCGGCCATTGAGCGCGATCTGAACATCCATTTCTTCTACAGCATGTGTCTGCACTTCCCCGCCGTGCAGTGCCCCACTCTGTTCATCCGGCCCGAGCTCGGACTGTTGGGGGAGCGCGGCCACGTGTTGGATCCGCGCGAGGCGGCGGCCTTCGTGGCCTGGATCCCGCAGGGCCGCCAGGTCGATCTCCCCGGGGTGAATCACTACACCATGCTGCTGCAGGAGCGACCGCCGGTGGTCGAGCCTATTCGGGCCTTCCTGGCGGAGGTGCTGGCCACCCTCCCGGAGCCGGCGTGAAGCTGGCCCGCTTTCTGGCCGGAGGCGAAGTCCTGCAGGGCGAGCTGCTGGCGGACGGGCAGCTGCGGGATCGGGCCGGCGCCAGCTACGATCCTCTGGAGGTGATCTGGCTGCCGCCGGCGCAGCCCAGCAAGGTGATCGGCCTGGCGCTGAACTACGCCGAGCACGCCGCCGAGCTGGACATCCAGGCGCCGCCGGACCCGGCCCTGTTCTTCAAACCGCTCAGCGCGCTGATCGGGCATCTCGCCCCGGTGATCTACCCCGCCGGGGTGGAGTACCTGCATTATGAAGTGGAACTGGCGGTGGTCATCGGCCAGCGCTGCCGCAGGGTGGCTGCCGAGCGGGCCGAGGCCATGCTGGCCGGCTACACCATCGCCAACGACGTCACCGTGCGCGACTTCGTGGGGAATTTCTACCGCCCCC
>Ga0299915_10001580_pt1 | contig 16840 bp, 16 predicted proteins | sample RVTome_13_FD_200263 | JGI IMG/M metagenome (GOLD analysis project Ga0299915, IMG submission 200263) | Soil microbial communities from uranium-contaminated site in the Upper Colorado River Basin, Wyoming, United States - RVT92D227 (version 2) ... | reverse complement strand
TCAAGATCAATGCCAATATCGGTACATCCTCGGATCACGCCGATCCTGCCGAGGAGCTCCAAAAGCTGGAGGCGGCCATTGAGGCCGGCGCCGACACCGTTATGGATCTCAGCACCGGCGGGGATATCGATGCCATGAGGAGGCTCATCCTTGATCGCTCACCCCTGCCGATCGGGACGGTCCCCATCTACCAGGCCGCCATCGAGGTGGCGGAGCGCAAGGGCGGGATCGTCCAGATGACGCCGGACGACATCTTCGAGGTCATCGAGCGCCATGCCAAGGACGGCGTGGATTTCGTCACGGTACATTGCGGGGTCACCCTGAGCACCCTGGAGCGGCTCAAGGCCCAGGGGAGGATCACGGATATCGTCAGCAGGGGAGGGGCCTTTCTCGCCACGTGGATGATCTACCATGAGCAAGAGAATCCCCTCTACGAGCACTTCGATCGACTCTTGGAGATCGCCCAACAATACGATGTCACCCTGAGCCTTGGAGATGGGCTTCGCCCGGGCTGCCTGGCCGATGCCACCGACCGACCCCAGATCCAGGAGCTCCTCCTCTTGGGGGAGCTGACCGAGCGGGCTTGGGCAGAGGAGGTGCAGGTGATGATCGAGGGGCCGGGCCATGTCCCCCTGGATCAGATTGCGACCAATATTCAATTGGAGAAGAAACTCTGCAAAGGCGCTCCCTTTTATGTCCTGGGGCCGCTGGTGACGGATGTGGCGCCCGGGTATGATCACATCGTCTGCGCCATCGGCGGTGCCTTGGCCGGATACCACGGGGCGGACTTCCTCTGTTACGTGACGCCGGCCGAGCACCTCAAGCTCCCCACGCCGCAGGATGTGCGTGAGGGGGTCATTGCTACGCGCATCGCCGGGCATGCAGCGGATGTAGCCCGCGGTCTTGCCAAGGCCAGGGAATGGGATGATGAGATCGCCCGGGCGAGGAAGGCCCTCGATTGGGAGCGACAGATTGAGCTGTCGATCGATCCCCATAAGGCGAGGCAGTACCGGCAGGAGAGCAGGCCTCAGCTGGATGAGGTCTGTACCATGTGCGGCAAGTTCTGCGCCATCAAGATGGTGCGGGAATTCTTCGGCCGCACCGAAAGTAAGACCGAAGGTCGGACAAAAGGCAAGCCCGAATGTCGTACCGAAGGTATGACAGAAGGTCGCACCGAAGGTCGTACCAAAGGCAAGACCGAAGGTAAGGCCGAATGTCGCACCGACGGTATGACAGAAAACAAGCCGGATTAAAAGGACCGCTGTTTTGACTCAAGGGATTTTTATTACCGGGACCGACACAGGGGTGGGGAAGACCATCATCGCCGCCGGTCTGGTGTCGGCGCTGAAGGAGCGGGGGGTCGATGTGGGGGTGATGAAGCCCCTGGAGAGCGGCGCACCCTCGTTTGGCTCTGCCCCCATCCCGCGCGATGCCGTGTATCTCAGGGAAATCGCCGGCGTCCATGACGACCTTAATCTGATCAACTCGTACTGCTTTCAAGCCCCGCTCGCCCCGGGGGTGGCGGCTGAAAAAGAGGGGGTGAAGATTGATCTCCAGAGGATCAAGGTGCAGTACGATCAGCTCAAGGGCAGCCACCAATTCATGGTGGTAGAGGGGGCCGGAGGGCTGTTGGTGCCCATTGCTCAGGGTGTCTTGTTGCCGGAGCTCATCAAGCTTCTGGACCTTCCTCTCCTCCTGGTGGCTCGGTCCTCGCTGGGGACCATCAACCATACCCTTCTGTCCCTCTATTACTGTCAACAAGAAGGCCTCGAGGTGAAGGGCGTGATCATGAGCAAGTCGATTGCGGAGGCAGATCCTTCCGAAGCAAGCAACGCCCAGGTCATCGCCGAATGCAGCGCGGTTCCCCTTCTGGGAACTTTCCCTTATCTGAGGGACTACGCAGAGGTAAAGGGGAACAGGGTATTCTTGACCCAAATATTCACCGAGCATATGGATATGGAGAAATTGCTGCAGAGATTGGATTTGGCAGGCTGCTGAAAAAAGCCCATCTACTGCGTTTCTCTCATCCTTCGTCGTTGCGGCGTACATCCCAGTACGCCTCACTCCTCAGTCCCGCCTGCGGCGGGATTTCGATGACCCGCTTACACGGGTCATCTCAACATTTTTGAGCAGCCCAAGGGCGATCGCTTTTTAAAAAATTCTCGACTTAAATTCCTTACCGCAGCCCGTATTTCTTTGCTGCCTTCTCAAATCCCGCCAGGGAGCGCTCGATGACCTCCGTATCCACGCAGTAGGCGATGCGGAAATAGCCCTCCTTGCCGAAACCCCTGCCGGGGACGGTCAGGATGTGAAAACTCTCTTGCAGGTCCGAGACAAAGGCCAGGTCGTCCTGAATAGGGGTTCGAGGGAACATATAGAAGGCCCCCTGGGGCTTTCCTACAGCATAGCCGTATTCGGTGAGGGCCCTGTAGAGCAGGTCCCTTTTTCGCTGGTATTCGATAGGTGCCACGTGGTCGGTTCCCAGCAGGGGCAATAACCGTTGCATGAGGGCAGGGGCATTGACATATCCCAGGGTCCTGTTGGTGAAGATCATGGCCCCTATGACCTCCTCTGCCCCTGCGTACAGGGGGTTGATTGCTACATATCCAATCCTCTCCCCCGGGATACTGAGTGATTTGGAGTATGAGACCACCGAGAGAGAGGGTTCGTAGATCTCAAACACATTGGGGAGGCGGATATCGTCAAAGACGATGGTCTTATAGGCCTCGTCGGCGAGGAGATAGATAGGGGTCTTCCTCCCCTTGCTCTTTGCTTGCAGCAGATCGGCCAATGCGCGCAAAGCAGAGGCGGAATAGACGACCCCGGTGGGGTTGTGGGGGGAGTTGATGAGGACTATCTTGGTCCTCGCGGTGATGGCCTTTTCGATGGCCTTAAGATCAAGGGTGAAATCCTCGGCAGTATCTACCAGACGCATGACGCCGCCGTGGTTTTCGATATAAAATTCGTACTCGACAAAATAGGGGGAAGAAACGATCACCTCATCCCCCTGATCCAGGATGGCCTTGAGGGCGACATTCATTCCTCCGGCGGCCCCGACGGTCATCACGACATGGTTTTCCGTGAAGGAGATACCGGTCTCTTTGGAGAGCTGCTGAGCCACAAACCTTCTGGTCTCCGGGTAGCCGCTGTTGGGCATATACCGGTGCATCCCAGAAATGGGGTTGAGGGCGAACTCTTTCAGGGCCTCCTTGAATCTCTGCGGGGGCTCTTCTACCGGATTCCCCAGGGTGAAATCGAAGATATTATCCTCGCCATATTGCACCTTGAGCTGCGCTGCCGATTCAAACATCCGCCTCACCCAGGAAGATCCTCCCATGAGCTGCTTCACCTTTTTAGAGATGGCCATGTGATGCTCCTTATACCATACCTCGGCAATTAAAAAGGCCATGGGATCTACTGCCATGGCCTTCGACGTGCACAGACAAAAAAGCCACGGGCCCGTCTTGCTCACCCATGGCTCCCCATACTCTGCAGCTCAGCTTAGGGGCATGAATGAGCCCTGGTAAAATAAAAATAGAAAGAAAACACATTACCGAGCTGCATTCGTACCTCTCTCCATTTTACCGAAACCTTTTTATCATATACCCCTGAAATGTCAAGGAGCAATTTGGGCTTTGGGGCTTTGCGAAAGCAGTCTCACCATAGACTATAGAATTTCCACCCGGGTGGCCTTTAGATATCCCCGGTCATTGACGTAGTGGACCCTGATCGTCTCGCCAACACCGGGATACCGACGGGGGTAATAGGCGGTCCTGCTCCCCACGTAGAACGTATAGACCTTGCCTGTGTGATTGCTCTTGACCTCGATAGTCCCTGACCGAGCAAAATGGGTCTGGATGGAGAGGACTTTGCCCACTACTACGTTGGGGCCTACCTCCCCGGCGTTGGCCATCGAGATTGGAACAAGAATGCCACTCATGCCCGCGAGCACCAGGGAAATGATTACCATGAGGGCCAGCATCGCTTTTTTATACGTCTTCCAATCCATGATCGAACCTCCATTCTTTGAGATCTTGAACATACTAAGGCTGCCACGCAACTCTTGCCCTAAAGTATAATGCGTTCGCAAAAGAGATTCAAGGATGCAGCTCAGACAAGGATGCTGCCTGTTGATCAAGATACTGACAACCTCAGGTCAAAGATGACGTCTGCCCCTATCCTGCTCACCTTGTAGGATGAGGGCCTGATGGCCCTTTTCAGATCTATGATCCCGAGGTCGCCGATTGCCTCTATCCCTTTGCCCAAGATAAGGGGGGCAATGATAACCACCATCCTGTTGACCAAACCTTCTTTCAACAAGGAGGTGATGACCTCCGTGCCTCCTTCCACCAGAATCGAGGCAACTCCTCGCTCGGCCAGCGCCTTCATCAAGGGCTTCAACTTCACCCGCCCATCCGCCCCGCTCTGATTCACGAGGACCTCTTTCCCCAGCTTCCGTATCTTTTCGATTTTGTCCTTTCCGTGTTCATCCGTGGTAACAATGAGAGTTCTTCCATCATCCCGGAGCACCTGGGCGCTGAGGGGAATACGCAGTTTGCTGTCGAGGCAGATGCGCAGGGGATTTTTCCCCTTTACCAATCTTACAGTGAGCAGGGGGTCGTCGGCGAGCACGGTCCCTCTGCCGACCATGATGGCATCGTGCCGGGCACGCAAGCGATGGGTAAACTTCCTCGCTCGCTCGGAACTGATCCAGCGGGAATTCCCTTGCAGAGTAGCGATCCTGCCGTCGAGCGACTGCGCATATTTGATGGTAATAAAGGGGAGGCCTGTGCGGATATAGTGAAAATAGACTTCGTTAAGCAGGCGCGCGGCCTGCTCCAAGACCCCTACGAATACCTCTATGCCGTGATCCCTCAGGATCTGAGCGCCTTTCCCATCTACCAGGGGATTGGGATCGAGGGTCGCTATCACTACCCGCTTGATGCCCTGTTCAATCAGGGTGTCGACGCAGGGAGGGGTCTTGCCCCAGTGGCAGCAGGGCTCCAACGTGACGTAGATGGTGGCACCCCGTACACTGCCCGAGGCCCGTTTGAGGGCGTCTATCTCGGCATGGTCGGCGCCGAATCTGCGATGCCACCCTTCGGCGATGATCCTACCAGCGCGCTCGATCACCGCGCCCACCATAGGATTGGGGCTTACTGTCCCCATGCCCCTGCGGGCCAGCTGCAGGGCCCTCTTCATGTACCGCTCATCTTTTTGCGCGATGGTCATGTTATAATTTCTGCGGAATCATGCGAAGACGCATCATTCTAAGATAGATCCCCGGTGATGTCAAAGGTTGAGCACCGTGGGGTGGTATGGTACTATGAAAAAAAGGGTCCAAGGGGTCTAGTCCCGCCCCGCAATGTAGATTTATGGAAGGCGGGATGCCGCCGCTGGCGGCAGATTCAAGGATTCAAGGAATTTTTCTTTTGACTAGAACCCTGGGTCCCTCGGACCCTAGAATCCTAATGATGCGTTCGTGGATGTTTGGTAGCACCATTTTTACAAGAGAGCTATTCGAAGAATCGAGTTTTAAATGATTATCCTTGCCATTGAGAGTTCGTGCGATGATACCGGTGCTGCCCTGATAGAAAACGGGAAGAAGCTCCTTTCCAACTGTCTCTCGTCTCAGGATGAGGTCCACAGGAACTATGGGGGTGTGGTGCCGGAGTTGGCATCCCGGCGCCACCTGGAGAGCATCGTGCCGGTGCTCAGAGGAGCCCTCGATCAGGCTCATATTTCCCTCGATCAGGTGGAGGGGGTAGCGGTGACTCGGGGGCCGGGTCTCGTAGGCTCCCTCCTCGTGGGGATCATGGCAGCCAAGGCTATTGGACAAGCTAAAAATCTCCCCCTGGTGGGCGTGAATCATCTCATGGGGCATCTGCTCGCCATCTTCCTGGAGCAAGAGGTTGCTTTTCCTTTTATCGGTATGGTGGCCTCGGGCGGCCACACCGCCCTCTATCTGGCCGAAGGTTTCACCGCCTTCCGCCTCCTGGGCAGGACCAGGGACGATGCAGCTGGGGAGGCCTTTGATAAGGTGGCCAAATATCTGGGGTTGGGTTACCCGGGGGGCATGGTCATTGAACAACTGGCCAGCCGCGGCGACCCCGGGGCCATTTCCTTTCCCCGCGCCTACATTGCCAAGGATTCCCTGGACTTCAGCTTCAGCGGGATCAAGACCGCGGTGGTGAACCATTGCCGCGGTCATCACCCTTCCGATGATGGGAGAGCCGATATCGCCGCTTCTTTTCAAGAGGCGGTGGTAGATGTACTCGTATCGAAGATCACCTGGGCAGCCCAGCGATACAAGGTGTCAAGGGCCGTGGTTGCCGGCGGGGTTGCCTCCAACAGCCGTCTGCGGGAGCGCCTGACCAAGGCAGGGGAAGGTGCCGGCATACAAGCGTATTTTCCTTCCCCCTATCTCTGCCGTGATAATGCAGCCATGATCGGGGTGGCTGGCTTTCACCTGCTCAGAGAGGGGAGGAGGGATGGGTTCGATATGAGCGCCCTGTCTCGCTGGCCGTTGGGCAAGGACTAGGCCGTGGCCTCGTTGATGCAGGAGCTGAGAAACCGAGGGGTCTCACCCAAGCGGGCTTTGGGACAGCACTTCCTCATCGACCAGGGCGTCGCGCAGAAGATCGTCCGCCAGGCGGATCTCGAGCCTGAGGATTGCGTGGTGGAGATCGGTCCAGGCATGGGAGTTCTGACCTTCCTCATGCTCCCTCTGGTAAAAAAGGTGATAGCGGTGGAACTGGATCAGGGGATGGCCGATTGGCTCAGGGAAAAGGCAGAGGGATCGTCGTCGTTGATCGTCATACGTCAGGATGCCCTCGGCTTCGATTTTGCAAAGGCGGCACGGGATGTCGGCAGAAAGATCAAAGTAGTTGCCAACCTGCCGTATAATATTTCCACCCCCGTCCTATTCCGCCTCCTGGAGAGCCGACTGCTTTTTTCCCACCTCACCCTCATGCTCCAGCGCGAGGTGGCAGAACGGATCATTGCTTCCCCTGGGGGAAAAGACTACGGTCCGCTTGCGATCTTCACCCAGCTCTATACCTCCCCCAAGATCATGATGCAGGTACCTCCCGAGGCCTTTTATCCTCGTCCCAAGGTGGAGTCTGCCCTGGTCCGGTTTGAGATCCTGGAGCGCCCCCGGGTATCGATCAATGATGACGGCTTTTTTCAGAAGGTGGTCAGGGCCTCCTTTGCCAAGCGGAGAAAGACCCTCTTGAACGCCCTGACGGGATCATCATTGGCGCTCGGCCCCAAGGATAAGGTCGCTGTGGCTTTAGAGACTATCGGTATCGACCCCCGCCGCCGGGCAGAGACCCTGAACCTCGGCGAGTTCCAGCGCCTGGCCGAGGCGCTGAAAAAAGGGAGATCGTAGCCCTACCCCGGCATCCGTGGGGAAAGGCAAGGCCACACCTCATCTCTCCGTGCACCCCAATTGCTCATATCCACAACCGAAAGAGTCCATAATGCTTGACAATCCGAAGCAGGATGTGCAACATTCTGCTGTCGAGTCACAAGCCCATGATGATGCGGCAGGTCCATGAAGGGCGCTGGTTTTTACTGGCTGATGGGAAGGGTTTGGACGATAGTTAAGACCCATACCGATGATGAGAATCATGCAATCAGGAGGTTCTCCGGCTAATGGAAATTAAGCCAGGGAAGTTTTGTGTAATTTTCCCCGGCGTCACGATTGGCGAAGGGACACGTCTGGGGAACTTTATTCTCATTCGAAGTGATACCCGCATCGGGAAAGGATGCACCATAGGTTCCTACGTAGATATCGAAGGAGAGGTTTCCATCGGAGATCATGTTTCCCTACAGAGCTCCTGCTACATAACGCGAGGCGTTGTCATCGAAGATGAGGTATTCTTCGGCCCCCGTGTGACGACGATGAACGATAAATGGATTTGTCATCGCAGGAAAAACATGGCCTTCGTGCGCGTCGCACCACGCGTTCTGCGGGCCGCCCGCGTCGGTGGAGGGAGCATCCTTTTGCCCGGGATCACGATCGGCGAAAACGCGTTCGTAGGGGCAGGCTCCGTCGTCATGCGTGATGTTCCTGACGGTATGATCGTCGTAGGAAACCCGGCAAGGGTCATCGGGCGGGTGCCAGAGGAAGAACTCCTTTGAATTCATCGGAAAAGCTTATCATTAACGCCGCTATCACGGGAAACGTTCACACAAAGGACGATACGGAACATCTCCCGGTCACGACGGCAGAGATCGTCGATTGCGCGCGCGGGGTACAGGATGCTGGCGCTTCAATCGTGCACCTCCACGCTCGGAATCCAGACCAGACGTCATCGTTTGCTGACGGCGCTTATTGCGAACTGGTTGATCGCGTGAGACAGGCATGCGGTGACATTATCATCTGTGTTTCCTTGAGTGGACGGCATGTCTCGGATGTAGAGAAACGAGCGGCTGCCCTTAAATCTCGGCCTGAACTGGCAAGCCTGACGCTTGGTTCTCTGAACTTCCCCCAGCAGGCAAGCGTCAATTCACCCGATACCATTCGCGAGCTTGCGTCAAGGATTTATGCTTCCGGCGCAATGCCGGAATTGGAGGTTTTTGAGTCTGGTTTTATCAATTATGCCAATCATTTGATCAAAAAAGGGGTGCTTTGCCCTCCCCATTATTTTAATTTGATTCTGGGCTCTTTGTGTTCAGCTCCATTGGACCTGCTAGGGCTGGGTCACATGGTACATTTGCTACCTCCTCAGTCCATATGGTCAGTTGGGGGAATCGGCGGATGCCAACTCGATGCCAATGTTATGGCCATCGCCGGGGGCGGTCACATTCGCGTGGGGCTAGAAGACAACATTTACTTTGACAGGCAAAGAACGGTGCTTGCCGACAATCTCCAACTGATTCGGCGCATTGCACATGTCGCCCGCGAGATGGGACGCGAGCCGGCCAGTCCTGCTGAGGCCCGCCAGCTCCTTGGGCTCCGCCCACGGCATCGATGAGGCACAGAACTGGAATAGTGTTATGGGATTAAACATCCTGATCACCAATATCTGTCTGAACTCGCGCACGGGAACGGAGCTTTATGTGCGCGATCTTGCTTTGGAATTAAAGCGCCAGGGCCACCATCCAGCCGTCTACACGCCAATACCGGGATCGATTGCAGCGGAACTTCAAGCAGCGGATATCCCTGTGTCCAGCAGTCTGCGTGCATGGAAATCGCGCCCCGATATTATCCACGGCCACCACCGGAAGGAGGCACTGAGCGCCGTTTTGCACAATTCGGGGGTCCCCGCGATTTTCATCTGCCACGACTATTACGCCTGGCACGATACTCCTCCCCTTCATCCACGAATTCGCCGGTATCTCGGGGTCAGCTTGGCCTGCATCGACCGGTTGAGCAAAGCGGGCATACTTAAGGAAAAGATCCGATTAACTTTAAATTTTGTGGACTTGAAGCGATTTTTGCCGCGTCCTACTCTGCCGGCGCGTCCGCGGAAGGCGCTAGTCTTCAGCAATTACGCGAATACTCACACGCACTTGCCAGCGATCGCTGAGGCGTGCCGTCGCGCCGGGCTGGAACTCGATGTCGCTGGCGAGGGAGTGGGCAAACGTACCTCACGGCCGGAAGATGTGCTGGAACACTACGACATTGTATTTGCCAAGGCTAAGGCCGCCATGGAGGCAATGGCGGTGGGTACAGCAGTTGTGCTCTGTGATTTCATAGGGCTGGGACCTATGGTTACCTCAGCGGAATTCGATCGGTTGCGTCTGCTGAATTTTGGATTCCAGGCACTTCGGGAACCTTTTCATCCGGAAAGCATCTTACGTGAAATCTGTCGTTATGACGCGCAGGATGCGGTAAGGGTTCGAGATATGCTTCGCTCCGGCGCGGGTCTGGATCAGGCGGTCAGAGGACTAGTTGATATTTACCAAGAGGTGATTGAAGAACAAAATCGAGCCTCCGTGGACCCTGTCAGAGAGAGGACCTGGAAATATCACCTCTCACTCTTCCCTGATACGCTGCGCCTCAAGGTTTTTACGACGTGGAATTTCATGAAGCAGCGCTACGGGAATTTCCTGACCCGTCTGCCAGGTATTGACCTGCTCAAGCAAGTGGTGAAAAGGATCCTTTGGGTGAACAGATGACTATTGCTCTCACCATTATCAGGTGTTAACAGTAGGCATCAATACACGATGAGTCCGCGGATTCGTACTTGTACACGGGATGATATCGGGGTTTTAGTTGAGACAATCAGAAGTGCCTTTGCGGAAGTAGCAGCACGCTTTGGCCTGACCCAAGAGAATGCACCCAGCCATCCATCCAATTGCACAGCGGAGTGGATTCAGAAAGATATGGATCGCGGTGTCACGTATTTCATTATTGAGAACGGGGACCTTGTTTCCGGGTGCGTTGCGATCGAAAGGGTAAAACCAGGCGTCTGCTATCTTGAACGTCTCGGAGTGCTTCCTTACCAGCGGCGTCAGGGTTTTGGCAAAGCTTTAGTCAATCATGTTTTTTTAAAAGCAAAACTTCTTGGGGTTCGGAGCGTGAATATAGAAATCATAGCAGAACATACTGAACTGAAAGACTGGTACAAGAGAATCGGATTTATTGAGGGGGAGAGTAGGGAATTTCCGCACTTGCCTTTCCGTGTAACCTTCATGTCATATAAGGTAGCGTAAACAGCTAACAGTCGCTTGCAGGAGGACGTCCTACGGCTGCTGCGGGATTGTTAAAGGGAAAAATGATGAAATTTATTTTGGATAATCTGGTAAAACTTTTTATTCTCGGTGTCGTTACTCGACTTACCTCATAAAAGCGCCTGACAACTTCACGCAGCCTCGCGCTTTGCAGATTAACGCTCGATCCACACGCCGAGAATTTCCGTGCTTTTCTGTAGGTTGCGGACCTTAACGGTGTACATGGGGTCACCCCACTCATCCGATATCTCCACCTCCTCCATCGGTATCCACAAACGGCTTATCGCAACATCTTCAGGTCTCACGCGGAGCGTGCGCCCGCGCAAGAGGACCAAGACTTCTCCCTTATCCTGCACTTTTATAAGCGTTTCTTGCTCTTTCACGATGCCCCCGCAGGCACACAGCGTATGATCTTATGAAGCTTTATCTGTCATCATTCTTATAACCATTATAATAGGAATTGTTGAAATAGGGAAGGGTTGTCTTTAGCTATGAGTCAGAAGAAAAGCGCCATCTGCCCGTATGCAAGCCGGCTTGCCTTATCTCTCCATTAGTTGCAGGATCTCCTCCGCCTTTTCGAGGGAGAGGGTGCCCTTCTTGATTCCAATCTCTACGGTAAGGCACGAGATACTGCGATATATATCCGTGAACCTGGGATCTACGCTCTTGAATGCCTCCAGGTGGCCTCTGATCACGTTCACGTCTCCCCTGGCGATGGGACCTGTCAAGGCCTTGACAGGTCCGAGGCGCTCTATGTTGTTCACTGTCCCCTTGATCAGGGGGAAGAGGGCTTGCGCGGCATCGTCTTGGGAGATGTCTATGGCCTCGAAGAGTTGATAGCTGAGGTAGACGAGGGTGACGAGGAAGTTGCAGGCCACTACCGCCGCCGCATGGTACAGGGGTTTGCCCGCGGTGTCGATGGCAAGGGGTTTTCCCCCCAACACCCGTACCAGCTCCTCAAGGGATGGGATTGCCTGTGTGTCTCCTTCCAGGTTGAATATCGAGGAGGGGATGATCTGCAGTGCCACCTTGACGTCGGCGAAGCTCTGCAGGGGATGAACGGATGCAATCAGGGCTCCTCTCTCCTGGGCGCTTTTGAGGATGGTAGAAGGGAGGGCGCCGCTGGTATGGACCACTATCTGCCCAGGATGAAAGCCACCCTTGCTGGCGATCTTGTCGCAGACCGCCTGGATGGCGCTGTCCGACGTGGTGATAAAGACCAGATCGGCCTCGGCAGTGATCTCCTCCGGTGCAGTGGTGAAGCGGACATCGCCCTTCACGAGAGAGGCCGCCTTTTTTAAGGATTCCTCCTTCCTGCTGGCCATACCGACGAGCGTATAACCCTTTTCCTTCAGGAGATAAGCAAGGGCCGTACCGACCAAGCCTGCCCCGACGATGGCTATCTTCTTCACCTTCATATACTTTTGCCTCCCTATCGATTCGGATCCACTACCTTATAGTGCCCGCGCCACGGTGAGGACGGCCACCTTTTCGGCCCCTGCCATGCGCAGGGCGCGGGAGCATTGATTGACCGTGGTTCCCGTGGTGTAGACATCGTCCACGAGGATGACGGCTTTTCCCTTGATTGCCTCCCGGTCCTTTACCTGGAAGGCCCTCGTGAGATTTTTCCTTCTCTCGCGTTTCTTGAGGGTGATCTGAAAGGGTGTGTCCTTGATCTTTTTCAGGGCCCTCTCTGCATAGGGGATTCCCGTCCTTTTGCTCAGTTCCTTGACGAGGAGGAGCGCTTGATTGAATCCCCGCTCTCTCAATCTCCTTATGTGGAGCGGGACGGGGACCAGTAGATCTGCGGGATAATCCCGGGTGAGGTTTTGGAAGGCAGGGTGCAACAGATCCCCAAAAACACTCACGAGCGGGAATACCCCGCCGTATTTAAATCTATGGATCGCTTCCTTAAGCGCCCCCTCATAGAGCGCGCAGGTGCGATGGACCTCGAAATACCGCCTCTCCTTCAGGCACGGGGCGCAGAGGTGGCCTTTTTCATCGCCGGAATGGTAGGGAAGGCCACAACACGGACAGTAAGGGGGACGTACGGGCCTGATCGCCTTGTGGCAATCAGGGCAGATGATGGAGTTTTTTCCTTTGCTGCCGAGGGGGGCCTTACAGATGGGGCAGACCGGAGGGAAGATAAGGTTCAACAACGACAAAAAGATGCGGGAGAGCCCCACCTAAAAATCCCAGGCCATTAATCGAGAGGGAAGGGGCGAAAAGGGGACCTTGACCTCTCCTGTGGTGCGTGGGATAAAGGTGCCCCACTGGCCGCACTCCGGACAGCGGGGGAGCCAGTTTTTGATCTCTTTCTGGCAGTTGGTGCAGAGATAGGGGACATAATACGCCCCCCCCTCGAGCTTAAGTCCCTTCCGGTATTCTCCCATGGCTTTTTCATAATCGCCGTGATGGGCATAAACCTCTGCCAGCAGATAGTGATATGAGGGTTGATTGGAGAGGTTTATATCCATCTCCTCTAATTTGTCCAGGGCCTCATCGATCATCTCGAGCCGCAGGCAGAGCCGAGCATAGAAAAAGGGGAGGATGATATTATCTGGATTTTTGTCCATGGCTTCCAGGTAGAGGTTGATGATACCTCGAGGGTGCTCTTGAGAGAGATAGAGGTCCTCCAATTTATTCAAAAAAATAATCTCACCGCTCTTTTCAAATCCCCTTCGCCAGACCCTGATCGCATCTTTCGTCTTCCCGGTTTGCCGTAGCAATTCTCCCAGCAAGATCTGGGCAGGGATAAAAGAGGAGTTTTCTTTGAGAATTTCCTTCACATCTTTTATCCCCCGCTCTTCCTTGCCCTTTTCAGCCATAAGTCTGGCGCGCTCATAGTGTAGCCCCTGTTGTAGCGTTTTCTCCTGATCGATCTCAGCCTTCGCGCTTACCTTGATGATCTTTCTCTGGAGCTTGAGGGCCTCTTCCCACTCCTTTTCCTCGATGTAGATGTCCCGCAACTCCTTCATCGCCTCTCTGTTGTTGGGGTTGAGGGAGACGATCTCTTTGAAGGTCCTGGCGGCACCATCATAATCTCTGACCGTCTTGTATATCTGGGCCTCCATGAAGAGTATCTCCAGCTTGTCTTTCTTTAAGTTGCTTGCTCTTTCCAAGGTTTCAATGGCCTTTTTGACCTTTCCTCCTTTTTGATAAACCTCAGCGAGCTTGAGATAGGCATGGGGATCATCCGGTTTCTTCTTCAGGTATGACAGGATCTGCTTTTCAGCCTTGGGCAGGTCGTTCTTGAAGAGGGCGTCGGTGGCCGAATAAAATAAATCCCAGAGCTGCTCCCTTTCCCTCTTTTGCTTTCGTTCCCTGAGTGACCTCCTGACGTCTTTTATTGAATATATGAGGAAGATAAGCAGAGCCCCGATGAAGAAAGAGGCGACGAGCAGGATGGAAAGAGAGGTTTCTATATAATTCCCCTTGAGATATTGGAAGGTGACCCCAAAGGGGTTGAGGGCCGAGAGATAGATAAAGATAGCACCAAAAATAATAATGGAGAGAAAAGATATCCTCATGAACATAATGTTCCCCCTTTATATGCGGTGCTGAGTGATTTGAAAGAGGTTTGCCTTCTCCCTTGCCTGACCGTTGCCTATGAATTTCAACCCTCGTCCCCTGGTGGATCTATCCTTGGGGCCTCTATCCAGAGGCCTTCGAGGTCGTAATGGCGTCGCACTGGATCATAGAAGATGTGAATGACCACATCGTCATAATCCATGAGAACCCATCTGCCCTCCCGCATCCCTTCTTCCCCCAAAGGCCGAGCACCCTTCTCGCTCATCTTTTCCTCGATAGACTCGGCGATGGCCTGAACCTGCCGGTCGGAGCGCCCGCTGCAGATGAGGAAATAGTCGGTAAGGGAGGAGGCCTTTTTGAGTTCCAATATTGTTACATTGAAGGCCTTTTTCTCCAGGGCCGCTTTTGCGCAAAAGAGCGATTTTTCCTTGGAGTCTTTAAAGGCCTCTTGCATACAAACCCTCATGCGGGTTTGCCCCTACCCCCATCCATAAATCTATATCGCGACCAACGGGCCACTGGCCAAAAGGCCACCTTTGACCAAAAGGTCACCTTCGGCGGCTTCGGCCAAAGGGCCACTTCCGGCTCCGGCAGCGATATGAAATTGATCCCTTTCTTTAATCCTCCCACGATGTCTTAGAGGTACGTGATCCCCTCACGCGTACGGTTAAAAATATCTTCTACCTTGAAAAGGCCTTTACTCGCGATATCTTTCTTTATCCAAAGCCATCTTCCTGTTCAATACTATAGCAAAAGGCGATAAAAAGTTAAAGGAAATGTATCAGCCTCGATAGAGGCCCTCTCTCGCTATATATTCTCCCACCTCCTTGGGGACCAGATAGTTGATGGATCTTCCCTCTCTGACGGCCTTTCTGATGCCGGTGGAGGATATCCCGATAGGGGTCACACGGAACAGATAAAGGGAATGCCCCGAGGGGTGGAGGAAACGATCTCCCCTGTCAACTTTTTTGAACCCTTCGGAGGCGAGCACCGGTGCCTGCAGGGGATCGAAATTGGGACGCGAGATCACGATAAAATCGCATACGGTGAAGAGTTCAGGATACTCCTTCCAGGTCTCGATCTCCAGGAAGGCGTCGGCGCCCACGATAAAAAAGAGCCGCTCACCTTCTTTGAGGTGGCGATGGTAGTAGGAGATAGTCTCTATGGAGTAGGATGTCCCCTCTCGTCTTATCTCTACGTCGGAGAGGGCGAAGCAGGGGTTGCCGGCGATAGCTACTTTGACCATGTTCCAGCGGTGTCTCGTGGAGATGATGGGGCGATCAAGCTTATGGGGTGGCGTTGCAGCCACGATGAAGATCACCCGGTTGAGTTGGAAGGCCTCATGTACTTCCTGGGCAGAGCGGAGGTGACCCAGGTGGATGGGATCAAAGGTCCCACCAAAGAGCCCTATCCGCCGCTCCTTCCCTTTAGGAGGTCCTGATCTGTCCATCTCCATAGACGATGAACTTGGTGGTGGTAAGATCTTCCACGCCCATCGGACCGAAGGCATGGAGCTTGGTGGTGCTGATCCCGATCTCCGCCCCGAGCCCCAGCTGGTAGCCGTCGCTAAACCTCGTGGAGGCATTGACCAGCACCGTAGAGGAGTCTACCTCCCGCAAGAATCGTTGCGCATGGGCATAGTCCGAGGTGATGATGGCGTCCGTGTGTCGGGAGCCATAACGGCCGATGTGATCGATGGCCTCCGCAATGTCGTCGACTATTTTCACCGCCAGAATCAGGTCGAGGTATTCGGCATACCAATCCGCCTCCATCGCCTCCTTGGCGTTGGGAAGGATGCGGCGCGTGCGGGCGCACCCCCGCAGTTCCACCCCCGCCTTCTGTAACTGCTCCGCTATAGGTGGGAGGAGGGAGGCAGCAGCATCTTGATGGACCAGCAAGGTCTCCATGGCGTTGCAGACCCCGGGCCTCTGGACCTTGGCGTTGTAGCAGATCTCCAGCGCCATTGCCTGATCAGCCGTGGCATCGACAAAGATATGGCACACCCCTTTATAGTGCTTGATCACCGGAATACGAGAGCGCTCCACCACGAAACGGATAAGGCCTTCACCCCCTCGGGGGATGATGACATCGATAAACTCTTCCATCTTCAGCATCTCCTCCACGGCCTCCCGCTCCGTGTAGGGAATTACCTGGACAGCCGCGGCGTGGATGCCTGCCTTCGCCAGCGCCTCTTGGAGTACATTGCCGATGGCCCGATTGGAGCGGATCGCTTCCGAACCTCCGCGCAGGATTACGGCATTTCCCCCTTTGAGGCATAACCCGGCGGCATCGGCGGTGACATTAGGCCGTGCCTCGTAGATGACACCGATGACCCCCAAGGGTATCCGCATCTTTCCCACGACAAGTCCATTGGGCCTGCGCCACATCTTGACCACCTCACCGACCGGGTCGGGGAACAGGGCAACCTCATGCAGCCCCCGGGCTATCGCCGCGATTCCCTCCTCGGTGAGGGCCAATCGATCCAGCATGGCCTTGGAGAGGCCCTCTTTTTCGGCCTGTGCCAGGTCTTTACGGTTTTCCGCCAGTAAAAACTCCTTTTTCTCGACCAGACCATCGGCCATCCTCCGTAAGGCTTGATCCTTGACCTCGGAAGAAAGCCTGGCTA
>Ga0299915_10001578_pt1 | contig 16851 bp, 18 predicted proteins | sample RVTome_13_FD_200263 | JGI IMG/M metagenome (GOLD analysis project Ga0299915, IMG submission 200263) | Soil microbial communities from uranium-contaminated site in the Upper Colorado River Basin, Wyoming, United States - RVT92D227 (version 2) ... | reverse complement strand
GAAGCCGCCGCCGAGCGCGCGCCGCCAGCCGGCCGGATCGCCGGCGATGCCGTGGGCTTCGACCCAGCGCGGAATGTCGGCCAGGTCGGAATCGATCGCGCCGAGCGTCACGGGGTCTTCTTGGGCAGCCCGGAGAGGTAGCCGATCGCAGCGCGCGCGTCGTCGAGCAGGCACGGGTTGTAGCGGACCCTCGGGTTACTCCTGTTGCGCCGCTCGATCGCCTGCTCGAGCGCCGAGATCGCCCGCGGATCGCCGAGCGCACGCAGCTTGGCGACCGCCTGCTTGCGCAGCGGACACGTCGGCTCCTGCTGGAGATCGAGGCTGTACGCCCGCCACCACTCGACGGTGGCGCCGAGCTTGTGGCGCTCGATCACGGGGATGACCGCGTGCCGGCGTCCCATGTCGTCGCTGACCGCGGCGTTGAGCAACAGCGTCTTCGCCTCGGGATCGGTGGTGCGGACCCACAGGTCGAACGCCGTCGCCACGACCGCGCCGTCCTTGTCGGCGGCCGCCGTGCGGAGGTTGGTGCGCAGCTCCTCGTCGGTCTCGAGATCCAGCCGGAGCGTGAGCGCGCGGGCGTACGCGTCGAGCGCGCGCCGCCGCTCGAACTTCGCGGAGTGCACGTGGCCGAGCACGAGCTGCATCTCGCCATCGTTCGCGAGCAGAGCCTTGTTCGTCTCGAGGATCGCGAGCGCCTCGGTGAACTGCCCGAGCTTGTGGAGCGCGAGCGCCTGGCCGGCGGGGCTCGACGGATCGATCCCCACGTCGTTGTCGTCACCGCCGCCGGGGAGCGTCATCACCGCGATCACCACGCCGGCGATGATCGCGAGCGCCGTGACCGCCGCGTAGATCGGCCAGCGGCGGCGTCCCTTGGTGACCGCGCGGGTCACGGCCAGCACCTCGTCGGGCTCGAGCGCGCCCGCGATCTGGCTGCGATCGAGATCGGCGATCCGCGACTGCGAGAGCCGCTGCTCCGGCGTCAGCCCGAAGATCGGCTCGCCGCTCGGCCCGGTGTACGGCAGCCCGAGGCCGACCCCGCCCTTCGGTGGCGGCGTATCGACTCTCCGCCGCGGCACGAACGGCGCGGCGGCCGGCACCACCGGCGGCTTCACGAACGGCTGCGGCGGTGGCGTCGCGAGCACGTCCTCGATCGCATCGGCGATCTGATCGCTGCGCACCTCGTCGACGAAATCGCTGCTGCCCGTGATCTTGACCTGGCCGTCGGCGGACACCAGCGGCTGGCTGCCGGTGGTCTGCTGCGTGTACGCGCGCTCGAAGTTGACGTCGGTCTTGCCACCGTCGGGCGTGTGCAGCGCCTCCTCGACGGCGGCGAGGAACTCCTCGGCCGAGGCATAGCGCTCGCTCGGCTTCTTCGTCAGGCCGCGCACGATCAACCGCTCGAGCGACGACGGGATCGCGCGCCCGCCCTTGATCAACCGCTGGCGCATCGGCGGGACCGGCCGCGCCGTGTGCATCGACATCACCTCGAGCTTGTCGTCGCTGTAGAACGGCGGCTGGCCGCACAGCATCTCGTAGCCGATCACGGCGGCGGCGTAGAGATCGGCGCGGCCATCCATCGGATTGCCGAGCGCCTGCTCCGGCGCCATGTAGATCGGCGTCCCGAACGCCATCCCGGCCTGCGTGAGCTTCACGCCCTCCTCGAGATCCGTCTTGCCCATTCCCTTCGCGATCCCGAAGTCGAGGATCTTCGCGAAGTCCTCGTCCTGGCCCTGACGGATCAGGAAGATGTTCTCGGGCTTGATGTCGCGATGGATGAGGCCCGCGTTGTGGATGTGCCCGAGCCCGCGAAGAATATGCGCGAGGATGTGCAGCGCCCGCCCCGGCGCGATCTGGCCCTCGGCCTCGAGCACATCGCCGAGCGCCTTGCCGTCGAGCAGCTCCATCGCGAGGTAGCGAGTGCCGTCGGGGAGCTTCCCCGAGTCCATCACGTTGATGCAGTTCGGGTGATCGATCTTGCCAGCCGCGAACGCCTCGCGCTCGAACCGGCTCCGCACGTCCCCCGACGCCGCGAGCGACGGATGCAAGATCTTCACGGCGACCACGCGACGCAGCCCGAGGTGCGCGGCGCGATACACGAGCCCCATCCCGCCGCGACCGAGCACGCACTCGAGCGAATAACGATCGGCGATCACGGAACCGAGTAGCTCGGTTCCGTCCATCTCGAGCGCGTTCTGCGCGACCGGGCCGGTGCCGTCCCTCGACATGATCCGGCACCATTGTGCCACCGTCGGTGGAATCGGCCCACCAACCCCTTGGCATTCCAAGCGATCGCCCAGTTAGCCAGTTGATAATTCGGGGAGGCTATGCAGCCGGCGGGCCGCAAGATCCGCAAATTCCGGAGGTAGTCTCCGCCCGATGCGGAAGATCCCCTGTTTCGTCGTCGTTCTGGCCGCTTGCTCGGGCCCCGCCAGGCCCACCGGACCGGGCCCCTCCAGACCGGGGACGCCGGATCCGGACCCGCCCGGAAGCAGCGTCAGCGAGCCGGCGAAACCGCCCCCGGGGGTCGACGCGAAACCCGACATACCAATAGGCGACGCGGCCCGGCGCGATGCCGAGCTCGCCACCAAGGCCGCGGGCTTCGTGGACGCGTTCACCAACACCGAGCCCGCCCTGACGCGCGACGGCAAGCGCGTCGTCTTCGTCTCGAGCCGCGACGGCCACCCGCAGCTCTACCTCGGCGACGCGCGCAGGTCCGAGGAGCCGGCGACGCGCATCCTCACCACGGCCGAGCGCGTGACCGGCGCGATGGTCACCGAGGAGAACAAGGCCATCATCTTCCGGTCGGACACCGGCGCCGACGAGAACTGGTCGTACTTCCGCGTCGGCCTCGACGGCAAGAACCTCGTCGAGCTCACGCCGGGCGCGAAGCTCAGCCGCGACGAGTTCTTCGTCCCCGACGGCAGGCCGAGCACGATGTACTTCTCCGCCCGCAAGATGTCCGAGGCGAGGTCGACGATCTACTCCACCTCCGCGCTCGCGCCGAGCGAGCCGAAGCCGCTCTACACCGACGACAAGCCCGCCTTCCTCTCCGACGTCAGCCCGGACGGCAAGCTCGCGATCGTCCATCAATATCCGTCGCGCGCCGAGAACTACGTGCTGCGGCTCGACACCGACTCCGGCAAGGCCGAGAAGCTGTTCCCGCCCGACGGCAAGGTCAGCATCTTCGACGCCAAGCTCTCCCGCGATGCCAAGCGCGTGTTCGTCGCGACCGATCTCGGCGAAGAGGTCTCCCTCATCCTCGCGCTCGACTCGAAGACCGGCAAGGTCCTCGCGAAGCACGCGATCCAGCCGTCGACCGCGCAGGTCAACGCCCTCACCGTGGCGAAGGAGGGTGGCCTCGTCGCCGTCTCGCTGCTCGTCGGCAATCACGCCGAGATCCGCCTGCTCGACGGCAAGACCCTGACGCCGCGCGCCGCGATCCAGATGCCGCTCGGGCAGGGCCAGGCGACCGAGTTCTCGCAGGACGGCAAGCGACTCGTCGCGCACTGGTCCACCCCGCGCTCGCCCACCGACCTGTTCTCGATCGACACCAGGACCGGCAAGGTCGAGCAGATGCGTCGCGAAGGCCGCCTCTCGCTCGGGGGCATGCCCGCGATCGAGGCCACGGTCGTCGACATCTCCGCCTTCGACGGCGGAAAGATCCCGACCAACCTCTACATGCCCTCGGGGCCCGCAACGTCGAAGCGCCCGGTGCTCGTCGTCTATCACGGCGGCCCATCGGGCGCGTCGGTGATCCGGTGGAACCCCTCGACCGCGTTCTACCTCTCGCTCGGCTACATCGTCGTCGAGCCCAACGTGCGCGGCTCCGGCGGCTTTGGCCGCGCGTTCGAAGCCGGCGACAACGGCCCCAAGCGCCTCGACGCCTTCAAGGACATCGAGACCAGCGGGAAGTGGGTCGCCGCCCAGCCGTGGGCCGACAAGGATCGGCTCGTCGTCTTCGGCGGCAGCTACGGCGGCTACACCGTCCTCATCGCGCTCTCGCGCTGGCCCGAGCTCTGGCGCGCCGGCGTCGACCTGTTCGGCGTCGCCGATCTCAAGACCTTCATGGCCACCACGAGCGGCCTCATCCGCGACATCTTCCTCCTCGAGTTCGGCGACCCCGACAAGGACGCCGCCTTCCTCACGAGCATCTCGCCGCTCACCGACGTCGGCAAGATCGTCGATCCGACCTTCGTCTACGCGGGCGCCAACGATCCGCGCGTGCCGCGGAGCGAGAGCGACCTCATCATCAAGGCCCTCCGCCAGCGCAAGGTCGCGAGCGAGTACTTCGTCGCCGACAACGAGGGCCACTCGCTCGCGCGCCGGGACAACCAGATCATCTTCTTCTCGCGGGTCGCGCGGTTCCTCGAGACCCACCTGCGCTGAGCGAAAGGTCGCACGAGCGATCCGGCTCCCGTGTACCCTGGTCGAATGCGGGCCCTCCTCCTCCTCGTCCTGGCGGCGTGTAGCTTCGACGCACCGTCGTCGACGACAACCGGTGACGGCGGCGGTGGTGGTGGCGACGGCGGTACCGATTCGCTCATCGCTCCGCCCGCCGACGCGGCGATCGACGCGCTCGATGATCTGGACGACGATGACGATGGCATCGCCGACCTCGCCGACAACTGTCCCGCGCGCGCCAATCCCGACCAGGCCAACGAGGACTCGGACCTCGACGGCGGCGACGTCTGCGATCGCTGTCCCCACCTCGCCGCCGCCCAGATCGACAGCGATGGCGACGGCATCGGCAACGACTGCGATCCGCGCCCCACGCTGGCGGGCGACCAGCTCGTCCAGTTCGAGGGCTTCAACGAGCCCGGCGCACCGCCCACCGGCTGGACCGCGCTCTCCAACGGCGGGACGTGGTCGGTCTCGGGCGGCGCGCTCCGCGTCACCGCGGGCGACACCGCAGCCGAGCTCGTGCACGCCTTCGCGAGCCTCGGCGATCACACCGTCGACGCGCGCGCCACGATCCTGCAACAGGGCTCGGGCATCGTCTCCGCGGCCGTCCTCGCCGACGTCACCACCTCGCCCGTGCACTTCTACCTGTGCGCGACGCGGACCGATCAGGCCGAGGCCGAGCTGTGGCGCTACACCAATCCGAACTGGACCGATTTCGGCGCGGCCGGCGGTGGAGGCGGGACCGATCTCCGGTTGCTGCTGCGATCGGCGCCGGCGCTCCAGACCTGCCGGATCAACGCGGCCGAGCTGACTACCGGAAGCGCCCCCTCGGGCGGCAACCGGATCGGCGTGCGCGCGCGAAACATGGCCGTGGCATTCACGTCGGTCGCGGTCTACCGCTCGCCCTAGCACGCTTGCCATTCAGCGGTTCACCCAGTAGATTCACCGGCCTCAACTAGCCCAGGTAGCTCAGTTGGTAGAGCAGCGGACTGAAAATCCGCGTGTCGGCGGTTCAACCCCGTCCCTGGGCACTGCAAGTCAAATTGGAGCCGGCCTCATCTCGCTGGTGGCTCTGATCGCCCATTTCGCCCGGCAAGCTCACGGTCGATCACGTGCACCAGTACGTGAACGCGCGGCTCCAAAGGGCGCACCGCGAGACCGCGCAAGGATGTCGCCGAGCGTCACCTCGTGTTGTCGCGGAGGCGAGGTCTCTGCAGGGCGCGAAAGGCCTGTAACGTTCCGTTGCAGTCCCATGATTTGTGTTGCGTGACGCAACAGGAATTGCTGGCCTGGGCCGACTTAGCTGAGTATATTGTTAGATAAGATTCGGTAGAGGTCACCATGTCCACTCTTCAAACCACTCAGATCTCTGCGCATATCGCGGAGAGCACCTCCGAAGAGCTCGATCGGTACGTCGATGCTCGTGGTCTCAAGAAGGGCTACGTGATCGAGCAGGCCATCCGGCATCATCTCCGTGCACTTCGTGAGCTTCCGCCGGACGTGATCGTTCCTCCACGGCTTGTGGTGAGCGCCGAGACCGCCGCCCACCTCGCCAACCGCATGGAGAACCCTCGCAAGCCGACGGCTGCGATGCGTGCGCTGTTTCCGAAAAAGTAGCGTGACGTGACGTATATGGTCGGGTAGTGCTGTGCGCGCACTCGTGCGTCAGCTTCGAGAGTCGGATGACCGGACGAAATTTCGTTCCGGTCACACCGACCTCGATCTGTTCTTCACGCGGTACGCCGGACAGAACCAGTTCAAACTTCACATCGGCACGACCTACGTAGCGATCGATGCCCCTGACGTGATCCTCGGGTTCGTGACGGTCGCGTCGTGCTCGATCGAGGTCGCAGACGTTCCGAGAAAACTCGCGAAGCGCCTGCCGTCCTATCCAATTCCTGCCCTTCGGCTCGCGCGGATGGCAGTCGCGGAAGGACTTCAACGTGGCGGAGTGGGCGGGTTGCTCATGCAGGCGGTGTTCATCATCGCGCGGGACCAAGCGAAGAGGAGCGGCTGCGCGTTCGTGGTCGTAGATGCAAAACCGGGCGCTGAGACCTACTACGAACGGTTCGGCTTCGAGGCGTTGCCCGTCGAAGCCGGGGAGCTCGAGTTCAAGCCGACGCCGACGCCGATGTTTCTCGAGCTCGGTGCGATCCCGAAGACCGACGCGCCCCTGCCTGGCGAGTAGGGTTTCGTTCGACGACGGATTCGTCGCGATCCACTCCGCAAACTGATGGAGATCCCAGCGGATTGCTCCTGTTCGTGCGATCGGGTTGAATCCGCGCCGCCGCGTCCGTCTCCGTTGCAGAACCGCCCATCGATGGGGGTCATGAAAGGACTGCAATGACGATGAAGACGCATACGAACACGACTTCGAGAGCTTGTACGCCGTGGCTGCCTGCCGTGGCGAGTGCCGTGCTCGCACTCGCGGCCGGCTGCATGGACGACCTGACGGCGGCGCCCGCGGAGCCGGTCGCCGACGACACGCAAGCGATCACGGTGCCCGCCGGCGCGGAGACCTCCGCCGCGCTCGGCATCACGATGTGGCGCTACATCCCAACGGCGGATGAGGGCCTCGTGGTGCGCGGCTCGGCTCCGACGATCTGCCACGGGCTCGGTTCTGGATCGCAACCGGCGACTCGCTCGACGAGCGCATCGTACACGCGACCGACACGGGCGCACTGGTCACGATCCCGCGCGACGGCGCGCTGCGCGGCGACGACGAGCTGCGGGAGGTGGTGACCGCGTTCGGCACCGACGTCGACGCGCAGGTCAGCGACAAGACCGGCACGCAGCAGGTCGGCGACAACGTCACGTTCTGCCCGGGTAGCGTCGGCACGTTCGGCACCTGGGCGTTCTGGGGTACGACCACGATCGCGATCGACAATCCCTTCCGGGACCAGTGGCTGAAGTTCTCGTTCCAGGCCGGGGCCGGTTACGAGGAGCAATGGGTCCCGCCCGCGCCGTACAGCTCGGTCCGTGGCTGAACTACACGCGCACGTACCCCCGCCAGTACTGGGGCGTGCCGGTGACGATCCGCTACCTCGACTCGTGGCCCAACGGTTCCTCGGGGCCGTGCCGCCGCGTCCGCGTGTACTGAGCAGCACGAGACACGAGTGAGCACGAGCGCCGAGCAGTGGATGGCCACCAACGTGTGGCGCCGAGGTCCGATGATCATGGCGACGAGTGCGAAGTCGCGCATCGGGAGGCGTGGCCAGCGCTGGAGAACTCGTCGACCCAGTCACCCGCGGCGACCCGGAGTCGCCGTTGCGATGGACGTGCAAGAGCACGACGGTGCTGGCGGCGGAGTTGTTCGCGCCGCACGGCATCCGGGTCAGCGACAAGACGGTGGGCAAGCTGTTGCGCGCGATCACGGGTACAGCCTCCAGGCGCCGAGCAAGTCCGTCGACGGCGCGCAGCATCCCGATCGCAATGCGCAGTTCGAGTACATCAACGCCAAGGCGCAGGACTGCGTCGAGCGCGGCGTGTCGGTAATCTTCGTCGACACGAAGAAGCAGGAGTTGGTCGGCGACTTCAAGAACGGCGGACGCGAGTGGCAGCCTCGGGCGATCCGGAGTCGGTGGTGCTCTTCGTCCGCAAGGAACGATGCGCTGACGTACAGTTGCTGCGATGACCCAGTTCTTCAAGCTCGGGGCCAGCGGAGCCACGCGCGTTCACGTGATCGATGGCATGCGCGTCGACCGGGTCTGCTTCGCGTGCGCGCCCGAAGGCAGGCAGCCTCGCCGACCGCACGGCACGGTCGAGATCCAGCGAGCCGACCGGTCGTCCGAGTTGCCGGACACGCTCGCGTGCGACACGCCGCTCCTCCTGGTCTCGCAACGCGTGCTCGACGACTGGCGCGATGCCGGGATCGGGGACGTGCCGGCCGAGCGAGTCGTTGGCCTCGACAATGATTACTTCCGGATCGATGGCGGGCGAATGTCCGGCGCCAAGGTCGACTTCGATGCCAGCGGCTTCGTCGACGTTCGCTTCTGCGCCGAGTGCGGCACACGCACGGACAACGTCACCGAGACCACGAAACGCCACTACAGCTGGACGTGGCCGACCGTGATCGTCGAGGGCAGCTGGACCGGCGCGCACCTGTTCACGACCGACATCTCGCCCGCTGCCTTCTTCTGCACCGATCTCGTCGTCGAATGCGCGCGGCGCGGTCGTCACACGAACTTCAGGTTCGTCCCGATCGACGAGCCCGGGACCCAGATCAAGTATTTGTAGTCGGTGCGTCCCCGACAGAGTTCCGCTACACCCGACGCCGGTCGTTCTTCGCGTGTAGCTCGCCTCGATCAATGGGAGACGGCGAGGCCATAGCCGCGCTGCGACCAGTACAAGGACCACTTCGCGGCGGCGAACAGGATATGTCCGCGGCGCTCGATCGTGCCTTCGGGAAACACTGGCTCGCGGATCGTCTCGACGGTCTCGGGCAGCTTGTGCTCCTCGGCGAACCGGGTCGCCACGAAGAGCAGCCGCTCGGCGAAGTCACGGTGCTCGCTGGCGAGCATCATCGTGTAGATCTGTTCGAACAGCTCGGTGCCGAGCTCCTCGCTGGCATCGGCGAGTAGCTCGGCGTTGAACGAGTAGCGGTCGACGCGGTCCGAGATGATGTGGTTCGAGTAGACCGGGAAGCCGTCGCACGGCGGCAGGAGCTCGAGGACGTTGTAGCCGTGCATCTCGAGCCGGATCTGGTCGAGCTCGGGGAGCCGGCCGGATTTCTCGAGTCGCTCGCGAAGCCACTCGTTCGCGGTCTCGTCGTGGCCGACGCGGGGGGCGCCGATCGTCGCGAACGGCGGCTCGGCGACCTTGGTGAACCAGTCGAGCAGCTGTTCGCGCCTGGGGCCCGTGGAGCCGACGAGCTTGTGGAACAGATCCTCGAACTCCCGATCGTAGCCCCGGAGCGGCGTCGGCAAGGGTTCCCACTCGAGTCCCACGGCGCGATCGTAGATCATCGGCGACCGTCGGGGGAGGTCAGCGAAGCCGAAGACGTTCCCACGACCGGATGTCGTCGGCCGTGTTCTCCCGGCGGTCCTCACCGAGGGAGACGACGGCGATGCCGGCGCTCACGCCGGCAGGCAGGTGGCCCGCACCGCAGAAGATCTTGTAGGGCGTCCCCCACGGGTCCTTCAGGTCGTGGTCGTTCATCCCGAGGTAGCGGGCGAGCTCGGCGAGCGAGTCAGGACAGGGCTTGTCGTCGTGCGCGAGTTGCCACTGGGGGTAGGCATCCTGGACGAGCCGGTCGACCCCGACCTTCGCGATCCGGACCTTCGACTCGTTGAACGCGTCGTCGGCCACGCGGAAGACCAGGAGCCAGCAGATGACGATGCCGCTGCCGATGAGGCCGCAGCTGAGGCCCGCGATCGAGAAGCCCCGACCTTCGGGTCGCCGCAGCCCGATCGCCCCGAGGATGATGGCGAGCACGGTCAGCGGCGCCGCGTAGATCCCGATGAACGGGATGATCGAGATGACGAGGCCGATGAGGCCGATGACGAAGGCGCCGATCCCGAGGAGTCCTCCTTCGGCCTGCGAGGGTGGTGGCTGCGGCGGGGGAGGGAGGACCATCGCCGCGAGGGTTCCTCGTGCCGCGGTCGGGGTCAAGTCGGCTGGTCGTGACGGATCAGGTCACCGCGGCGGTAGATCGCCATCATGCAGGCGGCGAGGCGCTCGAGGAACGCGGCGGTCCTGGGGATCGACGGGTGCAGGTTGCCCAGCACGACGGCCAGCGAGCGGCGCTCGGACTCGGCGCGCGGATGCAGGGGGCTTGCGCGGGCAGGTGTCCGCGGCGGAGCAGGTCGAGCGTGCGCGCGACGCCGGCGGTCATCGGGGCGCGGCCGGATCGACGTCGAGCCGTCCGAGCAGCTCTGCGAGCGGATGGAGCAGCGCGACCGAGATGCCATGCCTCGCGTCCATGCAGCCCACGACGCGATATCACATCAGGCGTTCGTGATCGGCGCCGAGCGTAGTGTCCTGTTCTCGTTTCTGTCTCGCGGCTCCTCGCAGATAGGCTCGGTCAACACTTCGTCTTGTTGATGGCGTGCAGGCGCACGTCAACGTTCGACTTCCCGGGGACGAAGAGCTTCTTGTTCCGCTTCACCAGCGCCTCCGCGAGCGACTGATACGTCTTCGATTTGCTCGGAGGACCATGCCAGCTGCTCGAGCTCTTCAGCCTCTTGTAGGTCGCGCCGACGACATGGCAGAACGCATCGGTGTCGACGAGCACTTCCGGATCGGCGATCTGGAGCTCCTTGACGACGTCCTTCGTGGCATCCCAGAACGCGTCGGGATGAAGCGTGAGGTACGCGCGCAATCGTAGATTGAACCCCGGATCTCCCTCGTACTCACTGCCGAGTCCGGGCTTCAGATCGTGCTTCTTCACGAGCGCATTCGAGAGCTTCGCGGTCCCCGCGGGACCTCGAACGACGACGCCGTCGAGGTTCGTGTCGAGCGACTCTCCGTTTGCCTGGTCGGGGACGCGATCGAGCTTGAAGTCGATCGTGTCCTCGGTGTGGCTCAGGCCGACTGCACCTGGGTTGTCAGGATCGCGAACGTTCGACCCGAAGAGAAACCGTTCGATGCGCGCCGGCTCCCACGGCGAGAACGAGCCCGTGATCCGCTCGAGCACCACTCCCCAGTCCTCACCCTTCTTCGATCGTGCGGCGATGATCCGCAGGGCGTGGTACTCGAGCGTCATCGGATCGTCTTCGATGCCGGTCGCGAACTTCGGCCAGGCTTGTGGGGATGGATCTTTCGCAGCCTGATCGAGGAGCTCGAGGATGGCGTTCGTCGTGAGGGCCTCGACGGGAAGCGATCCGAGCACTTTGTCGACGGCGGCCTTTCCTGGTCTGGAGGCGGACAGTCGCTTGACGAGCGCCTCGAGCCGTTTGTCCTTCGGCGCCGCAGCGATTCGCCTCGCGATCACGCGCGCGGCGACGAGCGGATGCAGCGTGATGAACTGATCGATCGCTCCCTCGACGCGCACGTCGATGCGCGCCTTCGCGTCGAGCTCGGGGACCTCGGCGACCTCGCCGAGTCCATGCTTCCGCGGTTCGTCGATGAAGTGAATCGTACGGACCTTGAGCAGGAGCTCGAAGGCCGCCTCGGACCCGGTCATCGCGAGCGCGGGCTCGATCTCGTACGTCTTGGCTTCCAGCACGCCGTTCTTCACGACCCCCGCGAACCATGGAAGCACCGCCGCGCCGTATCGCTCGACCAGCGTGGTCGCGTCGTAGAGAGGTAAGCCCCACGTGATCCGAGCGAGCTGGCCGAGCACCTCTTCCGGTGTCGCGAGCGAAACGAGCGCCGCGTGGATCTTGTGCGATTCAGCGATGGCTTTCTTCTCGTTCGCATCCTCGCCCTCGTGCACGTGCGCGCCGGGATACTTCGCCGTGCCCTTCAAGATCTTGCGAGCGACGGCGATCGGCAAGAGACCACGGTTGTCGGTTGCCAGGCCGGCGTAACGAATCGTCTGCTTCAACGTCTCGGAGAGCGGCATTGCCGCGACTTCCTATCACACGCACACCGATGGCCCGTCGATCCGGCACGATTCGCGGCCCCGAGCTTATAACCATGCACGCGCTGCTCAGACCATGCCCGGGCGCGCAGGCGGGTAGTCGCGTCGATGCCCGACATGCGGGGCAGCTCGACGTCCATGATCACGGCATCGAAGCCGGGGCGATCCGGATCTTCGGCCTCGAACCAGGCGAGCGCGGGCTCGGCCGCGCCGAAGCTGGCGGCGAGCGCGAAGCCGGGGGCGTTCTGGAGCAGGGTGTCGAGGCTCGCGCGGTAGCGACCTCGTCCGAGCGCGGAGCTCGCTACGGGCGGACGAAGATGCAGGTCGTGAGGATCGGGACGCTGCCGTTCGAGCAGTTGCCGAGCCCGTCGACGAAGCCGGCCGGCGGGGCCCATTGCTTCGTGTTGTCGCGGTTGATCGCGACGTAGACCTCGTCGTTCTCGTAGGCGACCTTGAACACCCAGAAGTAATCCTCGAGAACGACGTGCGTCCGCGTGCCGCGGCGAAGCGCGACGTGGTTCGCCCGCAGCGTGCCCGCCTTCTGCATGTTCGTGAGCGAGGTCTGCTCTGCGGCCGAGAGCCCGGTGAAGCGCTGCATCCTGCGGTTGTCCGGATCGGGATCGCCTTCGGTGCCGATGTCGTCGCCCTGGTAGACCATCGGGATGTTCTTGGGCGAGGTCAGGAGGAAGGTCTGCGCGAGCCGCAGGCGCTCGTGGCCGCCACCGCGCCGCAGCGCCTCGGTGAGCGCGCGCACCTGGTCGTGGTTGCCGAAGAAGTTGCCCATGACGGCGCCCGGATAGCCGCCTCGGCCGCCGAACGTGTCCTGCGGCGTCAGGTAGGCCGTGTCGTTCGCGATCGCGAAGTTGGCGAGCTCGCGCACGCTGATGTCGAACGTGAGCAGGGCGGCCTTGGTCTTGTTGTAGTACTGCTCGTCGACCTGTCCCTGCACCATGTCCTCGCGCACGTGGTAGCGAGCCCACCCGCCGAGCGACTCTCCGACCATGTAGAAGGTGGTCGGCTCGACCGAGAGCGAGTGGTCGTTCACCGTGGTCTCGATCTCGAGGACGACCGCCGCCTTGAGCGCGCGGACGAACTTGTCATCCATGTGCTTGAGCGCGTCGGCGCGGAAGCCGTCGAAGTTGAACTCCTGGATCATCCACAGCGCGTGATCGACGACGGCCGTGATCGCATCCGGGTGCCCGCCGTAGTCGAAGTCGGGCATGTCGGTGGTGAACCAGCAGCCGATGCGCGCCTCGTCCCACCGGTTGTCACAGGGGTTGTAGGGGAAGAACCACTCGGGGTGCTGCGTGAACAGCTTGCCCTCCTTGTGGACGTGGTTCGCGACGAAGTCTGGAATGATGCGGATGCCCCGGGCGTGCGCCTCGTTGACGAGCTCGTGGAGCTCGTCGGCCGTGCCGAACGCGGACTCGATCGAGCTGGCGTAGCCGAGGTTGTCGAGGTGGGTGTAGCCGGTCGCGACAGGGTGGTAGGCGTGGTAGCTCGCGAACCGGCGGGTATCGGCGAGCTCGACCGCCGGCTGCGAGCGGTGGGAGTTGAGGATCGGCGCGCTGATCCAGAGCGTGTTGACGCCCATCGAGTCGAAGTAGCCGTCGCGGATCTTGCGGGTGATGCCGACGAAGTCGCCGCCCTGCCAGCGGCTGCGCGGATCGCTCACGCGGGCGAGATCACCTGTGGAGTTGTCGAGGTTGTTGCCCGGGTTCCCGTCGAGGAACCGATCGGTGAAGATCTGGTAGATCGACGAGTCCTGCCAGGTGAAGCCCGCGTAGCGCGTGCCGGCACCGATCCACATCGGGATGAACAGCGGGCGGAGATCCTCGTCGGCGTCGGTCCGCATCCGGAACACGAAGCTGTACTTCGAGGGGGGGACGTCCTCGGCGTGGATGGTGAAGGTCTTGGTCGCGCTGTCGAACACGTCCGCGGCGGCGAACGGCTGGCCGTTCAGCATCACCTCGCTGGTGTCGAGCGCGAGCTGCCCGGCACCCGTGTACCTGACCGTGACCGTGTACGAGCTCTCGGTGGTCTCGCTGCAGAACTCGAGCTCGCCGACCTTGCGTGGCGAGTCGCACGCCTCGAGGCAACCCTCGGGGGAGTCGGCGCAGGTCGGAGGGGCATCGTCGCCCCCCAAGGAGGGATCGTCCGACGCCGGGCAGGCTGCGAGCACGAACACCAGCAGGAGGGCCGCGCGACGAGTCGTCATGGGGTGGGTCCCGAGCACGAACCGTGCTCGCCGCGATGCGGGTAAGGGCGCGTTTCTGAAGGGGTTCAGAGCCGCTTGCCGCCGGTCGTGTTGCCAATCGCAACGGGGTCGGGAGACATCGCGAATGGGAGTTCGCAGTGAGGAGGTGTCGAGGGATGCCGCCGCAGCCCGTGCGCCGCGTGATGGTATGGAGGCGCGGTGGGAGCTTCGGCGATAGCCCGGTCTGTGGAGCTCGGTGAGCGTGGAACACGAGCTACTCGGGGCGATCCTCGCGGAGCCGGGCTTCCCGCCCTCGTGGAGTTCACGTCTTCCGCCTACGACATCCCGTTCTAGAGGCCGAGGCGCTTCCAGATGATCGCGGCCTGAGACTTGACGCGCTTGTCGGGATCGTCGACGCGCGGTGCGAGGCCGGCGCGGACCTCCTCGCGGCGCGGGGCGTAGACCGCGGCATTGGTGTTACCCCAGCCGCGGTTGAGCGCGAGGAGGACCGAAAGGCGAACGCCGGGGTCGACATCGGCGAGCCCGGCGACGACGTTGGCGAGCGGTGTACCGCGAGCTCGGGCGGGCGTGGAGGTGCTGAGCTCGTAGGCGGCGCCGCGGACCTTGGGACGCGGATCGCTGAACGCGCGCACGAGGCACGGGACGACCTCGGCGGCGGGGATCGCGCGCAACGCGGTGCGCGCATCGGGAGCTTGCTTGCCGGTGCCGATCCGGACGATCAGGTCGTCGATCGAGGCGGTCTTGGCGTTGGCCATCGGTTATTGCGGCGGCGGGGTCGCGAACATGAGGCAGTTGTCGGGCATCGCGTAGGCCGTGAAGGACTTCTCGACGGGCCACGCGTAGCCGAACACCATGCACATCTCGTTGTCGCCGATGCCATCGACGATCGTGCGATCGAACGTGTTGCGCCAGGTGCACGAGAACGTGATGCCGGTCGCCGCGGTGAGGTCGACGGGCGGGTCGTAGAAGGTGAGCACGCCGTTGTCGGGATCGTAGCCAGGCGAGTCGAGGAACGCTTCGCCGGCGAACGGACCGCCGACGTAGGTCGCATCGAGCGCGGTCCCGAGCTTGTGCATGTGGGGCAGCAGCGAGACCACGTGCATCGGGTGCGTGCCGGGCAGGCTGCAGTCGGCGGTCACGGTCGTCGTGGCGTTCGGTGGGATCTCGAAGTCCTGGTACATCCAGATGAAGGCCCCGAGCTCGTGGACGAGCCTGGTCTCGTCGATCGTGAACCACTCGTAGGACGGGCTGACCGTGACGGCCTGGTCGCTCGGGTTCAGGAAGTGCATCCGCGCCACGATCTCGTAGCTGTCGCTTACCCGGTAGCCTTCGCCGTCGGTGAACCGGTACCACTCGTCCCCCGAGATCTGGGTCGAGGAGCCGAACAGGACGTTGCCGCCGGAGATCACGTCGGTGCCGGGATCGCCGTCGCCGGGCGGGCAGGAGCGGATGCCCTCACCGGTCTTCGGGCGCGTCGTGATGTTGCCGTGGTGCATGCCGGGCTGCGTGTGCAGCACGGCACCGCCGACGATGTGCGACGGCCCGGTGCGCTCGAGCGGGAAGATCCAGCACGGCTCGATCTCCTCGCCGGGTGCGAGCTGGGTCTCGGGGATCTGGATCGCGAAGCCGCCGACGGTGTTCGCGGGTGGCTCCTGCGTCGGAGGCTTGCCGACGGGGGGCTCGCCGGCAACGGGGGGCTCACCGCAAGCGGTCAGCGCCAAGACGATCCACCACGACCTCGACATCGTCGGGACGTTACTACGGAGGCAGGCGGGTCGTCGATCGGAGACTCGTCAGCCGCACGACATCGACATTGGCACGCTCGTCGTCGATGAGCAGCGACTCGACCGTGTAGCGCCCTTTCGGGAGCTTCAAGCGCCGGCGGTTCTTGCCCTTGCGACCGGGCTCGGCGGCGTCCATGAGGAGCACCCGCCGTTGCTCGTGAAGCGGGCGGTCGCCTGCTTCCAGCCCGGTCGCGGCGCATGGATCGCGAAGCGCCACACCTCCTCATCGCTGCCCTCGCAGATGAACAGGACGCCATCGTCGAGCCACATCAGCTCGTAGCCCGGCTCGGACAGGACGAGCGCGCGGGTGGAGCCGAGCTGGACGAACGCTGCCTTGCTGCGTGCGGCGAGCTCGCAGACGCGCTCGTAGTCCGCCTCGCTCGCGTCCCATCGAGGGGCCGCGGCCGCATCGACCAGCAACATCGGACCGCCGTCGCTCCCCGCTCCGGCAACCCGCTCCGGTCCGTCGACGATCGAGAGCGGGCGCTGGCGCAGCAACAGCGAGGCCTCGACGCGCGCCCGCAGCTTCACCGAGAGCTTCGTCATCGCGACGCGAGCGAGGCGCTCGACCTCGTCGTCGTCCGATCGTTGGATCATCGCGAGCAGCTTCGCGAAGACGTCGGGAGCGAGCGGAAACATCAGGGCGCGCGCGGCGAGGCGCGGTCGGCCGGAGGACTGGATCTTCCAGACGAGCGAGCCCGAGTCTTGTGGTTTGCCCCGCAAGAGCGGCGCGAGGAGCGGGAGCCATTCCTCGTCGTGCTCGATCAGCTCGGCCGAGGCGTGGGAGACCGCGCGAGCCTACGCGGCGAGTGGAAGCGCGGCGCGCTTGTCGCCGGCGTCGAGCGCCTTCACGAAGTACCGGCGGCTGTGCATGTTGCACCCGCACTCGATCAGCTCGGGGCGCAGGAAGCTGGCGTCGAAGAGGC
>Ga0299915_10001577_pt1 | contig 16861 bp, 17 predicted proteins | sample RVTome_13_FD_200263 | JGI IMG/M metagenome (GOLD analysis project Ga0299915, IMG submission 200263) | Soil microbial communities from uranium-contaminated site in the Upper Colorado River Basin, Wyoming, United States - RVT92D227 (version 2) ... | reverse complement strand
GCGATCCAAATATGGGCCGACTCACTGGCCGAGCCTGCCGCTGCCCTTCGGGCCTACCGTTCGGCGCTCGCGCTCGGAAACACTGCCGCATTGCCCGAGCTATTCAGGGCCGCCGGAACCAAGTTCGCATTCGACGTTGAGACTTTGCGCGAGGCGACGGCACTCATCGAACGTACGATCAACGAGTTGCAGACAGGCTAGAGAGCCTCGCTGAGACGGGGAACACCTGTCGATCGATTCTGTTACAGTCGGGCAGCCCGAACAACTCTCAGATGAGAGCGAATAGCCTGGATGTGAATCATGAGAGAACCCCACTTAATGGCATCGGCTGAGGTCGATCGATACCTCGCCTTTGTCCCGGGGCCCTTGAAGGAGATCGCGCTTGAACTACGGAACGTGGTCGCCTCGGTCTGCCCGGAGGCAACCGAGCGGATCCTGTGGGGTGGATTGTCCTACCACAATAGCCGACATGGCGGTCCGGTCAAAGGCGCGATCTGCCAGATCGAACTCCACCGGGATCACGTCCGGCTTTCGTTCATCCACGGAGTCAGACTTGCGGATCGCACATCGCTCCTTGGGGGAGACCGACTTAGCAAGCGCTATCTGGTGCTCAAGTCCTTTGAAGCCGCGCCGTGGGGAGAGATCCGCCAGCTCATCGAAGAGGCGGCGCGGCTGGACCCATCCACGTTCGCTCCGCTATCTCCTCGCAAAGGTTAGATGCAACCTTCTTTAGCGCCTTCAAGAGGAAATGGTCTCCCGGGTCACGTCAGAGATCCTCATCAGCCGTACCACGGTATAGGTCAGCGTCATCCACCGCTATGAGTCTCTGCCGGACAGACCCGCGCTCGAAATGCCCACCCGATGAACCTAGCTGGTGGATTCGGCTTCTCCACGTTGGACGGTCGTACCTGGATTGAGTTCGAGAACCAGCGGCCGAGTGTCGGACCTTGACCCCTCACCTGGTTGCGCTCCCTGGCGGCCCGGCTTTGACGAGGCTGAAGACAGGCAACGGTCTTTGCCTTTGAGAGGCACGTGGTATCCTCCGTGCTGTCACCGAGAAACCTGCCGCATCGGGCAACACCCAGATCGGCCCTGAGTGTGTAAGGAGACATTCCATGCTCAAGGAGTTCCGAACCTTCATCCTGCGGGGCAACGTGTTGGATCTCGCCGTCGCGGTCATCATCGGAGCCTCATTCGGCAAGATCGTGACATCCCTGGTAAACGACCTCATCATGCCGCCGATTGGGCTGATCCTGGGCAAGGTGGATTTCGCCAACTTGTACATCAACCTGTCGGGGACGCCCTACCCCTCCCTGGCAGAAGCCCAGGCGGCCGGCGCGGCGACCCTGAACTATGGCGCCTTCATCAATACCGTCGTCGACTTCGTCCTGGTCGCGGTGGTCATCTTCATGCTTATCAAGGTGTCCCAGCGAGCACAAGCAGCGAGGGCCGAGCCGCCGGCCCCGGCGACGGCGAAGGACTGCCCGTTTTGCCTCTCCAGCATTCCGATCAAGGCCACGCGCTGCGCCTTTTGCACCTCTCAGCTCTAGAGGCTTGGCGGACGGCGCGTCAGGGGGCCCCGGAGGAATGTATCGAGCAAAGGCAGACTCGAAGCATTCAGCGACGGCGTGTTGGCAATCGTAATCACGATTATGGTGCTCGGGCTAAGAGTGCCGGAAGGCGCCAGTTTCGCCGCCCTCGGCCTCGTCATCCCGAACTTGCTCGGCTACATCCTAAGCTTCGTCTTCCTCGGGATCTATTGGAACAACCACCATCACCTCTTCCAGGCCGTTCAGCGCGTCAACGGCAGCGTGCTGTGGGCCAATCTCTTTCTCTTGTTCTGGTTGTCCCTGGTGCCTTTCGTCACCGCATGGATGGGTGAGAATGGCCTTGCCCCGCTTCCGGTGGCGCTTTATGGCGTTGTCCTGATCTTCGCGGCGATGGCGTATTCGATCCTGGTGCGAGTTCTCGTGTCCCTCCACGGGAAGGAGTCCGCGCTGGCTATCGCGGTCGGTAGCGATGTCAAGGGGAAAACCTCGCTGGCCCTCTATGCCGCCGCCATCCCCGCGTGCCTCGTAAGCTCGTACATCGCCTGGGCCCTGTATGTGATCGTAGCCATCATCTGGCTTAACCCCGATCGTCGCATCGAGAAGACGATAGCGAGTTGAGGTCAGGCACGGCCCGTCTATCTCCCCGCAAACCTTCCCCCCTGCCCCGCATGGCTGTCGCTCCCGTTTCCTTCCAGGAGCGACATGTTCCCTCGGCTTGGCGGGCTCGCCCTCGGGGCCAGAGCAGATCACTCGCGGAGATGCGCGTAGGAAACGCGGACACTCACCATGGATCCACGCCATCGGCCACCGCCGACCGGCATCAGGTGATCTTCACTTGGCGAGCCCCTCCGGATCCCGCCTGGCCGCCATGACATCCTGTCCGTCAAAGTCATGGGGCGTGGGCATGAAGGCTCCTCACATCAGTCTTCGAAGGGTTATCGCCCAGATCTACATAATGTGACACACTGACAAACTTCCTCAAAGATGTTATATTTGGGCCCGGTGTGGATCGTGGTGAGGGATCCCCATCACCTGCCAGGCGTAAATCCAATCCGGATATGGATTGCTTTTCCTCACGCGCAGGATAGAGGATGGACGAACCATCCCCTTCACATTCCAAACAATGGCGGACGCGCATTCTGCGTTTGAGAATGCGCGCCAGAAAGGCAGCTCCATTCGCATCCGGAGTGCTGGCGGCACTCCTGGCGGTCCTGCTCTACGCCCGGCTGGTGCCGGCCCCGCACCCGCTTACCCCGCAAGAGGTCAATGAGGCCGTGGCACTGGCCCTGGCCTCGGCCACCCCCCCGCCCACTTTCTCGTCCCGCGTGTATCAGGCGATCCGCCCCTCGCTGATCTTGATCCAGACCAAGGCCCCCGGTACCGACGGTGAGATCAGCTACGGTCTGGGCACCGGCGTCGTCATCTCTCAAATGGGCGATATCCTGACCAGCCTGCACGTCGTCGCCGGCGCCTCCGAGATCCAGCTCAGCTTCGCCGATGGGACGCAGTCCCAGGCCAAGATCGTCGCCGAACAACCGCAAAACGACATCGCTGTTCTACGCGCCCTCCAGCCTCCGGCGCTAGTGATCCCGGCGATCCTCGGGAACCCGAATGCTGCCCATGTCGGGGACGAGGCGTTCGCCGTGGGCAATCCTTTTGGGCTTTACAGTTCGATGAGCGCCGGTGTCATCTCCGGTTTCGATCGTACCTTTGAGCTCGAAGACCACGACCAGACCTTGCACGGGCTGATCCAATTCGATGCCGCCGTCAATCCGGGCAACTCAGGCGGACCGTTGCTCAACCGCAACGGCCAGGTCATCGGTATCGTCACCGGGATCCTCAACCCGGTCGAACAAGAGGTTTTCATCGGTATCGGGTTTGCCGTACCGATAACCGTCGCCGGCCGGGCCGCCGGACTGCCAGCCTATTGAGCCTCTCGCTCCCGCCCGTCCCGTGCGATCCCGAACGGGAGATGGCGAGGCGGTGCCAAACCCGCTATTGCAGAAGCCGTTGGAGGAGTAAGTGATGGACCATGGGACCGGAACTGGGAAAGAGAGAGCGACTGAGCGCGTTCTCTACGAGGTGAAGAAAGTCATCGTCGGCCAGGATCACCTGCTGGAACGGCTGATCGTGGCGCTGCTGTCGCGCGGCCACATCCTGGTGGAAGGCGTGCCGGGGTTGGCCAAGACGATGGCGATCAAGACCCTGGCCGAGGCAACCGGATGCGAGTTCAAGCGCATCCAGTTCACGCCCGACCTCGTGCCCGCCGACCTGGTCGGCACCCGCATCTATAACCAGAAGACAGGCGAATTCAACACCTCGCTCGGCCCGGTGTTCACCAACCTGCTGTTGGCCGATGAAATCAACCGCGCCCCGGCCAAGGTGCAGAGCGCCTTGCTTGAAGTCATGCAGGAGCACCAGGTCACCATCGGCCGCGAGACCTTCCCGGTTCCAAATCCGTTCCTGGTGCTCGCCACCCAGAACCCGATCGAAACCGAAGGGACCTACCCCCTGCCCGAAGCCCAGGTCGACCGTTTCATGCTCAAGGTCCTCGTCGGTTATCCGAGTGCGATGGAGGAATTCGTGATCGTCGAACGGATGACCGGAGCTCTGCAAGCGATCCAGGGGGTGCTGACTACAGAGCAATTGCTCAGCTTGCAGCGGGTGACAGACGGCGTGTACGTGGACCCGGCCTTGATCGAGTACGCTGTCCGGATCGTGACTGCCACGCGCACGTCGAAAGAGGTCGGCCTCGAGGAGTTGGCGCACTACATCTTGTATGGGGCGAGCCCGCGGGCTTCGATCAACTTGATCCTGACCGCCCGCGCCCTGGCCTTGCTTCGAGGCCGCGACTATGCCTTGCCCCAGGACGTCCTCGACATGGCATTCGACGTCCTGCGCCACCGGCTTGTGTTGTCGTACGAAGCGCTCTCCGACAATGTAACCGGAGACGATTTGCTGGAACAGATCCTCCAACGCATTCCCTTGCCTGTGGTGCCACTGCATGAGCATGCCAGCGTCAGCTTCAACTCCTGAGCGGATCCTGCTGCGCCTCGATTGGCAGGTCATCCGGCGGCTCGACGGCCTGCTGCAGGGGGATTATCGCAGTCTGCTCTACGGCTACGGGCTGGATTTCGCTGACTTGCGCGAGTACCAGCCGGAGGACGACATCCGCTACATCGACTGGAATGTCACGGCCCGCATGAACACGCCGTACGTCCGCCAGTACATCGAGGACCGAGAGATATCAGCGTGGTTCCTGCTCGATCTCAGCCCGTCCGTGGATTTCGGCTCGGTTGGGCGACTCAAGCGATCCGTGCTGATCGACTTCGTGACGACTCTGGCTCGATTGCTGACCCGGAACGGGAACCGCGTCGGTGCGATGTTCTATAACACACGCGTCGAGCGGGCTCTGCCGGCGCGCGGCGGGCGGATCCACGTATTGCGCCTGGTCAACGATTTGCTCGCCTACCCGCTCTTCCGTCAGGCGGGCTTCACGGATCTGGCGCCGCTGCTTGAATCCGGTTTACGAACCATCAAGAAGCGCTCGCTGGTTTTCATCATCTCCGATTTCATATGCGCTCCGGGTTGGGATCGACCGCTCACTCTGCTCAATCACCGGCACGAGGTTCTCGCCATCCGCTTGTGGGATCGCCGCGAGACCGAGCTCCCGGATGTCGGTCCTATCTTCATGGAAGACGCGGAGACGGGCGAACAACTCTACGTCGACACCGGTGACGTCCGGTTCCGCCGCCGGTTCCTCGAGGCTGCAGAGCGGCGCGAGGCGGAGATCAACGCCGCCTTCAAGCGAGCCGGCGTTGAGGCGTTGTCGCTCTCGACGGAAGAAGACTTGGTGAGCGCAATCGTGCGTTTCGCGGCGCTGCGACGAGAGCGCCGGCGGTGAGAACCGCCTGAGCTATGTCTTTCGCCTGGCCTGCAAGCCTGATCTCTTTGGCGTCGATACCGTTCTTGATCCTGCTCTACACGCGCTTGCTGCAGCACCGTCGCCGGATTGTCAACAGCTACACCGAGCTCGGGCTTGTAGACCAGGCCGGTGCGGGCCTGTCCGGGATCCGTCGTCACGTTCCCCCGGCATTCTTCCTTCTCGGCCTGACGGTCTTGATGATCGGGACAGCGCGACCGCAGATGACGATGCAGCTGCCGAAACAGGTCGGTACGATCGTTCTGGCGTTTGATGTATCCGGCAGCATGGCGGCCGAGGACATGGAGCCGACACGGATGGAGGCAGCCAAGGTGGCCGCCCGCGAGTTCGTGACCCATCAGCCGCCCTCGGTGCAGATCGGGGTCGTCGCATTCAGCGACAGCGGCTTTGCCGTGCAGGTGCCGACCGGAGATCAGGAGGCGGTCCTCGGCGCCATCAATCGTTTGACGCCCCAGCTGGGCACTTCGTTGGCGAACGGCATTAACGCCTCACTCAACGCGATTGAGGTCGGCCAGGGCAATCCGCCGCTTGAATACAGCAACCTGACGCCGGTACCGACCCTCCCCCCAACCCCTGTCCCGGAGGGGTTTCTCGCTCCGGCGGCAATTGTCCTGCTCAGCGATGGAGAAAACAACGAGGATCCGAACCCCCTGGCCGCCGCCCAACTGGCCGCCGACCGGGGCATCCGGATCTACACCGTCGGGCTTGGTAGCCCAGCCGGGACGACGCTTGAGACGGAAGGCTTTACCGTTCACACGCAGCTCGATGAGGAGACATTGAAGGGCATTGCCATAATGACTGGCGGAGCCTACTTCAGCGCCGATGACCAAGAGAAATTGAAGAATGTGTATAGCGACCTTGGTTCGAGGCTTATCGTCAAGCCCGAACGAACTGAGGCTACCTCGATCTTCGCTGGGGCCGGCGTTCTCATTCTACTTATGGGTGCTGCCTTGTCGCTCATTTGGTTCAGTCGCGTACCTTGAAGTATCTGGGGGACAGGTAGGCGCGGATTGGAGGTTGGCCGTGGACTTGCTCTGGCCTGGTTTCCTTGTCGTGCTGGCGTTCATCCCCGTGGCCATCGCTGCCTATGTGTGGGGGCTGCGCCGTAAGCAACGGTCAACACTACGCTTCTCGAGCCTCTCTCTCATCCATCAGGCTCTGCCTCCATCATCCCGCTGGCGACGCCACCTCCCGTTCGCCCTTTTTCTTAGCGCGCTTGCGTCTCTCGTCGTTGCGGTGGCCCGTCCGGTAATGGTGGTGAGCGTGCCCGGAGGGCAGGCCACCATCATCCTTGCGCTCGATGTCTCGAGGAGCATGTGTTCGACGGACATCCCGCCGAACCGGTTGGAGGCAGCCAAGGCTTCCGCTCTGTCCTTTATCCAACGCCAACGATCCAGTACGCAGATCGGGATCGTGGCCTTCGCCCGTACGGCGGAGTTGATCCAGGCCCCGACCTCGGACGTGGAATTGCTACAAGATGCCGTCGAAAGCCTTGTTGTCGGCCGCCGGACGGCCATCGGGAGCGCGATCCTGCGAGGGCTGGACGCAATAGCCGAGCTCGATCCAAACGTCGCGCCAAGCGTCCGCGAGGGATCGGCCACGGTGGCGCCGACCCCGGTTCCCAAGGGAGCCTATGCACCCGCCGTTATCGTCCTCCTGACGGATGGCGCGAACAACGATGGGGCGTGGCCGCCGGACGCGGCTCAGCAAGCCGCCGATCGAGGCGTCCGAGTGTATACCATCGGGTTCGGGACCGAATCCGGAAGCGAGTTCCTCCCTTTCTGTGGCGAGCGCTTCGGAGAGAATGATCCTTTCTCCGGCAGGCAGTTCTTCGGAGGAGGGGGCGGCGGGTTCAGACGCGGGATCGACGAGGAGACGCTGAAGCTGATCGCCGGCAAGACCGGAGGCGAATACTACGCGCCGACGAGCGCCGACGAACTCAACCAGGTTTTCCGCGCCCTTCCGACATACTTGATCACAAAGCACGAGACGACCGAGGTGAGCGTGGTCTTTGCCGCGGCCGGGACGATCCTGACCGCCCTGGCGGTCGTCCTGGCATTGAGGTGGCAACCCCTGCCCTAGATCGCATCCGTAGCATGACCCCAGGGTTGATCATCGTCAGAGATCTCCCCGTGCGCCATGGGCTGGATTGCGGGCGCGTCCGACAGTGTCCTCGCGCTCGAATGCTCCGCCCGGCGGCGCCAACACCTCCGTTCCAATCCGCGCTCGATTGAGCCGGTGAACCTTGCGGCTGGCCACCGGCTACTCCGGGCGCAGGACTACCACAGGCGTGATCAAGTCTCGCATTTCAGCTCGTTCGCCTTGTGCAGCGCGGGTAGGGATCTGGGGAGCTTTCGCTTCGAGTTGTCGGCCCTCGAGCAGCACCTCCGGTTCTACGCGACCTGCCTGAGAGCCTGCCTGGGTCCACGCGTGCCCCTGCGCATCACCGTGACGGGGTTTGAGCCCAATGCCCGCCACCAGCTTGTTGCCATACGGCTACTCCCGAAGTTACAATCCGAATTTACCGCGCTCGATTGCGCCATCGACGACCAGCGCTCGACCGGGAAGGGCTACTACGTCGACCTGTGTTCCGGATCGTTGCCACGACCGAATCCGGCAAGAGACGCGAACTCGTCGATGGCGGGTCCGCGACCTGGACTCGGCAACTGCTGAGCAACATGAAAGAGCGCCTGGTGATCAGCGGCGTCGGAAGCGAGAGGCTGGTTAGCGAGATTCAGTCGGTGAACACCCCCTGGGCGTCCCGCCCATATGGAGCACGCCGGACCTGAAAGGACCCAGCCTACTTGAACCCCATTTCCCCTGATGCCCTCCTCCGGGCGGGCGAGATCGAGCTCGAGTTCTTCCGGTCGCCCGGACCCGGAGGACAGAATGTCAACAAAGTCTCAACCAGCGTCCGTCTCCGCTGGGACCTTGCCGGGTCGGAGGCTGTGCCGGAAGAAGTGAAAGCGCGCATCGCGCGCAGGGCCGGGAGGAGATACAGCCAGCAAGGCATACTCTTGATCGAGGCCAGGCGATTCCGCACGCAAGAAAGGAATCGCGAAGATGCGCTTCAACGGCTCGGGGAACTGATCCGGAAGTCGTGGGATGAGCCGAAGCCCCGCCGGGCCACAAAGCCGACGGAGGCATCCAGGCGCAAGCGGTTGCAGGCGAAGCAGAGGCAAAGCATTCTCAAGAAGCGCCGCGCCCCTGCCGATGAATTGGCCGACTAGACTGTGGAGAAACCCCCATATGAGCGGCAATTCCCCTCTCATCAGCAACGCGTTCCAGGCTTTCGCCGGCGAGGCGCCAGACCATTCGAAAGCCTGGGGCGAGATGGTCCGGGCCATGGCAAAGGCCAGTGACCTCGAGCCCAAGACGCGAGACCTGTGCTACCTGGCGGTGCTTGCCGCACTCGGTCTAGAGTCCGGCATCCCCTTCCACGTGAAGTCGGCAGTTTCTTCGGGAGCCTCCCGCCAGGAGATCATCAACGCAATCCTGGTCGGCCTTCCCGCCGCCGGCAATCGGGTCACGCAGGCGCTCCCGGCCGCCGTCGCCACTCTCGGTGCGGGATAGGCGGCTGATGGAAGGGAGCGAGAACAGATCCCACCGGTTCACCTCGAGGCCGGTGGAGGATTGCTGGGATGGTTAGCGGTCTTGTCCGCATCTCTCCGTTGGACCGGGTCGATTACCGTGAGCTGATCTCAACCGTCAGCGAGCTGGTCTGGCCCGAGTTCATGTTTCACGATCCGGTGGCCGCCGACCACTGGAATGGGCTGTTCGAAGATTTCCCCGACTACCAGTTCGCTTTCCTCGGCCGAGGCGGGGCTGAGGTCGTCGGAATCGCCAACAGCGTCCCGCTGGCATGGGACGGACCGGTCGAAGCGCTGCCGGATGAAGGCTGGGACTGGGCCCTGAGGCAAAGCGCCTGGGATCGTGGAGAAGAGCTTGAGCCGCATACACTGTGTGCCATTCAGATCTCCGTGCATCCGGATCATCAGAGACAAGGCCTGAGCACGATACTGTTAGAAGAGATGCTTCGCCTGGCGAAACAAAAGGGGGTAACTCGGCTCGTCGCGCCTGTTCGTCCCAGCTTGAAGCATCGGTACCCGCTTACGCCGATCGAAAGGTATGTTGAGTGGAGAAATGAAGATGGAAGCCCATTTGATCCCTGGTTGAGAGTGCATGTTCGTTGTGGGGGCCGGATCATAAGAGTCTGCCATCAGGCAATGAGAATCGCGGGCTCGATCGGAGAGTGGGAGAGTTGGACCGGCATGCGTTTCCCCGAAGGTGGGAAGCACATCGTCCCCGGGGCACTGACGCCGGTAGAGATGGACCAGAAGAATGACCTGGGCGTGTACATCGAACCGAATGTGTGGATGCTTCACGAGGTGCGAGCCTGATCACGGCAGACCTCGGCCGAAGCGCGATGGGGATCCTCCGACCCGATCCGTCAGCGACCCCGCGACGGATCGCAATTATCTCGGGCCGCGAAGAACCCTGGGAGACCGGACTTTGAGGAACAGGCCATGACACATCCACTTGTGCTACAACTCCGCTTCACCCGGAGGGAGTTCATGCGCGGCCTCGAGGGTCTCGCCGAGCCCGATGCCCAGAAACGCATCCTGCCGATGAACTGCATCAGCTGGAACGTCGGTCACCTGGCCTGGCAGGAGCAGCGATACTTTCTGTACTACGCGCAGAACCAACTCCCCTTTCCCCAGATCAACGAAGCCTTCGCCTACGGTGCGCCGGCGAGCACGCCCGCCCTGGGCGAGGTCCGAGATGCCTGGACGGCGATCACCGAGGCGGCTGATCCATGGTTGGACTCACGCACAAGCAGTGATCTCATGGCCAAGGTCGTTCGGAATGGGAAACCCAGCCGATATATCTTCGGCTCTCTGATTCTGCGGGTGATCTATCACTACTGGTATCACACCGGCGAGAACCTGGCGATCCGCCAGTCTCTGGGTCACGTCGAGCTGCCGGAATTCGTAGGGGATATCGACGGCGAGGCGCCGTACCTGCCCGAATAGCCGTCTTAAGCTTCACCGGGATCGGCGGGGTTAAGCCGCGGCGTAGGCTTGGTGAGTCGAATCCATGCACCCGGATAGGATCGTAATCCGCAAGGCATCTCCGGGCGACAACGTCCTGCTCGCCGAACTCGGTGCGCGCACGTTTCAGGACACGTTCGGCCCGGCAAACACCGCCGAAGACATGGCAGATTACGTGTCGAGGTCGTTCAGCCCCTCACAACAGCAGGCGGAGTTGAGCGATCCGTCCACAGTTTTCCTGATCGCCCAGGCAGGGGAAGAGGTCGTGGGATACGCCCGGCTCCGCCAAGGGCCGGCGCCTGCCCAGGTCCGCGCCTCAATGGGGGTGGAGATTGTCCGTCTCTACGCCATTCAAGAGCGGATCGGCCGCGGTGTGGGGCACGCCTTGATGCAGGCCTGCCTCGATCGGGCCGATGGCCAGGGCAACGATGTCATCTGGTTGGACGTATGGGAGCACAACGGCCGGGCGCGGGCCTTTTACAGGAAGTGGGGTTTTGAAGATATGGGAACTCAGCCGTTCCAGCTGGGCAACGACCTGCAGAACGATATTCTGATGGCCAGGCCGGTGCGGAGGGCCCACGCCGACGAACCATAATGTGATTTCCCGCTTTGCGCCGTATGACCCGCTCGGTAAGGTGGACATTGACCACGGGCAGGACATCGCCATTCTTTCGACTTCGGGCTATGGCCTCCATCCTGGGAGTTCGGCGGACCGGATGCCATTCACCAGGCATGCCTCCTGCCACACAGATCATGCGGGGCCGTTGGAGACTTTCATCCACCATTGACACCCGCCGAGGAGCCCCCACCCACCCGACGGCCGTGGACCCGAATCCATGCGTGTCCGGGGCCGGCCCAACCCCCTGCGGCCTCAGGCTTTCGCTTCAGAGTGCAAAAGGACAATGGGGATTTCACGACTTGTCCGTTTTTGGTAAGCGCCATAGCCTGGCGCAAGCTCCATCAGCCTTGCCCAAAGCCGCGCGCGTAGGTCGGGCCCGGCCGTCTCGGCCAGTGCGGCAGCGCGGTTGCCGCGAATCTCGAACGTGACGCGCGGGCTGTGTTTGAGGTTGTGATACCATCCGGGATGATTGTCGAACCCCGCATTGGAGGCGACGACAACGTACCCGCCGTCGGCCTCGAAGTACCCGACAGGCGTGACCCGGCTCTTCCCCGTCTTCCTACCCGTTGTCGTCAACAGGAGCACGGGCAACCCCTGGACCTTTCCCCCGATTCTGCCGCCCGTCAAACGATACAGGGCAGTGGCAATCGAGTAGACCAACCTGAAGAAGGCCTTCATGTTGCGGTAAGCCCTCCCTGATGCTCTCGGTCTGAGTCGTCGGATCGCGTGCAACGGGCCCTGACTTCCGGCTCGAGGCGGGGTGATCGCCGCCGGCCGCAGATCGATTCCTTCACGCCATCCGTTAACCGGCCGAGGGAAGAATCGTAGCAGAATCTCGAGGGATGCCCCTCCTCCATTCGGTCAGCCGTCTACCGGGGATCTGGCCGAGACGGGAGCGAGTTGGATAAGACCGAGTGTCGGACAGCCACCGGGCGAAGGACCTCGGCAAGACGCGGTGACTCAAATCGGGGTCCTATCGTGGCGGACGACCGGGAAGCCGCATGAGTGAACACCATAGAAGTCATGGGATCGCCCGAGCGAGTGTGAAGTCCTCCTTCCTCATCCGTGGCCTGGCCGTAGGAGTGTCGGGCCCCACGCAGGCCGGCGAGAGTTCGCCACTGCTGCTGTCCAAGGGTATGATTTCCCGGTTGAGTAGATCTTAGAGAAGCACCAACAGGAGGCGTGTTGAGGCCCAGATTAAAGCAGGTCTGGATGGTCGTCCTTGTCTTGGGTATCGCGGGACAGACGGGCTTTTTGCTCAGGGATTTCATTCTCCCTTGGGGTTGGCGGGTCAAACAGGTCTGGGATCAGCCGCGGATAACCCGCAGCGCCGACATGAGTCTCGGTGGGCAGTCCGCCCGGCTGATCGAATTCGTCAGGCGGGTGACCCCCGAGGATGCGGTGCTCTTGCTGCCCCCCGAAGGCGAGCCTGGCCGCTTCTCCCTGGCGCGCTCGATGCAGTATTTCTTCTTCCCTCGTCAACTGATCGAGTGTGGCGCGCCTGAAACGGATCCCTGTACCCGGGCGCTCGCCTCCCCTGACACTTACATCTTCGCCACAACCGATTTCCCAGCCCCCGGCGCGGTGGACCGGAAATCGTTCCTCGCTTCCCCTCCCACGGGGATGGACTGGTTCAAGGGTCTGTACGGACCCGGCTTCGTTGACCGGCCGGAGGAGGGATTCGATCTGCGACAGACGCTTGGTGCGGTCCCGAGAGACCTGGGTCTAGTCCTCGGCCTGTACTTGCTCGGCGCTTTCCTGATCCTGGCCATCGAGAGACGATTCACGATCCTGGAGCTGCTCTGTCTCTCCCTGCCTGTGGGCGCTGGCGTCCTGACCTGGGCCCTCTTCCTCATCTCCTGGATCGGGATCCGGCTCGACTCCGCCTCGATTGCCATTGTTTACCTCGTCCTGTTGATCACCTCGGCTTTCGTGGTTCTTCGACACAGAGAACCACTCAAGGCGTCCCTCGGCCAGTCCACGCGCGGGCCTGGCCCAACCTTCGACTGGCCGCGTGTGTTGATCCTGTCGTTTGCGGCCGGTCTTCTCGGCTTGTCGGTCGCGCTCTCCATCGGCACTTCCTACCGGCTCTATGATCCGGTGCAGATCTGGAGCGTAAAGGGATACGGCATCAGCCAGGAAGGGACGATCCTCGCCGCCGAGAACTGGGGAGCTCACGGCTTGGCGTACCCGTTGAATGTGCCTCTCCAGATCTCCCTCTTCCACACCGTAGACGCGGACTATCTTCCGGGATCCAAGCTGCTCTATCCGCTCCTCGGTCTCTCACTCTGCCTGGCGACGTATACGTTCCTCCGCCGTCAGAAGGTCGATGAGGGAATGGCTGCGCTTGCCTCTTTGTTTCTCGGCAGCGTCCCGATCGTGTTCTTCCACTCGACCGACGGCTTCGCCAACCTGCCATTCACCGTCTATTTGGTAGCAGGCATACTCTGGAGCCTCGAGGGCATCCAGTCACGGTCAACCCGACAGCAGGTACTGGGAGGGTTGCTCCTCGGGCTGGCTGCATGGACCCGTCCGGAAGGGATCTTGTACTGCCTGGGCATCCTCGGTGTTCTCTGGGTCGGCCGCCTCGCCGTTCGCCATGGGCATTTCGCGTTGGCGGCCCTCTCGATTCCTGTGGCGGTCATCGCCGGAGCCTGGTTCGTGTTCACCCTGACGGGCAGATACATGCACGGGAGCAACCTGGATGAAGGGATGAGCGTCTTTGTGGCCCAAATCCTGGCAGGGAAGATCGACCTGACTGCCATGTGGATCATCATCCGCGTTTTTGCGCGCGGCACGATCTTTCCGTTCCAGGCGATGTTTCCGGCGATCAGCGCCACGGCCTGGGGTGCCTTCTTTCCAATCGTCCTGATCTCGCTGGCGTTGGGCCTGAGGTCTTTCCGCCCAAAGGACAATCCCAAAGGGTTCATGCTGTTCCTCCAGCTGCTTTGGGTCGCCGGGATCAACCTCGCCATTTTCTACGTGCGTTCTTACAGCCGCCCAGGCTATGAGGACTTCATCGAGCGCTCATTCCCCCGGGCCTTCCTCCCAACCGCGGTCCTCATGTTGATTCTGGCCGTATGGGCCTTTGACATTCTGGTCCAACGTCGACCGAACGTGGATACGGCCGGGGGCATCGCCGGGGAGTGATATCGCACCAGTGATCGAGATCCGATCCAGCCGGGGATCGCCGCCCACATTGTTGTGAGAAGGACTCTCGGGTGTGGACTACTCGGGCCGCCGGGGACGGCGGCCCGAGCGTGCCCGTTCCCCGCATCCTGCCTGCCCAGGCCGCAGGCCAGGGAGCGGAGCGAAGCGAAGTCGAAGGACGGGGAAGGGGGTGTATTGCGCGCGCGAGTGTCGAGGATCCGCCGGCAGCTCAGCCGCGCGCGGGTGAGGGGTTCTCATAGATGCGCAGGTATCTCACCGCCAGGGTGAATGCCAGCCAGGCGTATCCGATGATCCCGGCCGAGACAGCCACCCCGCATAACGTACAGCTCGATACGCCGCAGGCCGAGTCGTGCAATGCCTGTCACGGAAATGCCGAGTGGTTCCTGACGGCGGACAGAGTGAAACCGGCCGAACTGCGAGCCAATCAATCGGTCATTCTCGGGAGCGTCCCGGCACCGGTTCCATTAGAGGAGGAGACAGCACCTTAAACCGTGTGGTCCAATGCTCGTTCGCTCGTGACGTCCGTGTCTGAGCAGAACCGAACATGCTTGAGAAAACACTGGAGGAAGAAATGAAACTCCACATTCAATGGTTAATGACCCTGGTCGTGGCGCTGAGCCTGGTGTTGGGCGCGTGTGCGCCCGCCGCCGCCCCGGCGCCCGCCGAACCAACCGCGGCTCTGGCGCAGCCGACCCAGGCTACCGCACCGACGGACATGCCGGCAGTATCCACCGAGGCCGAGCTCGACGCTGGGGTCAGCGCCTTCCTGGGAAGAATGGAGAGTTACAACGCGCTAACGATGGATCCGTTCGTCGAGATGCTGGCCCAAGACCCGGCGCCCTTCCTGCTGGATGTTCGCCAGCCGGACGAGGTGGAGAAGAACGGCCACATACCCGGCGCGGTGCTCATCCCCATTCGCGAGTTGGGCCAGCACCTGGACAAGCTCCCGGCCTTCGACGCCACCATCGTCAGCTACTGTGGCAGCGGCTGGCGCTGCACGATCGCCATGACCGCCCTGGGTGGGTTGGGCTGGGAACACGTCTTTAGCCTGAAGGACAACAGTTTCGGCGGCTACGTCGAAGCCGGCTATGAGGTCGCCCCGGGACTCCCGCCCGAGGCTCCCTCGCTCAATGCCGCTTCCCCAGATCCCGCCCTGGTGGCCGTGATCGACGAGGCTCTGAGCAACATCCCTGACGGCTGGGGTGCGATCACGGTCGATCAGCTGGCAAGCGAGCTGGCCGAGAACCCCGATCTGATCCTGATCGACGTGCGGACCGAGGCTGAGATCGCCGAGAAGGGCGTGATCGAATCGGCCAACCTGGTCGTCATCCCGCTCGAGGAATTCATCAATATGAAGTCGGAGTGGCCGGCGGACAAGGCCGCCAAGATCGTGAGCTACTGCGGGACCGGCCACCGTTGCACCATGGCCATGACCATTCTCTGGTCCTATGGTTACACCGACGTCCAGAGCCTGAAAGGCGGGCTCGGAGCGTGGGTCGAAGCCGGATACCCAGTGGTCGAGTTGGCGGCACAGTAAGCCCTCGGATCTCCTAAGAGCAAAGGCGCCCCGGGTCAAGCTAGCCCGGGGCGCCTTTGCTCCGGATCTGCTCGGATTGAGAGGGGTCTTGTGGGACAATAGGTCTGGGTGTCTCCCGACCTCGCCCCGGAAGTCTGGCCAGCGGTCGACGGCGCGCCTGATGTTTCGGAACACACTTTTTCGCTCTTACTGGACGGAGATCAATTGATCTCGAGGTTGCGCGACCCGCGTGTAGTACTATTGGCCGTCATGGCTTCGGCCGTGGTCCTCTACGTCGGGCTCCAACGGTTGTCCGATGCGCCCAGCTCGGGCGCACAGGATCTGATCGACAGGTTTCCCTTCAACCCCATCATCACCCCTGCGATGCTTCCCGGCGAGGATGGCGAGAATATCAACGGCCCCTCTCTCATCCGCGTCCCGCCATGGGTGGAGCATCCATTGGCGAAGTACTATCTGTACTTCGCTCACCATCGTGGGAAGTACATCCGACTAGCCTATGCCGACACGCTGCAAGGTGCGTGGACAATCTACGAGGCAGGGACGCTGCGGGTAGACGACACGGTTTGCGACTCCGTCTCGAGCCCCCAGGTCATCAAACACGTCGCCTCACCGGACGTCCATGTCGATGACGATGCAAGGCAGATACGCATGTATTTCCACTGTCCGGCCTACGTGGCCGGTCCGGTTGACGATCCTGGGAGCTACCAACAGATCACCCTAGTGGCCACGTCGGACGACGGCATCAACTTTGAGGCGGGTAGTGAGTACTTGGGGGATTCCTATTTCCGGGTGTTCCAATACGGAACCTACCAGTACGCGCTTGGCATGCCAGGGGTCTTTTACCGGTCCGACGACGGTCTTCACGGCTTCGTTCGGGGGCCGTCGTTGTTCACGGAGAATATGCGCCATTCCGCTGTTGTACTGCATGACGACACTCTGATCGTGTTCTACTCCCAGATCGGCGACAATCCTGAGAGCATCCTGATGTCC
>Ga0299915_10001576_pt1 | contig 16873 bp, 20 predicted proteins | sample RVTome_13_FD_200263 | JGI IMG/M metagenome (GOLD analysis project Ga0299915, IMG submission 200263) | Soil microbial communities from uranium-contaminated site in the Upper Colorado River Basin, Wyoming, United States - RVT92D227 (version 2) ... | reverse complement strand
AGGACGGATCGGCCTCTGCAAAGCCCTTTGCTTGCGCGGCCCGGATGGCCTCCATCATGTCTTTTCCCTTGGCCATCTCGGTGAGAACGAAGTTGGAGGTGCTGTTGAGGACTCCTTCAAGCCCGATTATCTGGCACCCTGGCAGGTTCCTCTCCACGAGGTTGAATATCGGAGTCCCGTCCATGACGGTCCCCTCGAACCTGAAATGTACGCCTCTGGCCCTGGTGAGGTCTCTCAGTTCGTCGTATGCGAATGCGATTGGTCCCTTGTTCGCAGTGATCACATCCATGCCAGCGCTGAGAGCCGCTCTGATGTGGTCGATTGCTGGCTGGCCGGTGTCTATGTTCAGAGTGGTGAGCTCGACCATGAGGTCCGCATCGCACCCCTCGATGAGCTTCAGCGGGGGGATGTTCGTCGACTCAGGTCCGTAGGACATGAGGGAGTCTTCTCGCTTGATCAGATCCAGGACCTTCTCGAGGTCCAGCGCCCCTCGGGATGCGAGCGAGCCCTTGGACTTCGTGGCTATCGCGAGTACCTCGATGTCGAGCCCCTTCTTCCTGAGTAGCCACTCTCGTTTTGCAAGAAGAAGACGGACGAACTCCTGACCGACATTCCCAAAACCGACTAGAGCCAGCCTCAGTATCATCCTGACCGCTCACCTCGACGGAGCTGCCATCTGTGAGTCCGCACGGGACGGACCAGCACCCTGGCTGAAATATCAGAGCTTCGTGAACTCTTCCTTTCCGGCCCCGCACTCAGGACATGTCCAGTCCTCTGGGAGGTCCTCGAACGAAGTTCCGGGCTCGATGGACTGTGTCGGATCTCCCTTCTCGGGGTCGTAGATGTAGCCGCAGATGTTGCATTGGTACTTGTCCATGCTATCAGCCGCCCGGATATTCAGGTATGACTACTTGACATTGTTGGGTTTGTTGCAGACGCGCTTGCGGGTCCTCGTCGCGTTGCGAGATGCACGCTAGCAGTTGACTTTCTCCCCGGGGGTTCGAGGGTGAGCCCGCGCGAACCGCGTTCAGAAATCGGAAACGAAATTCGAAATTCTCTTCACGATAGTCCGCCGATGTTTGAATCTCTACACGAGAAAATCGCCTCTTTTTTGTTCGAAGAGATATGCTTAAGTATAATCCTGCTTGTCTAGGCGGCCGGGGGATTCGGGGCGTCTGCGACTCCCGTGGAATGGGCGTTGACAGTGCCTTCGAATCGGGACGCAAATCCGAACTGATCTTGGTTAGGTGTTTGAATGAAGATAAGTGACTTCAAGTGGTTGTTCGGCAGAAACAGCGAATTCTGGCCGACAAACATGAAGACGGGGATGTGGGCATGGGTCGGCCACAGGCTTACCGGAATCGCGCTAGTTGTCTATGTGTTCCTGCACCTGTCCTTCATATCGACCGCCTCCCTGGGAGACGGCGAGGCGAGCTTCGACGACCTCATGGCCACGACATCGCAGCCTCTGTTCGTCCTGATGGACTTCGTGCTGGTGATAGTGGTCATATACCACGCGGTCAACGGCCTCAGGGTCGTCCTTTTCGACATGGGCGTTGGGATCAAGCGCCAGAAGCTGGTGTTCTGGATCGCCATGGCAGTGGCGGCTGTGCTTGTCATTGGCGGGATGCTTGCAATATGGCACTTGGTATTCCCTGAGGGGGTGGCGTGATGGCTGAGCAGAAGAGGATTGCCACTTCCAAGGTGGCTGGGACCTGGGCCTGGTTCTTCCAGAGGTTCTCGGCGGTGGCGCTCATAGTGCTCCTTGGGATACACATATACATAAGCCACTTCTCCGGGGTCGGAGAGGAGACCGGCGAGGAGCCCCTCATCACATTCGGCGAGGTCAGCGTTCGCCTCGACCAACTCGCGTACATCGTGGTTGACTATCTCATGTTGGCCATGGTGCTCTTCCACGGGCTGAACGGCACCAGGACTGTCCTGTTCGACTTCGAGAGGTTCGCGAAGCACCAGAAGGCGATCGATATCACGCTCTTCGTGGTCGGCGTTGCGACAATGATCTGGGGCGTCGTGATTCTGTTCCCGTTCATAACCTCAGGAGGCTGAGATCGTGATATACCACAAGATACTGGTCATTGGCGGCGGCCTGGCTGGGCTAAGGGCCGCCATCGAGTCGGCCCCGAAGGTCGACACGGCGATAATATCACAGGTGCACCCGGTGAGGTCTCACTCGGGCGCCGCCCAGGGAGGCGTCAACGCATCTCTGGCGAACAACCCGCAGGCGGCGGATGACAATTGGGAAAAGCACGGGTTCGACACCGTCAAGGGCAGCGACTATCTCGCCGACCAGGACGCTGCCGAGCTGATGACGAAAGAGGCTCCGGGCTGCATCTACGAGATAGAGCACTGGGGGTGCCCGTTCTCAAGGACCGACGAGGGCAAGATCGCCCAGAGGCCCTTCGGAGGCGCGGGCTACCCGAGGACATGCTTCGCGACCGACAAGACCGGCCTGTACATGCTCCACACGCTCTGGGAAGTGTCGGTGAAGCTGGGCGTCCCGCTCTATGAGGACAGGGTCCTCGTCGACCTCGTCCTTGACGGAGACGTATGCAGAGGAGTCATCTGCTGGAACCTCAAGACGGGAGAGCTGGAGCCGTTCATGGCGGAGGCAGTGATATTCGCCTCTGGCGGGAGCGGACAGATCTACGGCAGGTCGACCAACGCGCTCATCAGCTCCGGCTCTGCATTGGCCGCGGCCTTCAGGCGCGGGGTACCTCTGAAGGACATGGAGTTCATCCAGTTCCACCCGACCTCGCTCTTCGGGACCAACATCCTGATGACCGAGGGGGCCAGAGGAGAGGGCGGGTACCTGATCAACTCCCAGGGCGAGAGGTTCATGTCGAAGTACGCGCCGAAGGCGATGGAGCTCGGCCCGAGGGACATCGTCTCAAGGTCCATCCAGACCGAGATCAACGAGGGCAGGGGTATCGACGGCAAGGACTACGTCTACCTGGACCTCAGGCACCTCGGGCGCGAGAAGATACTCGAGAGGCTCCCTGGCATAAGGGACCTGGCCATCAACTTCGTCGGGGTCGACCCGATCGAGAAGCCCGTGCCCATCCAGCCAGGACAGCACTACACGATGGGCGGTCTGGACACCGATGTCAAGGGCGCGACCAAGTTCAAGGGTCTGTATGCTGCGGGCGAGTGCGCGTGCGTGAGCGTCCATGGTGCGAACAGGCTCGGAGGCAACTCCCTTCTCGACACTGTCGTCTTCGGCAAGCTGTCGGGCAAGGCAGCCGTCGACTACGTACAGGGGAAGAAGGACGCGAAGCAGGGCGAGGCCGCGATCAACAAGTGCATGAGGGAGACAAAGGCGCGGATCGAGGAACTGCTGAACAGGAAGGGCCCCGAGAACCACGCTGACATTCGTGCCGAGATGAAGGAGACCATGATCAAGAAGGTCGGGATCTACAGGGACAAGAAACCGATGGAAGAAGCCCTGGCCAAGATCAAGGAGCTCAAGGAGAGGTACAGTCGCATAACCGTCCAGAACAAGGGCAAGGTTTACAACGTTGACCTGATAAGGGCGATCGAGATCGAGGGCATGCTCGATGTCGCCGAGGCGATAATCGTGGGCGCGCTCAAGAGGGAGGAGAGCAGGGGCGCGCACTCGAGGCTCGACTTCAAGGAGAGGGACGACGTGAAGTTCCTGAAGCACACGGTAGCCATGTACTCGCCCGCCGGTCCTGTCATAACCTACTCCCCGGTGACGCTTGGGAAGTACAAACCCGAAGCCAGGAGGTACTGACATGCCAGAAGGACATATCACTGTCAAGGTGCAGAGGTTCGACCCCAACGCGGACAAGGTACCCTACTGGCAGAAGTACGATGTTCCGCTCCGGCCGGCAATGACCGTCCTCGACGCGCTCTTCGAGATACTCAATCATCAGGACGGCTCGCTCGCGTTCCGGTTCTGCTGCAGAGCGGGCGTCTGCGGCTCCTGCGCGATGGTCATAGGTGGCAAGGTGCGCCTCGCGTGCGAGACACAGATGAGCCAGTTCCTGGACCTCAACGAGCTGCTGATCAGCCCGCTGCCTCACCAGAAGGTCGTGAAGGACCTGGCAGTGGACTACACGCTGTTCTTCGACAGGCTCAAGGCGGTGAAGCCGTACCTCGTTGGCAAGGAGCCCTATCCTGAGAAGGAGTTCATACAGCTCCCGAAACAGAGGGTGCCGATCAACGAGCCTATAGACTGCCTGATGTGCGGCTCGTGCACGAGCGCATGTACGATGGCCTGGCTGAACGAGAACTATCTTGGCCCCGCAGCGCTGTTGAAGTCCTACAGGTTTTTGGTGGACTCCAGGGACACGATCCCTGGCGAGCGCCTGGACATCATAGAGAACGAGAACGGCGTCTGGAGATGCCACACGCAGTTCAACTGCGTCGAGGTATGCCCCAAGAAGCTCAACCCAACAGAGGCCATACAGAAGCAGAAGATCAAGGCCATCAAGAGGAAACTGTTCGGCAGGAAGTCCAGGAAGTGAACTTCAGAGGCTCACTTGGCGACTGAAACCCTTCAAACCCCCTTCCATGTTCTTCAGAATCAAACCGAAGGAAAAGCGTTTAGGTTGCGCGCTTGGCGCGCAACGGCAGTCCACATCTGCACGAGACCTACTTCTTCTTGCCTTCCTTCAGCGAGATGAAGAAGTCGTGGTGGTCCTCTTCCTGCTCGAGTATCTCCTCGAAGATGAATCTGGTCGTTGGGTCGTTCTCCGAGGCTGCGAGCTTCTGAATCTTCTTGTACATCTCGATGGCTTCCAGCTCTGCCTTGATGTCGTTGTCCACCATCTCCCAGAGCTCCCCGCCAACACTTATCGGCGCGGGCTTGGTCGTTGGGATGCCCCCGAAGTACCACAGCCTCTCAGCAATCTTCTCCGCGTGCTTCATCTCCTCGACCGCGATGTCCTTGAACTTGTCACTGGCCGCGAAGTGGTCCACTCCCGCCCACTGGACATGTTGCCACATGTACTGGACTGAGACCTGAATCTCCCGAGCGATCGCCTCGTTCAACATCTGCTTCAGTTTCTGTGATGCCAGACTATTCCCTCCTTGTACGCTCCTGCTGACGAACGTTATCGCTGCCCATAAACTTTCTGGCGAAGTCGTCCAGCAGCAAGGGATATCCCTGGGCTCGCAGATTCGGGGCCGGTGTGGATCATGGACAGGATAGTCATCGAATTCGAGAGTGAGCCGTCGGTTAAGGTGTCGCTGAGGCCCGACCGCACACGCACAACTGCCGCCCTGCTTGCCAGCCTCCCCTTCAGCTCGAAGGCGAACAGGTGGGGGGACGAGGTGTACTTCGAGGGGCCTTTCCACTCCCAGCTGGAGCCAGATTCGAGGGCGGACATGGCGGTCGGAGATGTCGCCTTCTGGCCGGATGGGGATGCCGTCGCGGTGTTCTTCGGGCCGACTCCCGCGAGCGTTGGGCAGGAGCCCAGAGCGTACTCACCCTGCAACATCATTGGCAGGGTTGACGGTGACGCAAAGGTGCTCGCACGCGTGAGGCAGGGTCAGGCCCTGACGGTTGCGAAGGAGTGAGATCCCTTACTGGCAGGTGTAGCCGCCGTCAACCGAGAACGCAGTGCCGGTGATGAAGCTCGCATCGTCCGATGCCAGGAACAAGACGGCGTTCGCAACCTCCACTGGCCTGCCAAGGCGACCGATTGGATGGCATTCACAGAGCACCTTGCGGTACTTGTCGATGGGCATCCCCCTTGACCGCGCCTCCTGTTGGAACATGGGGGTCTCGATCTCCCCGGGGCAGACGCAGTTGACCCTTATGTGCTTCTGGCAGTAGTCAAGTGCGAGGCATTTCGTCATGAGGACGACCGCTCCCTTGGATGTGTTGTATGCAATGGCGTTTCTGTCGCCCACGAGCCCGCTGCACGAGGCATTGTTGACTATCACCCCGCGCTTCTGTCTCAGCATGATTGGCATGACCGCCTTCGACATGAGGAAGACGCCCTTGACGTTCACCGCCATGATCTTGTCCCAGTCCTTCTCGGAAACATCCTCTACGGTGCCCTCGACAAGTATCCCTGCGTTGTTGAACAGAACATCAATCTTGCCGAGCTTGCGCCGTGCGCCCTCGACCATCCTGGCGACGTCCCTGGACTTGGTCACATCTCCGGTTATCATCACGGGCTGATGGCCTTTCTTACGCAGTTCTTTCAGGGCGTCCGCGCAGTTCTTGGGGGACACGTCGATGATCGCCACCTTTGCCCCCTCCTCGAGGAACCTCTCGGCCGTGGCCTTTCCTATCCCAGATGCGCCTCCCGTTATCAGCACGCCCTTGCCCTCGAACCTTCTCCGCGCCAAGTGAATCAGTCCTCTGGTTGAATGCGCGATACCCTTCATAATCCTGCTTCTCAACCCCAGCAACTACAAATAAGCGCTATCCATTGGACTTCCAAAAGCCCACCAGAGGGGTGTCCCTTGGCTCTCAAGATACTCGGAATCCTCGGCAGCCCGTGTCTCAAAGGCATCGCGGCCGAGTTGCTCGACGCGGCGCTCAAGGGAGCTGCGGAGAAAGGGGCCGAGGTGGAGAGGCTGGACCTTCCAAGGATGCGGATACATCCGTGCTTGGAGTGCAGGGAGTGCGACTCCGGAGCGAGCTGCGTGCAGCACGGCGACGACATGAGCGTCATCTACCGCAAGATAAGGGAGGTCGATGGCATCGCGCTCTCATCGCCCATATTCTTCATGGGGGTGACGGCTCAGACGAAGGCGATGATAGACAGGTGCCAGTGTTTCTGGATCGAGAGGTATGTCATGAAGACCAGGGCGTATGAGGGTCGGAGGAGGCCCAGGGGCGTGTTCCTCTCTTGCGCAGGATCACCCAAGCCGATAGTCTTCGAGCCCGCCATCCATACAGCCAAGGCGTTCTTCGCAGCCATCGACTACGTATACGCCGGGGAGGTACTCCTCGGACACACTGACGACCCTGACTTGGCCTCGCGCAAGGCCACGGCCATCGAGAACGCGAGGGCTGCTGGTACAAGGTTATGCGACTGAAGCGACTCAGACGAACTTGCCTTTCTTTATGACCTGTGTCGTCTTCCCTCGGGTCGTTTCGACCTCTAGGTTAACGCCAGGTGCGGACACGAAATCCCAGTGCATCGTCGATTCGGATGTGCCGCCGTATGTGTTATTGGATCCGAAGGCGAGGTGGACCGTGCCTGCGACCTTCTCGTCTGTGAGTATGTATCCGAATGCCTTCGTGATGTTCGGGTTGAACCCGATCCCAAGCTCGGCCACGTTCCGCGTTCTCACCGGGTCGTACTTCGCGCGGTCGATCTCCTCGCACTCTCTGAAGCTGGCCCTGAGCACGTCGATGTCCTTCCTCGCAGTGGTCTTGTCCAGCAGTATCTTCCCGTTCCGGAACTCAAGGTGGACGTCCTTGATTATCTTGTCCGACATGCGGTCCGCGGTCACGGGGCAGTAGAGTGTTCCACTGCCGACGTTCTCGTGAGGAGCGATGAACAGTTCTCCAGCGGGAAGGTTGTTCCCTCTGTCCATCTCCTTGTAGTCTGAATCGCTGATGAAACCGTCGTCGATGTTCCTTCGCCTTCCTTCTATCCTGATCTTGAAGTCGGTTCCCTTGTCGTCCCAGACGTGTGCCCAGCTCGCATCCTCCAGCTTGCCGTCCAACCGCTTGCCAATCTCCATCAAGCGCTTGGGGGACACCGAGATCCCGCCGATGACGGTCTTTTCGAGGGTGCTGTAGGGAACGCCGTAGAACTCCGCAGCGGACCTGGTTGGCCAGCCAGCGTACAGCCACTTCTTGCCATCGCGCGTGTCGAAGATGATATCCATGATCGGCGTCGAGGCCTTCTGCCGGGCCTGTATCTTCTTCCTTGGGAACTCCTTGGCGATCTCGGGGTCGTCGACCTCCTCTATTGATATGAGCATGTCGGCAGCCTTGACCAGCCCTAAGTACTGCTTGGGGGTCGTTTCCAGCGTCGTCGCAGGGATTTCCTTGTAGATTCTCTTGGCAAGCCTATCGGATGAGACAACTATTGTGGGGGTCGCGCCCTTCTTGTAGCATCCGAGGGCAATCTCCTCTAGAAGCGTCTGGGCGTGCGCCCCGCCCTTCACGATAACGCCATCTCCCTTCGCGAGGTTGCAGGAATCGACTATGCTCGCGGCGCATGTCTTGATCATTCTCTCATTCAGTGCCATGCACAATCGCCTTGGATTCGACCAGACTGAGGTATTACTTATACATGCCGAACGTAGATGACCAACCTGTCGCCAGCTAGAGGCGCTTGGCCACCACGGAGGGATGGCAGGAGGTCTGGAACTGCCTGCACTGCAGGCACTCGCTGATGTCCGGAGCACCAGGGGTCTTGCGGTCCATGATCGAATAACCGACCGCTTGGAAGAACGCCGGCCTTCTCGCAAGTGCCCAAAGCAGGTTCGCCCCCATGTTCCGCGCATCGACCTCGAGCCTCTGGACCAGCTCTGAGCCCAGTCCTTTCCCTCTGAGTTCTTCATCAACGGACAGGCATTCGATGGAGAACCTGCCGTCTTTCACCTTGAGGGCTGCGCACGCGACCAGCTGCCTCTCTCTGTAGAATCCGTATGCAACAACGATGCCTGTAAGGGCGCTTGCCTCCAGGCCTGATCTCCTTGCAAGCTCGACCATCGCTGCGTAGTCAGTCGTCTTCCGCAGCTCGAGCGCGTCCCTCTCGACCATCGAAACCTGACCCGCGATGGAATTGGCCCCAATATTACTTTCGGGGGAAAATGACTCGCTAGAAGGATACTTGTTCTAGTCAGAGCTACTGAGCGCTTTGGGGAGAGAGACCTCGAACCTGGCGCCATGCGTGTGATCCCCCTGGACCCTGTCCTTCGCGGACACAAGTCCGTTGTACCTCTCAACGAGCAGAGCGACTATGGATAGTCCGAGGTCCGCTTCCTCCTCTCCGTCGGGCCTCCAAGCGAGTCTCTTGAAGACCTGGTCCTTCTTGCCATCAGGTATCCCTTTGCCGTAGTCCTCGATCCTCACAGTGATGGCGCTGTATTCCTCATCAATCTGGATCTCGATCTTCGCATCCGCATCAGTTGAGCTGTGGACTGAGTGGTCCAATAAGTTCACGAATACATCGAATATCAACTCGTCTGCGACCGTGTAGCAGGGGCCCTCGCCCGACTTGATATTGATGTCCAGGTTCCTATCCGGATGCTTGCGCTTCACGGAGCGGCTGCACAGCGCGAGGACGTCCTTGAGGTCGTACCTGTGGCGCGGGAGCGCCATCGAGGCCCTGATCTCGGAGTATTTCTGGACATTCTCGACGAGGCTCTTCATCGAGGAGATCGTCGCCATGGCGTTCTCCGCATTGATGATCCGCCTCTCCTCTGAGGTCTCCTTGGAGGTGAGCGAGCTGAGGAAGTAAGACAGCGGAGAGATCTTGCCACCGATGTCGTGCACGATGAACTCCAGATAGGCCTGGGAGTCGGCTACCGCGCCGATCGCAACATCGTACGCCTTCGCGTTCTCGAAGGCAACCGCGCAGAGATCGGCCATCATCTGCATGCCATCTACGCACTCTCTGGATGGCACCTTCTTGTCTGGAGGATCATCGACCTCGATCCATCCGACCCAGTTCCCAAGCCTGTCGGTCATTATGAAATCCATGTAGTCGAGTTCGTGCCAATCCGACTCCGACTCGCGGGGAGTGTCCACGAGCTCAGGGTTCATGATGTAGTCTATCGAGTCGTCATAGGATGTAGTCTGGTCCTCCGCCCTGACGTAGTAGCAAGTCCGTCCAATCCGCAGCTGCGGCCTAAGATCTGCCTTCATCCTCTCGAGCGTGTAGGAGTGTCTCATGATGGCGACGGCCCTCTCTGGGGGATAGCCATGAAGGGCTCGCGGCTCGAACATGCCTGTCTTGTCGTCGAAGGTGCCGATCGTGACACGCTTCACCCCGTAGGATCGGGCGATAGTGTCTGCAACCCTCTGGTAGACGATTTCCAGAGGCTCCGACCTGATGATCAGCCTGAGTATCTCGAGGAAGTCGTCAGTGGGTGTGGCTACACTTGATTGGAGAACAGTCGACGCATCCTCGCTACCTCGCATCCAGGGACCTCAGCGGTTCGTCGCGGATTCATATTCCCATCTGTTCATAAGAACATGTCGGGGGCGGATGAAGGCATCTAGACGCGCAGTTTCGACTCAACGCTTATATGGGACTTCTCGATATGTCGTGGTGAGCATGTCGATACGAGGCCAGTCTGTTGAAAAATCGTCCGCTTCGATAGTCGATCCCTACGGACGTCCGATAACGAGCCTCCGGCTCTCAGTGACTCAGAGGTGCGACCTCGCATGCGCTCACTGTCATAGGGAAGGTCAGTCGCCCTCCAATGTCGAAATGACTCCAGACGAGGTCGAGCGGCTCGTGCGGATTGCAGCATCGTTCGGCGTGAGTAAGGTGAAGATCACGGGTGGCGAACCGCTCGTTCGCGAGGACATCGTCGATATCGTGTCGCGGGTCTCCGGGCTCGTCGACGAGGTCTCCCTCACCACAAACGGATCCAAGCTCGCCAAGAAGGCAGCAGACCTGAAGACCGCAGGCCTCAAGCGGGTGAATGTCAGCCTGCACACGCTCAATCCAGTGGTTTATGCATACCTTTGCGGGATCGACCGTTCGCGCCTTGTCATCCAAGGAATTGTCTCTTCCGTCGAAGCAGGGCTCGAACCTGTCAAGGTGAACATGGTCGTTCTGAAGGGGGAAAACGAAGAGGAGATCCCGGCGATGATCCAGTTCTGCAGCAAGGTCGGCGCCGTTCTACAACTCATTGAATACGAGACCGACAAGGAAAGCTCGAACGGGTGCAAGTTCGCGGAGAAGTACTATTCGCTCCGCGAGGTCGAGGAGGACCTTGCGAGGAACGCTATCGAGAAGTCCCACAATGACCTTCACCGTCGAGGAAGGTACAGGATCAATACAGACGGGTCCGCCGTCACTGTGGAAGTGGTCAGGCCGATGCACAACACAGAGTTCTGCGCGAACTGTAAGAGGATCAGGCTGTCCAGTGACGGCAAGCTCAAACCATGTCTTCTCGACCCGTCAGGCTCTGTCGACCTGCTCACCCCATTGAGGAATGGCGCCTCGGACGAAGAACTGAGGAGCCTGTTCGCGAAGGGTGTTTCGAACAGAAAGCCATACTGGAGGTGATCGCAGATGATTCGTTCAGCAAGGATAACCGAGAGACCGATTGCAATCGAGAGCGTCCTCAAGACGGTAGCCACCAAATCTGCAGGAGGCACCGTGTGCTTCATCGGCACGGTCCGCGACACATCGAGAGGAAGGCGTGTGTCCAAGATGGAGCTGGAGACCGCCAGGGACCTTGCCGAGAAGGATCTGGACAGGATAACACAGTCTGCACGCACGAGATTCAATGTCGAGCGAATTGCTGTCGTGCACAGAGTCGGAAAGCTTCGCCTCGGGGATGTGATAGTCGTGATTGCTGTCAGTGCAGCCCACCGAGGGGATGCGTTCAAAGCCTGCAAGTACATCATAGATGAACTGAAGAAGTCCACTCCAATCTGGAAGAAGGAATTCGGTGAGGGAAGAGCAACATGGGTGGAGGGATGAACGGATGGCCAGGATGGTCGACGTAGGAGACAAGGAAGTTGTCAGGCGCGTCGCGACGGCCGAGGGCAGCCTTGTGCTGAAGGACGCCACCCTGAGAGCGATCCAGGAGAACAGGGTGAAGAAGGGCGACGTCGTGTCCGCCTCGAAGCTGGCGGGAATACAGGCCGCGAAGGCAACATCTGCGATACTCCCGCTCTGCCATCAGATCCCGCTCGAATCGATTGAGATCGAGATATCCGTCGGGCAGGAGTGGTTCACGGCCAGATGCACTGTGTCGGCCAACTACAAGACGGGAGTCGAGATGGAGGCCTTGGTGGGAGTCACAGCCGCACTCCTGAACGCATGGGACATGGTCAAGTACCTGGAGAAGGACGAGAGGGGTCAGTACCCTGGGACTCGCCTGACAGGTGTGAGGGTTCTCGCAAAGGCGAAAGGAGGCAGGAAGCATGGGCGTAGATGAGCACAGGTCCAAGGCACCCAAGAGCGTCACCGTTGCCATTGTGACTGTCAGCGATACGAGGATCGTGTCAGACGATTTCTCTGGGAATGCTATCGCGGACTTGTTGCGGACGGCAGGACACAAGGTCGGGCGACGCTCGCTGGTCAAGGACGAAGTCCAGGAGATCCAGAAGGTGCTCCGAGAGGCCATCGAGGATGCGGGGATTGACGCGGTCATAATCAACGGAGGTACTGGCATTGCTCGCCGGGATGTGACCCTGGAGGCCGTTTCGGCCTTCCAGGAGAAGGCCATTCCGGGATTCGGTGAGCTCTTCCGCGCTCTCAGTTACGAGGAGATCGGAGGTGCCGCAATGATGTCTCGCGCAGCCGCCTTCGTCACGGAGGGCAAGCTAGTGTTCTGCCTTCCGGGCTCGGAGAAGGCCGTGAGGCTGGCTGTCTCAAAACTGATAGTCCCTGAGCTGGGCCACGCGGTCTGGGAGGCCCGCAGATGAGGCCCTTGAAACGTTTGATACCATTAGATGAAGCGCTTCGATTGGTGTTGGACCGTGCAAGACCGATCAGGGCCAGCGAGAAGATCGACATCCTCGAGGCGGACGGCCGCGTGGCGGCACAGGACGTTGTCTCTGACATCAGCGTGCCGCCGTTCTCCAGGTCTGCCATGGACGGCTATGCCGTCAGGGCCAAGGACACTTTCGGTGCGTCGAAGATGAAGCCCTTGACATTCGCCAAGACGGAGAGGATCTACGCAGGGTCTGTCCCGAAGAAGCTCGTTTCAAGGGGTGCATGTTCGGAAATAGCGACTGGGGCGATGCTCCCGAAAGGTGCCGATGCAGTCGTCATGGTTGAAGACACGGAGCTGGATGGGGACAACGTGTTGGTATACGAAGCTGTGCACCCAGGCCAGAACGTGTCGAAGAAGGGCGAGGACATCACCCCAGGAACAACGGTTGTCGCGAAGGGCGAGGTCCTCAACCCGAGCAAGATCGGCGCATTGGCAGCAGTTGGAAGGAGCAAGGTAAGCGTCTACAAGAGGCCGCTCGTTGCGATCGTCCCAACGGGAGACGAGATAGCCGAGCTGGAGAAGCCCCTGAGACCGGGACAGGTCTACAACATCAACAGCTACACGCTCGGCACTGTGGTCAGGGCCAACGGCGGGCAGGCCAGGATAATGAGCGTCGTCAAGGACACGGTGAAAGACCTTGCGAAGGCGATCGCCCAGAACGACGATTGCGACATGATTGTCTTCTCCGGAGGGAGCTCTGTAGGCGAGAGGGATGTAATCCTGGATGTGCTCGAGGAGTCGGGGGACATTGTATTCCACGGGATAGCGGTGAAGCCTGGGAAGCCGACCATCTTCGGCACTGTCAAAGACCAGTTGGTGCTCGGGATGCCAGGATACCCGACCGCGTGCCTCTCAAACGCGTATATCCTGTTGGCGCCCGCGCTGAGGAGGATGTCGCACCTGCCTGAGAGGGCCACGTCGGTCACTGAGGCCCGGATGAGCAGACGGATAGTGTCGACCACGGGCCGCACTCAGTTCCTCACCGTTCGCCTGGAAGATGGAAAGGCGGTGCCTGCGTTCAAAGAGTCGGGAGCGATAACGAGCATGGCCTTCGCCGATGGCTACATCATCATCCCGCACGATGTGGACCTGGTCGAGAAGGACGAGCGCGTGTTGGTCCATCTGCTATGAATCAGATTTGGCCTCCGAGAGGCTGAAATACCAGCCAGTCGATTCCCGGCCGCTCCATTGCTTGCAGATGATCCTATGGGTATCAGACAGTTCACTCGGGACGACATAGATTTCGCGGTCCATCAGACCGCTATCGAGGGGTGGTTCTACACGCCCGTCGAGCTCGAGCGGATGCTCAGGATGGATCCGGAAGGGAGTTTCGTCTATGAGCAGGGTGGGGAGCGCCTGGGGTTCGTGACGACCGTGACCTACGGTCGCACCGGCGTGATTGGCCACCTGATAGTGGATAAGAAGGGCCGAGGGAAGAAGATAGGCGATTCACTTGTGCGGGCCGCCGTGGACTACATGAGCGGCAGAGGAGTCGACTCGATGCTTCTATACGCCACGGCCGAGGGCGTGAAGATCTACCAGCGCTATGGCTACAGGACAGGCGATGAGATCTGGTGCATTCACTCGTATCTTGACCAGATAGCCGACAGGACGGCCTCTCCTCTGTGCACGCCTATCGCGAGGGAGGACCTGGAAACGATTGGCGCTGTGGACACCGAGCTTTTTGGCGATGACAGAAGCCGTCTTATGAAGTCTCTGTACGAGGAATTCCCAGAGCACGCTTTCAAGATCGAGCGTCACGGGAGGATAGATGGCTATGTCTTCGGAAGGCCGAACCCCACTGGCTATGACTTGGGCCCGTGGATATGCCTCACAGAGGACATCGCAGACGCAGACGCGCTGTTCCGGACAGCCCTGGCGCATGCGGCGCAAGGGACTCTGTACGTGGGAGTGTTCTTCAAGAACCAAGCGGCGTGTCAGATTGCTGAACGATTGCCCAAGATGCGTACGTGGAGAATACCATTGATGATACGCGGCGAGCAGAGATACACATCCGGGACGAACAAGATATTCGGCATCACCGCGTTCGAGCTGGGCTGATATCAGTAGTCCTTTCTCTCTCGCTTCGTGAAGTATAGTATGTCCGATTCAAAGGCGTAGCCCGCTTTCTTGAAAAGGTCTTTAGACTCCTGGTTGTCGCTCTCGATATTCACGCAGAACAGGTGTATGCCGTTCTTCCTGAGCGAATCCTCAGACGCTCGAATCAAGGCGAGCGCAACTCCCTTCCTTCGGTATTCGGGAAGCACCGCCAATCGGTTGATCCACCCCTTACGGCCATCATCCGTGATCAGCACCACGCCCACCATCCTACCATCTGCATAGGCGGCCAGGAAAGCTCTAGGGTTCTGTCTGAGCTGCTTCTTGAGCCTCGCGGGGTTGTCTCTGCCAGTCGGCCGGTAGGAAAGTCCGGAATCCCGCCACACCCGGATCACGTCTCTAAGCTCTCGTGGTGCAATCGGTTTCACTTTGACAGTCGTTTGCCTCTTCATGGGACGGTCCCCATCGGTGCGTGCTTCTCGGGAACTGCTGGAAGATACTTGAATGATTCCATGATAGGTGGGTCGGAATCGAGGCAATTGGTTCGAAAGGTTTGGCTCTCACTTCTTCTTCTGCTTGCGTGATTTCTTCTTGGCCTTTGTCTTCTTTGGCCTGCTCTTCTTGACTTCCATGGGCTTCTCGCAGCAAACCACGTCCTCGAGGATTCCCACTCCTTCCTCAGTGACGACAAGCGTTGTGCCACAGACACCACACACGAATTCAGTTCCCTTCTTCGGGTCATTCATTTGATATCCCTCCTATTTTCGGTGAAGTGTGCTAGAGGCTCAGCGATATTTCTAGAATGATACGTAGTCTTACGGTCCTTCGCGCTCTCGTTCAATGGCCAGATTGCTCGAAGGCTTCAGAGCGGCCCCTGCGATTTCGCGTATGCTGCCAGTCTCTGCATGACCTCGAAGACATGGAAGCCTTCTACCATGTCCGAGGCCCTGAAGCTGACGGTCTTGATGTCCTTCCTCTTGACCTGGGGGACATGCGACACGTACTCGGCCATCAGGGGCCTCTCGAACTCGACCTCCATCTGGATGGGCTTTCTCAAGGAGAAGGGCTCGATCTCATCGAGCCTCTCGAGCGCCTCCCTGGCTCCCCTCCGTATCAGCTCGCAGGCCTTGTCCGGGGTCAGAGTCCTCACCGAGTAGAGCCCAACTCCCTCTTTGGTCGGCACGCCAACGATGTTCTTGACGAGGCTTCTCGCCTGGCGCACCGCATGCGCATCGCCAGATACTAGCACGACCGGAACGCCAAAATGGCCCGCGATGGCCGCGCTGAGCCCTGATTCGCCGACCACGATTCCGTTGAGCCTGAGCTCCGCGATGTCGTATGTGTATGTGTGCCCCAGCACGCCCGCATGCGTGTGACGCATGGAGTGATATCCCACCTGGAAGCAGGCATCGAAATCACGGGATATGCCTGACATCATACCGAGGTCGTACGGGGAGCCCTCGATCACCTCAATGTCCCGGTCCATCTTCTCGACGAGTAGGTTTCTGCCAGTGTCATGGGCGTCGCAGACCAGTATCTCCGTGGCCCCCGCATCTCGGGCGCCTTCGACGGCGGCTTGGACCTCGGAGGTCATCAACTCCCGTATCCTCTGGAACTCTGTGTTCTTGCTCTCCACCTGGTCATCATGGGAGACGACAGCGACTCCCTCCATGTCTGCAGTGATGTGGACTTTCATCTTATCGGACGCCAGAGGCGTCAGAAAGATGATAAATGTTGGGCAGGCGTTATCGAATCAGAGCTGAGAACCAGCTACCAAAGTTATAAGCAACCTTTCGTCAGATACCCGGGCAAGATGAGCGAAGCCCCCTCTCCTCCAGTCGGCGAAATGGACTACAATCGCCGCATAAAGACTCTCTCGAAGATATTCGAGCTCACAACCGAGCTCCTGCACGTCGAGGACATGGGGATCTTCCACAAGAGAATCGCAGAGGCCGTTAGGGAGCAGTTCGGCTTCGGCAGGGTCAGCATCTCGGTTGCAGATCCCGCGCAGGGAGTGTTCACGGACCATGCAATGGCGGGCTACTCGCCTGAGGAAGAGACGGAGATCAGGGCCGCGATCTCCGCGTTCGAGTTCGATGAGGTGCTCAAGGACTTTCGTGAGGACTGCAAGATCTCCAAGATCGCCTACTATGTTCCAGCCGAGAAGCAG
>Ga0299915_10001574_pt1 | contig 16880 bp, 13 predicted proteins | sample RVTome_13_FD_200263 | JGI IMG/M metagenome (GOLD analysis project Ga0299915, IMG submission 200263) | Soil microbial communities from uranium-contaminated site in the Upper Colorado River Basin, Wyoming, United States - RVT92D227 (version 2) ... | reverse complement strand
ATATTTGATGTATCATGCAAGACCGGGGACGGGATTAGTGAATGGACAAACTGGCTGCAGTCACTGGTAAAGTAATCGGAATTATATGCAGATATTGTTTTCGCCTCTGCGAATCCGCCGAGATTGCATTGTTTTGATTAATCAATGGAACCTGTGAGAACAAAAATATTAGTCAAAGGCATTGTCCAGGGAGTCGGGTTCAGGCCATTCATTTATAACCTCGCTCAGTCGCTGAATCTCAAAGGGTACGTAAACAACTCTTCAAAGGGTGTAACTATCGAAATAGAAGGGGAAAACAGCACCGTCTTTATCAACAGGCTTACCAGTGAGGCACCTCCATTATCACAGATCATGAGCGTCGACATCATTCCCATGCCATACCATGGTTATACTGATTTCCAGATCTTTGAGAGCGAAGATGAGGGAAGTTTTACCCTCATTTCTGCGGATGTCTCGATTTGTGAAGACTGCTTCAGGGAACTTTTGGACAAGAACGATAGAAGATATCTGTATCCCTTTACAAACTGTACGAACTGCGGACCGAGATATACGATAACGAAATCAATCCCCTACGACAGGCCGAATACCACCATGGCAGTATTCAAACTGTGCCCGGACTGCGACAGGGAATACCATAACCCTGCAGACAGGAGATTCCACGCCCAGCCGAATGCATGCCCTGTATGCGGACCACAGGTTGAGCTGATAGGAGTGAGTAACCCCTCCTCTCTCCTCCCCTTAGATAAGGGGAGGATGGGTGGGGTTATTCCCTCTCCCCTGGTGGGAGAGGGTAAGGGTGAGGGGGATGATATAGATAACCCGATAAAACGAACAATAGAACTTCTCAAACAAGGTGCAATAGTTGCCATTAAAGGATTAGGAGGATTCCATATAGCCTGCGATGCAACCAACGAAGAGGCAGTGAAGCGGCTGAGATTGAAAAAGAGAAAGAGTAATAAACCCTTTGCATTGATGGCACCTGATATTCAAACAATAAAAAAATTCTGCGAGGTTTCTGAAGAGGAAGAGAAGATTCTGGTTTCGAACAAAAGGCCGGTCGTTCTTCTAAGAAAGTTACGAAATAATCTGCCTGAAGATGTTTCACCGAAGAATTTGTGCATCGGTTTCATGCTTCCCTATACACCATTGCACTATTTGCTTTTCTATTATCCTACCTCCTTTTTGCCCCCCCTTGGTAAGGGGGGGATTGGGGGGGTGAGTCAAGATGAAACCTCCATCCCCAATTTTGATGCCCTGGTCATGACCAGCGGCAATATTTCAGAGGAGCCGATAGTTGTTGACAATGAAGAGGCTGTTTCAAAGCTTTCATGCATTGCTGATGCATTTCTCGTTCATAACAGGGATATCTTTATGAGGGTCGATGATTCAGTTTTAAGGGTCTTTAACCGTCAGGCTTTGCTTAAAAGCCGAAGCAAGGGATCATCATCCAGTAAAACACAGCCTTTCACCTACTTCATCCGCCGGTCGAGGGGGTATGTGCCTGATCCGATCCCCCTTCATGAAGAAGGTCCGGAGGTTCTCGGATGCGGAGCTGATATTAAGAACATATTCACTCTGACGAAGGGAAGCTTTGCGATACCGAGTCAGCACATAGGCGATATGGAAAACTATGAGACGCTGCTTTTTTTTGAAGAAAGCCTCCGAAACCTCAAAGATGTTTACCGGGTCAATCCAGTGGCTCTCGCATACGACCTTCATCCCATGTACCTCTCTACGCAATGGGCTTTGAGACAGGAAGGCATCAAGAAGATCGGCATCCAGCATCACTATGCCCATGTTGCATCTGTTATGGCTGAAAAAGGGCTCAAGGAAAAGGTGATAGGTGTTTCCTTTGATGGAACAGGATATGGCGTTGATGGAAATCTCTGGGGCGGGGAATTCCTGGTCGCAGATATAGAGGGTTTTAAGAGGGCAGGTCATCTGAAATACATTCCATTGCCGGGAGGTGAGGTTGCCGTCAGAGAACCGTGGAGAATAGCGATAAGCCATTTCAAGGATATCGCCGGTAAAGAGGTTATCCCTTACCTCAAATCCATAGGCTTTATTGACCGGTATGGCAAAAGCAGGATTATGGATATTCTGAAGATTCTCGATAACAGACAGTTTTCGCCCCTTGCATCGGGTGCCGGAAGGCTCTTCGATGCAGTCTCGGCAATAATGGGTGTATGTGATTTTAATACATTCGAAGGGGAGGCAGCGATTGCACTTGAGGCAATAACAAGACCTGATATCGTAGATGACTATCCGGTTGATATAAAATCCAAAGAGACGATGGAGGTTGATTTTTCCTATACTTTTTTAGGAATCACGGGAGATATGGCAAAAGGAGAAGATAAAGGCATTATTTCGTCCAAGTTCCATAACACGGTAGTCACTGCTATTGTGAGAGTTGTTGAGAAACTTTCTTCCCTGCATCTTATCGATGATGTTGTGTTATGCGGCGGGGTTTTTCAGAATATATATCTCCTTGAAAGGACGATTGCCAGGCTGCATTCACTGGGTTTGGAGGTTCACATACATGAAAAGGTTCCGACCAATGATGCCGGTATTTCCCTCGGTCAGGCGTATATCATCAGAGAGAGAATTAAATCAGGGATTGAGGTATTATAGTAAATTAAAACATGTTTCAGGATAAGGAGCAGACAATGAAAGGCGTGGTTGAAAGAATAAAAGGACTCATGGATTCCATCGGCAGGCCGATAAAGCTCATGGAGGTATGCGGTACACATACGGTAGCTATATTCAGACACGGCATCAGGGATATCATTCCCAAAACCATCAGCCTCCTGAGCGGTCCCGGATGTCCGGTATGTGTGACGCCGATAAAAGATGTTGATGTTGCCATTGCGGTTTCTAAGCTGGACGGCTGCATCCTTTCAACATTCGGGGATATGATGCGGGTTCCGGGAAGCAAGCAGCAATCCCTCTACCATGCGCAGGCTGAAGGAGCACATATCAGTATTGTTTACTCCCCTATGGATGCCCTGAAACTTGCATCGGAAAATAAAGACAAGAATGTCATATTTTTTGCGACAGGGTTTGAGACCACGTCACCATCTGTTGCCGGGACCCTTTCCGAGGCTGAAAGGACAGGAATAGAGAATTTTTATATCTACTCAGCCCATAAGATAGTTCCACCTGCTCTCAAGGCCCTTCTCGATTCACCTGATCTAAAAATCGACGGATTGATACTTCCCGGTCATGTCAGTACGATCATCGGGACCAAGCCTTATGAGTTTATAGCCTCTGATTACAGGATACCATCTGTTGTAACAGGGTTTGAGGCGGAAGATATCCTTAGTGCTATCATGATGCTCCTTGAACAGAATGCTTCAGGCAGGGCAAAAGTTGAAATTCAATATACGCGGGTTGTAAAAAAAGAAGGTAATCAAAAGGCGATGTCTCTCTTAAATCAGTATTTTGAACCATGTGATGCAAACTGGAGGGGCATTGGAGTAATACCCCAGAGCGGACTTAAATTAAGAGACAGTGTGAGCCGTTGGGATGTCAATCAAGTTTTGAAAATTGAAGTCCCGGATTCTCAAGAACCGAAAGGTTGCCAGTGTGGTTCGGTACTCAGGGGTATCAAGATACCAACAGATTGCCGCCTGTTTGGAAAGTCATGTACACCTGAACATCCTGTAGGTGCATGTATGGTCAGCACAGAAGGAAGCTGCGCGGCATATTACAAGTATTCGGGGGTGATAAAGTCATAATTTGTCTTCGGCAGATTTATATTTAGACAGGATAGATTTCCAGAGATATCTTTCCAATGATGTTTGTATGCAGTGCGGATTCACTTCCTGTGAAGAATTCATTACTGCGATCAAGACCGGAACAAAGAAGCCTCAGGACTGTTCTTTCATCAGCAGAAACAAGGCATATGCTTTAGAGGCAGTTCAGAAAATGAGCGATTTATGGCCTGAGGTGCCACTCCTGACACATCCGAGGCCGAGCTTTATCGGTCTTCTTGAGCTGAATAACCCGAATGATACGTCCCTGGTAATCATTTCGGGAAATAATGAATACACCGAACAGGTTCTCATGACAGTTTTAGGTACGACAAAATGTCCTTTCTTTGTAATTTTTTTGGATACAGACGGAAATACTATTGATATGGCGATGATTTATCAGACCCTTACAGCAGAAAGAGTCCGTAACGGTCTGAAGGAAACAGATATTAAGGAAAAGGTAAACTCAAAGGAACTTATCATTCCTGGCCTTGCAGCCTCTCTCAAGCCGGATATCGAAAAACTGACCGGCTGGCGTGTGAGAGTGGGACCGGTATGTGCTGCAGAACTGCCTCTTTTCCTATCAGAACTATGGATTCCACCGGAAATAGCAGAAAAATAAAGGAATAGAAACAAGGTTATATATAACAGATATTCCGGTATGTTAAAATAAACTAAATAAAGTCTGTCCATAAACTATGTTTTTCGTAATCCGTTATTCCCCGTCCGTCATCCGTCTTAAGTACTGACGGACGTAAGACGGATGATCGGGGAATCCAGTATTTTTAATAGTTTCTGGATTGTCCGGTCAAGCCGGACAATGATAAAGCACGACTTTATGGACAGACACTAAAGAAATCAGGAGGCTACTCAGATGGAACGGATTCTTCTCGGTCATGGCAGTGGCGGACGTTTGATGTATCAGTTGATAAAAGAGCATTTTGTCCCTGAATTCCATCTTAAAACACTGAATGATTCTGCTGTACTGGAAGGGATAAAGCAGGGAAGGATTGCGTTTACAACTGATTCATACGTAGTATCACCCATATTTTTTCCGGGAGGCAATATCGGTGAACTTGCTGTTTACGGCACTGTAAATGATCTTTCGATGGTAGGGGCGAAACCTCTTTATATGACAACAGGTCTTATTCTCGAAGAGGGCTTTCCTCTTGACGATTTAAAAAAGATTCTCACGTCCATGTCCGATGCTGCAGAAAAAGCCGGGATAAAGATAGTCGGTGGTGATACAAAGGTTGTTAATAAAGGTAAAGCTGACGGCATATTTATCAATACCTCAGGGGTTGGTGTAATCGGTAAAGGCATTGATATAGCACCTTTGAAAGTTAAGCCAAAGGATAAGGTAATTCTCAGCGGCCCGATTGGTAATCATGGAATCTCTGTTATTGCCGAGAGAAACGGCCTGACATTTAATCCACCTGTTGTCAGTGATACAGCTCCTCTTAACGCCCTCGTTAGCGATATGTTGAAAAAAACCAAAAAGATACACGCCATGCGTGACCCTACAAGGGGTGGTCTTGCAACATCACTTAAAGAAATCGCAGTGGATTCAGGATACTGTATTGTTATTGAGGAAGAATCCATTCCTGTACCACCCGGAGTGAAAGGTGCGTGCGAACTCCTCGGACTCGACCCGCTTTATGTTGCAAATGAGGGGATACTCATCGCAATAGTCAAACCTGATATAGCAGAACTGCTGGTTAAAACGATGAGAAAACATTTGTTGGGTAAAGAAACCCGCATTATCGGAGAGGTTCAGGAATCACCTTCAGGCATGGTGCTGTTGAAGACCGCTATCGGCGGTACCAGAATCGTTGAAATGCTCTCAGGAGACCAATTGCCGAGGATCTGCTGATAATGACTGAGACTCATGGAGACTTGTGGAAACTGGTAGAGACTGCAAGTTTTTATCAATATCTCAATGAATCTCAGCAAGTCTCAACGAATCTCGGTGTAAAATAAGATGCTACTCGGTGTTAATGTTGATCATATAGCAACAATAAGACAGGCCAGGAGGGGAATCGATCCAGACCCTGTTATGGCTGCTACATTGGCATTACTCGGTGGTGCAGATGGAATTACGATTCATCTAAGGGAAGACAGACGCCACATACAGGACAGGGATTTAAGGATATTAAAAGAAATTGTTCCGAATGAACTGAATCTCGAAATGGCGGCTACAAGAGAGATGATAGGCATAGCTGCAACAATAAGGCCTGATTTGGTTACCCTTGTACCCGAAAAAAGACAGGAGCTTACAACCGAAGGTGGTCTGGATGTAAGGTCTCAGAGAAGGACTATTCAGGATGCAATAAAAAAGATTAAGGGTGCAGGCATTCCTGTAAGCCTGTTTATTAATCCAGACCAAAATGATATAGAAACATCAAAACAAGTCAATGCCGATATGGTAGAGATACATACAGGTTTATATGCTAATTCACACAGGAGAGACCAGGAAAATGAACTGAACAGGATTATGAACGCTATGAAAAATGCACTCGATATCGGTCTTCTCGTAAATGCAGGCCATGGGCTCAACTATTGGAATGTGTCCAGGATAGCTTCTCTTCAGGATCTGAGAGGGCTCTATATCGGCCACAGTATTATTTCACGGGCTGTTCTTGTCGGTATGGAAAAGGCTGTCAGGGAAATGAAAGATTTGATTCAGCAAGCTGCGGAACAGGTTTAACGATGTGAAGGATGACGGGAAGAGGATGGTGTCCCGGTTTTTGAAGATGTCGAAGGTTTTGAGGGATATACTGCTGGATCGTGGTCTTTACCATGACAGTTCAGGTAGCATTCACCGGCCCTGGGACCGAGATCGATAAATCCCCGTTGGCCGCTCTTTGAAGGCCAGATGGATATGTTGTCTAAGTCTATAAGATGAGCATTCTGAGTGCTTCCGTGTGGATTATGACAGGTCCTGCATGAAATGTTTGATATTACAATGTGCAAATCATGAAAGGGAAAGCTCTCATTCCCCAAAATGCTATTTCTATTATGACAACTATAACAGAGTTCATATTCGGATATTCCTTCCGGCCCATCACTGATATTAAAATGTTTTGATAAAATGTGCTCATATTTAGAACCGTGAGGACCTTTCGGACCCAGGGGGTCATCATTATTATGACAGTCTGTGCATTTTATAAGACTTGAGGTTGTGAGCGGATAAATCAAGCTTGGAACATCACTGTTTTTCCCGGATGAAACAACAGGATGAAATGATGGGTTAGCAGCATCGAACAATTCTGCTTTATTTGTCTGATCTGCAAGGAGATTGGCACTGTATGAGTGGCAGTTAAAGCAAAGCTCATATTGAACATTTACAGTTTCTGTTTTCATGCCTTGTCTGTTTGTACCCTTTATGCCTGCTGTTTTGTTATCGTTACTAACGTAATGATGATGGTGGCAATCTGCACATGTTACATGTCTTGGTAGAGAAGGGTCTACCTCGGGAAGCGTTTCACCAAAATGATGAACACTGTCTTTTTCGATGGGATGATGATATGCTTTATCAAATTCTCCCTGGAGATCCTTTTCTTGTATATCCATCGCAAGATCACCTGTCTTCTTGGTCTTTTCAATATTTTGACTATGCCCGTGACATCTGAAGCAGAAGAGCTTTCTGCTCTCATGGAGCATGGGAGTATTATATTCCCCATGACCTTTATGACAACTGGCGCACCCTTTCGGGAGATTGCTTTTATCTCCGTGAGGTTTAGTTTTATTAGAATCTGCATAGAGATTCGTAATAATGAAGAAAAACAGTAAAAAAAGTAAGAATTTGGCAGATATCTTCATCATGTTACCATGGCCAATCTTGCGTGCAGGAAGCATGACATACGTTACATACCAAATCATGCTCTGTTTTCTGCCAGAAGGGTGGCCAACCGCTGATAGATTTGTTGGTGTGAGGGTCGTGGCATGATGAGCATTGTACACCTTGCAACTCCGGTGTATGCGTTGGATAAAGTTTCACGTCTGGATCATTGATCGGCCAATTTAAAGGGCAAAGTTCAGTTGCCTGATCTCTCTTGATCTTGAGAGCTTCGTTAAATACAATGGAGATTGGATGCCCTCCAGAAAGGTCAGTGCCTATAAACCCTCCACATCCCACTCCGTCAATTAATCGCCCTGCGGCATCGAGACAGGGCGATGATTCCATTTGGATATCGTCAAATCTGCTTGCTACCGAGCCGACAGCAACTGTTCCATCGTGACAGCTGAGACAGAGTTTTGAGATGCCGTCAATCGGAGGTGCCTCTCCTTCGTTTGTGTAGGATTGCAGGGTATTACTGATATAATGTTTGTAATTTGTGACAGCGGAGAGTTGATGGTTCCACAAGGGATAAGCAGGATCGGCATTATGAGGGGTATGGCAGAAAATACAGATCTGGGTCTCTGAGATTGCCTTCGCGCTCCCTCCGCCTGTAATAGAGAGGTCATGCTTTGTACCTTTTATTCGGGCAGATGTTACAAGCGGACTGAACAGCACAAGGCAGCACAATAAAAAAAAGAGTGTACAAAATTTTATAACATGTTTATCATTCATAGTCAGTGTAAAGTTTTGTGTCTTTCGTATTTAAGTTGAAAAAACCCTGGATTCCCCGATCATCCGTCTTACGTCCGTCAGTACTTAAGACGGATGACGGACGGGGAATGACATTCTTAAGTGCATGTTTTTTCGTCATTCCCGCGGAGGCGGGAATCCAGTCATTCTTCTCATTCGATGTTCTTCAACTTTTTTACGAAAGAACCAAAGTTTTATATTACATTTGATACATATATCTATATTTATTTTGCATTGACGGGTGGTCATTTTTCAATTCTTATTTTGGACAGAGGTGGTTTCCTTTATGTATTGAAATATCTGAATCCTGTTATTATAGGAATCAGCCACATAAATCCTGTCTTTTTCATCTATAAAAACCCCTGCGGGGAGAAACAGTTTGCCTTTTTCAGTACCTGAACTTCCAAAGGCGAGAAGCAATTTTCCGTCTCTGTCAAATATCTGGACGACATCGAAATCTGCATCAACTACATAGATATGGCCCTCAGAATCTACGGCAATACCTTTGGGTTTTGAAAAATCCCCTGAACCATCACCGTGTTTTCCAAAGGAAGAGACAAAGTTGCCCTCTCTATCGAATACCTGCACCCTAAAATTCATTGAATCGGTAATATACAGAAGATCATCTTGTCCTATGAATATGTGTGTCGGATAGTTAAAATCTCCGTGACTTGTTCCATTCTTGCCAAAACTAAAGAGAAAATCGCCATTGTTTTTATTATAAATTAAAACCCGATGACTATGAGTATCGACAATGTATATTCTATCTCCAAGAAGAGCGATACCTGTCGGTCTTGTAAAACTATCAGGTGACCCTATCTCCCTGATGCAGGAGCCTTTTTTATCAAATACAAATACCCTCTTCAGTATGGAATCAGAAAGATAAATCTCACCATGCATATCCACTGTCACCCCAATCGGAGACACGAGATCGGTATCCTTAGCAGTGTTAATCATGAAATATTGTTTCTTTTTTTCATCAAAAACATGGAGGATATGCATGCCCGGATCAGTCACATAAATCCTTCCCGATTCAGCATATATGCCGTATGGCCTCAAAATGATTTTTCCATCTACCTCTTTACCAAAGAGTATAGATAATGCCTTCTCGATCCATGATTGTTTTATGCCGATATCTCCAGGTGATCGGATAATCTTTATATGCTGGACCTTCGGCACTTGCGGAGGTGGTGGCCAAAAGAGATTCTGTACTGGTATTTCTGTATCGAGACTTGACAGCTTGCTCTGTGACAGCGAACAGCCTGCCGAGGTTATAACCAGAAAAGATACTACTACCGATATTGGAAAAAATTTCTTTGCCCATATGCCAATCGATCGCTTGCATCGGATGCGAATGTTCTTTTTCATCATGAAAAGGTATTATCAATCCTTAGAAACGGCGGCTCAATATAAGATAGATTTGTCTCGTATCTGCTTGTGCCCATGACTGTTTAGTATGATAGGCTGTATATTCCAGATAAAGGAATACTCTTCGCCAGAAATAAGTGAGATCAAGTCCGTATTCTGTTATTTCTCTCGAATCTTCTATTCCATTAATAAAAAGTGTTTGTTGCGACCAGTTTTTATTATACCCTTCCTGTTTCCAGTATGCTGAAACAATCATGTTTCTCAATACGGAATATTTAAAACGACCCTCATAATAATATGATTCAAAATTTTCAGAATCAGCGTCTTCAGGGTCAGTCTTTACGGTTGAGTAACTGCCATTGAAACTTAATAATGCACGTCTGAAAACAGGATATGCAATATTTGTTCGTACTGTGTACTGGATGTTTTTCTGACCCAATGTAGTGCTTCTGTCACCAAAGTAGATACTGCTCCAGCCTGCGTTCTGAAAGCCACTGGATGTAAAAAATCTGGCTTCACCCTCTACTAACCATCTTGCTCTCCTTGGTCCCTTCCCCTGGATTCCTAAGGTGAAGACATTTTCGAAATAATCAGCATTTTGGGTTGTCTCTCCTGGCTCTACTATGTCAGTGGAGCGTTCAAGACCGGTGAATTCAATAGTTCTGTACGAAAAATCGTATTTCAGATATAATCGTGCAAAGCCCCATTGGCGGGTCGAAAGCTTCAAGCCAATATAATGATACATAAATTTATAGTCAGCTTGTCTTTCATCCTGACCGATAGTAAATATATATTGTGATGAAAAATCAAAACTTCTTATTGGTCTGAAATAATTCACACTGAAATTGACATTATACCTATTCTCAATTCTTTTGTCACTTTCGAAAATGTCTCTTTTTGCTGTTTTATACAAGAGCCTAACTTTCCCAGTTAATCGATTGGTGAAACGGTAGTACAAATAATTATAGATTTCATGTGACTGGATATCTTCTGTGTCGGATTGTGAAGAGATGTATTTATAACTGTAGAAATGATGAAGACCACCAATAGTAGGGAGGTTCAATTGAGCTGCAAGGCTCGTGACTTTTAAGTCGGTAAAATCTGAATAATTAAAAGACATTGCAAGAGACATCTGAGGTCTGAATCGGGTAATCGTATCGAATCTTAAATTTAAAAAATGATAATTGTAAACCTTTTCGGTATTAGATATGTTGGTAGAGGATTTCGTGAAATTCCCATTAATACCATAAGTGGTATTAATGAAATTAAGGGCTCCTCTTACATCTAAGCTGTATTTATCTATTTTTGTCTCGTTCTTCAATCGCTGTTTGGTTACTGATGGAGGTTCCTCCTCCTCCTCCTCCTCCTCTTCAAAATATTCATCTTCTTCATCTGGTATAATTCTGCCGCGTTTTATCATGCTTCCCGTCATGGAAGAAGATTCCCAGTGATAATAGCTAAGTCTGATGCTCGGAAATCCCTTTTTTACGAAAAAGAAATCTGCTCCATAAGATATCGAATGTAAATCATATGAGGTTTTGAGAGATCCGTTTGTAGCTGAATCCCTTTTCAAAGCATAAACGCGTAAAGATACAGGTCTAAAAGGAAGAAAATGGGCGGATAAATCATACGAAATATTCTTTGTATTATAGTCTATGGCTGCTCCTCTAAATTTAGTGTCTGCAAATTCTTGCCCATAAATTATGCCTGCTGTAAAGAGCACGAGTCTTGGATCATATACATACCCATTAACTTCCAGCTTATAGCGATGTGCGAATGTGCTCGTTTCGCGCTTAAAAGTATTCGTTCCGGAAGTTTCAGTGCTATTATCTCGATAAATAAGTTGTATAACTCCCGTAAAAGTGAATTTCTTAAGATAGTCCATTTTGTTGGATATCGCTGTCCCTGTCCCCGGATAAGGATATCCGGTTCCGGTTCCGGCTGATTTCCCACCGCCCATGGCCGCAAAGGAGGGCTGAGAGAGACAGGAAAAAAAAAACAAAGAATGTGACTATTATATATCTCAATCGCTGGATTCCTCATACATGCTCTGTATTAAATCTATTCGATGGCGGAAATTACGATAAGGCGGCGACATTGCTTTCTATTGTTTTTGCTTAAGGTATTGAAAGACCTGAACTCTGTAGTTAAACGTATCAGCGACATATATCCTGTCGTCCTTATCTATAAACAGACCTACCGGGAGCGCGAATTGTCCTGGTTTTCTCCCACCTTCTCCAACCCAGAGAAGAAGTTGTCCTTCAAAATTAAATATCTGGAAATTATTGAACGCGGTATCGATAACATAAATATTACCGTCAGAATCTACTCCGATACCAGCTGGTCGCGCAAAGGCCCCAGGAGAGTCCCCTAACCTACCAAACTTTTTAATAAATTTACCATCGGGATCGAATATCTGTATTCTGAAGTTGAACGAATCAACTACATAGAGCCTTCCTGACCTGTCTAAAGCCAAGAAGCTTGGATAATTAAACTCGCCGTCTTCTTCACCTTTCTTCCCAATTTGCATGAGGAAATTGCCATTCTTGTCGAATACCTTTAAGACGTGGTTTTGTGTGTCCGATACATATAATCTCTGCCTCTCTTCGTCATAAACCATGCCCGATGGATTCTTAAAATCTTTTTTTCCACCAATGGTCATTATGACCCTCCCCGACTTCTTGTCTAAGCCCAAAACCTGGTCCAGTTTAGAATCAGAAACAAAAAGGATTCCCCTCGTATTATCGATCGCGAGGCCTATGGGCGCCGAGAGTTCCCCTTCACCTAGGAATCTGAGAGTTTTTCCCTCTTGATCGAAGACGAAAATCATTGCGCGTTCAGCGTCAGTGGCATAAATAGTTCCTTTCGAATCGGTTACAACACCGGTAGCCCTTCGCATTTTGATCCGTCCCTCGGGTCCCAAAAGAAAAGTGAGTAATGGGTTGGGTTTGCCAAAGTCTTCCTTGCTTGACCATTCTCCTAACAACTTTATTCTTGGAATCTCTGGTTGCTGAGGCCATACATATTCACCGGTTGGCTCTTCAATATTGATGCGGGGTGCAGTAGCACACCCGGCAGTTATCATGATAATTAGTGTAATTGTGTAGATGAGTAAAAACCTTTTTATGAAATTCAATAAGAACGTATCAATGAGTTCGATATATCTTTTCATTATGTTCTCCCTGTATTTTGCAGCAATTTTGACCTCTTTCGTGTTTTAGTTGAAGAACTTTTCAAATCAAGAAATAACAATCTTTCTGGATTCCCGTTTCCACGGGAATGACAAAATAAGTAAAAAAATGCCGTCATTCCCGCAGTCCTTTGAGCGGGAATCCAGACACTTTCTTTTTTTAAATGTGATTTCAACTTTTTTACGAAAGAACCCAATTTTGTTTTCAAAAACGTTTAACGTAATAATTGAATATTGTTACTTTTTCAATGAATTCCCTATCTTTTAGTATTTGTGGCATTTCAGACATAGTCTCTGTGCAGTAAAAAGCCGCTTGTAATCTGAACTGTGAGGATCATGACAACTTGTACATCCTAACTCCTTCCCCGGTTTGTCAGGATCTGGTATTTCAATCTCCCGTTTCGGGTTTTTAGGATCGGGTACTTTAATATAGGTGATCGTACTGATATCTGTTACTCCTCTGACAGGATGAAATCTTTTTCCTGGCATGGCTATTACGTGACCTCCGGATGACTGGGACTTATGACACGTAATACAGACATCGGTCGCAGAAGAGGGAAGGAGATTCGGGAAATCACTTGCGTGGGGGCTGTGACACGTGGTACAACCGACAACGTTGATTACACTATGTACTTTTTTCTTGGTGAAATTCTTTTTGTCATGACAGGTATAACATACCTCCGGTAAGGGCTCCTTGAGAATCTTATTGGTATTCGATTGATGAGGATCATGGCAGCTTGTACACATTCCGCTTCCAAAAGGCGCGTGCACCATCTTCCCTTTAAACTTTGATTGATCATGACAGCCGTAGCAGAGTTTCGGCATATTCTGTATCAATACAATACTCTTCTTCTGTTCAGGGTGACTTTTCCCTTCCTCTTTCCGGTGACAGGTTTCGCAGCCGGTTTTCAATGCGGCGTGAAGATATTTTGCAGGCTCCTTTAGATTCGCATGGCATGCTAAACAAGGGTTTTCTTCAGCAGAAACAGTTTGAACATGCAATAGCCCGAAAATGAATAAAATTAAAGCCAAAATAAACAATTTTTGCTGCTGTTTCATTACTTTATCCCTGCCTGTAAATAATTAATAATTTTGTGTCTTTCGTATTTAAGTTGAAGAAACCCTGGATTCCCCGATCATCCGTCTTACGTCCGTCAGTACTTAAGACGGATGACGGACGGGGAATGACATTCTTAAGTGCATGTTTTTTCGTCATTCCCGCGGAGGCGGGAATCCAGTCATTCTTCTCATTCGATGTTCTTCAACTTTTTTACGAAAGAACCATAATTTTTTAATATATATTTTAATATATATTCTAATTTTTTTAAGGTTTCTTGTCAATACATACAACCGTTTCCAGCAAAGTCTTATTATATTATATATGAAACTTGTGAAGAAATGATGAAGAAAATATGAAGAATCAATGAAATATTTCTAAGTATGTACTACTAATGCGGTCATTAGTAAAGCCACGTTCAGCATCCAATTCTGTCATTCCGGCTTGTCCGGAATCTTTCTTTGTTTTCAGAGGGATTCCCGACGCGCTTCGCTTGCGAGAATGACAACTTGTGTGGTCTTACTTATGACCTCCTTAGTAACTCCATTACCAGAACCAATATTATTCTGTGATAATCCCGGGAGTAATGACTTACTCCCGGGATATCGATTTTCATTGAGTATACAGTTTCTTATTTTGTTGATAATGCAGGTAAGTCATGTACGTCGACATGGCACTGGGCACAATTCGGGAACTTTTTGAGCAGTCCTTCGCCATGAGGTTTTCCGTGGCATTCTTCACACTTCGGTATGTACCTGTGTTTGGAATGACATTGGGCACATGCAACCATTCTGTGTTTACCGGTACTTGCTTCTAACTTTTTGTATACCTGATCGTGGCAGCCACCGCATACACTGTTAGCGGTTGTCTGCGGATAGGCAATCTTGAGTGGTGAATGTACCGGGTGACAGGCCAAGCAGTCTTTAACGGTAAGCGATGGAGTATGGGGTTTGTGGCATTCCATGCACGAAGGGATATATCCGTGTTTCTGGTGATGACACTGTGCACACTGTACTTTCGTATGTTTGCTCGGGTTTTTCTGGATTTCCTGGCCTACCTTGGCATGACAGTCACCGCAAACCTTGGCAAACTCTGGAGTCATTGCCATCTGAGTTTTTGGTGCATGCGGATTTGAATGGCATGAGGCACAGTCTGCGAATTTGTCACCATGGATAACCCCGTGACATGTCTTGCACTTCGGCATAATTTCATCCCAATTCTGCTTTTTCGGGTTATAAGCGTGGTACTTGGTATGACACTGCACACACTCAATCTTGTGCTTGCCACCTTCACTTTTAATCTGGTTGAACACAGATGAATGACAGCGGGCGCAATCAGCAGCGGTCAATGGTTTAACTTCCATCTCATAGGGAGAAGCCGGCTTGACCTCTTCTTTTGGAGGAGGTGCGGCTTCTGTTATTTTAACCGGGGCAGCCTCTGGTTGCTGGGTTACGGGAGCTACTTGTTGTGACGCACAGGCCATAACAATAAACAACAATAACAACATACTTCCTGTAAGCAGTATGGCAGCTTTTTTCTTACTACTCATTATTTTTTAGCCTCCTTTCCTAAACTATGTGCACTTATGTGGCACATGTTGCATTTCGGGAATTGCGCCAACATCCCGGAAGGATGGGGCGTTCCATGACAGGTTTCACAAACAGGAACATTCTTATGCTTTTCTTTGTGGCAGAAAACACATGCTAATTTAGAATGTTTTGTCTCAACCCTTGTAAGTATATCGGATATGCTCTTATGACATGCAGCACAGTTTTTATTGGGCATATCCGCACCGTATGCAATTGTGAGCGGCTGATGTGCAGGATGGCATGTCAAGCAGTCTTTATTGACCATCTCCGCTGAATGGGGCTGATGGCATTTCTGACAAGGCGGGACTTCTCTATGAGCTTTGTGACACGTAGTACAGAACAGTTTTGAATGGAGGCTTGGCTTGTCTTTCATCTCCTTGCCCTGTTTATCATGACAGGACAGACAGGGATCTGTAAGATTTGCAGCCAATTTCATATCTAAAGGTGCATGTGGGTCAGAATGGCAGGTGTTGCATCCACCGATCTCGTAATGGGGCTTTCCGGCATGACACATGCTGCATGCAGGGATAATATTCTCTTTGCTCACCATGGGAGGATGTCCTTTGTGACAGTCCATACAGGTGACAGCAGTTTTATGCTTTGCACCTTTGCCGTCAACAATATTTACAACAGACTGGTGGCATTTTATACAGTCGGCAGTTAACAGTTGTGGCAATGCAGGTGTTTGGGCAAAACTGTCTTTCCCACCAACATAAAGCGGCAATACGAACAACAGGATAAGTCCGAGTGCGAAAAATATAAATTGTGGCCACAGAGATTTTATTGTTCCCCTCTTGCAGAACCCGATACGCTTCATTTCTCTTACCCCCTTTAGCCCTTTAGTAAAAATTGTTCAATTATCATCTGCCATTTATCAATCGTCTTGTATCATACAAACAGAAACTTATACCATCTTTTTCGTTTTAATGTCAAGGAGAAAAATATGGTTGCCATCTATGAATTAAAAGTGAACCGTTTTTATCGAATTTACGAATTAAAAGTGAACACCTGTATTCATGTAATTAAATAATTTATGCGCATCTTGTCATTCTGGCTTGTCCAGAATCTTTCTTATTTCCTCGACGCATCATTCCGTGCTGAAGAAGGATTCCCGACAAGCGGGAATGACAGATCAGAAAGAAAATAATGAAGGCTTGCTTCTTCAAACAGCGGTTCACTTTTAATTCATAAAGAGTTCACTTTTAAAAAATTCCTAACAGGAGAAAAATATGGTGTCTTTCGTATTTAAGTTGAAGAAACCCTGGATTCCCCGATCAAGTCGGGGAATGACATTCTTAAGTGCATGATTTTTCGTCATTCCCGCGGAGGCGGG
>Ga0299915_10001573_pt1 | contig 16885 bp, 15 predicted proteins | sample RVTome_13_FD_200263 | JGI IMG/M metagenome (GOLD analysis project Ga0299915, IMG submission 200263) | Soil microbial communities from uranium-contaminated site in the Upper Colorado River Basin, Wyoming, United States - RVT92D227 (version 2) ... | reverse complement strand
TCGTCATGGCCCATCGGAGCACGATCGTGTTCGCCAACAGCCGGGGGCTGGTCGAGCGCATGGCCGCGGCCCTCAACGAGCTCGCCGGTGAGGAGATCGCCCGGGCGCACCACGGGTCGGTCTCGCGCAGCCAGCGCGTCGAGATCGAGGATGCCCTCAAGTCGGGAACCCTGCGGTGCGTGGTGGCGACGTCTTCGCTCGAGCTGGGCATCGACATGGCCGCCGTGGACATGGTGGTGCTGGTCGAGTCTCCCACCACCGTCAGCCGCGGCCTGCAGCGGGTGGGCCGAGCCGGCCATCAGGTGGGTGCGGCGAGCAAGGCGCGGGTCTACCCCAAGCATCGCGGCGACCTGCTGGAGACGACGCTCGTCGTCGACAGGATGCGCCACGGCCTCATCGAACAGACCACCGTCCCTGCCAACCCCCTGGACGTGCTCGCCCAGCAGATCGTGGCGGCGGTGGCGACCGACCAGCGCACCGCCGACGACCTGTTCGACATGGTCCGACGGGCGATGCCGTACCGCGATCTGAGCCGCCAGGCGTACGAGGCGGTGCTCGACATGCTCGCCGGGCGGTATCCGTCCGACGACTTCGCCGAGCTCCGCCCCAGGATCACATGGGACAGGATCGACGGCACGCTCAGCCCGCGGGGCAACGCCAGGCTGCTGGCCGTCACCAACGCCGGGACGATCCCCGACCGCGGCCTCTACCCGGTGGTGCTGCCCGAGGGCGGGCGGGTGGGCGAACTCGACGAGGAGATGGTGTACGAGAGCCGCATCGGTGACGTGTTCGTCCTGGGATCGTCGGCCTGGAAGGTGACCGGGATCACCAACGATCGGGTCGAGGTGGTGCCCGCTCCCGGTGAGCAATCGGGCAGAGTCCCCTTCTGGCATGGGGACACACCGGGACGGCCCGTCGAAACCGGACGCGCCCTGGGGGCGTTCATCAGGGAATTGGGCGCACTCGAGGAGGGCCCGGCGATCGACGTGCTGCAGACCCGGTACCGGCTCGATCGGCGAGCCGCCGCCAACCTCGTGCACTTCCTCGCCGAACAGCGCGAAGCCACCGGCACCCTGCCATCGGATCGCACCATCGTCCTGGAGCGGTTCCGCGACGAGATCGGCGACTGGCGGCTCGTCCTCCTCTCCCCCCTCGGCGCCCGCGTGCACGCGCCCTGGGCGCTGGCGGCAGCCCGGGCCCTGCGCGACCGCCACGGCATCGAGGTGGATGCGGTGTGGTCGGACGACGGGTTCATCCTTCGCTTCCCCGACGCCGATCGAACCCCCGACCCCCACGAAGTGATCCTCGAGCCCGGAGAGGTGGGGCCGCTGGTCCTCGCCGAGGTGGGTGCGAGTGCGGTCTTCTCCGGGAGGTTCCGCGAGGCGGCGGGACGGGCATTGCTCCTGCCCCGCCGTCGGCCGGGCAAGCGCACGCCGCTGTGGCTGCAGCGCAGGCGCTCCACCAGCCTGCTCGACGCCGCCCGCCGCTACCCGGCGTTCCCGATCGTGCTGGAGGCGTACCGGGAGGTCCTCCAGGAGCACTTCGACGTCCCGGCCCTCGAAGCGATCCTCGCCGACGTCGCCGCGCGGCGGATCCGGGTGGCGGCGGTCGACACCCACGGGCCCAGTCCCTTCTCGTCTTCGCTCACCTTCGACTTCGTCGCCTCGTTCATGTACGAGTACGACGCACCCCTGGCCGAACGCCGCGCCATGGCGCTCACCATCGACCGCGGACTCCTCCAGGAGCTGCTCGGGGAGCCGGCGCTGCGCGACCTGCTCGACCCGGACGTGGTGGCCGAAGTCGAGGCCGAGCTCCAGCGGCTGGCGGCGACCACCCGGGTCTCCGGTCCCGATGCCACCACCGACCTCCTGCACCACCTGGGGCTCCTCACCACCGAGGAGGTGGCGGCCCGCAGCGCCGACCCGTCCACCGCAGCTACGGTGCTGGACGACCTGGAGTCCGGACGACGGATCGTCGCCATCAATCACGCCGGAGCGCGCAAATGGATGGCGGTCGAGGACGCCGCCCGGCTGCGCGACGCGCTCGGCGTGCAGATCCCGCGCGGGATCCCCGAGGCCCTGCTCGAACCCGTGGCCGACCCGGTGGGCGACGTCGTGTCCCGCTACGCCCGAACCCATGGGCCCTTCACCTCAGACCAGGCCGCGGGCGACCTCGGTCTCCCGATCGGCCCGGTCGCGGCGGCCCTCGAGAGCATCGAACAGCGCGGCCGCCTCACCAGGGGGGCCTTCCGGCCGGGCGGCCACGACCGGGAATGGGTGGACGTCGATGTGCTCGGACGCCTCCGACGCCGATCCCTGGCGGTGCTGCGCCGTGAGGTCGAGGCCGTCGACCATGCCGCCTTCGCCCGATTCGCGCTCGGCTGGCACGACATCGATGGAGGCGGTGCATCTCCGTCGCGGCTCATCGATGTGATCCGCAGGATCCAGGGGGCCGCCATGCCGGCGTCGATCCTCGAGCGCGACGTCCTCGTGTCCCGGATGGAGTACACCCCCGACCTCCTCGATTCGGTGACCGCCTCCGGCGAGGTCGTATGGGTGGGGCGCGGTGCCCTCGGTGGGCGGGACGGCCGAGTCGCCCTGTACCTCCGTGAGCGGGTCGGGTCGCTGTCGTGGCCTCTCGAACTCCTGCGGCCCGAGGGACAGGTGCACGACAAGATCCGGTCCCACCTGACGCAACGCGGGGCCTCGTTCTTTCGCGACCTGTACGACGCCGCCGGTGGCGGAGACCCCGACGACACCCTCGCCGCCCTGTGGGACCTGGTGTGGGCGGGCGAAGTGACCAATGACACGCTCGCCCCGTTGCGCGCCTTCCTGTGGGGCAGGGTCCGCAAGGTCGGGGCCCGCGCCCCAAGCCTTCCGGGCCAGTCCGGGCCCCCGGCGGGCTCGGGCCGGTGGTCCCTGGTGGCCGACCTGCTCTCCACGCCCCCCGGCGCCACCGAGACCCAAGCCGCTCGAGCCGAGCAGATGCTCGAGCGTCACGGAATCGTCGTTCGGGACGCGGTGCTGGCCGAGGGTGTGCCCGGCGGATTCTCCGGCCTCTACCCGGTCCTCGGAGCACTCGAGGAGGCAGGCCGGGTACGACGCGGCTACTTCGTGGAAGGGCTGGGCGGTTCCCAGTTCGCCCTGCCCGGGGCGGTCGATCGCCTGCGCGCCGGAGAGCGCAGCGGCCCGGCCATGGTGCTCGCCGCCGCCGACCCCGCCAACCTCTACGGTGCCTCACTCCCCTGGCCGGACCACGATGGCCGCTCCTCGCGGTCCGCCGGGGCATACGTCGTGACGGTCGACGGGCGGGCGGCCGCCTTCATCGAGCGGGGTGGAAAGACCGTGCTGACGTTCACCGAGGACCCCGACGCGCTCAGCCGCACGGCCCTGGCGATCCATGGGCTCGCCTCGCGCCGGATGCGGCGCATGGTCGTCACCGCGGTGAACGGGACCCCGGCCGGCGACACCCCGCTCGGCCGGATGCTGCTCGACACCGGGTTCGTCCGCTCCTACAAGGGACTCGCCGCCCGCACCTGAGTGTCAGGGACGCAGGGCGGAGGCGAGCAGCCTGAGCAGACGGATCGGCCCGGGACCGGCCTCGAAGGCGGCGGCGCGCTCCAGCGCCTCTGCCGAGTGGCGATGAAACACCGACCACGGCGGCTTGGGATACTGCAGGAAGGGTGCGCTCATCACGGTCTTCTCCGGTCGGTCGACCAATCGGGCGTTGTGGACGAAGCCGGATCCACTCTGGATGTCGCTCGGCGGGTGACCGGGAAATGCCCCCCACGGGGTCACCCCGAGCGGGAATGCAGCCGCCGCCCAGAGGTTGACGCCCACTGCCCCGTATCGCAGCGCCGACACCGCCCGCGCCAGCGCCGGTCCCAGCGACCGCCCGGTGGCAGTGTCGATCAGCAGGGTGGCGTTCAGGCTTCCCCGTAGCCGTTCATTGCAGAAGGCGACGGCGCGATCGAGGTACTCGGCGGGATCGTCACCGGGGAGGCTGGTCGTGGCGACCACCTGGCAGAACGCCTCCTCGGTGAACGCGGGCGACGGCTCTCGCGGATCGACGTCCTCGATGATCGCCGGGGGGATGACTCCCGGACGGGCGGTGCCGAACACCCGCACGCTGGCAGCGCCCGCGGCGGCACGGGCGAAGCGCTGCTCGGTCCCCGGGTAGTAGGAAGGCCGCTCCGGACGAGCGGCGAGCAGCGCCTCGACGGCGTCGAGGAATGCGCCGCGCTGCGGCCAGCGCTGCGGCAGCACGATCACCTTGGCCGCGTTGCAGTTGTGCCCGGCGTTCTGCACCACCTGGGTGACGACGTGCTCGGCCTGATAGACGACATCGCGCTCCTTCCACCGTCCGGGCACGACGATCACCGGGCTGACGTTGCCCAGCTCGGCGGTGATCCGCTTGCGGAGCAACGGCTCGCCGCGGGCACGGCGGGCGGCCCCTTCGGCACCCGGACCGAACACGACGGCGTTGTAGGTGTGCTCCGAGCCGGTGAGGTGCACCTCGTCGACGGACGGATGATGCACCAGGTGATCGCCCACAGATGGCCCGCCGTATGCGAACCTCACGAACCCGGCGTCGACCAGGCGGGTGAAGGCGTGCTCGACGTGGGGCCCGACGTATTCATTGACCGGGTTGAACTTGAGGATGGCGACATGCCCCTCGACGAACAGCTTGTGGATCAGATCGAGGGGGCCGATGCTCGCCACGTTCCCGGCGCCGAGCACCACCGCCACCGCCGCTGCCGCCGTGTCCGGCTTGGTATGGATCCCCCCGAGGTGGTGCCTGGCCTCGGCGTAGCCGACCGCCGGCTCCATCCGCACCTCGGCGCGCCAGCGCGGATACTGGATCCGGTCCCATCCGTCACCCGGCATCACATCCACCGCCACCTGCCCATCCGGCCGCTCTCGGATCGCCCCGTCGGGCAGCGGCACCCGGCCGGTGCGATCGATGCCTTCGAGGGTGGCGGCGAGGAAGCGGGCAGTGCGCAGCACGCTGAGCGGGCCGGACACCCAGTCCTCCCCGGCGTAGGACCGATCGACCCCCTTTGCCGCCAGCGCATCGCGCACCAGGTCCGCCGACACCTCGCCGAACCTGCTCATCACCTCCCGCAGATGGCCGACCTTCTCCCGCAGGGGTACCTCGACCCACGCCCGGGCCCTGCCGGCGAGGGTGGCGGCGGCGGCATCGAGCGTCGCCATCGGCGTCTCGGGGAATCGGGCGGTCATGCCGCGTCGCTCAACGACCTGAGGAGGTCGTAGGAGAAGATCCCGGTGCCATGCCCGTCGGGAGAGAAGGTGATCCCCAGGGCGTAGTCGCCGACAATGCGAGCCTCTGCAATGCCGGCCACTGCGACCGAACCCTTCGGGGCGCTCTTGCAGGCGGCGCAGGGGCAGGCGCGGCGGAGGGCGACGGCATCGAGGCTGGCCGACGAGCCGTCCGGCCAGACGAGATCGATGGCGTCCGACCCCACCTCGATGCGCACGGGAGCCTCCATCGGGCCCTGAGGGTACCGCCGGCGCCATGCCTCAAGAGCCCGGCCCGGGGGACCGATGCCTAGTCCATGGCCGAGGTGATCGCGCTTCGGGCGCCGTGGACGAGCGACGTGCTGCTGGCCACGCCTACCGCGCCCCATCCCGCTGGATTCGACCGCCTACCGTCGGAATGGTCGGTGATCGACGCCGTCGTGATCGGAGGCGTCGTGGTCGACCATGTGGTGGTGGGGCCCAACGGCCTGTTCACGGTGAATGTCGACCCCGACCCGCGTCCGGCCTCGATCGGCCCCGACGGCATCTACCGCGAGGGGTGCCGAGTGACCACGACGGTCAAAGACGCCCTCATGGCGGCCAGCCGCCTGCGGAGCGAGCTCGGAGGACCCGTGTTCGCCTATCCGATCCTCGTCAGCACCCTCCACGCCGACCGCCACCAACTCGATCGCCTCGGAGTGGTCCCCGGAGATCGAATCGCGGAATACATCTGGTCGCACCCGGGCCTCCCGATGCGCCGATCACAACGCCTCGAGGTCCAGTGGGCACTTCGCCGGCCGCTCCGCTGAGGGCCCCCCGGACGCTGACCCGACCCTCCGCCAGAGGCGGGCGCACCACCGTCCCCGTCGCCGACGTCACGGCGGCGTTCTCGTCGGTGTTCGCCGCCCTGTCGATCGCACTCGCCGTCACGTACGCCGCCGCTCCCGAGCTGCGCCGGTGGCTAGGAGGACGGTACGGCCTCGTCGACTGGATCACCTCCGGCGCGCTCGCCGCGGCGTTGGCCGTCGGGCTGTGGGCGATGCGACGCTCTCCCGTCGATTCCCGCTTTCGTCTGCTCATCCCCGCCATTGCCGGATGGGGAATCCTCGACGAGCTGCGCTACTTCACCGGGATCCTCGGTGCGCACGGGTTCGTGGTGGACGGGGTCCGCATCCGCTCGCTCGACGACTTCGGATCCCTGACCTCGATCTGGGCCGAGCGCCTCGGGATGAGCTGGCTCCATGCCACGATCATCCTGAGCCTGGTCGCCGGTCTGACGCTGCTGCTGGTGATCCGGACGCGCCGATGGGCGGAGAACCGGGTCCTGGTCACCGAGCATCGGGTCGTGGCCTACATCCTGGCGTCGCTGGGCGCCACGATTGCCGCTCCGCTCACCGGCTTCTACGGTCCGGGCGCGGACGTCGCCTTCGCCTGCGGTCTGCTGGAGATGACGGGCGCCACCTTCCTCGTCGTCGCCGGCCTCGCCGCCGGCGACCACCGCCGGACCGTTGCCGGTTGGCGCCGGCGCCTGTGGCCGTGGCTCGCCGAAGACGGGCCCCTCTCGAGTCTGCCCGCCGCCGAGTGGCCACGCGCTGGGCGCTGAGGTCGAGCGCCGCTCAACGGCCCCGCAGCACGCCGCCGTACCTCATGCGCGTGTCTTCGATCCGGGCGATGGGCGTGTCCTCGGCACCGGGCCGAAACCCGCACTCCGCAACCTCGCCGACGAACAGGGTGTGCGATCCGAGCGGCACGGCCTGGACGACCCGGCATTCGATGAACGCCACCGCCTCCTCGAAGACCGGCACGCCGGTGGCGCCCACGCGGAATCGGCGCCCGTTGAGCGAGTCTCCCTCACGCGTCGCCGGTTTGGAGAACTTCACGAACACCCGGGAGTCGGAGCGATCCCACAGGTTCACCGAGAAGGCTCCGCCCTCCGTGATCAGCCGGTGGGTCTCCGACGTGGCATCGATCGAGGCACCGACCAGGACAGGGGCCATGGCGACCTGGGTCACCCACGACGCCGTCATCGCGTTCATGGCGTCGCCCGACCGCGATCCGATCAGGCACAACAGGTTGGGGATGGCCCAGAGCACACGATTGACGATCTCATCGGCAGGCACGATCTGGCTCCCCTCGCGGTCGTCTCCGAGCGTACCGGGTGCATCGCCGATAACCTCATGCCGTGCGCATCGTCATCGCCACGGCAGGCGTGCTCAGCCCGGAACCGGTCGCCCGCTTCACCGAACGGCTCGCCGGCGACGACGGCAAGGTGTTCGTGACCACCGTGATCGAGGTTCCCCGGTCCTTTCTTGATGAGATCCGCTCCGAGCAGTGGCACCCGCTGACCGAGGGCTCACCAGCGTGGACCACGGAGGAAGACGCCCTCATCGCTCGCTACGTCGAGGAGCGAGGCGGACGTCTCACCGAGCCGATGCTCGCCGCGCTCGCCGCCCACGGGGTCGACGCCGAAGTCCTGTTCCTCGAGGGCGAGGACCCGGCGGCGACGATCATCGCCGCTGCCGACGACGTCGACGCCCACCTCATCGTGCTGGGCGCCACCAAGCACCTCTTCGACGAGACGGCGTGGGAGAGCGTGTCAACCCGCGTGGTGCGGGAAGCGGGGCGCCCGGTGCTCGTCGTCCCCTCCCCGCCCCGCGTCGAAGACACCGATCAGTGAGCGCTGCGGCATCCAACGCCACGGACACGGCCTGAGGCGAGCGACCGTCCGTCGAGCGGTCCCTGGGATGGGCGTCGCGGAGGGCCGTCACTCGAGTGTCCCGGGTCGAACGGCCTGACTTCGCGGCCCCGGGCGGCGTACATTGACGTCATGACCGAATTCACCGTTCAGCTCGCCAACCGGCCGGGGATGCTGGCGGCGCTGACCGAGCACATCGCCGCGGCGGGGGTCCACATCGAGGCGCTCGCCGCCTTCGGGATCGGGGAGCTCGGCATCGTCCACATCGTCGCCGAGGATGAGGCCACGGTCAGGGCGATACTCACCCGTGCCGACATGATGTTCGAGGAACGGCCGATCCTCACCACCCACCTCTCGGCCGGCCCGGCGGCGGTGGCCACGATGGCGCACCGCCTCGCCGACGCCGACGTGAACATCGAGGCGATGTACCTGCTGCGGACCCGGCCCGACGGTGTCGAGTTCGCCGTGGCCGTCGACCGGCCGGACGAGGCGGCGCCCTACCTCCAGCCGCGCTAGGGGCGGGTGGACGCGGCCTGCGCCGCCGCCAGTTCCACGCGATCGTCGAGGAGGACGAGGGCTTCGGTCTCGCCCCGCCGGGCGAGCGCCCTTCGGAGCAGCTCGTCGGCGAACGCCGGGTTCTTGGGAAGGACCGAACCGTGGAGGTAGGTGCCGAAGCAGTTCACGGTGACCGCCCCCTCCTCGGGGGACGTGTCGTTGTTGCCGTACCCCCTGGTCACGCGGCCCAGTGACGCCTGACCGGGGGCGAGCATGGTGCGGCCGCTGTGGTTCTCGAAGCCGACCAGGCGGTCCCAGGGCGAGTCCACGACGATGTTGCCGATCATCCGCGTGCCGCCGCCGATCGTCTCGGCGTCAAAGACGCCGATCCCCGGGATCTCGGTCCCAGCTGCGGTGACGAACCGCCTGCAGAACAGCTGGTAGGTGCCGCACACGGTCAGGAAGACGACGCCGTCGCTCACCGCGGCGTGGGCATTGGGGCCGCGTTCGAGCAGGTCTCCGCCGATCGCCATCTGCGCCGAGTCTTCACCGCCCCCCGCCACCACGACGTCGGCGGCGCGCAGGTCGTAGGGGTCTCCTACGTTCACCCGGTCAACCCGTACGGGTATCCCCCGCCATTCCAGGCGTCGGCGTAGCGCGAGGACGTTGCCGGTGTCGCCGTAGATGTTCATCTCCCGTCCGTACAGGTGGACGATCACGACCGGGTTCACGACCACGCGTCCGATCTCTTGACGCCCGGCAGCAGTAGTTCGAGGAAACGCAGCATCGCCGTGTAGGTCGGGACCACGTACACCGTCTCACCCTCGGCGGCTTCCTCCACGGCCCGATTCAACGCGCGGGCGAAGTCGGGCTCATTCCACGCCTCGACGCCGGCGTACTTGAACCGCAGGGCCATGTCGGCCGACCGCACCCCTCCCGCACCGAACCGGTGCCGCGTCGCCGCCAAGTCCTCGACGCGAGCATCCCAGAGCCACGACACGTCGCGCCCGTCGGCATGCTCGTCGTTTATCGCCACCAGCACGCTGGCGCCAGTCTCCACGTCGCCGAGGAGGCGGATCGTCTGATTGAAGCCGGCTGGGTTCTTCACCAGCAGCAGTTTGACCCTTCTCCCCCGGTAGGGAACGACCTGTCCCCGTCCGAAGGCGGGGGGCATCGCCTCAAGGGCCGGTACCGCCGAACGCGGCGCCACCCCGAGCCGAGATGCCGCAAGCAGGGCGGCGGCCGCGTTGTAACCGTTGTACGCCCCGGGAACCGCCAGGTGGAGGATCAGGTCGTCCCCGCCCACCCGCACCACAGCCTCCTGGCCATCGCCGTGCGCCACCGACGACACCAGGAGGGCATCGGGATCACCGGACGCCCGCACCGCCCCGCCGGCGTAGAGGCTGCGGTCGTCGGGCATGGTCGCCCGGATCGCCGCGACCGCGCCGAAGCGCATCACCGGCCCGGGCCCGGCGAGTGCCGCCACCATCGGGTCGTCGGCGTTGAGCACCGCTCCCCCCGCCTCGGAGATCGCCGCCGCCACGTGGGCGGCAGTGGTGTCGAGCTCGCCGTATCGGTCCAGCTGATCACGAGCTAGGTTGGTGACCACGACGAGGCGCGGCCGGAGACGGGCACCGAGCGCGCGCACCGCCGCTTCGTCCACCTCGAACACCGCCAGGTCGGCATCGACGCGTGCACGCCGCGATGCGCCGATCAGGGCGGTGGCCACCCCCCTGGCGAGATTCGACCCGGTCGGGTTGGTCAGCACCCGCTTGCCGGCGTGCTCCAGGATGGCCACCAGCATTCTGGTGGTGGTGGTCTTGCCGTTGGTGCCGGTCACCACCACCACGCCCTCGGGCAGCCCGGCGACCAGGTGTTCGATGAGCCGGCGGTCGATGCGCTCGGCCACGAGCCCGGGGACCGCGGTCCCACCCCGCCCGACGAGGCGGCTGGCGAACCCGGCCAAGCGTCCAGCGGCGACGGCGAGGCGGACGCCCACGTCAGTCGCTCGCCGCCGCGAACTGGGTCTCGTAGAGACGGGCATAGAGGCCTCCGGCGGCGACGAGTTGACGATGCGTTCCCTGCTCGACGACATGGCCCTCGTCGAGCACCAGGATCCGATCGGCCGCGAGCACGGTGGACAGGCGGTGGGCGATCACGAACGAGGTCCGGCCGGCCATGACCCGTTCGAGGGCCTCTTGGATCAACGCCTCGGAGCGGGCGTCGAGATGCGAGGTCGCCTCGTCGAGTACGAGGATCCTGGGGTCCTTGAGGATCACCCTGGCGATGGCCACCCGCTGCTTCTCTCCCCCGGAGAGCCGGTAACCGCGCTCACCCACCAAGGTGTCATACCCGTCCGGCAGCCCTGCGATGAAATCGTGAATGTTGGCGGCGCGGCACGCCGCCTCCAGGTCGGCGCTCGAGGCGTCGGCGCGGGCATACCGCAGGTTGGTGGCGATGGTGTCGTGGATCAGGTAGGTCTCCTGGGTCACCACCCCGACGGCCCGCGACAGGGTCGCCGTCGTGAGCGTGCGGACGTCGTGGCCGTCGATGAGGACGCGGCCCTCGGTCGCGTCGTAGAGCCGGGGGATCAGGTAGGTGACCGTGGTCTTCCCGGCCCCACTCGGCCCCACCAGGGCGACCAGTTCGCCAGGGGCGACGTCGAAGTCGAGGTGATCGAGGGCCCGTGGGCGGCCCGGGTGTGCGGCCATGACGATCCGCGGCCCTTCCTCCTCCTGGGTGAACCCGCGCCAGGACAACCGCTCCACGCTGGCGAGCCCGACGGGAGCCGCCGAGCGGTAGTCGAACGACACGTCCTCAAAGGTGACCCCGCCGGTGACGTCGGGCAGGTCGAGGGCGTCGGGGCTCTCGTCGATGTCGCGAGGCAGGTCGAGTACCTCGAACACCCGCTCGAACGACACCAGCGACGTCGCCAGCTCGACCCGGGCATTGGCGAGCGCCGACAACGGCCCGTACAGCTGGGCGAGGAAGGCCGAGAGCGCCACGATCGTGCCGATCGTCAGCGAGCCGTGCACCACCAGCACGGCACCCAGCCAGAAGACCAGGGCAGAGCCGACGGCGCTGACCACGCTCAGCGCAAGCAGAAACCACCGTCCGATCAGCGCCCGGCGGACGCCGAGGTCACGCACGTCTGCGGCGTGATGGGCGAACCGACGGTCCTCGTCGTCCGAGCGGCCGAACAGCTTCACCAGCAACGCGCCGCTCAGGTTGAGGGTCTCGTTCATCGCCGAGTTCATGCGGGCGTTGGACTGCATCTGCTGGCGGGTGAGGCGCCGCAGCACCTTCCCCACCCGCCGGCCCGGGAGGATGAACAACGGAAGGACGGCCACCGAGGCGAGGGTGAGCCGCCACTCCAGCCTGAGCATGACCAGCAGGGTCGCCACCGTCATGAACGAGTTCGACGCCACGGAGATCAGGGTCCCGGTCACCGCCGACTGTGCGCCGACGACGTCGCTGTTGAGCCGTGACATCAGCTCGCCGGGCCGGGTAGCCGTGAAGAAGCCGAGGGACATCCTCTGCAGGTGGGAGTACACCGCCGTCCGGAGATCGAAGATGATCCCCTCTCCGGCCCGGGCCGACGCCCACCGCTGCAAGACGCCGATCACGCCGTTGACCAGCGGGATGGCGACCATGGTCGCCCCGAGCAAAGTCACCCGGGTGAGGTTCGCCTCGGGGATGGCGACGTCGATCAGGTTCCGCATCAACAGCGGCGGCACGAGCGACACGAACGTCGTCACCACGATGGTGGCCATCACGACTGCCAGCAGCCACAGGTACGGCCGCGCCTGATGGGCGACGCGACGCAGCAGTGCCCGGTCGATGGTCGGCCGGTCCTGCGTCTCGTCGTACCCGAGGTACGACGCCCAGCCACCGCCGTGAAAGATGGAGTGACCTCCTGCGTCGCCGCCCGAGGCTAACGGGTCGGCGCGGGCATGCCTCCGTCGAGAGTCAACCACGGCCGGGGGCCGGTGCGGAGGTCAGCCCGCCGTCGGTGCTCGCGGATGGGCGTGAGCCTTGGCATTGAGTCGGGCGCACTCGGCGCAGAGCGGCTTGCCCTCCCTGCCGGGCCGCCGATTAACCGGCTCCACCGCCCGCCCGGTGTTGCAGTCGGGACTGTCGTGGTGGACGGGGGACCTCGCCGAGTGCCACTCGCTCGTCACCGGAACGCTCCTTGCTCGACGTCACCGTACCGACGTCTACGCCCCGGTGTCGGTCCAACGGTCCCGTCAGGGCAGCCCGACGATCAGGTCGAGTGGGATCGTCGAGCGTGCCATCGAGAAGCACGCCTCCTCGGTGATCCCGGTGCGGCAGAACAGCTGGTACACGAAGTCACCGTGTGTCCAGGTGAGCTGGCGGCCCTCATTCACCTGGAAGGAGAAGATCTGGTCGCCGGGATCACCCGAGAACGTCTTCAGCCCCACCTCGAGGACCGCCAGCTGGCCCTCGGTCCGGGGAAGCGTGTAGGGCTCACCGACCCACAGACCGAAGGCGGCGGCCGAGGATGGGTCGAGGCTGGCGGTGACGACGTCGAAGACGAGCTGGCTGGTGACGTGGGTGACGCCCTCCGGCACCAGTTCGGGAAACTCGACGCCGGGCAGGGCGTTGGCGATCTCACGCCGGCTCGCCTGGACCCATGGGGTCACCTGATCGCCGCGAAACCACACCGCGATGATCGTGTCGTCGGTGCCGAGGTCGGCGACCGAGCCGAGCTCGTCGTTGACCCACACGATGTCGGTGATCCCCTTGAGGAGCAGGGCCTGGCCACCCGCAGCGTCGCCGGTGGTCGTCGTGGTCGTCTCGTCTCCGTGAACCACGTCGCCCGACAGGTCCCCCACGCCGCTAAGCAGGTCGCCGCAACCCGTCAGTGTGGCGGCGGTCATCACGAGCACGGCGAATCGACGCATGATCATCGGGATTATCGTCGGCAGCCCAGTGGAGCGAGTCCAGTGGCGCCTCGAAGCGCCATGGGCACGCCGGTACCCTCCGGTGGTGCTCCGGGTCATCACCGAGTCCGTCGACCCCCCATCGCTGGACACCGCCCTTTCGACCGCGATCTTGCGCCGCGTCGCCGCGGGCGAGGCACCACCGACCCTGCGGCTGTTCGTCCCGCGGCGCACGGTGGCGTTCGGTCGCCAGGACGCCACCCGACCGGGATACCACCGAGCGGCGGCGGCCGTGCGCGCCACCGGATTCACTCCGGTCGAGCGGCTCGCCGGCGGAAGGGCGGCGGTGTTCCACGAGGGAACCCTGGCCTTCGCCTGGGCGATGCCGGACGGCCGCCAGCGCCGGTCGATCACCGCCCGATTCGAGGCGATCGCCGCGATCGTGGTCGACGCCCTCTCCCGCCTCGGGGTCGACGCCCGGATCGGCGAGGTCGCCGGGGAGTACTGCCCGGGAGCGTTCTCGGTGAATGCGGCCGGTCGCCGCAAGCTGATGGGGGTCGGACAGCGCCTGGTGCGCGGGGCGGCCCACATCGGTGGCGTGGTGGTTGCTGAACGGGCCGACCTCGTCAACCTCCCGCTCCTCCCCGCGTACGAGGCGCTGGGGTACGACTGGGATCCGGCTGCCACCGGGGCGGTCGCCGACGAGGTCACCGCCGACGTCACCGCCGTTGGCGACTCGCTGCTTGCCGCCGTCGCCCGAGCAGGCAACGATCTCGTCGAGACCGCCGTCGACGCGGAGACGCTCGCCGTGGCATCGTCCCTCGCCGCGGATCACGAGATAGCCTGACCACTGTGCGGGTGCTCGTCGTGAACGGACCGAATCTGAACCTCCTCGGCACCCGCCGTCCCGACATCTACGGCGAGGTCACCCTCGGGGAGCTCGAAGAGAGGTGCCGCCAATGGGGTGCCGCCGCGGGCGTGACGGTCGGCACGTTCCAGTCGAACCACGAGGGAGCCCTGATCGATCGCCTGCATGAGGCGATCGGGACGGCCGACGGGATCGTCATCAACCCGGGCGCCCTCACCCACTACTCCTACGCGCTCCACGACGCCATCGAGGCGATCGGCATACCAACCGTCGAAGTGCACATCTCGGACATCGCGGCGCGGGAGCCGTGGCGGGCGCGGTCGGTGGTGTCGGCGGCGTGCGTCGCCACGATCAGCGGCGAGGGCCTCGACGGCTACCGGCAGGCCATCGAGCACCTGGCCGCACGCGGGTAGAGCGCCCGCAAAGAGGCGTCCCGATCAGCGAAACCTCGCCATCTGCGCGCGCTCCTACGACACTGCCTCCCGCCAGCGTGTCAGCCCCTCGACGAGGTCCTCGTCGCTCAAGGCGAAGGTGAGGCGCACGTGCCCGGGGGCGCCGAACGCCTCTCCCGGCACGACCGCGACCTCGAACTCCTCGAGCAGCGCCGCGGCGAGATCCATCGAGGTCTCCACCCGCTGGCCACCGATCTGCCGGCCGAGCAGGCCTTCCACGGACGGAAACGCGTAGAAGGCGCCCTGCGGCTCCGAGACCGTCACGCCCGGAATCTCGGCGAGCATCCGATGCATCATCAGCCGCCGGCGATCGAACGCCTGGCGCATCGCGAACACGGCGTCGAGCGGTCCGGTGAGGGCCGCCAGGGCCGCCTGTTGGGAAACATTGGCGACGTTGGACAACGAGTGTGACTGGAAGTGCCCGACTGCTTCCGCCAGGTCGCGGGGGGCAATCATCCAGCCCACCCGCCAGCCGGTCATGGCGAAGGTCTTGGCGACGCCGTTGACGACGACGCAGCGCGGCGCCGACGCCGGTGCCTGCACCGGTAACGAGGAGAACACCGCCGACCCGTAGACGAGGTACTCGTAGATCTCGTCGGCGAGGACCCAGATGCCGTGGCGGGCCGCCCACTCGCCGATCGCGGCCACCTCGTCAGGCGGGTACACCGCACCGGTGGGGTTGGCGGGTGACACGAACACCAGCATCTTGGTCCGCTCCGTGCGCGCCGCCTCGAGGCGATCCACGGTCACCCGGAACCCATCATCGATCGATGTGGGGATCACCCGGACGACTCCTCCGAAGATCGCCGCTGCCTCGGGGTATGACACCCAGTAGGGGGCGGGCAGGAGCACCTCGTCCCCCGGCTCCAGCAAGGCGGCGAAGGCGCCGAAAACCGCTCCCTTGCCGCCGCTGGTGATGACGACGTTCTCCGGGCTCGCGGCGAACCCGCTGTCGCGCACCGTCTTGGCAGCCACGGCGGCGCGGAGTTCGGGAAGCCCGATGGCAGGGCTGTAGTGATGGTTCTTGGGTTCGGCGGCGGCGCGTTGCGCCGCGGCCACGATGTGGGGCGGGGTGGGGAAGTCAGGCTCCCCCGCCCCGAACGAGATCACCGGCCTCCCTGCCGCCTTCAGGGCGGCGGCGCGCATGGTCACCGCCATCGTGGCCGAGTCCGAGATCGACGCCAGGCGTCGAGCGATGCCGTCGCTCACGTGATGCCCATGGAGGACGTAGTTATACCGTTGCGACCGTTCAACCCCGCCGGCGCCACCCGCGGCTCCCGGCCACCTAGGCTCGGCTGCCCGACCGAGGCCCGTCACGCCCATCGTCCTCCTGATGCGCCATGCCAAGGCAGACCGCCCGCCCGGGGTGGCCGATCGCGACCGACCCCTGGCGGAGAGCGGCCGCCGGGATGCCGCCTCGATCGGCTCCGCCCTCGCCCGCCTGCGGCCTGCGCCCTCGCTGGTGGCGTCATCACCGGCGCGTCGCGCGCTCGAGACCGCGACGACGGTGGTCGCCGCTGCCGGGTGGGTCGAACCGCAGGTGTACCCCGCCCTCTACCGGAAAGGGGTTGACGACGTGCTGGGTGTCATCGGATCCTCGGACTCCGAGGTGATGCTCCTGGTAGGGCACGAGCCGACCTGGTCGGCCACGGTGTCGGCGTTGACCGGGGCGTCGGTATCGATGGTGACCGCCGCGGTCGTGGCGATCGAGGTGCCGGGCCGGCCGGGTATGGGTGCCACCGGCTCGCTCGTGTGGATGCTGACCCCGCACCTGGTCGCCGGGCGGCCCCCGTGGTGAGGCCGCTGCGCCGGTCGATCGCCTACCTGACCGCCACCCGCCTGGTGGTCAACACGACGTTCCGGTTCGTCTTCCCCTTCCTGCCCGCCATCGCCAGGGGACTCGGCGTCTCCCTGGAGAGGGCCGGGCTGCTGCTCTCGGCGCGCTCGCTGAGCGGCATCGCCACCCCGCTGGTCGTCGCCACCGTGGGGCGCGGGGAGCGACGCGTCCGACTCGCCGGGTGGTCGCTCGGGCTGTTCGCCGCGGGAGCGGCGGTCACCGCCGCCACCGGCGTCTACGGCGGGGCGGTCGCCGGGTTCGTGCTGATCGGGCTGGGCAAGCCGGGGTTCGACACAGCCGCCCAGGCCTACGTCGCCGACCGCACGCCGTATGAGCGCCGCGCCCGCTACCTGTCGGTGCTCGAGCTCACCTGGGC
>Ga0299915_10001569_pt1 | contig 16896 bp, 11 predicted proteins | sample RVTome_13_FD_200263 | JGI IMG/M metagenome (GOLD analysis project Ga0299915, IMG submission 200263) | Soil microbial communities from uranium-contaminated site in the Upper Colorado River Basin, Wyoming, United States - RVT92D227 (version 2) ... | reverse complement strand
GAGTACCTCGCTACGGTGCGGCTGGATACTGGTGAATTGGAATGGCAGCGCCCAACGGCTCGCATTGACAAATTTTCTGATACTCTTTATGAGATTAGGCAAAACTGTAGCCGAGCGGTTGTCACTGCAAATCATAACCTGCTGGTTTCGCCTGTACGTAGATCGAGAAAAAACGGTTTTTCAACGGTGTGTATCAAGCCAGTGTGGGATTTGATTTCAGTGGAAAATCTTCTTGGAAGTAAGCGTTTATTCTACCACACCCGAAAATCACCATCCCGTCGTGAAAAGTCTCAGATTCACTTTTCTGATGATTTTTTGGCATTAGGAGGATTATATCTTTCAGATGGCTCTATGGAGTACAGAGGGGGGCAAGTGAAGTGTCTCCGCCTATCCCAAAAGAAGAGGGGAAAATACCGTTGGGCCGCAAATCGTTTGATGTCTATATTTAATATGCGGAGGTACGATTATGAAAAAGAAACAGTGTGGGTTCTCCACGGCAGCATTGCAGGGGAGATAGAGCGTCATTTTGGGAGTAGACGTTTAGGCGGGAAAAAACTTCCACCGTGGGCTTTGCACTTGTCGAGTGAGGAGTTTGAAATTCTTTGGGATCATTGGCGTTATGGTGATGGAACTAAGTATTCGTCTCGCGATGTGATTTACACTTCTAGCCGACAACTGGCGGATCAACTTCAAGCTGCTGCTTTGTGTGCTGGATTTTGCTGTGCTCGATATGGTCCATACGCCAATAATACTGCATTTGGTGTGTCTCGGATGTACCATGTTGTGCGCCCAACTAAGGGTAGGGGATTTGGTTTGTTGTCAAGGAAGAACCTTCATCTTAGGCCAGAAGGGAAAAGCCGTGTTGTTTGTTTCACAGTGCCTAACGGTACGTTAATTACTCGAAACAATGGACTTTCAGCAATTCATGGTAATTGTAAGCATGCCATGCACCTCGTTCGTCTCATGCGTATGTGCCGCGAGATTCTTACCGAGGGGGTGGTTTTCGTACGCCGCCCCGATGCGGAAGAACTCCTTGCTATTCGCAATGGCGCGTGGGAGTATGACCAGTTGATTGAGTGGGCAGAGAAGCAAGATGCCGAGCTTGAGGAATTGGTCAAAACGTCTCCGCTGCCCCATTCCCCCGATAGGGTATTCCTCGACAAACTCTGCCGAGAGATGGTCCAGTCACACTTTTCGATTCTTGAGGACGCAGTTCCTCCCAACACAGCCTCAAAATAGTTGATTGTATTAGGCCCCCGAGAGTGAAGGCCCTGGCCCTGGAGGCTTAGCCCTCCTGGTGGCCTTCTGGGGGCTTTTCTAGGGTCGGTTGATAGCGAGGCCCCAGCCTCCTTTCGTGGGGGCCGTACGGGTTGAAAGAGGCTAAATGGTGACGAGAATTTCCAGTCAGTTGGACCCTAATACCCGTTTACGGCAGCAGAACCAATCTCCGTCGAATGATGTTTGGATTGCTCAAACATCGGTTGTTAATGAATGGGGTCTTGGCGAGCAGGACATGTGGGCTCGCCTGGTAGACCGCCATAATGAGATATTGCAGACGGGGGGTGTTCCAACAGACTTGTGGCGGCAGCTTGGAAGCGGACTTCCCTGCACATGCATTAAGCCAGAGACAGGCCAAGTCAACCAAAGGTGCCCCGTGTGCTATGGGAGCAGGTTTGTGGGCGGTTTTGAGAAATTTGGCTACAGCACGATTTTCGTCGCGGCGAGCACACCAGGGTTGCAACTTGATTCTGGATTGGTGATTGCGAAAAAGAACCCGTGGCAACTCGAACTCGCTTCGGGGAAGACACAAGGCGTGGCGCTTACCCCTTCGTACTACGTCACCCAAAGTCTAGGGTACTCTGGTAGCGTGCTCTCTGGTCTTGACGGTTTGCGGAAACTCACTCAGGAGGGGATTCTCGTTGAGTACACGACGAATGGAATTGATTTTCTGCCCCTGCTGGGCAATGTTGACTTACTGGAAGAACCATCTTTCTATGTCACTTTTCGCATCACGCTCACACGGGCGTCGGCGTCTGAGGTGAGCCCCTTTTTCCAGATCCTTCGTGCCAGGTGGCAGATGCAACAGAACACACAAATGTACATCAGCAAGCGCAGCTTTCCTGAGCAAAGGTGGTTGGAGAGTTTTGGGGTCCGTGTCAAACTTGATGGTGTCACGTGGTGGACAACTCCTAACCTGGGCATTGTGGGCCAGGAGCCTATCTTGATTCAGGAGAATGACCTTTTTGAGATCAACCAAGGTATCTACCAGCCCCAGGACCCTGGTGAAGAAGAGTTCCCCATTTCAGGTAGATACAAGCCCGCGAATGTGCAATATGTGGAACCAAAAGGGCGGTTTTTGAGTCAGCGATTTAACATACGTCACCTGCAAAGGGACGAGGGTGAATTGTTGGTGTTCTAGTATGACTACAACTGGTACAAGAGGTGGTTTCAGCGCTTTTACTGAGCGGGCCAAGGACATCATCGTTGATGCTTTGAAGGCCCATTTCTCTCTTCTTTTGGGCGCCGCTAGTACGAATTGTTTGAAAGAAATGCCCCAGATTGAGCGATACGGTCTGGCAGGGCAGACAACGGCGGAATCGTTTGTGAATGTCTTCACAGCCCTTCCTCTTGGGGAGCAGCGTATTCCCTTTGTGGCAATCATGAGCGCCCCAGGTAATGAACGAAAGCTGGGTATTGGTCGCCAAGTCATCCATACATTTCATGACCCCGACACTGGCCTTCCGATGATTCGTGAAGCGGTGGGTGGGGACATGAATGTCATCATTGAGATCGCTACCGTTGATACTAACCAACGAGCGGAGCTGACAGATATCATTTATAGCTTCTTCACCGTGTATATGGAGGAGCAGTGCTTCCAATTTCTGGGTGACACGCAGCGTAGTGAGATAAGCCAGGTCCCAGACCTTTCTCAGATTATCCTCAAGAGCCAAGCCACAATTGGTGGGGAGACGGATCAGCCCCGTCCAGAGGGCGAGCCTGTTGCCAGGATCTACTACAACCGTGTCACAGTCCCCATTATCTTTTTAGACTACGTGGATCGGGAAGCTTCCGATATTAATGCACGGTACGATGAAACTTTGACCTTGGAAGATGATGAACAATTCCAGTTGTCAGGCCGCATCCTTGAACTCAAGGAGCCAGGTCCGATGATATTCGCCGTCTATGATGACATGGAAACCACTTCGTCTCCAAACGCCAAGTGGCGAGTATACACAAATCCCAACTCCCTTGTGGAACGGACCATTGCTGAGACGGAAGTGATTAGGGGCGTTGGTAGTTTGAAGCTATCCAGTATCGGGGAGGGTGCAATCGCCACTTTGGTGGGGCGGCAGACGCCTGTGACTTCTGGTCGTATTCGGGTGCGGTTCAATATCAAGGACGTTCCTACTTCTCTGGTTTTGTTTTGCATGCTCCAGGGTGACAATCCCCTCATCCATCCCTGCTACCACCTAATTGTCAAAACTGGCGAAGGGGTGCGTGTCGATCTGGTGAAGGGGCCTATCACAATCGGAATTCCAATTCCTATTGTGCAGAGTTCCCCAGTGAACGTTGATTTGGGGGTAAGCCTTGCCGCGCAGTTGGAATGGAAGCTAGATGTAACACATAATCGTATTAGGATACGAGGTTGTTTGGCAGTTTTCGATCCTTGCTACGGAGCGTTAGTAAGGCGTTTGGAAAAGTTCGACACGTCTGAGCCTTATTTGAATTCGAGCGGGGAAGGATTTGGGATGCGTCCTAATCCTGATGGTGACGGTATTGGGTCTTTGATTATTGATGACCCCGAGGTCCTTTCGGAGTTGGGGACGATTGAGCAATTTTCAATAGGGAGGGTTGGCTGGTAATTCGGAATACTCGCTTTGCAACCAAATCGTAAAAACCTGCTGGAAAGTTGGATGAAAACAGTTGTAACGACAGAGGTAGGTATGTCAAAAGGGGTTTACCCAAGAGGTGGGATATGCCCAGCTTGCAAAACATCCAAGCGTCACGTCGCTCCTTCGGGGTAGACCATAATCATGGGACAAAAGAAGTTCGAGGGATTCTGTGCAATCCAATGTTGTCTTGATGAAGGCAAGTGAGGAGAGATAGCAATGGCTATTCGCGTGAGCCGTTATACCCCACCTGGAGTTTACATCCAGCACGAGACAATTCAGCCCATTCCAGCCTTTGTGGGTCTTCCTCGCCAGGTTTGTCTGATTGGTGAGGGGGAAGCCGCCAAGACTGTCGCGGACGAGTATCACGTTCGAGCATACATTGATAAGGAATCTGTCAATCCCGATGTGGGTGGGGTTTTCGTTCTCGCCAAGCAGAGCGATCTCAAGGCGAGCACGATGTACCTTTTCAAGAATGACGACCAACAGGCGGCTGACCAATTCACTATTGCGCAATTGCTGGCTGCTGCTTGCACTGCGGCTCTCGTTCCTTCAACTCCAGCACCAACTGCTCCAACCGCTGCTCTCGCCGCTGTCCCCATTCCTGGCAACGTTGACGATGGCACGCACAGCTATAAGGTCACGTTCGTGACTGCCTATGGCGAAACGACTCCTAGCGTGGCGTCAAATATTGTCACGGTTGTGGATAAGACAATCAATGGGCAAGTAGAACTGACAGCCATAGCTGTTGGTCCTACGGGCACTCTCTCACGTAAAATCTATCGTACTGCGGCTGGTGATGCGCCCCCATGGAAATTGCTCACGACAATCGCAAATAATACTGCGACAACTTACACCGACAACATTGCTGATGCGAGTCTTACGACTGATGCTCCGACCACCAATACTTCGCAAGCAGGTCTTGTTGACGACGGCACGCACAGTTATCGTGTCACTTTTGTTGTTGGGGGTGCAGAGACAGCGCAGGGTGCGAAATCCAATGTTGTTACAGTCGTAGATAAGACCCTCCAAGGAAGGGTTGCTTTGACAATCATTCCTTTGGGTCCAACAGGTACGACCGCCCGCAAGGTTTACCGTTCCACCGCTGGTGATACGGGTCCATGGAAGTTGCTTGCCACCATTGCGGATAATACAACAACCATATATGCTGACAATACAGCAGATGCAGGTCTCGGTGCGAACGCACTTACTTATGCCAAGGTAACAAGGGTTACCATCAGCGCCACAACATTCGATGCAACAGCAGATTACACTTTCTCTTATCAGAGTCTTGTGTTTGATCCTGACGATGTTCTTCCTCCACCCACCTACTTGAACGATAAGGACCCTCTCCTGGAAACAATCACGGCCACCTACGGTCGAATTCTTTCAGTAGGGTCGTTCCCTGGAACAAAGAACTATGCAGATGGTTCGGACTACCAGATCGATGTTGCGGACAACTCTATCCAATGGCTGCCAGCAACAGCCGCTGTTATTACAGGGGCCAACGCTGAGACTTTCAACATGGGCACGCTCCCCAAGACCTTCAAGCTCACCATTGACGGAGGCGCGGAGCAGTCTATCACGTTTGTCACGGCAGATTTTGCGATTCCCGCTGCGGCTACCGCTCTTGAAATCCAAACAAAAGTCAATGCTACGCTTGTTGGTGCGCTAGCGTCCATCTCTAGTGGGAAGATTGTCATTACGTCTTCCAGCACAGGCCCGAACTCATCTGTCACTCTCGGCAACGGAACAGCGAACACGGTTCTCGGGTTCATGAATGGTTCTTTAGCACAAGGGACAGGTAAGAATCCCGCAGAAGGGGAAGGATTCTACGTTACCTATCAATGCGAGCGACCAGACGATGAGTACAACCGCCCGATCCTCACTACGAGCTTCGATCAACTGGTTGCGAAGATCGGAGGCGTATCTTCAACGAACGCTCTCGCCCTGGCTGGTCAGATCGTTTATGAGCAAAACCCACCTTTTGTGTATCACATCCAAGTGAAAAATACAGGAACAGGCGCGGCGGCTCAGGATATTGACTACATAGACGGCATCAAGGGTGCAGAACTCAACCCTGATCTGACAGACATTATCGTTCTCGGCCATCCTACGGCAAACGGTGGTGGAAAGAAACCTGTTGTCCGTGCATCTCTTCGGGAGCACATCACAGATCAATCTAGCCTCCTTGCTAAGGCAGAGAGAATGGCGTGGTTTGGGATGGCGATAGGTACGGATGTTGGGGATGGGGAGACTCCAGGAACTTTTGTCTATGTTGCGACCCAAGAGTTGCAGGTGGCGGCAGACAGTCCTGCCCGAGGTCGTTTCGTCCTTACCGCTCCTTCTTATGGGAAGAAGACTTATCGGTATGCTGATGGAACGGTGAAGCAGCTAACGTTGGACAGCACCTACCTGGGAGCGGCTGTGGCGGCTCTCAACGCCAGTTTCTTGAGCCCTGCTGAGGGCCTCCTCCGCAAAGAAGTCGTTGGTTTTGATGAGGTGGAAGAGTTGACCATTGGTGATCGTGACTTCCTTGCTGCGAATGGTGTGAACGTCATTCAGGCCCGTGCTGGAAGGAATGTGGTTTTTGATCCACAGTCCACTGACCAGTCCAGCGATGAGTTTCGTGAAATCAACGTCATGAATCAGAAGGACAATATCGTTAAGCGTGTGCGTACGGGCTTGGATGATGCTTTGGTGGGAATCGTGCCTGACAGCTTGGCCCAATTCGTAATCGAGTTGAAGAGCCTCATCGCGTCTGAGTTGAATTCCGCTATCGCAGAGGGCGCTATTGCGCCGTTCCAGAACGACGATGGTACACCTCGAAACATTAACCTAACGGACGACATTATCGTGCGACGACGCGATGCGACTACATACGATTTCAGATTTGCCTTTTTCGCAAAATGGATCGTCAAGAGACTTTACGGCGTATTCTCAGTCCTAATTCCAAGCGGAGAATAATTGCCATAAGGGAGAAGATCAATGCCTATTCCTAATACTCGCGTAGCTGCGCAGCATGTAATTTCCATTCGAGTAAGGGGAATAACAGTCGGGACAGTTCAGCGATGGGCTCCCAGACAGACCCGCCGAATGACACCAGTCTACGAGATCAACCAGGTCACGTCAGGCCGCCGAGTTGACATCGTTCCTGGTAACATAGAGACTTTACAGATTGACGTGGATCGTTACGACTTGTACACGAAGCGTATGCATGAGGCATTTGGCTACGCGGGTTCCGCGATCAACCTGGCCGATCACACGAATCCTTTTGACTGTCACGAGATTTGGCTTCTTCCCACTGGCCTCCTGCAGGGCTACATCTACCACAACTGCTGGTTTTCGTCCATTGGGCGTGAGTACACAGCACAGGGTGATAGGATCATCCTAGCTAGGGGCACGTTGGAGGTAACTGACATCCTTAGTCTGTAAGCCCCCCCAAAGCGCATAGCCATATCTTTGCGGTCGGTGTCTTGCAATCCTCCTCGAAACCGCTTATAATGTAGCTATGAGCAGGAACTACAACGATATTCTCAGGGAACGCAAAGACTCTTTCTATGCAATCGCAGGTTTGAAGCCTCCAGTAGAGCCTGAGCCCCACTTGGTTTTCCCTGGAGAGCCCCCCGAAGTTCAGGCATACCCCGCATACCAGCAACTGTACGTTGAGCGTGAGAAGCTAATTAGGAAGATGTGCGGCACCAAGGTTACCAATGTTGTCCGTGCAGTGCTCTCGTTCCCCATTGTGCTAGGATTTTTTTGGGTGGCAGCCTTTATGGCGATAGCAGTTTTTGCAGCAGTCACAATCGACCCTGACCATTCTAACTTCGACGCATGGTTGGCGCCGTCTTTTTGGGCCGCTTTTTTTGTAACTGCTTGCCTCACGGTTCGCGCTCTTTGGGATCGAGAAAGGAAACGCCAGGCGTATCGGAAGATGCCGCTTCTAAAAGTGGTGGAAGAGTACAAGGATCAGAGGGAAGCGACGCACAGGTCTCGTATGGAAATGTTTGCTCGTTGGGATCAAGAGCTACGGGACGACCGTTTGGTGAGGAATATTGCAAGAGAGATTAGGAATCCGTCCTACTGATAGGTGCAGAAAGAATGGAGGCACTATGCTTAAACCGAGTGTGAACCCACTCGAAGACCTATACCAGCTAATCTCAAAAGGACAAGTTCAAAAAGACGTAGAGTACCAGGGCAAGATTTACCGATTTCGTTCGTTGTGTGACGAGGATTACACGTGGCGAGATCAGTACACCAGCATGAGCGGTCCTGTCTCTTATGCTTCTTCGCAACGCTCACCCACTCTGGCAATTGCGATTGTGGCTATCGACGGCATTCCTGTGGAGCAGATCGTAGAGCTAACAGCCGAAGGGTCGGGTATTCCCCAGGCCGCACGGGAACTCATTCGAGACAATGAGAAATTTCTGATTGCCCACAACCTACACGAAAAGGTCCTGTCAAAACTCCCACGCGACTATATCGTTGGTTTGTATAGCCTCTTTTTCGAGCAGGTTGAGAAACCGTCTCGGGCTGTCGAGGTTGAAGACATAAAAAACTCATAAGCCAGTACCCGTATTTGGCATTGAAACAGCGGGTGCTGGCGGAGTGGGGTATCCCGCAAACAGACCCCCGTCTGGGCCGAATGAACACGGCCAGGTGGATCGCAGCAGACCAGATGCTTCGTGAGAAGGAGCGTCGGTTTATCCGCCGAATCGCTCGTCTTCTCGGCACCGACCTGGCGTTGACAGGGCGGGAAGAATTCCCAACTGAAGAGAAGTTTGGTGATCCCCCGCAGGTGTTTCCTTTGGCGGGGTTGCTCAATCCAGAGGCGTACCAGAAATTCATGGATACGGATTCGAGCAGTCAAATTGAAGCTTCCTCAATCCCTGATGAGGAGTATGAGAAGCAGGCAGTTGAGCTAGAAAAGGCGGGGGTGTTGACTGATATTGATGTCCTCAGCGACAAAGTTGAACAGATGTTGAAAGAAAAAGGACTGGCTTCGGTTTTGAGTGATGAATAAAAGAGACATCCGACTAGCATACGAGGTTGACCGCGAGGCCGCTTTGCGGGCACTACGGGATGCTGGCATCCAATACAAAGAAGCACACAAAGAAGTTGATCTATCTTCAATTGAAATTTGGCAGCAGACACAGGCCGATTTCAAGAGTATGTTGATTGCTATTACTAACGATGTGGTTCGGATGCTTGGGAATGTCGCTAGTCGGACGGCAATCGAAGTGGTTGGACGAGGGGGTTTTGGTCAGGTTGGCGATAAACTTGCTAGCATGATAGGTGAAGCGGTAGGAAAAGGGATAGGCTCCGCCCTTTCAGGCGGGGAGGGTTGGAGGAAGAATTTAGGGGAGGTAGGTGGAAAGCTAGGTGCCGTTGGCGCTCAAGCTGCTGTGGGGACTTTTGCTTGGTATGAATCACAGAGAATGCTAGGAGCCCGTCGAGCCCCCATGATGGGGGGTGCCCCTACAGGTGAGGAAAACTTTTTCCAGATGGGGAGACAATATACCGCTCAGTCAATAGAAATTCGCCAAATAACTGGAGCATCCACTCAAGCGGTGGACGATCTCATGACTGAACTTTCCCGTGTGGGGATAAAGTTTGATGATACAGGGAAGGAAGCTACAAAGTATGCCTTGTCTGCTCAAACGTTGCTCAATTTGCAAGAGGGTATGGTCAAGGATCTTCAGGTGACGGCAGTTAAGGACTATGGGGAAGCGTGGGGGGACGTTACAGATATTATTCATGACACGACGGCAGTTTCTCAGTATTGGCAGGCAGTTGCGGAGAAGACTGGGGATGCCCAGGCTAGGGCTCTCTCCTCGAACCAGGTTCTCCTCGACATGTATGTGAAGATCATGCAGGCGACAAAGGGAACCTCCTTCAGCATGACTGGTTTGAATGCTTTGTTCTTGGCAAGCACAGATACGATGCGGAAGATGGGCCTGCGCCCTGAGATGATTACGAGTTTGACAGGGGAATTCATATCGAAGATAGCTCCTCAGACGGGTGGTCTTCAAGAGACTGTCATGCAGGGATTCTTCCTGCGGGATTTGCTACGTCGGTCGGAGGGTGGTCGTCGTTTGATGAGTGTTGCGATGGGTGTGGCAGAGCAGGAGGGTATTGATCCGCTCATGTCCAACATTGCTCTTTCCGTGGTGCTCTCCCGCGATAAGAATGCAACGGAACTCTTGGGAACTTCTGTTTTGGAGGGAATCCTGGAGGCTCGTAGCGAAATGCCAGGCCACGACCGTGGCGAGCAGAATATGCTGATGGTCTACAAGATGCAGGCTATGATGGGGCTTTCTCCGATGGCAGGGCATCTCGCGGTAACACTCGCTGAAGAGTACAAGAAGAACCTCAATAAGGGTTTGTCTCCTGAAGCGGCCTTGCGACAGGCGGGGATGCAGGACGTGGTGCAGGATATGGCGGGGGTTTTAGGATTCAAGGGTTTAAGTGGGGATGAGATAATCGAGCGCTTGACCCCTATTGGAAAAGCCATGTTCTCAACTGAGGAACGGTTGAAAATGGCTACAGAACGTATGGTGGCGATCCACGACCCAAGTGTTTTCTGGCCTCAGATGACAGATTCTATAGCAGCGGGGATGAAGCGGGTGGCGCAGGGGACTGCTTCAGCCCTCGGTCCTTCCGCTGCTGAAGCGGCTGAGTTGCCCCCCATATTTGCGGATGCTCTTCCATTCGCGATGGAGCGTGATACAACTCTTGTAGAAGGGTTGGGGATTGGAAGAGGTAAACAGAGGGGCCGTAATAAGCACATTGTGTCGTCCTATTTCAAATCGGGAGCGGGTGGGGTCCAGCAAGTAAATATGTCCGTGGATGAGAGTTACTTTGGAGAGAACATTGCTGATATCGCGTCAGCAATTGCACAGGTGGAGACTGGGGGCAAGCAGGCTCCTTATTCTGCTGTTGGAGCTAGATCGAGCAAAGGTGATCGTCCTTATGGAAAATACCAAGTCATGGGAGCGAACATCCCCTCTTGGACGAAAGAAGCATTAGGGGAAAAGATGACCCCTGGGGAGTTTTTGAGAAACCCTGAAGCTCAGGAGAAAGTTGCTCGCCATAAGATGGCCCAGTATTACGCTCGGTACGGTAACGTTGGGGATGTCGCTGCTATGTGGCATGCGGGTGTTCCATTAAGTGTGGCGATATCTCAGAAGAGACGAGATGTTCTTGGAACGAAAACGAGCAACTATGCTCAAAAGATTGAAGGTTACGTAGCAGCTAGGAGGATGAGGGGATAAATGCCTGATTCGCAAAAAGGTTGGGGACGGCTAGAGCAAGCCGTTGAAGAAATTCGTGAGCAGCAAGAAAAAGCTGCCGCTCGGGAGGAAGAACGCCGTCTCGCTGATGAGGTTCGCAATCTGTATCAGCAGGCGAAAGACATGATAGATAGTCACAAGGAACACATGACAGAGAATTATGAAGAAATGTCAAAAATTTATGCACAGATGGAGGAGTTGAGGAAGAAGGAAGAACAGCGAAGATTTTTGGAGGAATGGGAAAAGACTTTTCGGCAATGGGCGGACGTAGCGTCTACGGCGATGCAAGAGATCATGCACCGTTCGATGCAACGCAGCATTGCAGGGGTAGGAAACTTAGAGCCAGGAATGGGTAGGTTGGGACACCAGCTAGGGTCTGTGTTTGGATCTGCGTTGGGAATGGCAGTAGGAGGAAAGGCGGGAGCCCAATTAGGTGGTGCTGCGGGTGGGTTTGCTATAGATGCTCTTTCCATGCAAGTTGAAGGTTACAACATGCTAGGGGCGAGGGCTGCAAAAACTGCCTATGGGGGAGGAAGATTTGTGGGCAAGGATTTTGAAAGCATAGGTACTCAGTATCGAACGGCAATTCGTGATATCGTTCGTGATACTGGAGCGACGGCTGATGAAGTGGCCCGACTGGGTGGGAGTTTGTCTCAAATGGGGATAGGCTTGTTGGAAGGGGGTAAAGGGTTAGTCCAGTATAATTTTGCATTGGAGCGTGTCCTCAATATTCAGCCAGGAAGAACTTTGAAAGTTGAAACTGACCTGATTACGAAGTATGGTGAGAGTGCGGCAAGTGTTAAGGACATAACTCACGACATGATAGGCGTTCTGGCTGAATTCAACATGGAGCAAACACGGACGAATTCCTCAATGATTGCCACGTTTGCTGCGGGGAACACACTTGCTAACGCCCTTGACCAGATTGCTTCTGCGGGCCGCAACAGTGGAGCTTCGCTTGAGGCTCTTAACTCAATGGCGATTTCTCTTGTGAAGACCATGGTTGTCGGAGGGGGTGCGGGTACTGTTCGTCCAGAGCAAATTGTTGAGGGTGGTGGCAGGATTATTCGTGGCCTCATGCCAGAGGTCCAGGGCGATGCGGCAGCAGAATCGAAGCGATCTGGTATTGATAGGATGTTGCTTAACAGGACGAGTGCAGGCAGAGCGCTTTTGGATCGCATTGAAAAGGAAGGTGATGCGGTAGGAATGAGCCAGGGGGAACGTCAAAGGATGACAGAATCCCTTGGTGCAATCCATTTTTCCCGTCCAGGGAAAGAAAGCCGTGATGAGGCGGTGAAGTATTTCGCATCGATGGTCGGTGGTGTTTCTGACGTGATTCGAGAGCATGGATATCAAGGTGCCCAGACCATGCTTCGTGACCGAGGTTTTTCGGGAACGGATTTAGTGATGATGCAGAAGATGTACCAAGAGTTGGCGCAGAGGCAAGCTTTCGAGCCAGGCGCTGACCAGTCGAAGGTAGTACAAGAGATGATGAGGGAAAAGAAGGATGATCCAGAGTATCAGGCTGTCCTCGCCCGATTCGAAAATTTCATGGAGGAAGCAAAGAACCAAGGGGATGCGTCACGATCAGCTCTTGATAGAATAGCTGATACGATGACGGATATGTCTACGTGGTTCAATCAGTCTTACTGGACGAAGGGACGGGATGCTATCGCGGAAGCTTTTGGGTTGGGAAATAAGGAAAGTATTTGGAAGATTTTAGGGGAGGTGGGGAAGTCAGCAGTTATGGATCAACCAGCGGAATTTGTTCAGAGAGGTGCAGAGGCTGGAAGAAGGTATAGGAAAATGAGAGCGGGAGAGAGCGGGGGGGAAGCAGGTCCGCCCTTAACCTCGTTGGGTAGTCTAAGTCGAGAGGAGCTTCACATCGATTCGAATATGCAGAACTGTATAAGCGCAGAAGGTACTCGAAGCCGTTCAGGGATTGAGTGTACGGGTGACTAGAAATGCAGATATTCCCAATTTCAGCTTTGACTGATGTTCTCTTCGGCAACCAGCGAAAGGATCAGGTCCAAGGGTTGCAGATATGGACAGACGACAGCATAAGCAAAGACAAGAGAGACCCTGCGACGGAGATAATCAGCCTCCAGGTTGTTCCTCAGAACATCAACTTTGTTCAAAGGTCACGTGTTTCGGAGCAAGTCATCAAAGATGGCCGCGCTTTCTTCTTCTGGCGCAAAGATCGGCGTTCAAACCATCTCGACTTGATGGAGATTCAGCTTCAGGGAATTACGAGATCACTTGCTAAAGAAAATCTTCGCCAGGGGAGCACGAACGCTATTAGACAATTTCTTTCAAAGGTGACTGAGCTACCACGGAGCTTTGTGTCTTCAGGTGAAGCCTCTCCCTCCACCTCTGACGAGGTTACGCCAAAACAGCGCGAGTGGTTGAAGTTTTGGAGGATCACCCGTGAGCCTTTCGCTGCTGAGGATCATCTCAACTATCACCACATTCGGCTCAATACCCCTGCTTTTCCAGGGCAGTCGCCCGTTGGGCTAGAGTTTGTGGGCCACTTCACGGGGCCAGTGCAGTTTGGGGAAGTAGCGGACAACCCTTTTCTTGTTACGTGGCAGTTGGGGTTGATTGTCCATTACACTCATCCCACCCTGGAGCAGTTTTTCGATTTGGCTTCGCAGTTCAATGTGAGAGAGTAAATGGCAGACGAGCATCCACAGTCTAAGATTAGCGTTCCCCGTGTTTCCAAGGAGACTCAGGGCACTCCCAACGAGAGCCGTATTTTCATTGGGGCGCCAGATTTTCGTGTGTTCATTTGGGGTATTGAAGTTACAACCGATGTTTTTTCTGTCAGTACGGTGCTCACGATGAATGACAATGTAAGCACCGCAACCATCAACATGGTCAATGATAACGAGAAGTGGGTCCTCCCCACTGGTCTTGCTGCTACTGATATCGACGTGATCCCCGACGAGCTTTCTGAGAGCACGCTTAGGGGTGGTTCTTTCCAAGGTACTTTTGGTGGGCTTGCACCAGGTACGAATACGAAGACGGGCAGGTTTGTCACACCCATACAGTTTGCCAAGCTGAAGAGAAAAAACATGAAGAAGCGGTTGAGTGCGGATAGTAGAGGTGGAGTCACTATCGCACAACTGCTTCTTGAAAAGATCCAGAGCAGCCATCTTTTCCCCTTTCTTCCAGGACGGCCTCTCATTCAGATGAATGATCCGATTCGGATTTTCTTGAAGAACCCTTGGAAGCTGGACGGAATTGAGGAAGAGGAGGAGTGGTACTTTGCTTTTACTGGGTACATTGCGTCTGTGACAGAGGATTTCGACGCGCAGTCGAATCGTTCGATTATTCGCTGTGCCTGTGAAGATATTCGGCGGTTACTGCGGTATATGCGTACCAGCACGAATCCCACCGTCTTCAATTTCAACGTGCTACAGCAAGACACTGTTGTCCTTGTATCCAAGGATGCAGAGGAAATGCGTAGACGTGTAGCTCCCCTCACCCCAGGTCGGGCATCTGATGTTATCTTGATGTCTGGGAACCAATCGTTTTCGGCAGGCATGCTTCTTGTTAATAGGAACAAGGGGGACTCCTCTGCTGGCGTAATGGAAACTCTTTTGTTTGGGGATGTGGACCAAGGGAGTATCGAGCAGGGTAACAAAGGTGAAGATGCTCCCAACATCTCTGGTGTGTTGGGTTTTCGTCAAGGCGGCAAGGAAATTCTCGATTTGACGGTTGATGACAATTTCGAGGCGAACCTCTCCGAATCTCTTGATCTGATCTACCCTATTCTTTCACCTTCTGAGGTGACAATCTATGGTCGAGATTGGTCATTAGGGGATGTAAATGTCAACCCTGGTGTCACACCTAACAAGTTGTGGGTCATCATGCCAAGCGAAGAGCAGTTCATAAGTTTTCGAGACCCCTTCCGTTGGGATATGAGAATTGATTTCTTCACTGAGTTCAAATCTCGTCTAGATATCATTAACGAATTCGTTAAGAATATTGATTGTATTTGGTACGCGACGCCAAAAGGAGACATCGTGGTGGAATTTCCCAACTACGATGCCACGCCTCATCTCCATGCTGCCCCGTGGAAGAGCATATTGACTCTCCAGAACGAGTGGTCTCGTTTTTCCTCGACAGAAGACGACCGTAACATAAAGACCCTTACGGTCGCAGTGGGTTCTGCTGTTGAGGGGTGGGACACAAGCGCTGACGCCCCTTTTCTAGCTTACTATCCTTTTGCAAACCCAGAGCTTATTGCGCGGTATGGGATTCGAGAGCAGCGGCAGAATCGTCCTTACTACCACTCCAACAAGACCATAACAGACGCTCTTCCCCAATTGGCAGCCATGTGGCAGGAATTGGCAAATGCCGATGCCTACCGTTTGGAAGGGTTAGAGATGCTTCCCAACTTCCGCGCCGCTCCTGGCCGCCCATACATGTTCAAGTTTCGGAACATCATCGGTTTTGCAGAATCTGTTCAACACCAGGTTGTATGGAATGAGATGGCGCAGACAGTTTACACGTTCAACTATCTCCGCCATTTCGATGCCCGCGCGGGGGTCTGGCAAAAATTGTCGGGGAACTATGGGTGGCATTGGAAACCTTCTTTGAGAAGTGATTCCCTTGAAGTGGGTCCAGACTACGTTCAAGGTCGTCGGAATACCTCTGACAGGGGAGATGAAACCAGCCGAAGAATGGAAGAGCTTCACCAGGATATCATCCAGCAGGAAAATCTTATGGGTAAGCCGTTGCTTACTCCAGAGCAGCACGGCAGATTGAACCAGATTACAAGCGCTTTCCAGCAGCAATCGCTCCTTCCCGAAGACAGAGCGGCGCTGATCGATGAGTACAATGGTATCGTCGCACAAGGTGATTTGGGGTTGACTTTGTAATGACAACTCGAAACCAGCTTATTCGAGGATTCTATGACCGTATCCTCCTCGCCATAATTACAGGTGTGGATCATGTGGGCGGTTTTGTTTCGATCATGTTTTTGGACCAAGCAGGATTCAGGGACAAGATTCCAATTCCCGTAATTGCGATGTCCAAGGACGCCTGGATTCGACTTGTTCCCCAGGTGAATGATGTTGTGTTTGTTGGGCTTCGACCTGACGATAGTGCAGTCGTTCTTGGTTGGCTCCCATACAACTATGGTAAGCGCGGGGAAGCCTTCAAGAACAGCGAGACTAGCGCCACAGGTGCAGGAAACATCCCAGAGATGTGCCAAGAGTTGAGGCCAGGAGAATTTGACATACGCGGGAAGGGTGGAGGGTACATACGCTTCAACAAGATTGGTGATGTTCTACTGTTGAGTCTTGCTGGTCGTATCCAGATGTTTGGTAAAGAGAGCCTCACGGAAGTATCCCAGCTTGGTTTCAAGATGACGGACGGGAAGAGTTGGCTTCGATTTGGGGCGCCTTTTCGCTCGTTCCCTTTGATCTCGGATCGTGAACTTCCTACTTCTGGTGCTGGGGCTCCTCTTAACTCACCCAGCGACCTTCGTGAGCGGGATTTGCGTATTTACGACGTGAAAGGTAATTTGCTTGTTCAGGAATCCTTGGGAACGGTTATTGATGAATACGGCAATTTGGAACTTAGCGGCACCTCGGGGTCAGGGTCGTCTCAACCGAAGACCAATTCTCTCAGGGTGAAGAAATTTGTCACCTCGCCCGCAGACCCAGCCGAATTGGCGAAAGGGCTGAAGGGTATTGCGGATCATA